>ERZ773162.95-NODE-95-length-108773-cov-21.106441_pt1 | contig 108773 bp, 115 predicted proteins | sample MGYA00511113_ERZ773162 | MGnify/ENA primary metagenome ERZ773162 (study PRJEB29015, sample SAMEA2737807) | human gut metagenome | biome: human gut; feature: human-associated habitat; material: faeces | place: China | collected 2012 ... | reverse complement strand
GAAGAGATCATCCAGTGGGCGATTACAAAACAGCCTGATGCCCCTTGGTTGCGTCGGAAACAAGCGGGGAAAGATGTACTCGTTGCCAAGAATGAGCACCTGGCTGATGCCATAGCTTCGATATATTCTGGAATGCAGACAGACCAGTTCCGACAAGTCCGCGACGTTCTTAAAGGGATTTTATAATCCTCAATTGATAGGTAAGTACTTATTTAATACTATAGGCCACTACATTTAGTGGCCTTTTTTGATGGGTGATACATGATAAGGATTGTCAAACGTAATGGCTCCACAGAGCCGCTATCCGAAGAGAAGTACAACCGCGTCGTGATGTGGGGGGTAGAAGGTATACGTAACGTAAGCGCCTCTGCCGTAGCCATGGGCGCCGCCGCGAGCATTTTTGACGGCATGACAACTTCGCAGCTTCATGAGGCATTGGTTAAGTCGGCTGCAGATCTTATTTCGCCTGAAACTCCGAACTACTCCCAGGTCGCAGCACGCCTGAACATGTTCAAAATTCGCAAAGATGCCTTCGGCGAATACGCTTACCCAAGTTTCTATCATCATATCGTCAGCAACGTCAGCCGCGGCGTTTACGATGAGGATTTGCTTAAGTTTTACTCCCGCGAAGAGATCGCAGAACTTGGCGTGTATATCAAACCCATGCGTGACGAACTCTTTGGTTATGCCGCGACTGTTCAGCTGGCGAGTAAGTACCTCGTCCAGAACCGAGTCACCGGCGAAATCTACGAAGCCCCGCAGCAGCTGTATATGCTGGTGGGTATGTGTCTTTTCCAGAATTGGGAAGAAGGTTGTGCCGGCAAAACACGTCTGGAAATGGTGAAGGGGTTCTATGACGTCACCAGTACATTCAAATTGTCTCTGCCCACCCCAATCATGGCCGGCGTCCGTACCCCGACGCGCCAGTTCTCCAGCTGCGTTCTGATTGAGTCCGAAGACAGTTTGAAAGGGATCAGCGCTGCGTCCTCTGCCATTATCGATTACGTGTCGCGTCGTGCTGGCATTGGGATTGGTTTTGGCCGACTGCGTGCATTGGGGAGTGAGATCCGCAATGGAGAAGCCACCCACACTGGCGTAATCCCCTTTCTGAAACACTTCCAGACCGCTGTGAAATCATGCTCGCAGGGGGGCGTTCGAGGGGGCGCAGCGACGGCTTTCTACCCTATTTGGCATCTGGAAGTAGAAAGTCTGCTGGTATTGAAGAATAACCGCGGCATCGAGGAGAACCGTGTTCGTCATCTGGACTATGGCGTAATGATCAACCGCCTGATGTATCGCCGCCTGGTACGCAACGAGAATATTACGCTGTTCAGCCCGCATGATGTACCGGGGCTCTATGATGCTTTCTTTGTCGATCAGGACAAATTCGAAGCGCTGTACCTGCAATATGAAGCTGATGAGAGCATCCGCAAGAAATCCGTTCCCGCTGTTGATCTGTTCTCAACCCTGATGCAGGAACGAGCCTCTACCGGCCGCGTGTATATTGCGAACGTTGACCACATGAACGAACACGGCGCCTTCGATCCGAAAGTCGCTCCAGTTCACCAGTCAAACTTATGCATGGAGATTACGCTGCCAACTAAACCGCTGGCGTTTACCGATGACCCCGATGGTGAGATCGCCCTTTGCACACTGTCTGCGTTTAATCTGGGGGCATTACGCTCACTGGACACGCTGAAAGAGGTTGCATTCTATGCGGTGGCTGCGCTCGATTCCCTACTCGACTATCAGGATTACCCGATGGCCGCAGCGGAAATTCCGGCAAAAGCACGTCGTAGTTTGGGCGTCGGCGTTACCAATCTTGCGTACTATCTGGCGAAGAACGGATTTAACTACTCTGATCCGGCCGGCAACCAGCTGGTGCATGAAACGTTTGAAGCGATCCAGTATTACCTGCTTGATGCAAGTTGCCGGCTGGCGGAAGCCAAAGGTGCCTGTGATTGGTTTTCCCAAACTAAATATGCCCAGGGACAGCTGCCGATTGACCATTACCGCAAGTCGCTTGACGCTAACCCTGATACGTCCTTTGAGCTGAAAATGCCTTGGGAAGAGCTGCGCGACCGCATACGCGAATATGGTCTGCGTAACTCTACCCTGACAGCTCAGATGCCGTGCGAAACGTCCAGCCAAATCACCAACTCCACAAATGGTATCGAACCGCCGCGTGGTCCTGTTTCCGTGAAATCATCCAAAGACGGCATTGTGAAAATGGTGGTTCCGGACTTTGCTGAGCTGAAAGATCAGTACGAGTACCTTTGGGATATGCCGGATAACCGCGGCTATCTGACCAAAGTTGCGATCATTCAGAAGTTCTTTGACCAGGCTATTTCAGCCAACACCAACTATGACCCTACTCGCTTCCCGGGCGACAAGGTTCCAATGATGAAGTTGCTTGAAGATCTGCTCTTCGCTTATCAGCAAGGCGTGAAGACGCTTTATTACCACAACACACGAGATGGTGCCGGTAAGCGTGAAGACGATGATCTGGCCTCTGTTGCGTTGGTTGAGCCAGAAGATGAGTGCGATGGCGCATGCAAAATCTAATAAGCGTGGGGAGATATCCCCACCTTTCACTTCATTGAATGCCTCATTTTAACCAATAAGATAATAATTTGTTTAGAAGTGCATCTAATCAAATTGTTTAATAATACCGATAACATTCAAAGGGAAACACATGAGTTACTCCACTTTCCGTTTGGGCGCTAACGACGCAACCAAAGAGCCTATGTTCCTCGGGCAGTCTGTCAACGTTGCGCGCTACGATCAGCAGAAGTACCGCGATTTCGAAAAGCTGATCGAAAAACAGCTCTCCTTCTTCTGGCGCCCGGAAGAAGTCGACATAACCACCGATCGCATCGATTTCAATACTAAGCTGCAAGAGCATGAGCGGCACATTTTCCTGAGCAACCTCCGTTACCAGACTCTGCTGGATTCCGTTCAGGGACGCAGCCCAAACGCAACGCTGCTGCCGCTTATTTCAATTCCAGAGCTCGAAACGTGGGTGGAAACATGGTCGTTCTCTGAAACCATTCACAGCCGCAGCTACACCCACATTATTCGCGGTATGGTGGATGATCCGAGCATTGTCTTCGATGGCATTGTGACCGACGAGGAAATTATCAGCCGGGCTATCAGTATCTCTACAGAGTACGACAAGCTCTATGAGATGACCTGCGCGCGCCAGCACCTGGGAGAAGATGAATTCGAACGGCTCTACGTCTCCGAATTTGACGGAAAGCCCTACCCTCTCCAGCGCCAGCTGTTCCGTACTTTGGTATCCATCAACGCGCTGGAGGCCATTCGTTTTTACGTTAGCTTCGCCTGTACGTTTGCTTTTGGAGAAAGGAAATTACTTGAGGGCAACACCAAAATCATGCGTTTCATTGCGCGCGATGAGGCGCTTCATTGCGAAGGCACAGAACGAATGCTCCGGTTTATGCGTACAGGCCGCGAAGGCTTGCTATGGGCCCAGATCGCTGCGGATGAGGAACCATTCATCTATCAGACCATGATGGACGTTGCCGAACAGGAAATGCGCTGGGCAGATTACCTGTTTAAAGACGGCTCAATGATTGGCTTAAACGCAGATATCCTGAAAAGCTATGTTAAATACCGAACCAATCTTGCGATGCGCCGTCTTGGCCTGAAACCACTGTACCCGGAGATAAAAGATGACCCGCTGGTGTGGATGAACAAATGGCTGTTGTCCGACACCTTGCAGATTGCACCGCAGGAAGCTGAGCAAAGCACTTATCTCGTTGGCCAGATTGACTCCGCTGTTGATCGCGCTGGCCTAAGCCAGTTTGCCGATTTGTAAGCCTGGATAAAGATTTTGTGGCCTGGTCGCTCTGGGCCACAATGAACACGAAAAAAAGCATTAAGGAAAGATAAAGCATGAAATTAACGAAACTGACCGACCATCTCAAGCTGGCCACCGATAAGCTGGTGGGCTTCAAACCAGAGCCATATGAGCTGAACCCCGGTTTTGGAGAAGCGACAGAGAGTATTTACAAGATGGTTGACCAGTTCCACGAGCTGTTTCAGCACCCGCGTCGTGTAATGCCCACTCCGGAGCTGCTGCGCCTGCGCGCTAAGCTGATCCATGAAGAGGCGGTAGAAGAAGGGCTGCCTGCAGCGAAAAAAGGGGATATGCAGGGATTGCTGGATGCAATGGCTGACTTCCTGTATGTGGGTGTCGGGACGATGGTAGCCATCAAAGGTGGGCTATCAACTGGCATGAGCTACTACACTCAGGAGCAAAGCGTCGATCGCTTTATTCATACCATTATGGTGCCTGGAAATACCGTCTTCGACGATATGGCCATCCCCTTCAATGAAGCAGAAGAAGCTGCGCTTATGTTGGCCGCGCTGGCCGATAAACTTGAACATAACAAGGTAGGTGATGCTGAGCTGATTCAGGATCTGCGCCGCGTGATGAACAAAATCTATGTGGCGTGCATGATGGTGTATCGCCTGGCTGAATTCCTTGGCGTCGACGTAGTGGAGCTGGTGGCGGAGATCCACCGTTCTAATATGACAAAGCTGTGGCCGGCGGATGCTGAAGCGCGTCGTCTTGCCGTTGAGAGCTGTAAATATGATAAGAATGATCTCGGATTCCGCCATGCTGACGGCACTGATATGATGATCGGCTATCGCCTGTCTGATGGAAAAATCCTTAAATCGCCGACATATAGCGATGTAGATCTGTCTCGTTTCCTTGAGCAAGCACAGGCATCTTCGCTGTATGAAGTGGTTAAAAACAGCTTGTAAGTACTAACTTATCAATATATATTGAAATGGACGTGTGATCTATTGTCCATTTCTATCCTTATCAATCTTTATTTTCGATAAAGTTGAGCGTTGGTGGCCCCGTAGCCACCATTTTTTTACTTAATTTCTAGCCTGGATGTCTTCTCTGTGTTTAAAATGATAGGTATGTACTTACTTATTATTTGAGGTCATCTTGTCTTTTTTACTTAATCGAGAATTCAGTAACGGTCAGCTGGCTTCGAGCTCTTATGGCCGTGTCATTCAGACCGTTGTTGATACCGGCGTTCCTTCCGAAGATCGCACCGGCACCGGTACGCTTGGCGTTTCTTATGTGCCTTCCTACTACATGCTTACCGGCGGGGCTGTTCCGCTCATTTCTTCAAAACAGGTAAACCTGAAACCGCTACTGGTTGAGCTTGAGTGGTATTTACAAGGTTCAGGCAACATTGGGTTCCTTAAAGAGCATGGTGTGAAGATCTGGGATGCTTGGGCCGACGATAATGGCGATTTAGGGCCTGTATATGGCAAGCAGTGGCGCCGATGGGAGGACACCAGAATTGTCCCTTACAGCGAGTATCGCCTTAAGGAGGACATCTTCCTGGAACGTGGTTATCGCGTTGAAGGTTACATTGGGCTGAATGAAGACCGCGTCGTTATCACCCGTGAAATCGATCAGTTACAACGTATGGTTGATCAGTTGCGCAACGACCCGACCGATCGCCGCATACTGCTTAATGCCTGGAATGTTGGTGAGCTGGAGGACATGAAGCTTCCACCTTGCCACTTTGTGTTGTCCGTATGGAGTCGTGAGCTCGATTTCCAGACCCGTTTGTCTATGGCCACCGACATTGGCATCCAGCATAACCGGCATGGCTATGAATCGATCTATACACAGATGCTTTGCCTGATAGAGCAGCGAGGCAGTATCTCTGAGCCAATGCTGGATGAGCTTGGTATCCCTAAACGTATCCTGAACTCCTGCCTGGTGCAGCGGAGTGTCGATACTTTCCTTGGTATGCCATTCAATATTGCCGGTTACGGCATCCTCACGCAGTTCATTGCGAAGATTACGGGTCACATGGCTGGCGCCTTCGTCCATTTCGGCTTTGATGTTCACATTTACAACAACCACTTGGAGCAGGTTGAAGAGCTACTGGCTCGCGAACATCCGGAGTCGTCCGACCCCATCGTCGTCTTCCCGCACGAATGGGAAGAGCTGGATGACTTCAAATGGGACGGCGTGCAGATCTTCGGCTACGAACCACTTCCATGGATTAAGGCTCCAGTGGCGGTGTGATATGGCCAGAGGCATGTATGTGTTATGTGAAATTGAAGATGTGCTGGCGAGAGCCGGCCATCGTAAAGCCGCTGCTGATGAAAACGCAGACACTCTCGTTGCAGGTGATGAGCTCATATTTCCCACAAGCCGCATGTTGCGTGGCTTTGCTCGCTCTGGTGCTGAAGTGGTGCTTATCAGCCACCGTCCGGAAGCGCTCGAAAGCGCAACCAAAAAATGGCTGAGAGATTTCGGCATTGATTATGACTGGCTGCACCTTGCACCAGGTGGAGTCAATTACGAAACCCATATAAAGCGCACGCTTGCCGCGCATAAAGATGATCTGATGATCGCGGCACTGGTGAGTTCGTCACGCCTACGAGCCGCTCTGTCTGGTTTCCACCAGCGCCCGGTATTGTATGAGGTATCTCAATGAAGATGATTGCAGCTGTCGGTCGCAATTATGAGATCGGTAGAGGAAACGAACTCCCCTGGCGCTGCCCCTCAGAGTTAAAACTGTTCAGGGAGCTCACCACAAACGCCACAGTCGTCATGGGCAGAAAGACAATGGAAAGTCTTAAGCGCCCGCTTCCGGAGCGCCACAACGTCGTTCTGACGCGCTCATCTGGGTTCATGCCCAATGGTTTTTACCCTGCCACTATGGACGATGTAATGCAGCTTGATGGTCCCGTTTGGGTTATCGGCGGTGCGCAGATCTATTCTCTGTTTCTGCCTCACGTCGAGGAACTCTGGTTATCGCATATGGGCGTAGACGTTCCTGACAGTGATGCTCATTTTCCGCGGCAAATGATGCGTAATCTCGGCTTCTTTCCTGTGTTAACGGCTCATACACAACGGGTAACGGAGGATGAGCCCGGCTTCCAACAGATTGTTTACAGAAGGTGGTAATGGATTACCGAATTGGGATCACTGGCGCTCAGGGCAGTGGAAAAACAACCCTGGCAAAGTTTATCGACGAGCATTACGGGATTCCGTATGTGGATGCTGGCGTCGGCGCACTGATGACAAGGCTTGGAGTCAACGTAGGCGCTCCAATGCCGCTCTTTGAGCGTCTGCAGGTGCAGATGGAAGTTGCCCGCCATATTGATCTGGTAACACGCGGAGCGGAAGGCTTTGTAATAGACCGTACGCCTGCTGATGTGATGGCTTATACGCTCGATTTGGTCGGCCAGACCAATGACCAACGATGTATTGATCTGGCGCTGGAAATTGAGCGTTTTTGCCACAAGACCGCGTTGTCCAATTTTAATGCCATTGCGGGGCTGCGCCCGGGCGTGAATTTGAGAGCACAAGATTATGAACGTGCCCAGAGAGGTTCGCTTGATCGCCTTTATGTCGCTCGTATCGACTCGTTGATGTGTGGCGAGCTGACAAAAATTAACTCTCTGGCCAAATCCGGAGATCTGCAGGTTTTCGTCCTGTCGGAAACCTGCATTTCCGTTGACGCAAGAGCACGCTCGATCATGCGAGTAATCGACCGTCATGTGGAACGTATAGAGAGCCGTATCTCAAATCGCGTCACCTTCCACTGATTCTTGTTCCCCTGTGAAGGAATGCCAGAATAACGTCACGAAAAATAGTTCCAGGAAAACAGAATGTTAGGCGAAATATCTCTGGCTGATGAGTTAGATCGTAAAACGATAGAGGCGCTGACACGCATCGCAGACGAGCAGTCCCGATCGCTGATGACAGAACGAGAGGCCAGGCTGGCTATCAGAGCTGTTTTTGAGTCCGTTCAGGGATTGGTAGGCGATGATGTGGGAGAGGTTCTGAATGTGGCAATGTCCCAGTTCAGCGAACGCGGCAAGCGACCTATCTTCCCCATGCATATCAAAATGGCTGCCGGCACTGTCCTGTATGTGTCGATTTGTCTGGATACCAATGAAATTCGCATTCTCAACGTCACCACTGGTGAGTGGCGTGCGCCGGTAGCGTGCGAATCGCAGGAGGAGACCATCAAAAAAGCAGCTCAATTCGTGCGTAGCGCACTGCTTAAAGGTGCAAAAAAGCTGTAAGGAGTAGTTATGACAACTATTGTTGCTGGGCTTGATATTGAATCCACAGGGTTGGACTTTAGGGCTAACCACAAGATTATTGAAATAGCCATTACCCGCTATGAACTGGAGACCCAGAAGCACATCGATAGCCTGGCGATGCGTTTTAACCCGCGGCGGAGTATCGATCCAAAAGCCCAGGCAGTGCATGGCATTTCGCTGGAAGATCTTTCTGCAGAGCCACTATTGTCTGAACATGCCGGTAAAATCGCTCGCTATATTAGCGATGCAAGCGTTTTGGTTGCTCACAATGGTGAAGCGTTCGACCTCCCCTTTATTCGCCATGAATTTGCAGAGTACGGCGTCACTCTCCCAGAGCTGCCTCTTGTGGACACTATGTTATCCGGATTATGGGCGACAGAAGACGGCAAACGACCGCGACTGGAGGAACTCGCCTTCTCATTGGGTTTTGTCTATGACAAGGCTAAGGCGCACAGCGCGCTCTATGATACCGATCTGATGATGCACTGCTTTTTCAAAGCACGGGAAAAATACGGCTTCTATAAGCTCCCATTCGAAAGCGCCTGACGGCGCTTTCGCCCCTCTCATTATCACAACTGCCTGTATTTACTTCTTTTCCACCTAATAGGTTTTGACAAAATGCTCTCAACCCAAAAACGTATAAACGCTCACACAACGTAAAGGAGAGAGACATGAGCAACCTCAACAATACAGTCAAAAAAGATGATCTGGATGAGCTGACCGCCATGCTGCAACTGCTCGATGAGCCTGAAAAACTGGCTTCGGAGGCCGTTGTAGGGGACGAAATAGACGACCTGCTGGCAGATCTTAACGATGAGACGATCGTGCCGGTGCCGGCTGTTGCTGAAACTGTAATGGAAGCGAAAGACGGCGGCGATCTTACCGGTGTGTTTGAAGAGTTGGAAAACGAACATGAGTCGCTGAAGGTGGTTGATGTTGAGATACCTCAAGTCGAGTCGATCTCCCCTCTTCCTGAGATCGACTCGACACAGGGTGATAAACCTCAGACTGATGAAAAAAAGGAGAAACACGCCAAAGAATCGTCAGTTGCGGCTCAGCCAAAAGAGTCGAAGGCGGCGAAAAAAGAGCGCGCAGCACCCAAGCCTCGATTCAGCCTGAACGATAAGGGCGATGATTTTTATGCTGCGGCTGGTCTGAAACGTGAGGTCTTCATCGAAGCTCTGAATTCGGCGCCGGTTAAGGCAAAAGACAAGATCTCTAACCTGCTAAATTGGTTCAATGGCGGACCGGATATCAGCATCTACACGGTGATTGCATTGCGGCATCTTATTGACACAAAAGAGGCAAGCAGCAATAGCATTAAGCTGGCGTTAATGAGCTATCCGGAAAAGCCATATCCACTCAGCACCGCGTCGACTCAGGCTGGCCAGATGATGGCTGTTTTCCCAGTCACGGGAATCGCTACGAGGGATGGTGGAAGATTGCTTCTTAATGAAGAGTCCCCGATCGTAAGGAAATTTATCGCGGAGTATTCCATTGGCTGACGATCCGTTTCGCGCTCTGAAGCCCCCTGATAGTTTTAGAGCGTTGGACAGTTATTCGTATGCCCCAACAGTAAAAAAACACGCCAGAGCGTCTCCCGTTAAGCAATCTGGCGTGTTTTTTCTTTATTTGCCATTCGTAAGATGACATGAAAAAATAGGTAAGTACTTACCTATTGGATTGTAAAATGATAGCAGCCGAAAAAATCAAAAAGCGAGAGCGAGATGCCTCTCTTCGAGACCTTTGGCGCACACCGAAATGGTTGTTTGTCGCCATTCAGCGATATCTCGGCATTACGTTTGATGTTGATGTCGCCTGTAACAAAGAAAACGCGCTTCTTCCGAGCTACATAGGTGTGGAACGAGATGCTCTTAAGTCCAGCTGGGGTGATCCTGGTACGGTGGCCTTTCTCAACCCGCCCTACTCCAAAATAACCCCCTGGATAGAAGCGGCTATCCGAGAGCAAGCGCGTGGTGTAACCACCGTTATGCTCATTCCGCAATCGCTCGACACGATGTGGTATGAGCGCGCCACCGAGTGCGCAAACCAGACGGTAGTTCTTTCTGGCGGCCGCGTAGCGTTCATGGAACCAGACGTCACATTGGGTTTGGTTGAGGTCAATATCAACCCAGGCGGAAGTATGCTGGTGGTCTTCCGCGGATTCTGTCAGAACGCTGGTCACTTCATGAATAAAGTCCCGCTGACAGTGATGAAAAGTCTGGGTGGTTACGATCCTGCCAAAGTGATCAGGAAAAAAAGACCACGGAAACAGGCTGCTTAATCCGAGTCTGGGAGCGTTTCATAACCTGCTTTCGTATATATAAATAACTAAGTACTAATTATAAACATATACGAAAGCAGGCTTTTCCTTGTCGATTCCAGACCACTCCCAGACCGAAACAAGACGCCCAGACCACTCTGGAACCCCTTTCCAGACGCTATAGAATCGTTTTTGTGAAGACAAGTAAGGAAACCATCATGGCATACCCGACCAACGTTGTAGCGCTCGTTGAGAGCGATTTTTTGGCTAACGCTCGCGAACTCATGAAGGATCGTGAAAAGGCATTCAGTCTTTACGAGTGGTCACTGAAATGTTTGCACACTGGCGAACACAAAGACCTGATTGAGCAGCTCCTTGGCGAGCTAATCAACGAGGTTTTTGCCCTGCAAGTTCAGCTTCATGGTAGACAAAATGATCAGTCATAAAAGTAAGTAAGTAGTTACCGTTTACGATGTATCATAGTGGTTGTAGAATGATGTCGATTTCGACCTGAATCGAAATCTCGGTCTGGTGGGTGGAGGATAGCGTCACTGGCACCAGACTTAAAAAAGCCCACAACCAGCGCAGAACCAGCCCTTTTGGGGTCTGGAGAAGGGGGAACCAAAGTGGGCAGAGAGAAGGGTCACTTTATGATTGTCGAGTCTGGGTATTTTGAGAGGTTGAATCCAGTACTCCCCTTCATGAAGTGTGGGAAGATCTCGGTTCTGGGGTGCTGTCATCCATAACTTCCCAAGCCTAAGCTGGCAGTAGACTTAGGTCATAACTTTTCAGGTTATGAAACGACCAGGTTGGTGAGGATTTTTTTACTCACCTCCCTGGGAGAGTATTACCTGAAAAGACAACCTCTCACTTCGTTCGAGGTGAACTTCACTCACTTCGTTCGCTCAGTTCAGGTAAAAATAAACCCGATCTGGGAAGTAATTCATTGAAAATAAATATGTATAAACACGCGTGCGCACACGCGCGAGGAAAAACGGGCGGCGGCGCACGCTTTGGAGTTAGAGATGACGACAAGCACACACGCCAGACGAAAAACGGCAGCCGGCCGTGCGCAGCACCAGTATCAAAAACACCCCCGCAAAAACTTCAAAACGCCAGTTGTCGAATTTAATCCCCGGTTTAAGACGGTCAAAGTTTTCAGTGATGGCTCTTGTCTCAGAAACCCGGGCGGGCCCGGTGGATATGGCATCGTCTTTCAGTTCCGCGGCGAAGAACGCGAGTTTTCCGACGGCTTCCACAGCACCACAAACAATCGCATGGAGATGATGGGCGCCCTGATAGCTTTGGAACGCCTTAAATTCTCCTGCAACGTGATCCTGCACTCAGATAGCCAGTATCTCAAAAATGGTATGACCCTCTGGATGAAGGGGTGGAAACAAAATGGTTGGATCACTGCTGACAAGAAGCCTGTTAAGAATGTCGACCTCTGGAAACGACTCGATTTAGCCGCCAGTCGCCACAATGTCAGGTGGAACTGGGTAAAGGGCCACGCCGGGCATCGAGAAAACGAAATATGCGACAGGCTGGCCAAGATCGCAGCATATGCGGCAGCGGATACTCCACACAAAAAAGATGCTGGTTTTTTTGGTATAAAATAATAAGTAAGTATTTACCTATCATTATGTATCATGTATCTTACCCATCGTCAGGATGACAACGTGCTGGTTAGGCACGGTTCCAAGGATGGAACGCAAAAAACGGCGGCTGGACATTCCAGCCGCAACTCTTTCTGACATTGAAAGGATTTCAAATGGCACATCAAACGCCTTCCTCTTCTCTTAAGAAACACCCCCGTTCGCTACGACTCATCCTGGCGGAGTTATTCTCCGGCCGTGTGTCTGCACGCCTGTCCGAACTGGAAGAGAAAGTAGGTCAAATGGAGCATCGTCTGGATGACCATGCGGTGGCCATCTCTAACCTGGGGGCTCGTGTGGCAATGGGGGAAGTGATGAAGACCCGAACCGCAAAAATCCTGCGAGACACCTGGGGCGTGCGAGCCAATCAAACGCGCATGGAGAGCTCAGATGGATCAATTTCAACGAAAAAGACTACTTCCAATGGCCTACGGGCTGATCACGATTTGTCTGGCAGCCGTAGCAATACCGTCGACTCAGGCGTTGCTGATGCCGGACTCATGCAAAACGGTTTCGCAGCAGACGCCGGCACCAGTCACGGAAAGCACAACCAGCATCACCACCATGCCCCGGTCTGCCACTCTGGATGGGATGCGGTTGGATTCGATTCCTCAAGTTCGTCCTGCGACTCCGGATCTTCCTCCTGCTGCGACTGAGGTGATGGCGTGATCTTCTTACTCAAAAACTGGTCATTCATTTGGATAGCCATTCTGCTTTTGGCGGTTGGTGGCTGGATCTCAAACATCGTTAAGCTGGCACTACACGGTGACTTATTTCTTCACTCAGGTATGACGATCGCTCGTGTTGTGGGGATTTTTGTCCCACCGATCGGCTCTGTTCTCGGGTTCTGTTAATGGGCGTAGGGGTAGAAGCCTTGGAGGCTCTCTTTGCTGCCTTAATGTTTATTTGTATACGAAAACAATTTGTTTAAGCGCATAACATATAGGGAAAAACACATGTTAGGTTTCTTCAAAAAGAAAACTCGTAAAGCGGTTATTGAAGTTAAAAAAATGGAGAACCGCGATGCGGTCGAAGCTACTGTCTGGGGCGCATACATGATCGCTTATGCAGACGGCAACTGTGATGCAAAAGAAATCGCTATTCTGGAGAAGACCATCTCCGCATTGCCAGCTTTCTCACCGTTCGCGGGTGAGATCGCCCAGATGAGCAGCAATATTCGTGCTCGCTATGAAGCTTCTCCTCGTTCCGCCAACGCACAGGCTCTTCGGGAGCTGGCTGATGTCGCCGGCACTCCAGAAGCCGTTGATGTGTTGTGTCTCTGCCTGGATATTGCCGATCAGGATGGCATCGGCGAAGAAGAAGAGGTTGTGCTGAAGAAAATTGCTCAGGCGCTGCAGTTATCTCTGGATGCGTACATCTAATGGCAGAGAAATTAAGGCTGGCCGTCATGGCCATTCTTCTCGTGCTGGTCGTGCTGGTGGACTTCACTGGCAAACTGATGTCTATCGCGGCAGATGGTGTGTTGGTTGGATTGGCTATCTACTTTGCCCAACCTCTACTTAAAAAATCGAAGTGATCGCCGAGGGCCACCTGGCCCTCGATTCTTCTGGTTTAACCGTTATGACGCGTTTGCCCCCCTCTTCTGAATTGTCAGAATAAAGCCACCAAGAAAACAAATTATTTTAACAATTAAGGAAAAACACATGTGTGATAAATGCACCGCCGCTAACGCTGAAGTAAAGAAGATCATTAATGAAGTCGGGGCTAAAAAACTCGTAGGGATGCTTGATTCTATAACTGGTCATGGTGACGCTCATCCGCTGGAACGCATCATGGCCATCGTCCAGGTCATGGACTTATTTGATGAACCAATGAAAATCCTGATGCTTGCTCGTCACTTTGGCGGGGCGTATGTGGAAGAGCATGAACGTGCCAATAAACTGCAGGCAACTCTGGACATGATGAGCGAACCAAAATGCTCGCCGGCGCCTGATCTCTCCGGAGACAATATCGGCATTGAAAGCAAAGAGCGGGAGATTGCCAGCCTTAAGTCTTCTTTAGGCATGTTAATTACCGCCTTTAAACTAATGGCAACCCATAACGGGTTCAAAATGCCAGAGCTAACCGGCTATGAACATCCCGCTGCTATTCGCCAGCTGCTTGGTGCGATGGCGGATAATATGGATGAAGCGAAGAGCCGTATTGAAGACATGATGCGAGAACTTGCCCATCGCCACGATCTAAATGACCAGCCGCACAAGATGCAGCAAGTCAGCCACTGAACCTGAAATAGCAAGGGGGCGAGAGCCCCCTTCCCCTCCTCCGTAGCCCTCTGTATAGATCTTTTACGCCTTTTCTTATCTGAGATAATAAAACAAAGAAGAAAACAAATTGTTTATATGGTGAAATTATGAGTACAGCACTTTCTGTCCTTGAGTCTTTTGCTTCGAACACCGGTATCGATCACAGCAAAGAGATGAACGTCATCCATGACATCGTTGCCGAGTGCGAGAAAGACTAACAGTGATAAGGCCATTATTATGGCCTTAAATAATTTGTTTTCACCAACAAGTTATTACCCCCACCGTCAAACTTGACCGCATTTCATCAAAGAGATGCTGTTTAAATATACAGTATTATGAGGTGGTCAAAATGAGTGGAAAAGACACCAGTTATCAAGTCGTCTACAGAGGCGAGACACTTAAACATTTCAAGCCTGGCCAGTGCGTCTTTTTCCAGCGTGAGAGACAGTATGGTGGCGGCTATTAGTTGGGCAAGACACATGTGGACGGTTTTGAGTTCCTGCTCGAACAACCAACCTCTCTAAGAGAGGGGATGTTGTTCCTGCTCACTCTTGCAAAGGTGGAAGCCAGGCATATGGAGTTCCTCGATTTCGATGACTTCAATTTAACGTAGTCACTGCTTGAGACATACTATGTGCAACAGCAAAGTTTTAATGTCCGCTTTGAGCGACCATCAGATGTTCGTGATTGAGTCGCCGTGGATGTTGCTAACAATACCGGTTGTCAATCAACTGGGAACAGGTCACTATATCTAAACACATTGAGGCGCATTTGAGAGCTCTCACAATATTGTTCGAACCCCAAAAGCCCCCATTACTCGCAGAAATCACAGGTCTGAACATCGCCTGATTGGTATTGTCGAAAAATGTAGGAAAAGGATTGTCTATCGGGTAGAGTCAGTCCAAATCGCGAAATGCTCACCGTCTACTTCAAAGAAACTCTTTCCACTACTCTTCGCTTTTTTTTGATGCCACCACTTTTTGAGGTCCTTGCGATAAGCAACAGGATCAAGAAGCTTTAGCACACGTCTTTTATCTGTATTGCTCAAACTATGGTAATGGTTAATGCCTGTATCAAGGCAGACATAGTCTTTATACATCAGTCCAAGGAGTTGAATGTTCAACTCAAGATTACGTAAAAGATAATAAGGCGTTGCATCACTAAGTCGCCAGCAGGGATTGCCGTTTTCCTCCTCATGTCTTCTGATGTCATGATCTCGGAAGATGGATTCCACCATTTGCGGGGAAAGTGTTTTTACGGCATTGCTATTGCAGCTGGAGAATAACTGTTCCAGAACTGCATTTATTCTTCCGAATGGGGAGGCAAGAAAGTGCAATTCTTCAATATTTTCATACAGACGAAAAATACGAAGATTATGCAGACGACATGCCAGCGCGAAAATCAGCGCTTCATCATCTTTCTCTACACCCTGTCCCGGCTTTCGAGGCACACCAGGCGAGGCGGTCTCAAAAGTGTTAAAAGGGGTCTGATAGGGATATTCAATGAATAAATTGTTATCTGTGGGCAAATTCTCTATCAATATATTAAGCAGTGGCGTGAGCTCATTTGTAGTGATGCGATTTGTATTGGACAAGGCAATCGAAATAAGCGTGCTGGAAAGTGCAACACCATAAAGCCCGAGCTGTCTTTCGGCATGCAAAGCGACAACGATTTTTTTCAGAGCAAGAAACGCCATCTGCTGAACTGGGTCATGATAAATCATTATCTGTTCGCGTGGAGCACCTATACGAAGATACCTGTCTCTATCTCTGATCATCGTTTCTATTTCTTCTATACTCAGATATTGCTGCAGGTCAGGCGGCGCATATTCCACGCAGAATTGGTGAACATCCTCAAAAAAAAACGCTTCGCTACTTTCAAGAAAACTGCTCTCCATCTTTTTGAATAATAGCACATGCCAAAACCGGTTTATCTCCTCTGGGGACATATCATCAGGGTCTACTAACTGTGCGTCGGGCTCAATTTCTACATGACCAGTCAGCTGATAGAACAGATCAACCTCCTGGGAAAAGTTGCTCAGAAAGTGGTGTGAATTGATGAGCACACTCTCTGCGTAAGTCGTGATTTTTTCCGCAGTACGTGCCTGCTGCTCATCGTCGACCCTGTGGTCCCATTTTCCACCACCAAGCCATTTTTCTACGCAGCGCAGAACACCCCCGCTGCAGAAGAGCATTGATAGCTTTCTAATCAATTCTTCAGCGCTTTCGCTTGGCTGTAACTCCCTTCGGATTGCCTCAACTTGCTCTTGCTGAGCCGCAGCATTAAATGAGAACACTCTGCGATTACGATTTTTATGAATCTGCCTTTTGAAGTCGACACAGCGTCCATGGGGTAACAATGCAAGAACCTTTTTATTTAAAAAACTGTCTGCCGTTTGTTTATGGCTCACGGTCTGATATTCCAGAAGTAGTGATATCAGATGGTATAGCTGCTCAGACTCAGAACTTTCATTGTCAATGTGTTGTTTCATGGACAACAAAAATGGTACTACCCAGACTTCATAGAATGCTAGGTTACAAACTTTATCTGATACAACTGGATACAGTTGCTGGGTATGGAGCTCACGCAATCCGGTCTGAATCACGTCAAGATACAGTCTTAGAAGCCGATTTAGTTGCGGGTTTTCACCCGCAAGAGAGCCCAGAATTCTGCTTAACAGTTTATCTGATCTGCTTCGTTTACCACCCAGAGAGTAGGTTGTAGATAGTTTTCTATCTTTCCCCTCCGCCATTGAAAATGCAGCTACTAAGCCATCAACTACCAGACTCCAGGTGGGTACACTCCACATAGGTTTATCCTTCTTCCTTATTAAATAAATGCACGGCGTTCGCTGCTATACCGTACGCGACGCCCATACCACGAATTCACTATATGAGTCAGATAGTTATAAACATGCCCACTTTCGCTGGCATATTCATAGCTGCGGTTCTCGTAGGCAACCATATCGTTGAACTGCAGTTTACGCCATTTCTCACCGTCATAAACTGAGGCCAGATAATAACCTGAATAACCGTAATTTGTGTGACGCCCGCTACGATAATTTGCACCTTGACGATCGTCTTTGCGGTAGAGGTAAACATCACCTGCTACGGCGGCGTAGCGACTGCTCGCCACGTTGCCTGACAGTGTGATGATGTCGATTGTTGATGTGGCCATGCTTCATTCCTCATGCAGTTAGGGTGTTTGCGCAGAATACGATTTTCTGCAGATATCCCAATACCCCGTTTCTCCGACCGACAACAAATTAAATTCTGATGCATTAAAAATGTTTATTAATCAATCTATAGTATTTCTTTAAACAATGACTTTTCTGAAGTGATAGCTTGCTGTGGGTCACATTGCATTTTGTCTGCACGCGGATTTTTGTTGTATCGTACTAACTGTGAGAGTCCCATCCAAGCGGACCATGAGCTCGTAGATATCTTACTATCGTCACGTTAGTCATGTCCGCTCATGGCACGAAGCGGACATTTCAGCATCCCCGCCCCGGACATCTGAACTTAGCTTTAACACTATGCGCCTTATTATCGCTATGACAGTATCGAGACAGCCGCACTGCCTCAAACAAAATGTTTTCTACCTTTTCTTATGGCTGATAATAACTAAAACAAGGAAACAATTAGTTAAAAGGGTTAAGTAATGTTGAAAATCACTGAAGCCTACAAGACAGCTGTTATCAGCACTGCGCACGTTACCGCGGAAGACTCCGAACAACTGCCGATTGCCTGTTTTGACCCAATCACCTATCGCGGACTGAACTGGGTACACGGCACAGAATATGGTTGGATTGTTCGTGCGGGAATGCGTGACAATAGCTGGGCAGATGAACTGCGTACATTCAACATCTCCGAAGCGGCGATAGCCAATATCAAGATGATACTGGATGCCGGTTACGACGTGGTTCACTTTGATCGTGATGCCGAGCTGGTGGATGGAATGCCAGCCTGGGACTGGTAAGAGCTTTGTTTGCAGTAGACAGGCTTGCTTTTCATGTGAGATACCAATCAGCAGAATTGATAAAACCAGGGACACAGTCCGTATGGAACTATTCCAGTATCTTCATTCTATGTATCCTCAACTGACACCGCAGAACTGCAAAATTCATTTAGCTGGCAAGAATGAGCATGGCGAATTGCCGATAAACGAATTTCTTAACGGGACGTTTGATGAATGGCAATGCTTCCAGAAGAAGAATTATTTTAACCGGACTTACGTCATTTCCCTCATTCAAACTGAGGATAAGCAAAGATGGCTTTATGCCGGAACGTATCGTCGTGAAAGCTGTAGTCCGACAGCGTCACCATGTTTTCGTGATCGCAAAGACGACTATTACGCCTATGTTTTGAGTCCCATTCCCGAGTTAGCTGAATACCGGGGACGTATGTATGTCAGCCTTAGTCGACCACGCATCCATGTACTTTATGGAGAGAGGTTGGCGGGGAAAATGCCAATAGTTGAAATAGCCCCTGTGTGTCTATCGTTTGGTGAATTCCCTGGATATAAGAACGTAGTGCTTACCAGAGCAACGCTTGGCACTATTATTCGACAGGAGCTTGATTCGTGGAAAACGGCCCTTAGTATCGTAAAAGGCATCTATCTGCTGACTGACGTGGATGGAGGTAAATTGTACGTAGGCCAAGCGAACGGCAAGGATGGTATCTGGGGAAGATGGAAGACATATTTTGACACAGGCCATGGAGGGAACGCAGGGTTGGTTGAGGCGTTCGGAGCATTCGACGAAGAGCGTCTTAAACGTGTCACATTCTCCATACTGGAGATCATGGACATTAACAGTGATGCTGATGAGATAGGGTTGCGAGAATCTCATTGGAAACGCATCCTTCTTTCACGTTCCATAGGCCATAACCGCAACTGACGTAAGTTATTTATTGATAATTTTGTTTACACACATAAGAAAACAAATAAATAAAAGACATAAGGAATGTCAATGAATTCTTATATAGCTGGTGTTATAGCCATAAGTTTATCCTTCTCATCCCTCGCTACAGAGAGGCAGAGTGATTTGTTACATACAGCTCCAACAGCAACACGCAGTACAATGCTGATCTGTAAAGCTGAACGAATATCAGACGGTGTTGCAACCACTCTTGCAGGAAAAGCGTATCTTGAAGGTGTTGGGGAACAAATACTGTTAGCGTTAATCCCTACAACTCAATCCGGCGAGTATCTGCATGTTTCTTTTAACGCATGGGGATTCACTCCTTTCGGACAAGTTGAAAGTCATGAGCAGTTCACTAACTGGACGCTAATTCATATTGGACGTGACAATCTCGATAATGGAGATGCTTTTGACTATACCTTTGTTGATTACACCTCACAGACTGGGCATGAGATTCGGTCAAGACCGTTCATGCGTATATATGAGTGCCAGAGGCAGAACAAACGTCCAGAGTGGACGCGGAAAAAATCCACTCAGAAATATTTCAGTGGGGAACTCTATTAGACCGTATTTGGATAACGACGCGGTGATTTGGGGGTAATGAAGCTAAGGCGCCAGACTAATCAACGCGTTGACATTGGCGGTCACTAATTGAGGATTTCTATAAGAACTCGTTGATCGCCCTTCTTCCCTACCCTCCAACCTCATACACTCCAGGCGCGGCAAGGCTTTTACGCACATAACACCCACAAGAAAACAAATAAATAACACATCAATGAAAAGTCAACGCTTTACTCTGATTTGGTCTCGAAAGTTGACGTTTTGCCATGCCACTTCTTATATCCGTTAAGAAGCGTACCAGAGACCAACACCCTGCGACGAAAACGCCAAAAACGACTCCTGATAGCACCACAAAACAGACACGCTCAGAATGGCTCTCGTTGCGTTTAATGAGTATATAAACAAATTGTTTTAGGCAATAAGAAAACAACAAAACAAGATAGCGAAGAAAAGGAACTGCCATTACCCCACACCCAGGCAATACCCACCTCTTCCTGCCAGGCTACCGAAAAGACCAACCTCTTTGCCCCAGGCTACCGACCCCATGAAACAAACCTCGACCACCACTGAATAGCGACGAGAGAAAGGCAATTTCTCTGAACGCCATTCCCCAATACACGGAAGAGAATACCCGGGAAGAAACTCCAGACAATACGAGGCCAGAACAGTCCCCAGCGCCATCTCGTTTACCCACTCTTACCCCGAAAGATAACGCAACCTCCTGATAAGCAGGGAACGCCATTACTTCACATGCGGAGAACGACAACAGACCAGAAACCACATCACCCACACTTCCACCTCTCAAGGTAAACGAAAGGAAAAGCGCACACGCCATTACTCCATACACAGAGAAGAACCATCCCCACAACGAAGAATACAGACCAGAGGAAAACCACAAAACAACCACCTCTACAACATCTGCAAAACCACTTACCGGCAGAGAGATGAAAGTCGCCTTTTCACCCACACGAATGGTCGCCATATAGAGCGCTAATTAAGAGAGATACGAGTCCCCCATAAGAGAGGTTATTCGAGTCAGGGAAGAGCACAGATATAAGAGAGAGGCGATGGAGGGGGATCGCTCCCTTTCCCGTATTTATTCAAGTCATGATTTTATCCCCCGTAACATCCCTGCGGTCGACCGAGTGAAAGGGCCACCGCGAAAATCTATCGGGAGCGTCCCCGTAGGGGAAAGGCTGGCTGCCTGAGTGGAAACGGCTGGAGGTTTTTCGGGAAACGGCTGGGTTCCCGTCATGGAAAGGGGGCGTGCCGGTATAGAGACAAAATGCCGCGGGGACGGCCGATTCCCTGGCGGTACACCGTTTGGTGCGCGGGTGGCTTTCTTCCCGCTGCGCGCAGCTGCTGATACGTATTCTGCCAGAGCGTTCGAGGGTCACAAGCTGTTTCAGTAGGTTTTCAGGAAGAGGAAAATACTGCCCACCAGCCCTGCAGTGCGCGTTGAGAAGAATAATGTAAAAAGTGCTCCCGATACGTTCCCGGATACTCACTGCTTTTCCAGTGCTTCCCGATACAAAATGCTTTTTCGCCTATGTCTTATTGCGATAATAACACAAACAAGAAAACAACGTGTTTAGACAAAGGAGAAAAACATGTACAAGCATTTGAACATCAGCATCACTCTTTGCGGAGAAGAGACATGTACTGACGAACTCCAGATCTCTCTGGATGACGTTATCCGCTCTGCGGATGTCGCTGGGCGCATTGGTACGCTGATTGGCGAAGGGTATCGCGAGGGCTCGTTTGATTTTCATATCGAGGACAACGCAATGTCCGTCGCGTGGAACTGCACAACGTCAGAGTCCAGATAAAGGAGGAAGACAATGAATATGCCTGTGATTGTGGAAGTATGGAGCGTGGACTCGCTGGCCGAATGTCTTGATGGCGTAGGGCCAGCACTGACCCGTAAATTATGGTCGTTTGTACCAGCTAAGGGAGAGTCACCCAAAGGGAAGGATGTTTGGCACCTGCTGACTGATGAAGAGAAGCGGGAGTTGGTGGCCGCAGTGAAAGTGGAGTTCCCTGACGAAGATTAACGGCGGCCACCAGCAGGTGGCTTTTGAGTGATTGGGGCCTGCGGCCAGCGGAATGCCGTAACGCTTCGCTTGGTGGCCGTTTTCACAATGGTATTATTTACACCAACAAGAAAATAAGTTGTTTACGGAGTGTGTAATGAATACCGAGATGATTTTGAAACTGGATAAACTCCAGCCTCGCAAAGACAAACCTGCAGTACTCGGTTCGATCACTTTACTGGACATTGTGGCCAACGGCACAGCCATCCGACTTTTCAAAGAGATCGTTGTCGTCTCCGGCGAAACTTCTCGCAAGCGCATCGTAATGAACGTCCGGCGCCATAGTGGGAAAGGGTGGGTGGCTAAACAAGTTATCTGGCCGGAGTCAGATCTGGAGTTGGCTTTACTGGAAGTTAACAAGGTCGCCCAGCAGGAAATTCAACGCGCAACAACCCTCGCCATAGCATAGTCATGTGCAACACAGATTAGTCGAATTTACGACAGCCCCGTCGATCCTTCGGGGCTTTTTTGTATTGTAAGTACTTACCTACGGCGATAGTATTACGACGCATTTACATGGAGGTAAAAATGAGTTTGACCAAAGAAGATTTAGTATTTGACCTTTACTACGCATCCAGCACTGACGAAGAAGGGAATAAACTGGCCCAGCTGACCGTTCAGTTCCGTGATGCATCGGCTGTTCCGCATGTGACCACCCAGCTGGTCCGCACAACTCTTAAGCGAGATCGCTCGAAGGTTTATGCCGTCGGCGAGCAATCAGTGAAAAATGGTTCGGACACTCTGCTGGCCGCCATTGAAGCCTATTATCGAACAGACCCGAAGACCATTTTCGAAAACCTGATGGCACAGGTTCAGGATATGATCGAGGGCAATCTGGGCGCCAACAATACCTGGGTTGGTTCATACGGCATCACCATTGTGTCTGGCGGCTCTCTGGAAGAGTATCTGCCTGAGTCCGTCTACAACGTCCAGTAAAACAGCCAATGGCGCGTAACCCGCGCCATTTTCCCCAACCCCTAAACAAATTGTTTTATGCCTCTCCTGCGTTGCGATAATAACACCAACAAGAAAACAAGTTATTAACGCAGTGAGGAAACGCACATGACCGATTTCACTATCTCCCCGAAAGCAGAAAACGTATGGCTGGAATCCTGGCTTGACCTGTCGCCGGCCGAGCAGAAAGAAATGGATCACGTCGAACCGGACGAACAAACCAGCTCCCGCTTCTTCCATTATCAGGATAGCGTTTATGACATTACCGACTTCATGCGCGATGACCGCTTCCCGGAATGGCACGCCGGCTATCCACTGAATGCCTTCGCTATGCTGATGATCCGCGTGACAGATTCAGGCGACACCATCGACATCGGATTACTTCATTGAGAGAGGAGGGCCACCGATGCTGGTGGCTCTTAACTACCACCTGCTTTCCCGCAGGCTAAAAACACCCACCTCTTACCGCCAGGCTACCGAACACCCACCGACTTCCCGACGGCCACCAGTTGCCGAAACAGAACGCTTGGACGCCTCACACCCACTGCGATAATTAAACCAACGAGAAAACAAGTTGTTTAAAGGATTATCACAATGAACTATATCGCCACTGTAAACACTCCCGCGCATGGCACCATCTCTGTCACATACTCCGATATTGAAAAGAACATCCTGGGCGCCTGGCGCGAAGAAGAGACCATCCAGCTGTCCGGGAAAGAGAAGCAGCAGATCGCCAAAGACATCATTTGCAACCGTCGATTCACGCGGGTATTTGAGAAAGCTTATGTCACCACCTCAGGATTCGGGGTGTTTATCTTCCCGGTTCGAAGCGGGAGGTTCTGTCAGTCAAAACTCATCGAGTTCGCAACACAGATTGCTGTGTGGATCAAAACAGAGTCCGGGTTCGACTTTACAGACCAGGAAGCAACAGCGCAGGGTGTGCGGATCGCCGACAATGCTCTTAAGTGCAAAAACGTCATTTACGAAGCCGGTATCGACTCGTGGAAGGTCACTTGCGGGGAGTTCTTGAAAGAGATGCACGCCAGTAATCGGATTCACATACTGGCTGGCAAGTAAGAGGGGAGGGGGCTGGAAACGCCCCTTTCTTTCCGTCCACCAGCTCCCGCAGGGAAATTCAGGAGCGGGCAGAAAGCCATCCGGGCAACCTACGGGAAACGACCAGAAAATTTTCGGGAAACGGCGGGGGTCGCCTCATGGGAAAAATTTGTATAGAGGGAGACGCCAGAATCGTCGCCAGCTGGTGGACATAAGCTGTTTTTGCGCCATACGTCCAGCGCTGTGATCTGCGCTGCATTGTTAGCGCGTACACGTTGCGCCAACGTGCTAATGATACGTGAGCGCCCACGGATCGCGCCAATATTGCCGACACGCCCCGAAGGATAGCGCGGATCGCGTCACCAGACGATCACGCCCACGACACGACAAATAAGCTATGCGCTAAAACGCTTTTAAACGCGCTTTAACGTGTTTTTTAATGTGTGTAATGGGTATGTACTACCACACGTAAAAACGCGTTAAATTGGCGCATTTATGGCGCTTATTTTTGGTGTGAATGAGTGAACCCCAGATAAAAGAAAACGCGCCATTGTTGGCGCGTTATGGTGGAGATCCTGAAACGGAAAAAGCGCCCATAGTGGGCGCTGGTGGCTAAATGCTGTTTTGCAACTTTCCGATCATTTCAGACAAGCGCAAATATTCTCTTTTCCGTTTACAGTCTCGCTTGCTGTTAAGCAAATCAGAGAACGTAAAGTTTAGCGCGTCACGCTGGGCGCTTAATTCGTCGATGAGTTCAAGTTTATAAGCGTGATATTTAGCGCGATACTCCGCGCGGATCTGGTCATAGCTAATCATGATTTTTATCCTTAAAACTAGCGCCCATAGTGGGCGCTTTTTCCGTCTACTTATGCTTTGAAAGCGTCAGCCAGATAGTTATAAAAATCATTTTTGATAAAGCGATATTGCTGTGATCCGTTTTTGGCTGCGCCCATTCCTTTAATCTTCTCGACCAGCCCCAGACGTTCACACAGATTAATCAGCTGGTTGGCTTGCGTATATCCTGCATCTAACTTAATTTCATTTGCTTGTTTTGCTTCATTCATCAAATCGAAAACAGCACCATTTGTGAACGTGTCGATCTCATCGTTAATCATATCGATTAAAGCGAATACGCGAGATCCTGACATATCAGCGACTGAATACACACATTTACCAGATTTGATAGACTTAACCAGATAAACCAGCTTTTCGAGAGAGTAGCTATTTGTCATCGCTTCGCGGAAAAACACTTCTGGCGTTTGCTTGCTTGCTTTAATCGCGTAGTAGAAGACGCCAGACAGCTTATCGTCGTTTACTGCGTTTACAACGTTATTCACGAAGTATGCAAGTTTAGTCGAAGCTGCAAGCATGTTAGCTTTATCTGCTTTGGTGTGCGTGCCATTCTGATAATGTTCGTTGTAAGTCTGAGTAGCTTGATCTGCTTTTAATTGTAATTCGTCAGTGATAACTACAGCAGCATCAATGATGGATTTTTTAGAAATGGTTACGTTAGACATGATTTTAATCCTTATGTAATATTGAAAACTTATTTTGTTTTTCGTCTATCGTCAGCATGTTTGCTTTCGATGTAAGTAATTATCGACATACAAAAAATAAAATCAAGCATTTTTCGCAAGGGGTGATAAAAAATTTATTTCACAGATAAATCAAAGTCTTAGAAATAAATCGCGTTTTCTCGAAGGTGTTGTCTAAATAAATTCCGTACTCGGTGTATTACCCTTATATATTTAGCGCTGACAATAATTATGGTGATTTAATTTATCGGGAAATGACCCATAAATAATAACCGGACATAGCCGGTTATTACCCTTATAGATTATTGCGTTGATTCGACCGCTCTCCGATTGGTTTCAAATAGTGCATCGACATAGTCTGCTGATGACTCGCTTTCACCACAGTCCTGCAGCTCCCGCATGTCACTTGATAGCCCCTTACAAAGTTCGGCGCTCTCGCCAATCGATTTGCCGGCCTTAACCGCAGCTGAAAACTGGTACATACAAACCGACACATTCTCCGACGATGAACAAACGTCGTTCATGAGAGACTGGATAACCGGTTTATAGTCCATCGCCGAAACAGCAGGCGCGATAATTAATAGAATTGAGGATAGTAAAATCGGCTTCATAACTTAAAACGGCAGAATTCGTTCAACCCAATCAAACAGGACGATCATTTTTCGCCCGTTCCCCACGGCAAGTGTGACCTGACAAGCATCGACGCCGAGTGACACACCTTCAATTTCGCGGCCGTCCGCCATGTAGACCCTTACTGATTTCTGGTTCTCGTGGGCCTGGCGGCAAATTTTAAAGAAATCACGGCGGGATGGCCGGTTATCAACATAGTCTGGAGGTACGGTTACGCGACCAACGAAATCATGGGTGACAGAGTCATTTACACCTGACTCGATAGTGCTGATTCGCTCAAGTGGCAACCTTACACGATTGTCTTTGTCGAACGGCGCCGGGCACAGATCTACCTTGTTACGCGAGGACATCGTCCCCTGAACGTACATGCAGAACACCTGGCCATCTTCCATCGTGATCTTGACGGGAATTTGCTCCTTGCGCCAGAACATCAACGACGTCTCTACTTTTGAGTAATCGCGCGGCCAGACCTCAGCAGGTATCCCGTAGGTGATATCGGTAATGGTATTGGGCATATTTTAAACGCCTCATGTTATGCGATAAAAATTACCAGAAGGTACGAGTCACCATTATCTTCTATTTCCTTGGTTTTGACAGGCGAAAAAGCGTTACCTTGTTGCAAATACTTAGAATTGTTATAGTTTGCAGGCAAGTTTTTATATGGTGAAGAATGATGAACAAGTGCGCATTAATAGCTTTGCTAACCTCCAGTTTACTGGTGGCCGGATGTTCAACCCAGGCGGTCAGGACGAGTGCTGCCGACCCAGTCCCAGCTTCGAGAATACTGTCGACCAAATACAATACGCCGTCAGAGAATACGCAAAAAATCATCGTGAAACGAGACTCTGGCAGTAAGGGCGCGCTTTGTACCAGCCGGCTTTCTGTTGATGGTGAGCCAGTTGCTGATATCAAAACATCTGAGAAGGTTGAGTTAAACCTGCCTTATGGCGAGCATATTCTGTCTGTAGATCTGCAGGGTATGTCTATTATGTGCGGCAAGATGAACACCGAAAGAGAAATCATGGTGTCAAAAGATAAGCAAGACGAATATCGGATCGGGGTGACGGTGTCGGCAGAGCTGTTCATCATGAAAACAGCCTATAAATAAATGGTAGAGGAGGGCGAGAGCGTTTTACCCACGCCCTCCGTAAGTACGCGTTAGAGACGTTTGAGGATATCTTCCAAGTCTTCCTTGGTCATCCCGGAGTTCTCGTAGATCTGCAACACTTTCTGTCTAGCGTTCTCAGCCGCTGCCATCGAGGTCGCGATCTTCTCAAACTCTGCTGTGCTCATCTTGGTCAGAACAAGGTTAATGATGTCTGACTTAGACATTTTGATGTTGCGCTCTTTCAGGCGCTTTTTGAACGAACCAAGCTTTTCGTTGGCTTTTTCGGTGAGCTTCACCTGACATGAAATTGAGCGATTTTCGGTCATAATTAATCTCTTTGTAATACACCAAAGTCAAAACTGCTCCCGACAGGCAACACGCCTTCCGCAAACCCGGGAGTGGTGTCAATAATGTGTTTTCGTTCGTATGAGTGTGACATCAGGTGTTTGTTGCTTATATCGATAAAATCCGAAATAAAACACACATTTGCCTGATTCTTCTTGGCACGAAGGCCGCGACCAACACGTTGACGCATTTCGACTTCGGCCTTGCCTCCTCCGGCAAGAATTACGGCGCCAACACTTGGCACATCGACACCGACATCCAGTATCGTAGAGCCGATCAGCACATCAATTTTCCCTGCAGCCAGGCTGTTAAGCTTAGCCTGTCTGGTACTCTGGTTGGATTCACCGTAAATAAAATCTACCCGTAAGCCGCTCTCTTTCATCATTTCCATCAGTATCTGACCGTGGCGTTTGATCCTCACCAGGGTCATACAGTTCAGTCCATGATCACGGTACATCAGCGCGTCGCGAACGACGGCCTCGTTACGTCCAATATTGTAAACGATACCGAGCTGATAAGCTTTCTGATACGGCGTGCTCATACCAACTCTGAAGTTTAGATGCTTGGAAGCGAGCTCCGCTCGTATACGAGCCTCATCCGGAGTGTACGCGATTTTATGGTATACGAAGTAAGGTTTGGCCAAAATACCTCGCTCGATCAGATATTTTTCAGTGACCTTTATCTCGATGCGTCCTGCAACCGCCATCAGACGCATATTGGCCTCAGTTGAAGCCTTCATAAACGGGGTTGCCGTCAGCGCCAGGCGATAGTCTGCGTTAATGCACAGTCTGGCGATGTCATAAAAGTTTGAACCGGAGGATTCGTGGGCTTCTTCGAGGATTAGCAGTGAGACGCTTGAGAGGAATCGCTTAACCAGCTCCCGGCGCTTAAGATGATAAGCCTTTTTCTCCGCCGGCATATCGCGTGGAGGCTCTTCAAGAAAACTCGCCAGGGTTTGCACTGTTGCGACATTGATATGGCGAGACACCTGAAACTCACCAGAACCAATGATGCCAACCTTCTGACCTTTAAGCCACGGCTCTCCATTCTCAGCTCGATAGTCGATCGACTTCTGGAAGTTATCTGCCATTTGAAACATAAGAACAGAGCGGGTGGTTAAAAACAGCGTCATGCGTCCAATACGCGCCGCGGCTTTGCAAGCTACGTTCGACTTTCCCCCGCCTGTGGCGATCTGCGCAATCATCATTCCTTCGCGAACCAGTGTCTCGACAGTCTGATCCTGATATGCATAGTCCGGATTATAGGGGAAGGGGTTTACTGCCGGGTTTGGTTTACCCAGCGCCGGAACCTTGTCTTTGCGAATATGGACACATTTGATGCCAGCCTTCACCAGATTGGCTGCTACCGATTTGGCAAAACCCGCGGGGAAGGCATTTTTGCTCCAGTTGAACATAGTACTGGTGCCTTTCCAGTCGCCAGCTTCGACTTCGTAACTCAGCATTTCCTGGACAAGTCGCTTCACGTTGTCATCAGCGCCAGAGACCATAGCGTTGACCGCGTTCGAAACAATCCTAACAGTCATAAATATCTTTCCTTCGTGCCTTTTATATGTTAATTGGCTAGAATAGTAAGTAAGTACTTATGCAATGGATTGTATCAAAAAGTATGGACGTAAAAATTACCATTCTGCAGGTAGAAGTGGCCAGACTCCGGCCAAATCCCTGGAACACCAACTCGGTTGGTGCTCAAAACTTCGAAAAACTGAAAGGCTCCATCGAAAAACTGGGTTTTTTCAAGCCAATTCTCGCGCGTGAGCTGGACGGTGGCCAATTTGAGATCCTCGGTGGCGAACATCGCTGGCGAGCCGCTATGGAACAGGGTATTTCCACGGTTCCTGTTATATCGGTGGGCAAAATAAGCGATCTGGTAGCGAAACAAATGTCTCTGGTCGATAACGAGCGATACGGCGAAGACGATCAGGTCGCATTACAGCGTCTGATCGAGGAAATTCAGTCCGAACTCGATTATCAGCTGTCGGAAATTGCCCCTTACGACGACGAACTGGCGGCCACACTGGCTCGTGAGTCGGCAATTGACCTGGAAATGCTTGAGGCGTTGTCGCGTGGCGACGAAGAGCCCGTTGAGAAGGACTCTCGTGAAAAAGCTGAGCGTGTTGGTGCGGAACACCAGACTATGCGCTTCAAAGTGACGTTTGACGCTTCTGATCGCGTTACCGAAACCATCAAATCCATCATCAAAGAGCAGGCGATCAACACCGGCAACGACATGGAGAATGCTGGTGAAGCTCTGGTATGGCTGGTCGATAACTACAAGGAGTGTATTTAATGACCAAAACGTTCGAAATCGTCTACCGAGACCCGGCAGAGCTCATTCCCTATGAAATGAACGCCAAAAAGCATGACGAGCAGCAGATCCGTGACCTGGCCGCAGCCATAAAAAAGCGTGGTTTTGACCAGCCGATCACTGTCGATAAGGACGATGTCATCATTACTGGCCACGGCCGCCGCGAAGCTGCGCTTTTAGCGGGGCTGAAAAGTGTGCCGGTGATCGTTCGCGACGATCTGTCCGATGAAGAAGTGAAGGCGAAGCGTCTGGAAGATAACCGGCTGGCCAGCATTGATTACGATGCCATTAAGTTACAGAAAGAGCTGGAGTCTCTGGTACTTGGTGACGTTGAAGTCTTCGGCTTTGACGAGCGTGAGCTGAACGTGCTGGTCGGTAGCATGACCGAAGAAATGGATACTGGCGCACTGGTTATGGATCTGGGGGAGGAAACCGAGCGCCAGAAAGAAGAGCACACCGAAATCAGTCGCGAAGTCGCCGCCGAAGAGGTTCGAGTGGTCGATGTTCTGGGCTTTAAAATGCTCCCTGCTGGCTCTGCGATTGTCGTGGGGGATTTGCTCGCCCATATGGAAGAAATCACGGGAGAGAGCGGGGTAGACGCGTTCGTTGCTTATGCGCAGAAAGTTTCCTCCGAGGGAGTCGAAGCATGAGCACATATACCATCAACGTATCGTTCCAGACCCGTGTCAACAAGACTACTCGCACGCTTGAGATCGCCGAATCGTTTGGGCTTGGCCTGGATGAAAAAGACTGGACACTTTACGACAATCTTGAGCTGGAAGTTGAGCAGGGTGATGTGGTTTACATCACTGGCCAGTCAGGTTCCGGAAAATCTGTCGTGCTGCGTGAGCTACAACGCCAGATGAAAGAGGAAGGGCTTTCAGTCTCCTCCATTGATGACTTTACCTTTGACAACGACGTCAATGTCATCGACCAGCTGGGTAAAACCACCAGCGAAGCGTTAGGGCTGCTTTCGATGGCTGGCTTGAACGATGCCTATCTCTTTGTGCGCAAACCTTCTGAAATGTCGGATGGCCAGAAATACCGTCTCAAGATCGCCAAGCTTATTGAGTCGGGCGCGAAGGTATGGGCTGCGGATGAATTTGGCGCAGTTCTTGATCGTGTTACCGCCCAGGTTGTGGCCTCGAACCTCCAGCGTGCCGCGCGAAAGGTAGGTGCGACGGTAATGGTGGCGACGACCCACGAAGACCTGAAGAACGCGCTGCGCCCGGATATGCAGATCACCAAGCACTACAAGGAGCGAGTGAAGGTTGATTATGCAGATTAAAAAGACTTTCCCGATTTATGAGGGTCCAGATCTGCGCCGCCGCTGGACTACAGAAGCCGAATGGCGAGATTGGCTTCGTGCTCATGGCGCGTATGGTTTTCGCGTTACCCCGTATTTCAATCGCTGCTGTGTCGTCTTTGGTGAAAGACGTTATGTCGAGACGATAAAACAGCTCTATGGCCTCGATGAAAGCGAGTTCGTATATGGGGTTGGCGGCATGGTGACAACTCTGGGCTATATTCAGGCCGACACGATGCTTCATTGCGTCTACCTGCCAGAAAATTACGATGAAACAGTCTACTGGCATGAGGCACTACATGTGGCGCTGATGACCGCAGAATATCACGGTGTGCAGCTCCATGATCAGGAGGCATTGACCTACCTGCAGGGTTATATCGCGGAAGAGTTCAATCGTTCCCGACTACAGTTTATGGCCGACAAGAAAGCTGGTGGACTGCCTGCGATCGAGGGAATCGTGACTCGTCCAGCATCCACTATCTGCCGTGGCGGTTTTTGCAATCGTAAGGTGGTGATGCGATGACTGACATCATCATCAAACGCTACCGTCCGGAAGAGTTCCCGCGCCATCTGGACTTTCTTGAGCGCATGACCGTCACCAGGGGGACGGTAGAAGACTGGCACGCGCTTAAGTCGCTTCACTACAAGACAGATGGGAAGCCGTTCGCCCCTACCTACTACCGTTGTGAGCTAGATGGTCGGTTGGTAGGCGTTGTAGTTATGGCCTTCCCTAAACTGCTGCTGGCGCCGCGGCATCGCATGTTTCCAAAACTGAAACCCACAACCAACACCACCGTGGCAAATCAGTACTGGGGACGTTACGTAAACAACAACTTCGCTGTGATCAGCCGCTCTGTAGTGGACACCCAGTATCGTGGGGTCGGGGTATCGTATCGCATGATTAATCTGGTTAGCAGGATGCATGACCGGCCAATCATCGAGATCCAGTCGTCGATGAGCAAATATAACCCGTTTGCTATGAAAGCAGGGTTTTGCTTCATACGTCCTGAACGTCCGAAGAGCTACGAAAGCGCACTTCGCGTCTTTCAGCGCCATTTTCGTTCTGATCCCGGCGACAACGAAGCGATTGTGAAAGAGCTGTTTGCGATGACTGATTCACGCCGGCGCCGCGCTCTGCGAGATCTGGTGGCGGACTATCACAAGAATAGTTCTCTGGCAAAAGCAGGCCGCAACCGTGGCACTACCATTCAGGATATCGCGGATAGCCTGGTGGATGAGGCCAGCATCGTGAAACTGCTCAAGGATATTCACAATCTGAGCTTCACTTCACCGCTCTATGGGGTTTATCGCAACCCTGATTTTGGTCGCCAGCTGCCTGAGACACTGCCACTGCTGGCTTTTGATAAACAACCGCTGAATGCACCACTGGATATTGCGTTACCGGCATAAGGATTTGCCATGACACTGACTGATAAACAGAAAGACATCATTAAGACCATCAACTTAGGCCATGAACGTGGACATTTGCTCGATCTGGACGAGCTGCTGGAAGTGCTGCCTTACCGGACGACAAAGCAGTCTATGCAATTCTCCCTGCGCGCGCTGATCAAGAAAGGTTTGGTCGAAAAGCACGACTGCCGGCCGCGAGAGGATTCTGGCTACCAGCGTCGAACTCTGGGGCTGACGACATTAGGTCGAGCCAGAGCCAAGTTACTGGTGATGTAAGTTGGTCTGGGAGTCAGATTAACAGCCTGCGTCTGTATATATATAACTAATAAGTCACTTATTAAATATATACGAAAGCAGGCTCTCAAACAGATTCCCCAGACCTAATTAATACAACCAGAAAACAAATTGTTTAAGAGCGCAAGGAAGCGCTCTGTGTGTGTTTTAGAGGGATCTATGACTGTCGAAAAAGACGAGAGCAAAACTCGCCTGACTCCGGCTGAATGGGCGGAAGCCGAAGCGAAATGGACTTCGGGCGAATATACGCTCTCAAAACTGGAAGAAGAGTACGGCATCCGTCGTGAAACGCTCTCCAGACACTTCAAAAAGCGTGGATTAGAGAAAGGCGCCGATTCTGTTGGAAAGATGGTGCGCGAGTCTCTCAAGTCCGATGCAGAACTGCGCGCTAAAGCCCGAGCCGAAAAGATAGAAGACCGCCGGACACGCTATGACGGCTGGGCGTATGCCCTTGGTCAGATGGTGATGGTCGAGGTCACTACAGCAAAGCGCGAAGGTAAGCCACTGGCCTCGATTGAGGACGATCTTAAAAGCCTGCAGCGCGCCAGCGGCACGCTGGCTAAATGCTTCGAAATTTCCTCCAAGGCATTGGGCATGGAGAAAGAAGAAGGCGGTGAAGAGGATATTCCGAACCTTGTCTTTGGCGAGCTAACCCCATCACAGGTGGCCCAGCTGCGCAAGGAAGATGATGAGCCCGAAGTGATTGATGACGATCTGTTGGAATCACTTGAAGAAGAAGCGCTGAGCGAAGCTGAGAGCGATTTTGACGCATCGGGCGAAGACGATGATGGAGATGCATAACCATGTCCATCCCGTCGTCTCTAAGTCTCGTACAGCTGCACTCCGGGCAGATGCAAGTCTTCCAGTCGCCACATCGTTTCAAAGTGGTGTGCGCCGGACGACGTTGGGGTAAATCGAGGCTGTCGATCTCAACCATCATTCGCGCTGCCGCTAAGGAAAGAAAACAACGAGTTTGGTACGTCGCGCCGACCTACCAAATGGCGCGCCAGATTCTATGGGATGATCTGCAGGAGGTTCTGCCGCGTAAGTGGATTCGGAAGAAGAACGACACCACGATGACCATCGTGTTGAAAAACGGTTCGGAGATCGCGCTTAAAGGCGCGGATAAACCGGATACGCTTCGTGGTGTTGCGCTGCATTTCGTTGTGCTCGACGAGTTCCAGGATATGAAGCCAGACACCTGGTACAAGGTTCTCCGTCCGACATTGTCATCCACCCGCGGCGGCGCGCTGATCATCGGTACACCGAAAGGGTTCTCCGAATTCCATAAACTATGGACTATCGGGCAGAACAAAGAGCTGCAGCGCAAAGGTCAGTGGAAAAGCTGGCAGTTTGTAACCGCTGATTCACCATTCGTTCCGACGGCAGAAATCGAGGCAGCCAAGAACGATATGGACCCTAAGTCGTTCGCTCAGGAGTACCTCGCCAGCTTCGAAAACATGTCAGGGCGCGTGTATTACCCGTTCGATCGTAGCGTTCACGTTAAGCCGCTGCAGTTCAATCCTAAATTACCGGTGTGGGTAGGCCAGGACTTCAACATTGATCCAATGTCGTCGGTCATCCTGCAGCCACAACCGAATGGGGAGCTGTGGGCTGTGGATGAGCTTGTCTTGTTTTCGTCGAATACGGCAGAAGTGTGCGATGAGCTGGAGCGTCGCTTCTGGCGGTGGAAATCGCAGGTCACAATTTTTCCAGACCCGGCCGGCGCCTATCGTCAGCACGCTCGTGGGGAATCGGACATCGACATCTTCAAGGAGAAGGGCTTTCTGCGTGTTGATTATCCGAAAAAGCACCCACCGATTGCTGATCGTGTGAACTCAGTGAACCGCATGTTGATGAGCGCCTCTGGCGAAACTCGTTTGTATATCGACCCTAAGTGCAAACATCTCATCGATTCACTGGAGAAAGTTATCTACAAACCAGGCTCTCGCGATATGGATAAGAGCGGGGGGATTGAGCACAGCGCGGATGCCTTGGGCTACCCGGTTCATCGTAGGTATCCCGTAAAAAATCGTGTTATTCTTGGTGGCTCAAGATAAGTAAGTACTTACCTATCATGGAAGAGAAGCAAATGGAATTGACTGATAAGCAAATTAAGGATCTTGTGGCAAGACGCCACCCCGAATACATAAAGAAAAAAGAGCACTGGGATTTCCTCGCCAGCACATACGCTGGCGGGCGTGCCTGGTTCGATGACAACATTTTCCGATACTTCAAAGAAGGTGATCAGGAGTTCAAGGAGCGTCTGGAACGCGCCTACCGCTTCAATCACACCAGGGAAGTGGTGAACCTGATTAATAAATATCTCTTCAAAGAGGACATCCATCGAAATGTAGAAGAAGCGCCTGAGCCAATTCAGAAATTCTGGAAACGCGCGACACGACAGAATGTTTCCATCGATGGCTTTATGTCCGCGCTTGACCTCCAGTCCTCCATCTATGGCCGTGTCTGGGTGGTGGTCGATAGCACGATGGATAGTGACGCAGAATCCGTCGCTGACGAGAAGAAGAAGGATGTTCGCGCCTATGCCTACTGGATTTCTCCGCAGCAGATGTTGGATATGGCGTGGGACGATGACGGCAATTTGATCTGGGCGCTGATTGTCGAAGTGGCGCGCGATGATCAAGATCCTTTTACCTCATCTGGCCAGGAATATCAGCGTTATCGTCTATGGACACGTAACGAGTGGTATCTATTCCGGGAAGAGGTTAAGAAAGGCGCCGGGAATGCCGGTCGTCGGACCGCAAAAGTTGTGCTTGAAGATAAAGGCGAACACAAACTTGGCGTTGTACCTGTGTTTCCTGTTGATTGCATAGGGGAGAGCGAATCGCCGTATTTTAGCCCGTCGCTTATTGATGATATCGCCTACCTTGACCGTGCAGTAGCCAACTATCTGTCGAACCTTGACGCCATTATTCAGGATCAGACGTTCAGCCAGCTGGCCATTCCTGTTCAGTCGCTCCTGCCAGGCGATGAGAATCACGCAAAGGTAATGGAAATGGGGACAAAACGCGTCTTCACCTATGACTCGGAAAGTGGCAACCAGCCTTTCTATTTGTCGCCAGACCCTAAGCAAGCTCAGATGATCATCACCACTATCCAGACCGTGATTAATGAGATCTACCACTCCGTTGGGGTCGCTGGCGAGCGAACAAAGCAGGATAACGCTAAGGGGATCGATAATTCATCCGGGGCCGCCAAGTTATATGACTTTCAGCGGGTTAATAGTCTGCTTATTACTAAAGCCGAGCGTCTTGAGCGGGCTGAACGCCAGATGATGTTTTTGGCGGCGAAGTGGATGGGGGTCGATCTCGATGAGGAGCATTCGCTGATTGCCTATCCGGAGAGCTTTGATATCCGCGGTCTGACGGATGAATTTGCCGTTGCCGAGAAACTTGGGCTGCTGGAAGCACCGGATTCTGTGCGTCGATATCAGATGGAAATGCTCATTGAGAAAATCTTCCCGAATATTTCGGCCGCGATGCAGAAAGAATTTGAGAAAGATCTCTTGAATTTTCCGCCAAAAAATGCTCTTAACACCCTTGAAAATAAGTCAGTACTTACTTATCATCGTGATACAGTCCAAGAGAGCGGACAAGATCTATCCCAAGGGAATGGGAACTCATCAACTCAAGCAACCGAGTGATAAGTAATTAAAAGGAATTTTTATGAATCTGTGGCAAATGCTAATGGCCCGTCGTGGCCTCATGGATGTCGCCGAATCACATGAACGTGGTGGCGCAGGTGCTGGAGCTCCCGCTGGTGCAGAAGAGCAGGGCACCCAGGAATCTGGTAAGCAGAACGGCGAGCAGAAAGATCAGCCGAAAATCGAAGACGATGAATTCGGAGGGATGACTCAGGAAGAGTTGCTCGCTGAATTGCGTAAATCCAAGAAAGCCGGTGCTGACCTGCTGAAAGAGAACATGAAACGCAAGGAAAAAGAGCGTGCCATGGCCGATCAGCTGGCTCAGTACGGTGATATCGATCCGGCACGAGCACGCCAGCTTCTTGAAGCGGAGCAAGCCGCAGAAAACGCACGCCGTGAGGCGGAGCAAGCTGAACTGGAACGCCGCGGTGAATTCGATGCTGTGAAAAAGCAAATGATCGAAGCGCACCAGGCTGAGATGGCTCAACGTGATGAACGTTTTTCCGCTCTGGAGAGCGAAAACGCCGCACTTAAAGCCCAGCTGGTTGAAATGACCGTCGGCGCGTCCTTTTCTGGCTCCAATTTCCTGCGTGAAAAAGTTCTGATGACTCCGGCTAAGGCCCGCGTTATCTACGGCTCTCATTTCGAAGTGGGTGAAGACGGTAACGTCGTTGGCTATGACAAGCCGGCAGGTCAGAAAGAGCGTGCTGTTCTGGTTGACGGCGAAGGTAAGCCGTTACCGTTCGAATCCGCGATTGAGCGTATTTTACGTGCAGATCCGGAAGCTGACGCTTTATTGCGCAGCGAAGCTAAGCAGGGTGCTGGTTCAATTAGTAAACCGACCCACAAAGTAACCCAGCCGAAGAACAAGTCGACAATGGATAAGTTGACTGCCGGTTTAGGGAAAATCGGAATCAAGTAACATCTTAAATCATAGGGAAATGAAAGATGCCATTACTGCGTGAAGAAGCTGAAAAGCTGTCTAATAACGAGCTTGAACAGGGCGTGATCGAGACCATTATCGATCGTGACGACCTGTTTGCCGTCCTGCCTTTCATGAAGATCAATTCGAAGGCATATCTTTATAACCGCGAAAAAACCCTGAGCGAAGCTACTTTCATTGATGTGAACGACACCATCACCGAAGGTGCAGCAACCTTCGAAGAGAAAGTTGCGAAGCTGCGCATTCTGGCTGGCGACGTTGACGTCGACAAATTCCTGGCTACCACTATGGCTGATACCAACAACCAGCTGGCTATCCAGGTTCGTCAGAAAGTCAAAGGTCTGGCTCGTGCCTTCCGTCGCAATCTGATTGTTGGCGACTCCACCACTAACAACAAAGCCTTCGACGGTATTCCGAAGCTGATGCATGACGATCAGAAGATCGACATCTCCGGCGCATCCATGACTTTCTCTATGTTCGACGAACTGGTCGACGCAGTTAAAGATCTGGGCGCAGACTGCATCATGATGCGTTCTGAGCATCTTCGCGCATATCGTGCGCTGCTGCGAACTGTAAACGTAGGCCCGTCCGAAATCATGATGGAAAACTTCGGTCGACCAATGCTGTGCCATAACGGCGTTCCGTTTATCGTAAACGACTTCATTCCGGTTGCGGACTCCACCAAAGCGGATATCTACTGTCTGCACCTTTCTGAAGAAAACGGTGTAACTGGTCTGTACGGCGGCGAAAACGCCGGTATCGTTGTGGAAAACATTGGCACCGTTCAGAACAAAGACGCAGTACGTACTCGTGTGAAGTGGTACTGCTCTCTGGCCAATAAGCACGACAAAGCTATCGCGGCGCTGACTAACGTCAAAATTTAATCCTAATAATAGGTAAGTACTTACCTATTATTTTTAAATGGGTGGGCTATACGCCCGCCCTTTTTATAGGAGCGATATATGTCAGAAAAAAAAGTGAAGATCACTGAAAAGGCCTTCACCGACTTTACGGGGGTTATGTTCCGTACTCCTTTCACTAAATCGGTGTCCGATCATCCAGTAAACGAGCGCATGCAGAACCGTATCACCGCAGCTATGCGAGCGGTTCCGATGGAGCCCACTGTCGCTGTTACTGGTGTGTCGGTAAGTCCTAAGTCGGCATCGGTGGAGGTGAAAAAAACGGTTCAACTCACGGCTACCGTGGCGCCTGCTGGTGCTACCAACAAGAAAGTTACCTGGGCGTCGAAAAATGCTGAATTTGCAACGGTTGACGCGGCTACTGGTCTCGTGACCGGCGTTGCAGAAGGGACTGCAACAATTGAAGCCACGACCGCAGACGGCAGCCATAAAGCAACCGCAACTGTTCAAGTTACAGCAGCTGCAGCCTGATTCAGTAACAAGGGGTGGCTCTGGCCACCCTGTTCAGAGGAAAACTCATGAAACCAGCAAAAATTCATCTTCTGGAACCTCAGTTCCTTGGATACACGGGCATCCTGTGCGGCGTTTACTTTAAAGACGGCATTTCCGTAGCAGAGCTGCCATTCCTCGATCAACAGCGGATCTGTGCCTCAATGCGTGCCGAAACGATTGATGGGCAAAATGTCTCTCCATCAGCTGCCTTCAGCAATCGTAACGAGCTGGTGGCCGATCAGATTGTGGAGCCTACGGCCCCTGATATTGTCCCTATGAAACGTGGCGTCGCGAATGAGGAGACAAAACATGTGCAGCGCTTCACCCGAGAAGAACTGGAGTCCATTGCTGACTGTGAAGGTATCGCCGGCCTGCGCCAGATCGGTAACACGCTTGGCGTGAAAGCGAAGGGCATTGTTGAAATGATTGAGGGCATCCTGAAAGCACAAGGCGGTGAGTGATGGCTCTGATCGACACGTTTCGTAGCGGAGACATCGTGTCTCTGACCTTCGCCTTTAACGTACTGGATATCGATTCCGCCTCTTACACCGTGCGAGATAGTGCAGGTACCACACTTGTGGATGAAGAGCCTCTCGATATTGCAGAAGGCCAAATGTCTATACCGGTTGTGATCTCAGCAGAGCATAACCAGCTGGTCGAAAAAGAGCGTGATCTGCGCTACGTCATCGTGAAGGCCACAGCGGGTGGGCTAACCCACGAAGAGCGGCAGATGTATGTGCTGCTTAATAGCTTTGAACTATCCGTCCCGGGTCAGTCGTTTGCCACCGTAGCCGATGCTCAAATGCAGGCCATTGATATGATCAATGGAGATACATTGCTGGCTGATGGAGAGGGGTTGATGCGCAAGCGGCTAATCGAAGCGACACGGCGAATCAAAACCTTACCTTTCTCTATCCGGAGGATCATGCGCATCGATTTCGACCGGTATGACCGTCCCCAAAACATGCTGAATGTCTATGACATTCCCTGGGGGGCTGACGGTGTGTATCGGCAGGATTTGGTGGACTGGGAGCGGATCACTTCGGAGCAGTTTGCGGATTTGCCAGACTACTTTAAAGAGGCGCTGCTTCTGGCCACCGTTAATGAGGCATGCGAGATCGCCAATGGCAACGATATTGCGAGTGCGCGTGAAGACGGCATTTTGTCTGAATCTATCGGTGAAACAACCAACATGTACCGCACAAGCAAAGTGGCGAATGTCCGTGTGGCCCGCAGCACCTGGCGATTGCTTATTAGTTACATCAACAATCGGATGATTGTTCGTCGTGCGTAACACACGTCGTGCTCTTTACTTCTGGTCGACAGGCCAAAGACGGGAAACCGCGCCTCCGCCTGGTAATGAGTGCGACGACTTCACACAAGGAGAGTGGATGAATATTTCGTGGCAAGCCGAATTGTCGATCTACCGGTTTGGTTCCAAAAACGTCTACGGTGAAGCGCAATTGCAGTTCGTCAGGAAGACGAAAGTAGGCGTCGTTAAATTTGAACAGAGCAATGAAAAATCGTCCGTCAGGGCAGATAGCTCTGGAAGCCGCGGAAAGGCGGCGCTGGAGTTGTTTGACGCAGTACTTATTGTTCCACTTGAAGCCGCTGTTCAACTCGATGACGTTCTTGTGCTGGAGGGACAGAAGCTGAAGGTCTCAAGCGTACATCGGCGATGGGGACTACGTGGCCGCCCTGGGCATCTTGAGCTGGGGGCGAATATATGGGTTTGAAATATGACGCACACCAGTTTAAGCGTGCCGGCGCCAGACTTAATAACAGCCAGAAAGCGTTCAAGCGATATCTAATCAGGGACATGGAAAAGCTGGCGCGTCTGGTTGAACGACTGGCACGAGCCATGGCCCCGCTTGAAACCGGTTCGCTTGAGAGCGCCATTTTTGCACGGGTTGTAAAAGAAGGATACGCGGGGCTTCGTATTGAGCTTTCCGTTTCAGGCGCAAAGCAGCGAGAAGGGCATCCAGGCGTTGAGGTGGGGGACTATGCCAAATACATGGAGCTTGGTAAGTACCGTCTTGGTTATTTGTCTCGTATGAAGAATGTTACCAACCCTCCTGTCGCCGGCGTGAAGCCTAAAGTGGGCCCATATTTCCTTGAGCGAGCGACTCAGATCAGCGAAAAGCAATTTTCGCAGACGATCTTGGAAGCTGCCAGAAAAGCAGGATTTACGCGAGGTTGACGTGTTTGTAGAAGCATTCGCAAAATTGATACAAAAAAAGGGGCTTGGAAAAGTAGGGACGGACATTTTCTGTCACTACATGCCAGCAAAAGTTAAGTCTGGCATCTTGCTGATTAATCCCAATACAGGCATAGCCATCGACCCGGATTTGCAGGGTTTTTACTTCGACTCATTCACGATAGTAGTTCGCAATGCGAGTATTACAAAATCTGTTGAAATGGCCAACGAAATCATGGGCATCCTTCCTGTTAGCAACGTTGAGTCTGACGGGGTATTCTTCAAAATGGTTAGGCCGATGGCGATGCCAATAACGTATCCAATAAATGACGGATCGCTTATTGAAACGGGGATTCCACTTGAATTTGCCGGGTACTTTATTGAACTGAATAAATAAGTAAGTATATACTTACTATTGTGTGTCGGAATGACACTGTTTTAACGGAAAAAGGAGTTTTCCAATAATGTCCAATACCCATGTTAAAAACATCAAGCTTGGCGCCTGCAAGGTGTCGTTTGGTGGCGTGGATCTGGGTTACACCAAAGGCGGCGTTCAGGTTGAAATCGCAACCGAAACGCTGAAAGTGACCGTAGACCAGCTGGGCCAGACCACGATCTCCGAGCTGATCCAAGGCCGCAACATCACCATTACTGCGCCGCTGGCTGAATCCGTGTTGAAAAACATGGTCGATCTGATGCCAGGTTCCACGCTGAGTTCGGGCGAAGATACCGTAACCATCACGTCTGCGCAGGGTGTGAACCTGATCGACGTTGCGAAAGAGTTGGTGCTGACTCCGCAGGATGCGACGGATTATGTTCTGACCATCCCTAAAGCAGCAACCGCGGGTAACTTCACCATGACCTACCAGTCTGACGACGTTCGCGTGTTCTCAGTTGAGTTTTCCGCTTACCCGGACGACGCTGGCGTGTTGGGGAAAATGAGCCTCCCAAAGCCGGTTGAGAGCGTCACGCTGACCCCGTCTTCACCGACCGTAAAAGTGGGCGCTAAAGTTCAATTGAGCGCAACCTTTACCCCGGCCGATGCAACCAATAAGACTGGCGTGTGGAGCTCTGATGCGACTGATAAAGCGACCGTAGATCAGAACGGACTGGTAACTGGTAAAGCTGTCGGTTCAGCCAATATCACCTTCACAACTAATGACGGCGCCAAGAAGGCGACCAAAGCCGTCACTGTAACTGCTGCAAGCTAAATTGTGATAACCAAAGAGGCCCATGGATGGGCCTCTGTATGAGTTTAAAAGGATTTAAACCATGACCAAATTACTCGATCTCGACTCCATTCTGCCGCCGAAAAAAAGCATCAAATTTGGTGGCAAAGAATATCCCATCGTTGAAATGACCGTCGGCCTCTTTGTTTCTATCAAGCAGATGGAAGACAAAGACCTCATGAATATGTCTCCCGTCGACCAGGTAACTGCCTACGCAGAACTGGTACGCAAAGTCATTCCGTCAGTACCTGACTCCGTTCTGGAGAAACTGACTGTCCAGCAACTCCAGCAGATCTTCACCTTCGCCATGGAAGTGATTGATGAAGAGAACGAAAAAGCGGCTGGCGAAGGGGCAAAGTAATATCCCGCGATGAATCCGGGGTAAAGACCGTTTCGATAGATCTCGGATTCTATTTCAGTCGTGTAGTTGCTCACTACGCCGTATCGCCAATAGAGCTACTGAGTGTCCCGTTAACCATGTTCTGGATGCTCAGCCGCAATATCGATCGTCTGCGAGCGGAAGAGGATGTCCGCAATCTGCAGGTCGCCCGCGTCGCCCAAGCGGATGGCGATGGCGTTAAGGCGTTCATGGAGGGTTTGCAACTCAGGATTGGAAGGCCAGTCGTTACTGATAAAGTCTACCGTCCGCATATGGATAAGGCAGACCCCGACGCCAAAGAGCAGCTGATGCAAATTTTTGGCAGAGGATGACAAGGGAATGTCACAAAACGTAGAGTTTATCCTGTCGCTGGAAGACAAACAGTTTACGGCGTCAATCGACCGGGCGGGTAAATTACTTACCAAATTTGGCGAGCGGGCTACCAAACCGGCTCAAAAAATTAAAAACCTCGAGCGCTCTCTGGGTTCGGTCTCCAGCATTCTTGGCGCTCTTGAAACACGACTCAATTCTACGGCAGACAAACTGCAGGACGTAGCTGCCGGTTTTGAGCTCGTTTCCAACACCTCTCGAAAGGCACAACGTGAACTGTCCGCTATCAGCACTGATTTGCGGACATTCACAGATCGCGTTGATTCGGCCACATCGTCTACGCACAAGTTCCTGGCCTCATTGCGGAAGGTTCAGTCGGAACTCAATGAGTTTTCTGATTGGGTCAAATACGCAGGAGACCATGCCGGCAAATTCAACACTGAGATTAAGGGAGCCACTACTTCTCTTGGTGGAATGAACACCAGACTAAATGCGACCAGCAAGCGTCTGAGCAATTGGGGGACAACGACAAGCCAGGCGGCCGAGGGGTTAAAAAAAGTCAAAGATCAGATGGATGGCGTTATTCGAAGCCAGCAGCTGATCAGCCGCCCTGTCAGGGTCAGAACAACCACAACGGGTGGGGGAGGCAGCGGAGGTGGCGCTGATCGATTTACCGCTGCGCCCCATCGCGGTGGCAGTCGTGAAAATAGCGTCTTCTCTGGGTTACGCGGCAATATTTTTCTTCTGGGGGAAATTGGCGATGCGGCCAGAACGGTTACTGACATCCTGTTTGGTTGGCAGAAGCCGATCGTAGAGGCTGCGGCCGAGATGCAGCGTATGCGTGTCATGTTGCGTGGCTTGAACAAGGATAAAGTCAATCCTGGAGAAGCCGCTGCTCAAGATATGCAGTATATCGTGAACATGGCGAAAAACGCCCCATTTGCGATGCAGGCCTTAACCGACTCATTTGTGAAATTCCGTTCTGCTGGGCTCGATCCTACTGATGGCTCGTTAAAGGCACTGGTGGACTCAGTCGCACGTTTTGGTGGCGATAGTGAATTGCTTAAGCGAGCGGCGGTGGCTGTCCAACAAATGTCTGGTAAGGGCGTCGTATCGATGGAAGAGCTCCGCCAGCAATTGGGTGAAGCGGTTCCAAATGCGATGAAGGCGATGGCAGATGCGGCCGGTATCACGATGGGGGAGCTAACCAAAGCCGTCTCCAGTGGGACCGTTGAAGCGAAACAGGCTCTTTCGTTGATGTTTGTTGGTTTGCGTGCGGAAAACGAAAATGCCGCCAAAGATATGATGCAAACCTATACCGGTGCGTTGGCGCAGCTGCAAACCTCTTTCACTCTGTTTGCTGATCGAGTGGGGCAGGCTGGATACCTTGACTCGCTGACCAAGGGGATGAAAGAGCTGGCGGCCGTAATGAACAGCGCAGAAGGCATTTCGTTCGCTAATTCATTGGGAGAGGGGCTTACCACCGCGATTGATGGCCTGCGCGAGCTGGCGCAATGGTTGGCTAAGAATCAGGAGTTGGTTATTACGCTGGGCAAAATTGTCGCCGGAATGGTGGCATTTAAAATGCTCAGAGCGGGCATTTTAGGTGTTGTCGGCGCCGGCGGCCAGATGCTTTCCACCTTCATGAAGATGTCCACTGTAATCCAGACACCATTCACGCTGGGGGCGACGGCGGTCACTCGTTTCAATCGTGCTGCACGCATGGGGCTGGCACCAATCCCATCGCTCATTTTTGCCATTCGTGGCGCGATTACGGGGCTGAAAGGGGCATTTGCTGGGCTGACTGCGTTTATCGCAGCAAACCCGATTGGTGCTGCGTTTACTGTTGCAACAGTGGCTGTTGCCGGGCTGATCACCTACATGACCATGCTTCGCAACGAAACGTCCAAAGTTGTTGAGGAGATTCGCAAAATCCCCGAAGCGATGACGGCGGCCAAGCGCGCACAAATGGCGGAGCGCGCATCGCAGCTTGAGAAGCAAATTCAGCGGGACCAGCAAGCGCTTAAAACTGGCGAAAGTGTTAACTACATTTCCACTGTCGCCGGCCCTGTCGCCGTTAAGGAGTCTAAAGAGGTTGTTGAGGCTCGACTGAAGAAAAATCAGGAAGAGTACAAGAGAACCACTGACACTATCGCGCTGGGGGATGGCGCTGTATCCAAACGTCTGGCGAAAGAGGCTGCTGAATCCCAGATCGAGAAAATCCGGGCGGATAATCAGCTCTTCTCAGCTACGTTTGTTAAAGCGCGTCAGGAGGCACTGGACAAAATCCAGAAGATCAATGACGACAAAACATTGTCCGATGATGAGAAGAACAAGCTGCTTGCACCGCTGCGAGAGACAGTAAACAAATCTTATCTGCAGCCGGCCCAGAAACTTGTCGACTCTTTATCATCGCGTAAGACCGCAACTGAAAAGCAGATCGCACATTTTAGCGATTTGCTGGAAAAGGCGAAAAAAGAAGGAAACACAGAACAGGTACAGAAGCTGCAGGGCAGTATTCGCGGCTATCAGGAACACCTGGAGACGATTGCTCAGGAACTGACACAGGCTGAGTTTGAACGCGATAACGCGGCGAAAACCGGGAAGGGCGTGAAGACCAACCAAGGAACAGTGCTTGGGTTGGGCACCAGCGACAAAGGCGCTGACAAAGCGCTCGCGCAGTACATGCGCAACCAGATGGACTCTGCGGTTTACCAGCGAACGCTGCCTGATGGCACACCAATGATGGATTTTGAAGGAAAACCTATCATTGGGCCGAAGCAGCTTAAAACTCAGCTTAACCTGCAGAAAGCCTCAACTGCATCTTCTCTGGAAAAGATGAGCGAGAAGGAGCGTGCAGCCGCCATAGCCGCATTAACCAAAGCTCGTGAACAAGATGCCGCTGCTGCCGAGAGGGCAGGGAAGCGTACTGCGAATGCCTCTGAACGCGCCGCGAAAAGGGAGGAAAGAGCGCAACAGAAGCTGGCTGCCGGCTACCAGAAGGCTCTGGATAAAGCTGATCAGCTCATGGGGCAAATGGGCGAAAGTTCAAAGGCTACTGTGTCGTTTGATCAGTCGCTGCGTGATGTCACCAAGTCACTAACCGATCTTGCAAACGCCACGCCTAACGAGTTTATCTCGCAGGAGATGGTTGACCAGGCCAAAAAACGTCTCGCGGATTTGAGGAACGCTACCCCCGAATACCGTGAAATGTTTAATCGCCGCAACGTCGAGCAAATGATCAGCGCTTGGGCGCCGGAGTCGGATTCGATTATCAGCGCAGGCTTGATGCAAAGCCATGAGGAGAAGGCTGCCGAGTTTTCGGATACCTACAATCGCAATCTTAAGGCGCTGATCGAGCTGCGTGATAAGGCGACTGACCCGAAAATCATCTCGCTTTACAACAAGCAGCTTAATCAGCTGGTGGCCGCTGGCAACAATGCGCTGATTAAGCAAACAGGTACAGCGACCCAGCAGTTGGCTCTGGAGTATGAGAACCTGGCTGAGCAGATTGAGGGCACCTGGACAGATCTGTTTAGCGGCTTAACCGACACGCTTACTGACTTTGTTGTTAACGGGAAGATGAGCTTCTCCAGTCTGGCCACATCGATCCTTAAAGACATCACCAACATGGTCGTGAAGACCCAGATCACTCTGCCTCTCATGAATATGTTGGGAATGGGAACGACAAACGCCGGCAATGCACAAAGTGGAAATCTCATGAATGGCGTAGCGTTTGCGATCGCTAATCAAGGGGTTCAGCTCGGTAATTCTGGTGGGGCGGTGGCCAATGGGGATAAATCTGTCGGCGAGGCCACCAAGGAGACAGCCTCCGGCGTGAACTCTATGGGGCAAGCGTCTCAGAATGCGGCCAGTGGTTTAAGCCAGGCGGTGAATGGTGTCTGGGACTGGACGAAGTCATTGTTCACCGGTACTGACGCTACGAAAGATCAAACCAAAGCGGTTAACAGCAGCATCCTCAGTATGGGGAATCTGTCTACCGCGGCTGGGGCGCTGGCAGCTACATTCGCCATGGTAGGTGCTTCGTCGTCGAGTTCGTCCAGCCGTTGGCTGAATTTCGGTCTGTCACTGGCCAGTACCGCAGTGTCCGCTTGGGCGGCGTCTTCGACGCCATCAGGCTCAAAGCCAAATGTGAAGAAGCACGCCAATGGCGGCATCTTTGGCAGGGAAGGGGTTGTGCCTCTGAGAGCTTATCAGAAAGGCGGAATTGCCACCTCGCCACAGTTGGCGATGTTTGGCGAGGGCTCAATGAATGAGGCTTACGTTCCATTGCCAGATGGTCGAACCATTCCAGTCACACTTTCTGCAGAGTCGGCTGGAAAGAGCACGGGTAACGCGGTGTCCCCTGTCTCAATTCAGATCAATGTGACCAAGGATGGACGAACCAGCGAGAGCAGCAGTGGAAGTGAGAGCAATCTCTGGAACGGTGCAGCGCGGCAAATTAAGTCGATTGTGCTTGAGACGATTGCCGAAGAGAAACGTTCTGGTGGTTCACTTAATCCGCATACCACCAGAGGGTAATAAAACCGGCCGCCTTAGCGGCCGGCCATAACAAGGAAGTGACATGTCGAGGAAAGTATTTAATTGGTATCCAGATTATGAGTCTGAGAAAACCGTAAAGCCTAACGTGACCGTGCTGAACTACGGCGATGATTACGAGCAGCGCCAGTCGCAGGGGCTCAATCGGATTAAAGAAGAGTGGTCTCTCACGTTCACCCGCAGCCATGACGTGGTAAACGACGTTGATGACTTTTTGACTGCCCGCGCAGGGGTGGAGTCATTCATTTGGACTAACCCAAGAGGCAAAGCAATTATCGTGGTTTGTGATAGCCATACGGTAAAGCGTTACCCAGGCTATCAAGTGCTTACGGCAACATTTAGACAGGTTTTTGAGTCTTAATTTGTGACTATAGATAAGTAAGTACTTATCTATTATTATATATCAACGTCACAGGATGTGACGTTGAGTTTTTCAAGGATGAAGTGATGGGTATTAGAGCTGATATTCAGAGTTTATCGCCTTCTGCGCTCATTGAGTTGTTCGAGCTGGATATGTCGGTGACAACCTCCGGCGGCAAGTTGTATTTCCATGCCGGCACCAACGGGCTTAGCCAGCCAATTGTCTGGCAGGGAGTTTCCTATGAGCCGTGGCCAATTAAAGCTTCTGGCTTTGATAAAAGCGGTCAGGGAACACTTCCTCGTCCAAAGATTCAGGTTTCCAACTACGACGGTGTAATTTCTGCGGAGCTGCAGGCCAATGACGATCTGATTGGCTGCAAAATCATTCGCAAGATGACGCTGGCACGTTTTCTGGACGCGGTGAACTTTCTGGATGGAAACCCGACCGCAGACCCAAGTCAGCATTTTGCTGATGAAATGTGGTTCGTCGAACAGAAGACCCTGGAGACGCACCAGTATGTCGAATTCGAGCTGTCCAGCGTCTTAGATCTGATGGGTGTTCAACTGCCGTATCGTCAGATCATCAAAAACAGCTGCCCGTGGAAATATCGCGGAACAGAGTGTGGCTACACCGGCCCATATTTCGACAAAAACAACCAGCAAACCTCTTTGGCCGGCGCCGACTACTGCACCAAGCGTTACGACGCCTGTAATGCTCGTCGCAACTACTTCGCGAATGGCGTTATTCATTTTGGCGGATTTATTGGGGCGACACGATATGAGTAACCAGACGTTACCTGAGCTGGGCTCAGAAGTCATGCAGGATATCTATCGCTGCGCTATCCAACGTTACCCGAATGAAGCGTGTGGCTTTCTTGTGCGCACACAGGGTGAGAAATATCGCTTTATGGAAGCGATGAATGTCTCTGAAACGCCACGTGAGGATTTTGTCATGCGTGCCAGCGACATTATTGCGGCCGAAGATGCTGGGGAAGTGATCGCTATTTGGCACTCTCACGTGGAGCGCAGCGCAGAGGCGTCAGACCCGGATCGCTCCGGGTGCGAGGCGACGGAACTACCGTGGATGATTCTGGCAATTCGCAAAAATGTGGAAAGCGATATGCCATTCCACTTTAGCGAAATGAACGTCATTTATCCGTGTGGTTTTGAGATGCCCTACCTCGGGCGCCCATACGTATTCGGTGTGTTTGATTGCTGGATGCTGTGCCGCGATTACCTAAAGCGTGAATTTGACGTTGAGCTGAATGCAAACGCCCACCTGCATATTCCTTCCTGGTACACGGGGGACAACGACATCCTCGACCAGAACTACCGAAATGAAGGACTTGTCCGCATGGCGCCGGGGACGGAACCCCAGCGCGGCGACATCTTCTTCATCCAGTACGGGAAAATGCCAGATCACTGCGCGGTATACATCGGCGACGGCATGATCATGCATCACCAGATCGACCGTCTCAGCTGTCGGGCTTATTACGGTGGGATGTATCAGAAGCACACGACGCATCACCTGCGTCACAGGGATTTACTCAAGGGAGACGAGACGTGTCTGAATTAGTTCATGTTCAGCTCGGCGGTGCGATGGCAAAGAACTTTGGCCGCCATTGGAAATTGAAGGTGCGCAACACCAAACAAGCCATCGATTTGATTGAGGCGAATCGCCCGGGCTTTAAAGCCTGGATTAAACGTAACCGTAACCACTTCGATAAGTACCACATCCAGGTCACAAATAAGCAGGGCCACAAGTGGTCAATGGACGACACCGAATACCAGATGATGGGCGAGTCGGAAAATATCGCAAAAATCCGCATTACTCCCGTACCACGTGGCAGCGGTGGTAAGGCGTTTGGGTGGTTCCAGACTTTCGTGGGCGCCGCGATGATCGCTGTCGGCGCTCTGGCCTCTGGGCTGACTTTTGGTGCGTCTTCCGCGCTGGTGATGGGAGGGATGTCATTGATGATGGGCGGTGTGTCCATGCTGATTTCGCCGCAGGCATCAAATGCGTCTGTCAGACAGGCGGATAACACGGATTCGTTTTATTTCGATGGGCCTCAAAACACCAGCAACCAGGGAAACCCGGTTCAGCTTAATTACGGCGAGGAAATTTTAGTTGGCTCACAGATTGTGAGTTCTTCAATCACCATAGACCAACTGTAAGGGAAGTTTTTTGAACATGGATCAGTTCAAGAAAAAGAGATTGCCCCTCCTGATTGCGGGAGCGGGCGGCAAAAAGAGCTCAGGCTCAAGCCGTACACCAGTTGAAGCGGATGATACCGTTAATTCGCGGGCCATGGCGTCTATCCTCGATCTGCTCGGGGAAGGTGTTGTTGGTGGGCTTATTAACGGTGCTAAATCTATCTTCATCGATGGCGTGGCGCTGGAGAACGAAGACGGATCATTCAACTATTCCGGTGTAACCTGGGATTTCCGGGATGGTTCGCAAGACCAAAGCCCGATGCCTGGTTTCGATTTTGTCGAAACGCCAAAGGCCATTAACACACAGCTGAAAACCGCAAACGCGGTTACGGTCGCCATCGATAACGACGACGCTGATCGTGTCCGAGTGATCATGAAGTTCCCGTCGCTGCGTAGCATTGACAAGAAAACAGGGGACACAAACGGTACTTCTGTCCAGTTTAAGTTCCAGCTGGCCAATGGCAATGGCTCTTTCTATGACGTGATTGCTACAGGTGAGAGCAGCTCTGACGTGACGCTGACTGCGAAAAAGACTGGTGTCTACTACCGCAGTTACGAAATCCAGCTTCCAAAGCCTGGGCGTGCCTATAAAGTGCGCGTGCTTCGTCTCTCCGCCGACAGCAACGATCAGTATCTCTTTAACGATACCTGGGTCGACTCTATCGGTGAGATCGTTGACACCCCAATGAACTACCCGAACTCCGTTCTGGTTGGCCTTAAGGTTAACTCTGAGCAGTTTGGTAGCTCTATGCCGTCACGTTCGTATCTTATCCGTGGCCTCAAAATCCGTGTGCCTTCGAATTATGATGAAAACACGAACACTTATAACGGCGTTTGGGATGGAACCTTTAAGCTTCTGTCGTCTTCCAACCCTGCCTGGATTCTGTTCGATCTGCTGACCAATGCTCGTTATGGCCTCGGCAAATTTGTTTCGGAGTCAATGATTGACCTTGGCCAGCTTTATCAGATCGGTCGCTACTGCGACGAAGAGGTTGATGATGGCTTTGGCGGCAAAGAAAAACGCTTTGCAATCAACACTCAGATCACCAGTCGTCAGGACGCTTATCGTCTGATTCAGGATATTGCCGGCGCTTTCCGTGGCATGGTTTTCTGGGCTGGTGGCATGGTGAATATCATGCAGGACAGCCCGTCTGACCCTGTCATGCTGTTTACCAACGCAAACGTAAAAGATGGCCTGTTTACCTATAAAGGCTCAGCTCGAAAAGACCGGCCGTCCGTAGCGTTGATCACTTATAACAACAAACAAGACGGCTATAAGCAGAACGTTGAGTATGTTGAAGATCAGGAAGCGATGGCCCGATACGGGGAGCGCAAGACCGAGGCCGTTGCGTTCGGATGCACCAGCCGAGGTCAGGCTCATCGTGTAGGTTTGTGGCTGCTCTATACCGCGCGTATGGAGTCAGACATGATCACCTTTACCGCGGGCCTGGACGCCTCGTTCCTGATGCCGGGCGAAACCGTTCTGATCCAGAACAAATATCGTGCCGGCAAACGCAATTCCGGTCGCATCGTCTCTTTCACCAAAAACAGCATCACCCTCGATGCACCTGTCTCTCTGAAAAAGAGCGGTAGCTTCATCCGTATCATCAATCAGGAAGGCAAAATCGTTGAGCGAGACATCAACGAGACCGGCGACAACATCACTAAAGTTACCTTCAAGACGGCGTTGGCCACAGCCGATCAACCAGTAGCGAATTGTGTCTGGACGATCACCGAACCAGACCTGGTTCCAATGCGGGCGCGCGTTGTCGCTATCGCGCAAGGTGAAACCCCGGGGTCGTTTGATATCACGGTGGTGCAGAACAATGCATCTAAGTACCAGGCGATTGATAACGGGGCAGCGCTCGTTCCAGAAAATACGACGGTTCTTGATCCCACATATTCCAAACCGAGCAATCTGGTCATCTCAGAAGGCACTTATCTGTCCAGTCCGGGCAACTTGTCCGTGAAGCTGATGCTTGCCTGGGAAGGTAAATCACCAGAATACTGGGTCAGCTGGCGCCGCTCCGACGAGGGCAACGTCTCCAACTGGCAATCTGCCCGCGCCACGGAAGAACAATATGAAATCGTCAATGTTGCCGAAAATGGGCGATATGACTTCCAGCTGTATTCCGTTTCCTTCGGCGGCAAAAAATCCGAGATCATTACTGCTGTCTATCAGGTAAAAGGCACGATGACGCCGCCAGGGGCGCCCACATCACTGACCGCGGTGGGGGATTATCGTAACGTGGTATTGAATTGGGTTAACCCTGATTCAGTCGACCTCGCGCAGATCAACGTGTATGCGTCCAAGACAAATAAGCTGGACACCGCGACACTCATTGCTCAGGCCGCCACAACGACTTTCACTCACGCTGGGCTGGGTGACAACGAGACCTGGTATTACTGGATTCGTGCGGTAAACAAACGTGGGATGGTAGGCCAGCCGAACTCGAACCTCGGTACAGAGGCCACCACTCGCGACGTATTGTCTTTCCTGAAAGACAAGATCACATCTTCTGAACTCGGCAAAGAGCTGCTCGACGAAATCGACAGCAAAGCCACTCAGGAGGCGGTAGACAAAGCCATTGGCGAGGTTCAGAACTCAGTCAACGAGTCTATTCAGCAAGTTGAAAACGACCTTGCGCAAACCTCCTCCGAAATTAAGGCGCAGGTTGACTCTGTCAATCAGTCGCTGAAAGAGGACATTGATACCGTCAATCAGACAATTGTCGACAATATCGATACGGTCAACCAGACGATCAATACCAACATCTCCAATGTAAACAGCCAAATTGAAGCTGCAAAACAGTCGATTAAAGACGGCGACGCTGCTCTGTCGCAGGAGATTAAGAAAGCGCAGTCATCACTGACAACGTCGCTGTCCCAGACCAGCAAAGATTTGACTGCGGCCATTCAGAAAGAGACGAATGACCGTATTGCAGATGTTAATGATGCAGCCAAGCAAGCGGCCGACCAACTGCTGAGCGCGAAGAATGAGCTGAAAACCTCTATCGATAGCTTGTCTGAGGTTGTGACCTCCGGTGACGAAAACCTCGCGCGACAGATCTCGCAGATTGCCGCTGGCACAGGGGAACAGTTTGACTCTCTGAAAATCTGGTATTTCGACCAGGACGCCGAAGGCTGGACGGAAGATGATAATGGCTACACGCCAATGAGCGTCACCAGCGATGGCTGGCTGAAAGCGAACAATCCGACCTCAACCTGTCGTTCCCCTAACGGATTGACGATCGATGCCCATGCTTATCGTTTCATTAAGATGCGCGTTAAAAAAGTTGGCAACCCAACCTGGAACGCCAGAATGTTCTGGATCGGCGCTGATGAAACTGGCTGGAATGCTGGTCGCTCCGTGGTTATCAATGAGCCGGAATACGACGACAAGGGTATTGCGATTCTGACCCTGCACGACATTGAGTGGCGGGATTCGACAACGATTCGTCGTTTCCGCTTCGATTTCACTTCGGGTCAGGATGCGGACAATTACCTGTTATTCGACTGGATCGCCGTTGGTCGACCGACGCCGGGCGCAGGCATGGCCGCGTTACAGGAAGAGCAGCAGGCTCGTGCGAATGCAGATACCGCCGAAGCGCAGGCGCGCAGCACATTGGCTGCACAAATCCGCGGTTCATCTGAAAGCGGAAATCTGGACGACATTCGCTCCGGTCTGATCTATCAGGAGAAAAATGCTCGTATCACTGCCGATGCTGCGGAAGCGAGTGCGCGTGAATCCCTGCAGACTGAATTCAACAGAAACAAAGCCTCTGTTGCAGAAGAGCTGCATACGCTGTCCACTGAACAAACTTCCCAGGCAAGCAAGATTACCGGGTTGCAAACAAGCCTTGGCCAGAAGGCCGATGCCAGTGCAGTACAGACAATTTCCCAGAAGGTTGAAGAGCAGGGCAACACCCTTAAATCACAAGGTGCGGCATTGTCTACGCTGGACAATCGCGTAGGAAGTGTTGAGTCTGGTGTGTCTGCGAATAGCAAGGCGATCACGGGTCTGCAGTCGACCGTAATCCAGCAGGATAAAACCCTTAGCAGCCAGAGTGAAAGCATCACCACCCTGAATAACTCGCTGAGCGATATCCAGAGCGATACCGATACTGCCAAAAGCAATCCGAGCAATTTGCTGGTTAACGCCTCCTTTGAGCGTGACCTGGCAGGGTGGTCTGCAGGGAACAGCGTATCCAGTATTATCAAGGCGAGTGCGCCCCATTCTGGTAGTAAAATTCTTGTTTGCGCCGCTGGCACGGTGCAAATCACGCAATCTGTAAGCGTCGTCGAAGGGCGGACATACAAGCTGTCCTCTTTTGTGCGCTGCACCACGGATGCGGTAATCAGCAGCCCTGGCAACAACAAACTGCGTATTGGCGCAGCCACGTTGCTCAAAGAGATTCCGATCCGTCCGGAGAATCTGCCCAAAGATGAAACATGGAAAGAGGTCTCTGATACCTGGAAGGCGACGCTGACCGGTAAAGTTGACGTATCGATCATGTCTTCTCTCAAAACCGGTTCCCAGTACTTCGATGATGTTGGTTTTGTTGACGTCACTGATGCCCTGGCGATTGAGGCGAACGCCAGTGCCACCAATGCTCTGACCTCTCGGGTATCGTCTGTTGAGGGCACCATTACCAGCCAAGGGCAGCAGATCACTTCGATGCAGAACAGCATCAAGAACAAAGCCGACGCCTCAGCTGTGACTAATCTGACAAACCGCGTAACTGCTGCCGAAAATCAGATCTCCAGCCAGTCCCAGAGCATCACCAGCCTGTCAAACTCGCTGGATAACGCCAATGCTGATGCGGATGCCTCGAAAGCGATCGTCGGCAACATGCTCAAAAACAACTCTTTTGAACGTGGTTTCGAAGGTTGGGAGTATGTCGGCTGGACTCTGCTGGAGGCTCAGAACCCCAAATCGGGGAAATACATCATCCAGGCGGGCAAACTGGCCTCTGGCGGTGACTCAGGCTGCAATCAAACGGTCGAGCTGCAGGCTGGCAAGACTTATCGTATCGGCGCATGGGTTCGCAAATCCGCTGACTTCGCGATCAATAATGCCGGCAACAACAAGATTAGCCTTCGAAACGCAGATCTGACGCCGTTAAAGGATATCCCGATCACCGGCGCCGGGCTGTCGACTAACTGGGCACTTATTAGCGGCGAGTATACGCCAGCCAAAACCGCCAGCGTGGTTGTGTCTCTGCGCGCAAGTGTCGCTTCCGGCTATATGTATCTCGATGACGTCTTCTGCGTTGACGTGAGCAATGAGAAAGCGATTGATGCGACGTCCAATGCGTTATCAACCCTCAACAGCACCGTGACCCAGCAGGGAAAAGACATTACGTCGAACTCCAACAGCATCACTTCGCTGTCAAACCAGATGGTTAACGGCCGCCAGAACATGTGGGTGCGTAGCGTATACAACGTACAACTGGCGAACAATACCACTGAGCCGACCTTTAGCGATATCAACGGTAAGGCGCCAATCTCGATCGATGAGGTTCCTGACGCGGCAAAACTGGACTTTGCGAGCGCCGGCAGTTACGTGATCGCGCATTACAAAGCCTTCGTGAAAGTCAATGCTGATACCACCATCACTATGGCACCAGGTTCTCGTGTTTTTGATGATACGGGCGCCGTGTACGTGAACGGTGTTAGGGTTGCCTTTGGTAATGCGAGCTGGAATACGGTTAGCTTTGATCTGAAAGCTGGCTGGAGCACGGTTGAGTTCCTGGTGAACCAATGGACTGGTCAGGCTTACATTAACCTCGGTTTTAAACTGTCCGAGAAGGTAGCCCAACTGAATTCTGCTCTTGGGATGAACGCGCTTTCGAATGCCATTAGCGCCGTCACCTCAAACGTCAGCACCGTAGGTGATCGCGTCACGAGCACCTCACAGAGCGTTACTGACCTGCGAAATAGCCTCGAACAGACCAACGCTAATCTGGCGAATAAGGCAGATGCACAGGCGCTGTCTACGCTGCAAAATACGGTCTCCAAGCAGGGGGATACGATTTCCAGCCAGGGTAACAGCATCACGAACCTGAATAACACCCTGACCGCTGCCAGAAACGCCGGTGACAACCTGATCCCGAACTACGATTTCCTGCAGGGTGCAACTGCGTGGGATACCCAGTATCCGGCGGGCGTCACTTTCGGCAACTTCGGTGATGGTAAGGCTGGGGTTAAGCTGAACCGGACGACCACTACCAGCCCAGGCATCTTCTCCAACAACAACAAGCCGCTGCCGCTTAATGGTCAGCGCAAATATCGTGTTGTGGTTAAAGCCAAGGGCGTGTCCGGGGCGATGAACATGTTGATCCGGCGCCAGAATAAAATCGGCCAGACCGACAGCAATTATGAAGATAAAAACGTCACACTAACCAGTGAGTGGCAGACCATTACCTGGGAGACTGGACTTACTGCCTCTAACGCTGATGGCCAGAACTTTAAGCTTTACGCGCACCCGGCTAATGCCGAAATCTGGGTTGATACATTTAAGGTCTTTGATATCACGGATGAGGTGAAGATCAAGGCTAATAGCGATGCGCTGTCTACGTTGTCGAGCACGGTGACGCAGCAGGGTGACAAGATCACCAGTCAGGGCAACAGCATCACTAAGTTGACCAATGACCTCCAAGCCGCTGACGCAAACATCGCGAAAAAGGCCGATCAGTCGGCAGTCACTACGCTGACAGGTCGGGTAGAGAAGACGGAGTCCGGTCTGACGGCGGCGAACAGCAACATTACGTCGCTCAGCAGTTCTCTGAACCAGCAATCCAAACGCGGCGCCAATCTGCTTCCTGATGGCACTTTTGAAAGCTACGCGGTTGGCCATAATTTATCAAATAATCGCGTTATCGTGACCACTGATGACTCGCATGGCGGTAGTAAGTGCATCCGTGTGACGCGTCCGAATGATTACAACGCTAACGCAACTGATAACAGCGATAATCACATTTTCAGCGGGTTCCAGGTTCGCGATAACGCAGTCTTCTATATGGAATGCTGGGTTAAGCTGGATGCCAAGAGCACCGCTATGGCCGAGAATGCGCAGATCTCCATTGGCTTGTCGCTCCAGTATCAGGACAATTCCTGGCAGTGGCCAGCAGTAACCAAAGCGGCAAAGGATCTCTCTTCAACTCAATGGACGAAGGTTTCTGGTTACCTGAAATCAACGAAGAGCGGTATTAAGCAGGCAATGGTGAGGATTTCTATTCCTAACGTTAGCAGCGTTAAGGCGGGTAACTCATTCCTCATTGATGACCTGGTCATTACCGAAGTGACTGATGCCTACAACGCGCAAAGTACAGCAGATGCTAACGCCAATGCGATTTCAACACTGGACTCGACCGTCTCTCAACAGGGAGACCAGATCACCAGTCAGGGTAACAGCATCACTAAATTGACCAATGATCTGTCGACAACTAACTCCAATGTCGCAAAGAAAGCCGATGGTGCTGCTGTAACTGCTTTAACGAATCGAGTTACCGAAGCTGAAGGCAATATATCGTCCCAAAGTAATCAACTGGCAACGCTGTCAAACTCACTGGCTGAGGGTAGCTTAATTTGTAATGGGGGGCTGAATGTAGACGCATCGTTCTGGGAGGATTCTGGGCCTGGTTCCGCATTCACATATGATGCTAATGAAAAGGCGATTAGGACAACCACAGGCTCTATTCGTGTTGCTAACCTGACTCGAATCCCCGTTGAAGCCGAAACGACTCTGACGATCTCATTTGAGATGAAAGCATCGGAGGCAATTACAAACGTGTCATCAGACTCTGTGGGCGTTATCGCTGATTTGGCAACCCCCACGAATTGGATTTCTTCCGTGTCTCCATGGTTAGGAGGGGTGTCTACCAATTGGCAGACGAAAAGCGTTGAACTGACGATTCCGGCCAATTTTATTGGAAAGTATGTCTATCTGCGATTTGCTGCAGGTGGATGGACTCCATCAAATAGCGCACGTCTCTATCTCCGAAAAGTTGATGTTTTTTCGTCTACAGGTGTGGCAAAAAAAGCGAATGCAACAGCGGTATCAGATCTGACAAGCCGAGTTGATTCAACCGAAGGTAAATTGGCCAGCCAAAGTCAGGCGCTCACAAAACTACAAAATGACCTGGCGACGACCAATAACAACGTCAGCAAAAAAGCGGATGCCAATGCTCTGACGGCACTGACCAACCGTGTTACCCAGACCGAAAAAGACATTAACTCAACGAGTTCTTCTGTCACGAATCTGAACAACAAGGTTGATGCGATTTCTGTCGGCGGTACAAACCTGATCAAGAACTCCGGCGATATGACCGGCTGGTCGAACGTTGTCAGCGATACGTATCGTGGTAATGCGGTAATTGGCGCAACTGTAAAAGCTGGCTCCGGTTACAAGGATCTGCGGGAAATCACGCTTGAGTCGCCGGTCGATGCAGGTGAGTACGTTTACAGCTTCTATGCGAAAGGCGGCGTTGCTGGCCAGACGATGACGGCGTTCTTCTACAATCCGAACACCACAACGTCTATTGAGACCAGCCAGGGTGCGAAAGGTAACAACAGTGATGGCCGTGCGCAGTTCACGCTGACCACTTCATGGGCCCGTTATTGGGTTAAGTGGAAGCAGACACCTACTACGGGCACTAAACGCCTGATTCTGTGCCGTATCGAGAGCAATACCTCCAAAGACCAGACGGTGTACATCAACAGTCCGAAGTTTGAGGTAGGTAACGTTGTTTCCGACTGGAACGAGTCTCCGTCTGATAGCGCCAGTGCGTCGGCTGTGGATTCGCTGACAACGAAAGTGAATCAGCAAGGCACTTCCATTAGCTCTATCGGAAATCGCACCACATCGCTGGAAAACGGGCTGTCGACAGCTCAGAACAATATTGCCAAGAAGGCTGATGCTTCAGCATTGCAGGATCTCCGGAACACGGTGACATCTCAGGGTGGCGATTTAACCGCGGCGAACAGCAGCATTACCAGCCTGCAGGCCTCGATGAACCGTCGCACTGTGTTTACTGTAACCGCACGGGGTAATGGCAATAGCGTTACCCATGGGGTGTTTGATGAAAGCGGCAAGAACCTGTTTACCCCTGGTCGCAGTTGGGCGCTGGTCACTTTTGCAAAACACAGCGACGGATCAACGGTGATTGCGACCTCCAAAACATACGATGTCTTTGGCAGCGCGAATAATGGCGCCACGATGTCGGCTGATATCGAGGCACTGGCCAGTGGGACTTACGTTTGCGTCCTGACATTCGATGAGCCATCTGGCAACCGAGGTAAGATATTGTCTGCTCTGGAATCTCTTGGTGGTACATCCGAAGTCGTCAACTCCTTGCCGTATCGTGGTGCCTACATTCTCCTTGGCCGCAAAGGCATGAAGCCTGGCGATGGTCTGGAACTGCGTGCGCCAACCGGTGGCGACGGCACCGCCCACATTTCGACCTCAGTCGAGTTTGTGAACGGGATAATGATGGGGTTGGGCGCCGCTGGCGGTGTGATGATGAAGGCTGATGCGAACGCATCTGCAATTACCACGCTCCAGAACACAGTGAAGACCCAGGGGGATAATATTGACTCCCTGAGCTCCTCGACAACGGCGCTGGAAAACAGCCTCGCGTCCAGTAACGCCAGCGTGGATGCAGCAAGCCAGATCCCCGGGAACCTGATCGTAAACCCGTCTTTTGAGCGTGGTACGGAGGGCTATACAGGCTGGAGCGGGATTGCCACGGTGGTAACGCTGCAGGTTCCACATCTTGGCACCAAAGCCGCCAAACTGGCGGCGGGTGGTTCTGCAGGCGTGGGCCAGAAGATCTCCTTCAAAAAGGATCGGTCGTACAAAATTGGTATCTGGGCAAAGCAGGACCCTAATACCACAATTCAGTCGACTGACAACACAAAATTCCGTGTGGCAGAAGGTAACGGTCTAATCGCAAGTAAGGCTTATGGTCCGTTCACTTCGAACTGGCAGGAAGTGTCCTGGACATGGAAGGCGACAAAGGATGTCGTTGCTGACGTTCAGTTCACTGCTTTCTTGTCCGCAGGCGCGATGTACTTTGATGATTTTTATGTCGTCGATGTGACCGACTCTGTTGAAACTCAGGCGAACTCGAGCGCGATCACTAAACTCGATAGTCGTGTGACCAAAACAGAGAATGATATCACCAGCCAGGGCAGCCAGGTTACGCAACTTAAGAATGACCTTGCGACCACAAACACAAATGTTTCGAAGAAAGCTGATGCGGCTGCGTTAACGGCATTAACGAACCGCGTCACGCAGAACGAGAAAGAAATTGAAACCCAGAGCAGCCAGACAACTTCGCTCAAAAACTCTTTGAGCACTGTTCAGGCAATGGGTAGTAACCCGTGGTTTGATGGTTCTCTGGAGACGTACTCCGAAAACCAGCAGATCAGCGGCTCGCGTGCGGTCGTCGTCAGCTCTCAGAAACGAAGCGGAACGAAGTCGTTGCGTGTTTCCCGCGGCGCCGGTGAGGGCGGAAACAGCGATAAATCCATTGGTAAGTGGATTGCTCTGCGAGAAAATGCGGTATTCCGCATTGAACTCTGGGCGATGATGCCGACAGATCAGTCGCCATCATCCGGGTGGTCAACAATCGTTGGTTTGCAGACCCAAAACGCTGCCAACAATAACAACTGGCCGTCGGCGATCACCATCACTGAAGGTTCGTTGGGGGGCAGAGGGACCTGGAAGAAATTCACCGGCACGCTCCGTGTAGCGACTGGTCACACTCGCGGCGTGTTCTGGATTTCTACCCGCGGATCAACTGGCGCCGGTACGCCGGGGTATGATCTGTATATCGATGATGTAGTTGTCACCGATATCACGGACGCAAAAGAGGCACAGGATTCGGCTAATGCGAACGCATCCGCTCTCACCAGCCTTACCTCACGTGTTACCAATGTGGAAGGGCAGGTAACATCCCAAGCGTCTCAGCTGTCCTCTTTGACGTCCCAGGTGAATGATGCGTCTTCGAAGGTTGATCAGATGGCACAGACCATTACCAACAACGAGAAAACGCAGTCGTCGCTGAACACCAGTTTGCAATCGCAAATTGACGCGCAGGCATCGGCAAACATCAAGAACCAGACGGAGTTGAATAATGCCACCACCTCGCTGGCGGCAATTAAGTCAACTCAGCAGACCCAGGCTACGACGATTAGCGCACTGTCTCAGCAGCAGACGAATTTAACGGCCCAGGTAGGAGGCCAGTCAGCCGAGCTGCAGGAGCTGAAGAAAACGGTTGTTGAAAACGGCAACGTTAACAGCACCTGGATGGTCAAAATGGAAACCAACAGCAACGGTAAAAAGTATGCTGCTGGTATAGCTTTAGGTATCGATGGCAAAAATTTGCAGAGCCAGTTTCTGGTTCAGGCTGATCGCTTCGGCTTAATCAACACCTCTAACGGGAATACGACTACACCTTTCGTTATCGAAAATGGCGTTGCGTATATTAATGCCGCTGTCATTAAAGATGGCTCGATCACCAATGCGAAAATTGGAGGCGAAATCCGTTCTGACAATTTCGTTAATGGTTCAAATGGCTGGAGAATTGGAAAAGACGGTAGTTCACAGTTCAACAACGTAGTTATTCGTGGTGAAGTTCACGCTAATACTGGTGTACTGAACAACGTGACTATTAATGAGAACTGCACTGTGCTTGGCACTGTTCAAGCCAATAAAATTGTTGGTGACGTTGTGACAATGACCGACCGTGTAGTTAAGAACTGGCCGCCTACCGCCGACACCTCATCAGGCACTCGTTACCCTATAGCTTCAGTGCAGGGTATGCCATTTGAACGCCGTATGGTGTTTAACGGTTCAATTAGCATTCAACAGACTTGGCGTCAAAACGTAACAATCCGCGTTGATGAAACAGTCGTATGGACGTTTGACTCTGGAAATGATGGTAGGGATTTTGAAACATCAATTTTCTCCATCCGTATACCTGCATCGAATTACGGACAAACGCAGAATATTACGATCCAATGGCCTAACCGCGGTGACAGCGGACAGTTCCGATTTACAGGGGTTATCTCGATGTACAGAACTACTGGCTCCATCTCTCTGGCTTAAGTTTCAGGCGGCTCTTTGAGAGCCGCTCATTAAAATTACAAGGAATGTAATTATGGCAATGTATGAAGTTGGCACCGTAACGGGTGCAGCAAACCAGGCAAAGGTTACTGGTATTTCAACAAAGTGGTCGGAGCCCGCACTTGGTATTCAAGAGGGTTCAATTTTAGTCATTTATCGCAATGGAAGTGCTGATCTGTATGCCATCAAATCAGTAAATAATGACACTCAACTGACCCTGACGAGAAACATAACAACTGCTTTTTCTGGTGCGAAATATGGAATTATTACGTCAGAAACTGCCAGCACATCGTCTTTTGCGAATCAGCTTGCCAGCGCATTTACTCTTTGGCGTAACGTTGTCCAAGGATGGTCTACAGCCCTGACCGGAAGCGGCGACATTACGATGACAGACCCTATAACAGGTACGTCTGTGACTGTTCCTGCTGTATCTGGGATGGCGAGAGCATCTGACCTCGCGGAACTCAGGAACTCACTGAAAGATTCAGCGAAGACGAGCGCAGCAAACACGTTCACACAGACGCAGATATTCAGTAAGGGGGTTACTTTCAGTGCCACTATAACGGCTGCAGGGCAAATTCTCAGGAAGAATAGCAATACACAGTTCACTGCCATCGACGCCGGCAACCTTGAAATTAGCAGCGACACTACGCCGTATATTGATTTTCACCACAAAGGTAGCTCTGCAGATTATACGCATCGAATTATCACCGAAGACGGGGCTTTAGCGGTTTATCCGGGGCTGCGAGTCCGTGGCGGTCTCGGGGTTTATGGCATTGCTACGCAGTACGGCGATCTGTACGGGCAAGCCTTCATTGCCAGATTAAACACTGACCCTGGAAACATAGCAAATGGCACCGTGTTACAAGCGCCACGTTTTACGTCAAGATTTAATACGCGCGGTAGTGATGGCAACGTTGATGGCGGACAGGCGGCTATGTGGTTCGAAGAGCAGGTAGGGACAAACCACCGACTAATTCTTTCTGTTGGTGGATTTTCGCAACCAATACAGTATTGGCAATTCCTGGCCGACGGCAATATCTACGGAAGCCAGCGCGGTAGCGTGCAGTTTCTGGGGACGTCTGACGCTCGGCTGAAGCACGATATCACGCCTACTGATGGGCAGCAGTCAGTAGACCGCATAAAGGCGCTGGAGCTGGTGACGTTCGTCTATAACGACGACGAACAGAACCGCGTCCGCCGGGGGATCATCGCGCAGCAGGCCGAGGAAGTAGACGAGCAATACGTGAAACACGTTAATATTTCGTACCTGGATGGTAATAAGCAGGTTAACAGTGAGCGCCTTCAGCTCGACAACAACGTGATAATGATGGACACGCTGGCGGCGGTGAAGGTACTGATTAAGCGAGTTGAAGCGCTGGAGAACAAACTTAACTCAACAGAGGAGAAAGAGCCCCCCGTGAATACAAACCAGAATACTCTAGATGCTGGCTTGGCTATGACCGATGAATACAAATAAATAACACTTAATTGTATGTAAGTACTTACCTACAATTAATCTATAATTTATGATATAAATCTGCCATCCGATTTGACTTATTCATGGAGGAAGACATGTCAAACGAGATGGCAGGCGTGACGCCAGAGCAGGTGGAACGTATTGCCGCCATTGTTGCGCGCGAAGTCGTAGGAAGATTAAGTAAGGAGCTTCGAGATGATATTGGCCAGGAGGTCAACGATCAGCTGCGAACCTACTTTGGTGATATGACTCCGGCGCAACATAGCATTCAGCATTCCAACCTGGACAAACTTCTTAATCGGCTCGACACGATTTCAAGCGGGTTCTTTGGAGGCATTATTTCCAAGATTACCTCGTTCCTGATCACCGTGCTGCTTTTGGGTTTGGCCGCTTATGGCGTGAAAAATGGACTGCAATAACAGGAGAACAAGGATGAGTACTCCAAGAGGCATTCGTAACAATAACCCTGGTAACCTGGATAAGGGGTCGCCGTGGCAAGGGTTAGTAAACAACCCGGCGGAACCGCGGTTCTGCACTTTTAAAGACCCCGTATGGGGGATTCGAGCACTGACAGTAACGCTCATCACCTACCATGATAAGCGCCGCGCAAAAGACGGTTCCAGCATCGATACGATCCGCGAAGTCATCGAGCGCTGGGCGCCACCGCATGAAAACAACACGGCCGCCTATATCAATGAGGTTTCTAAAGCCGTTGGCGTGACGCCGGACATGATCATCGATCTGCATGACTACAATACTATGCGGCCGCTGGTGGAGGCGATTATTCGTCATGAGAACGGTCGTGGCCCTTTGAAAACACTCAACAGCTGGTATTCGGCCGAAGTTATTGACGAAGGTATGCGTCGCGCCGGCGTCGTTAAACCGGTAACTGCAGTGAAAGCCGTACCTGTCACGAAAGAAACTGCAGGCGCAACGGTGACTGCAGGTATCGGTATTGCGCAGCTGGCGGACGTAATGCCGCAGATCTCCGTTGCGATGGATAAGGCCCAGGGACATATCACCAGCGGGGATACCGTTCGCATTATCTTCGGTATTGCGACCATTGTTGTCGCCGGCTTTATTGCCTGGTCGCAAGTTCGTAAGCATCAGGCAGGAGTGGTGTAACCATGAACGGCAGCCTGCTTTCAAAGGTCAAATCGACCATCATGACTTTGGCTGCCGTCTTCTTTGTGCTCGTTGGGGCGTACACCTGGGGTGGACGCGCTGCCCGGCGGGCCATGGAGGAAAAGGCGCAGAGAGAAACCAACAAACGGCTTCAAGGCACAGTGGATGTGAAAAATGAGACGATTAATGAAGTCAGGACTAAGGATGCTTCTGCCGTTCATCGCGAGCTTCGCGATAAGTGGATGCGTGATTAAACCTCAGACCGTGGGCGTACAATTCTGTGATGGGGCAAACCCTATCTACATCAGCAAGGACGACGCCCTGACAGAAGAAACTGAGAGAGAAATCCTGATCCACAACACGCTCGGTGAGCGGTTGTGTAAGTGGTGATTGCATTACTATCAATATCAGGTAGAAGGCGCTTTGGTTAACACCAAAGCGCATTTTTTATCAGCTATCTGTAAGGTCGTACCAGTCGCTGTCAGGATCTGCATTTGAGTCTGAAGATATTATTTCGATACCTTCTTCAGCGATTAGCCAATTATTATCACGATAAATAAGAGGAACATTTGCTGTTAAGAAGAATGATGTACCGGAGAGAAAATGGTCTGGCATTTGCTCACCTTCATAACTGAACGCCACAGTCATGTTCAACAGTCCCTTTTCCTCGTCATACTGAACTTCAGTTGGCTCGAGGTCATATACTGCAAAACCATCAGCATTTGTTGAAGCAACCGCATCGGATAAAAGTTCGTCAACAGCCATTTCAAATTGAACGTAAACATCACTCGAAAAAATGACGTTTTCGAAGTGCGTCTCACCAAAAGCGGCCTTCATTAACCTAGGTTCTAATGGAAATCGCTTCGCCACAGATGAAAGTTCATGGTAGTTCGAAAACGCTGCATCGATAGCGATGGCTTCAAGAGCTTCCGTTAGCTTAATCCCTTGTTTTTTAGCTAATTCTTTAGCATTGCTTTTGAGAATGTTTAAACCAGAGTAGTTAGACATGGCTATGTTTCCACACATTAGACGCATACCGATAGCCTGTTAACCGGGCAGCGTCATAATGATGGCGGCCAAGTGTTGGGTACTGCAGAATGATGGGCTATTGCTTTGCGAGACAGGCGCCAGGTGACCATCACCACCTGGTGAAATACTAACCTGTGAATGTAGAGGCGTCAATGCAGGCGCAAGGCGATTTTATACACTTGATATAAACCACCTACCATTTAACCTTTACACCGCAGCCGTAGGCATTTAGGCTATATCGCATATAAGAAAACAAGTTGTTTCATACGACGATAAATCACACGTAGGGATATCACGAATGACTCAGATCATTGTGGTGGGCGGCACCAAGGGTGGCCCAGGCAAATCGACTGTTGCTCAGCAAATTGCAGCCTGTCTGAAAATAAAAAAGAAAAAGAAAGTCCAGATCACTGATATCGACATCCAGCGCACCACGACAGGGTGGTGTGAAGACCGCCGGCACAATGAAGAACTGGAGCTGATCCCGTTCGCCTATGTCCAGGATGACATCATCAAACACATCACTTCTCTTCGTGGCCGTTTCGATTACGTCGTCGTTGACGCTGGTGGTTTCGACTCCGAAATTCAGCGCCAGGCTATGCTGATGGCCAACGTGATCCTAATCCCGCTTCGCCCGAAACGCCGCGATCTGAAATCCTTACGTGACATCGACCCCATCGTCGACAGCGTTAGCAGCGTGAATGACCAAATCAAAATCCGTGCTGTAATGAACCAGTGCCCGTCTCTGCCTTCCCAGGCTGCGCGCATTATCGCTGCAAAAGAAATTGTCGAAACCTTTGGCATCGAGGCGGTACCTGTGAATCTTTACAACCGCAACGTGTATGACGATGCCGAAGAGGCGGGTCGTTCCATCTTTGAGATGACTGGAGCCGAACGCGACAAAAAGGCTGAGGCCGAGATTGAAGCATTAGTAGAATACGTAATGACCTTGGAGGGTGAATAATGTCCATGAAAATGGGTGATCTGGCAAAACGTCCGGCTGCGGAAGTTGCTGCGCCTAAAAGCAGCACACCGATGCGCCAGCCTGTCCGTCCACAAGGCCGTCCAACACGTGGCAAAGAGAAAATCAAAAGCCGCACAATGTCGCTAGAAGACGAGTATTTCGAATTATTGGAGATGATGAAGTTCATCCCTCGCTTCGAGAAGTTCACCCGTTCTGATGTGATACGTGCAGCCATTTTCCATCTGGCAGAGAAGTCCCCGCAGGAAATTGAGGACATCGTCAAGATGAACGAGGCGATCACCGCTGCTGATGTGACGATGCGTACTGACGAAATTAAACGCGAGTTGATGAAAAAGAGTTGATTTACTAGGCGCCGAAAGGCGTCTTTTAATATGGGTTCATTAAATGAATATAACTAAAGTTTTGGATGATTTTTTACAATCCGAGGATAGGGTCGCTGTAATTAAAGGTGAGTGGGGGGTAGGGAAAACATATTTTTGGAATAAATACTATGATGCTAAAGCCAATAGAAAAGAAATTAATGAAATTGCTTACTCCTATATTTCGTTATTTGGCGTCGACTCTATAGAAGATATAAAGAAAAAAATATTTACATCTGCAATTCCCCTAAGCCAGAAATTATATAGAGAAGATCTTCTTGATCAGAAACAACAAATGCTTGAGAAGTTTTTTTCAAGGCTAGGTGGATTTATACGTTATAACAGATTAAGCAAAGCATTTTGCAATAATTTAAATGTTGGTATCGATGTTTTTGGAGTTAAATCGTCAAGTTTTTCTCTTCTGTCTGGATATAATTTTGTTAACAGGTATTTGATTTGTTTTGATGATCTAGAAAGAAAAGGCAGAAATCTTGAAGTAAAGGATTTCATGGGGCTTGTAGACGAATTGGCAAGAGCAAAAGCCTGTAAAGTAGTTTTAATTTTCAATGAAAATAATTTAAAAAATAACGATCAAGAGAAACAATTTAATGAGTATCGTGAAAAGGTAGTTGATGTTGATGTAATGTTTAAACCAGCACTGGAAAATAACATCAGGACAGTATTTAATCCTAAAGATCCTAACTTAGAGTTTATCTTTTTTGCAGCCGAAGGATTAAATATAACTAACATTAGAATTTTAAGCAAAATCAGGAAGATTCTTTATACTTATGAGCCTCAATTAACCTCTGCGCATAGAGAAGTAAGAAAAGATTTTGTTTGTAGAGTAAGCCTTTTGACGTATGTATACTATTCCGGTGTAGATGGTTTAACATACGAGGATTTTTTGAATAGTTCATATCAAAGAGCAATGATTGATGACGTCTTGAAAAGCGACGAAGACAAATCATTTGCCGCGAAATTTGTCTCACGTTTAGACAGTTGCTATACGCGTGCGGAAAATATATTTGATTTCGACATTAGCTATTATCTAAATCATGGTTATATGCCGTTTGCCAGTCAGGTTAAAAAAGGGGTGGAAATTAAAAATGAAGACTATAAAAACGCAGAGCTGAACGATAAATTACAAAAATTATGGTTTGGTTTTTATGATTCATTCAAAAATAGTCATCAGCAATTTATTGACGACGCTATCAGTATAATTACAGCATACAATGCAAAACTAACATTGAATCAAATGTCTAGGATATTAGTGGTGCTAGAACATCTCCAAATTAATTGTGATATATATGTTAATAACTACCTAGATGAACTTGTATCCGAGAAGAGGCTTGAACGTGAAGTAACAACTCTCATGGGAGGGGGGTTAGAATCCGAAAAACTATCTGATTTAATAAAACAAAAAATAGTTAAAACTAAGAAAGAAGAACTGAGCCTTGAAGGTTTGATTTCAAAGTTAGCCGGGAAGAACAGTTATAATGATATGGATGTTTCTTTATTAAATGAGTATAGCGAAGATGAATATTTTAATTGGATTATGGAATGCAAATCTGATGTAACAGAAAAAATAAAGTATGGACTTCTTAAGTTTGACAATCATGCATCACCCTCACCAGAGCAATCCGAAATTACAGAGAAAGCTATATCAGCATTACGTCGTGTCGCTAAAACATCACAATATAATAAAATAAGAGTAGAAAAAATATTCAAAGTATTTTGATAGTAACTTTGCCTGTTTCTGTATAATCATATTATTATGGTATTTATACATATACAGAAGCAGGTCTTTGATATAAGAACACTCCAGTACATACCCTTCTGATTCCTCTTTCCAAACTGCTTTCCAGTCGCTATGATCTGCCAAATAGTAAGTAAGTAGTTACCTATCGGTGGGAGCATGAGCCAGATCTTTTTTGACACCATAAACAACGGCCAGTACGACTTCATGACAGAGTGGGACACGGTCGCTATGGACAAGTGGGTTGCGGAAAACATCGGTCTTTCACGATGCCAGGGAGAGGCTGAGCTCTTTGATACAAAGTGGTTTGACTATCGCGACATGCACCCGCTGATGGCAACCTGTCTGTTCACCGAAGCCTATAAGCGCGCATACTCACAGATCATGCTGTCTCATGGCCGCGAGCATTTCGAGACGGCGCCATTCAGTACTGGTCTGAAACGCCTGCCTTACCAAGAGCTTTCGGCGGTGAACAAAACCTCTCTCTGGAAAGCTCGCCAGTTTGCAGATCGGTATTGCTGTTCTTATGACTATTTTATATCAACTGTTCTTTCTGCAGCTGCGCGCCGGCTCTGGGACAAATTACCTCGCCCTCAGCATCTTTGGCAGCCAGAACTGATTGAGATCTTCGAAAGCAAACTCGCCAATCGTGCGGGAACGCGTCTGGATGACTCTGTCGTGAGTTTTAAGCACTTAGGGGACATGCAGCACGACCCAATTCAGGAACGTTACTTTGAATGGGTTCTGGAGCGTTTGAAGCACATTACCCGTGATAAGCGTATCCGCACCATCTTCTCTGCTGTCTGGTTGATGGAGCTGGTGCCTGAGCGCGTTATCTATGCCCATTACCCGGAAGAACTGGAAGAAGCACGGCGACTGTGTTGATTGCCTGCTCCATATTTTTACGATTAGAAAACAACTTGTTTAAGCACCAAAGGATAACAAACACATGACCGAACTTTGCCACACGGGACGAGGGTTGTCTGAAGAGTTCGACGACGACTTCCAGAATCGTCTGGCGGCATATTTTTGCCGCGATCATGAGTTTCTGACTCGTGCCGGCGATCTGGTTGCCCCCAACCAATTCTCCAATGCGGCGAACGCCATACTGGTGAACATGGTATCGGGCTATTTCAGAATGTATAAGAGCGCGCCTTCATCGGCGGCCATCCTCGATATGTTGAAGCGTGCTAAACGCGATAAGACGATCAGAGAAGAGATGTTCCCGGATGTTGTGGCGGCGTTTAAGCGAGTGCTCTCGGAAAAACTCTCTGATACGGCTTACATGGTCGACCAGGTCGCGACGTTCGCTAAAAGTGTAGCGTTCGACGATGCGTTGATTAAAGCGGCCGAGATGAAGGAGAAGGGCGACTTCCAGGGAGCGATGGCCATCATGGCCAAAGTGCAGCAGATCGGTTCTAACGAAGCGACGGGCATTTATGACTATTACGCCTCTGCAGCGGAACGTTACAAGGCCCGTGAATATGAAGCCTCTGATGATTACGTGCCGAACAGCATCACCACCGGTCTTCCGCTGCTGGATCGTATGCTCTATCAAAAAGGTTGGGCGAAACGTGAGATGGTGCTCTTCATGGGGTTTGCGAAATCAGGTAAATCGACAGCGATGGGGGAGTTCTCCATTAACGCAACGCTGGCCGGCTACAACGTTTTGTATCTTTCTCTCGAAGTGCATACCTCGATTCTCTCCGATCGCTTCGATGCACGGCTGTCTGAAACGGAGATGTCAAAGCTGGTAGAGCAGCGTGACGACGTTCACCGGAAACTCGCGGAGATTGGCGCGACGAAAGGGGTGGGGAATCTCTGGGTGGTTGAGCGCCCGTCAGGAAGCATGTCGCCTGCAGATTTGGATCGTATGCTCAATAGCATGAAAGCGAATGGCATGATCCCGGATATGGTGGTGGTCGACTATGCGGACTTGATGCGTGCCAGTTACGACCTCCGTGACGACCGGGCGAACATCCGTTCTATCTACACCGATCTGCGTGCTCTCTACGATAAGCACAACGTTGCAGGAATCACGGCATCCCAGACCAACCGTGAAGGTGGCTCATCCGAAGTGGCCACCATGATGCACGCCGCAGACAATATCGAAAAAGTCCGTATCGCCGACTTAGTCATCACTATCAACAAGACTGAGGAGGAAGAAGCCAAAGGTGAAGCACGACTCTATTTTGCTGGTTCCCGTAACCAGAAGGGCGGGGTGAGTATTCGCGTTAAGCAGAATCTCGAACAGATGCGCTTTATCGAGCGGATCATGGAGGTTCTTTAAAAAAATAGGCGTGGGGCAAAGACGGATAACAGCCCCACGCCCTTAAAAATTACCTTTTGGTTAATCACAAAAGGAAAAACACATGAGCCTTTATGGTATTCAAAAAACGCGGCTTATCAAGATATTGCCGTTTAAAAACTGCGGTAAATGACAATGAGTGACCTCAAAGAGTTACTGTCCGAGCTGGATTTCGAACAATGGCTGGATATGGAAGGCATCATCTATCGTCGCGGCGGTGTAAGCGCCCGCGGCCGCGAAGTGAATATCAAAGAATGTCCGGTATGTGGAAGCACAAACTGGAAGGTCTATTTCAACCTGACCAACAACGTCGGGAAATGCTTCGCCGGCGATCACCCAGAAGAAATTCAATTTAATAAGCTGGTTTTCCTCAAACACTACAGCGGTAAGTCTCGTCGTGCCTTTGAGGAGTACGTACATAACGCACTCCTGTCTCAAGGTTGGGCGCCAAAAAAAGAAGAGGTTGTGCTGGCCAGTGCTGTGGAACTTGAAGGCCCGGTGGCTTTACCGCGGCATTATGAACTGCCAATTGACGGTCGGCTGCCGGACTATCTTGTTGAGCGGAACATTACCCCGGAGCTGGCCAAATATTTTGACCTGCGTTACTGCGTCGAGGGAAAACATGCTTATGTCGACCCATATACCGATCAGGTAAAAGGGCAGGCATTCGATATGCGCATCCTGATACCGATTTACGATCTGAATGGGGTGATGAAGACATTCCAGGGGCGTGACGTCACCGGCGCAGCAGAACGTCGATATCTCTTTCCAATGCAGCTGCCGGCATCCGGGAGGTTTCTCTACAATGGACATAACGCAGTTGGTAAGCAAACAGTCGTCGTCTGTGAGGGGGCTTTCGATGTCATGGGAGTTAAGCGCGCCATATTCGACGAGGAAACACTCCGGGACTACGTAGAGCCTATTGGCACGTTCGGGATGCATCTGTCCGGAAACACGACTGTAGACGCAGAAGACCAGTTGGGGGCGTTTCTGTCGTTAAAGGCAGATGGTCTGCGAAACGTCATCATGATGTGGGATAGCGAGAAGCAAGCGATCCGAAACACAATGGCGGCCGCCAGACGATTAGCCAGTATAGGGTTAAATGTGAAAATAGCCTGTCTTGGAGAAGAAGGGCTAGATCCCGGGGAGGCCACCCAGGAACAAATTCTCAAAGCCTACTATCGTGCAAAACCCTACTCTAAGCAGCTGGAGCTGCATAGCAAGGTTCTCGGTATAAGAGTGTTTAATTCGTGAGGTGTTTGGTTGGCTGCCCTCTTTGGACAGCCAACATGGCTATTTAGAATCTTTGGACAATACTTTTCCTGCTAACTCGGCAATAGATGATGCACCATCCAGTAAAGACGGTATATTTTCAGAAGTAACCTGTATTGGGCTGAAAATCAACTTCTCAAACAGCGACCAAGATTCCTTTTCAGCACCGGAGTTATTTTTTGTCTCCACGTAGTCATGTATAAACTCGCATAGACTTAGGCGCTGCTCTATTTGAAGTATTTGTGCTTTTATAGCCTTTTCTTCAATATAATAAAGGCGCATAAAATAAAAGAATAATAACTCCAGTGAAAGTATGGGCAGGTAATAAGAAAATGCATTTAGATTAAAATCAACTGAATACCATTTAAAAATGTGATTAAATAAAGCTAGTAAAGGTGTGGCAATTAATAAGGATGAAAATATTATTATATGTATATGGTTTGAATCACATTCTGATTTTTTTGTCCTCAACAGGTTTGAGAAAGCCTTGCTTAACAAAACAAAATTGTACTCACTTTTGTATTCACTCAGTTTATCAACGTATTTGCTTATATCTCTTTGGGAATTTTCTGATTTATTGATTAATTTTGTAAGTCTATCGGATATTGTTTCTATAGTTTCATTGGCTTTTTGAGTCCCGGCTTCTATCTGTTGGCTGAATTTTTCTTCATAACCGGTGACATCGTTAGCCATCTTTTTCAATGTGACAAATTCTTCCGATGACATAATACTCATAGTTAATGAAGCTGGCATTGTGCGTTCAATCCACAAGAATTGAGCCTGTATATCAGAGGAGACAGATATTTGATCTAACCGTTCCAGTGTCTCGCTTTCTACAAAAACAGGAAGTTTAGTAGTGTTTTGAGTCCAAAAATAGTGTTCATACGTAATTCTTATAAGATTACTTAAAAAAGTTATTCTATTTGACTCAAGAGTATTTAATGTGGGGAAGGCTCTATTCCCCAAGTAGCGCTGATTAAACTGAGTATATTTATTGAGAGAATCTCTATGATATATAAATAAATTGCGAAAATAGTCCCAAGTAAGAAATAATACGGCCTCGGTAAACTCATTATCTTTAAGTGCTTGAATATTGCCTGGTACGGTATCTTTATAGCTGATGTTTTTATCAATCCAAAGGTTTATTGAGTTAAATTCGCTCTGGTAAGAGTCATTCCAAAAAGACATACTTTCCTCTTCTATGCAAAACGCATTCTAATTTTATGGCGTTTGTTATCAATCAGGGTGGTCAATACCCTGACACATTGCTATGCGCTTAAGATGTTAGCAGAGTACGAACAGCATTAGTAAGGTTAAGTCTTGATAGATAGCTTCGCTCCGAGCTAAACGCTCTTGTGGCCCATGCACTGCTGTGTTGGGTTGGTGCCATTATGTCCCTCTTCGCTGTCTTTTGATAAGTAGCTACTTACATATTTTAATGTAATAATTTAATCTCTGGTTGTGGAGGACATCACATGAAAGAAGATATCGAACAGGCAGTTTTAGAGATGATCAAGAAGTCAGGCGTAGAGCTTGGCGTGGGCGAGCTGGAGAGCATCATCGATGCCTCATTCAACACGGCATCAGAGCATATATCGAATGCGCTATCCTGCATTCCTCTCAAAGAAGGGGCGACACATACCTCGGTGTTAGTGTGGTACGCAAAGACGCCTGAAATGCCTGGTACTGTTCAAAAGCGCGTAGCTCTGGTTGCGTTCATCGTCCCGTCGCTTGAGACCGGCATTGGGCCAGTCGCGCATTTTGGCGCTTGGTATGACGACAAAATCATCTTCTCAAACTGCTACCAGATGGAAAGCAGGGAAATGCTTGAGCATAGCGTGGACGTGACTCTCATAGCCGTAGAAAGCAAATGCGAGACAGTAGGAGAGGCTTTCGTTAGCGTCATGACTTCTCCCGATGTTGAAAAGCGCCATGTAGATCTGGTGGCACCACCAGGCTTGTTGGAAATGATTGTCTCTGGAGATTACACCAAGGCTATAGCGCGTGTTCGTGAGCTGGACTATGGGCGTATCTGCGACCTGTGTCGTAGTGATCTGGACTTAATCAACGTGATCGTTGAGGCTGGCCGCGTCTGTGATGGGGTGTTGGCACAATACGCAAGTAAGATCAGTCGTTTGGCCAATGAAATGCCTATGCTGATTCAGGAAGCCAAATCCCACGCCGTTCATGCCGCAAACGACCTGCTAACCCCTTATCGATACGAAGCCGCAAGTGACAAGATGACCGGCTGGGCCACCTGGTGAGCCGTGACTATGTACTGTGTCCCCGTACAGAGTTATTTAAACTGATTAGTAAGTAAGTACAAGATTATCGTTTAGAGAAATGGCTACCAAAACTGACTTATCAAAAATCCCTTCGATCTCTGGACTCAACGGCTACTCGCTGCGTTGCCCGGAAGTGAAGCTTAACGGACATGACTCGTACTGCAGCTACACCGTCTGTCAGCACACGATCCTTGCCTTCAAAGAGAAGCGACTGCCGGCGTCATCGTTCACCTCCTGTGCGAACGCCATTTCGGCCGGAAAATGCCAGGCGCTGAAAATGATGGTGGAGGAAATCCGGCAAGGTGAGTCGCTGTATTTCGTCGATATGCCGGCGCTCATTGAAGAGGTGGAGGAAAGAAACCGAACAGCAAGAACTCTGCAGCCGAAGAGAGGCAGTGCATCTATCTACAGTGGAATTAAGGGGAAGCACCAATCTTCGACCGTTGCTGAAACTGGCAGACTGCCCGATGCCAGCGAGATTTATTCAGAACTTATCAAAGAAACCTTAAAGGAGAAGACCGACTAATGGAGAAGCTGATCGCGCTTAAACATAAGCTGGACGCCATTAAAGCAATGGGAACGAACGCCAAGAAAGAGGCGCTGGCCAGTATGGACGACTTCGAACAAAGAATGGTGTCACTCATGCTGAACCCATTTGTTCGTTTCGGGGTGAAGAAATACAAAGTGGCCGATCCACTTAGCAAGTCCGTACCCAGTGATCAGAAAGCGATAGAGCTGCTGGAGAAACTGGCTGCCCGGGAGCTTACAGGGAACGCAGCCATTAATGCGGTCGAGTCTTTGGTAGCTTCGATGTGTGCAGACGGTCAGGACGTATTTCGCCGGTTCCTGCTGAAAGACCCGAAAGCCGGCGTCGGCATAAGTCTCTGCAATAAGGTGTTCGCCAGCCCGATCCCGAAGTTTGAGGTGCAGCTGGCCACCGCCTATAAAGAAAAAGGCGACAAGTACCCCTTCAAGGCAAATCCAAAAGCCAGATGGCCAATGATAGGCAGCCTCAAACTGGATGGTCTTCGGGTTATTTGTGAAGTGATCGTGGACGAGGAAGAGGTTAACTTTCTGTCGCGTACCGGAAACCCGATTACATCTCTCGATCACCTGAAACCTGCCATGCTGGAGCTGGGCAAGCTCTCCGGCTACAAACATATCTTTTTCGATGGTGAAGGTACTGCAGGTTCTTTTAACAATTCAGTCTCAGCGCTACGCAAGAAGAACGTGAAGGCGGTTGGCGCAACCTATCATATCTTCGATTTCTTCCTACCAGAGTGGCGCGTACAGGCTAAAACAGTCGAATACCAGAAGAACGGTATGAAGCTGAAACAGCGCCTTTCACTGTTGGTGGCCTGGTTCAGAAATACACGCGGCCAGGATTACGCGGCTGACATTCATATGCACCCCTTCTACATCATCTACAGCCATGAAGACTTTGTAGAGCGATTTATGCAGCGTCTGGACGATAACGAAGAAGGAGAGATGGGCAAAGACCCGGATTCTGTATACGAGTTCAAGCGCACCCGCAGCTGGTGGAAACTAAAAGATGAAAACGAAGCTGATGGCGAGATTATCGGCTTCCTACCCGGAGATCCGGATGCCGGCTTTGCTCATACGCTCGGCAAAATCGTTATTCGCCTCGAAGATGGAACCGAGGTTCGCGCTTCTGGAATCAAACATCGCTACCTCGATGAGATCTGGTATAACCAGGACAAGTACATGGGCCGTATTGTTAAGGTGAATTTTCACGAGTACACGCCAGATGGCAGTCTGCGTCATCCGCGGCTTAAGTGGCCCAAATGCCTTCGCGATACCGAAGAACGTGTCGGAGATAAAGAGTGATGCTCGGTTGGATGATTGTTTTTTTGGGTGTCGGCTTCGTCATCGGGACTCTGGTGATGCTCAGCTGCATCAACGATTACGTGAAGCGCGGGCTGATGGAAAGACGTGCAGGCATATACCGCATCATCGACATTACTAACACGCTAAAGGAGACTGGCGATGATCGTCCTGAGTAAGCGAGAGAAGGAAACCCTGCGTGAAATAAGCCAATGGTCATGTTTCTACGCTAACTGGAAACCCAAGACACGAGCCAAACTCGAACAGATGAACCTGGTGGCCAATGTCGAACCGGAAGGAAAGGTGGAGAACTACCAGCTGACGAATAAGGGGCGAGAGCTGCTGGAGCAACTGATTGAAGCAGGAGAATACGCATGATTCCATACATCGTATTGTCTTTTTCTGGAGGCGTCGCCCTTGGCTTCATCATCTGTCATGACTTGATTAAGAAGTTTGCCCGTAACTTACATTTCTGTAGCTCCACGGGGCGACTCCTACAGAGCATATCTGAAGATGGTATAATTAATGTCATCAACCAAAAGAGTGCTTTATATGACACTAGCTCAACTGAAAGATATTTATGCTCGTAATGATCTCACCGCAGATGAACTTCGTGTTGTTGTTGATCGGCTTAACCAACAACGTACTAAATTTGATACTGAACTGCCTGAAATTAAGCCACCAGTTACTGGTGGTTGGTTGTCTAGGAGCCGGTCGTTGCAGCAAGCACAAATAGATAAAAATCTTTGTAATCATTATAAAGAGCAAATTCAGCACTGGATTACTCTGATTGAGTATTACGAGGGATCACTTAGTAAATATGAAAAGGTGAAAAGATTTGTGGGAAAGCATAAATGGTTCTTTGTAATAGCGACAACTGTTATCGCGAAAAGCTATGTGGCCTATGATGTTATCGAAGGATGGATAAGTAAAATTGTGTGAATCACTTATACGTTTATAGACGACAAAATGTATTAACAACGTAGAACAGGTGACTGCTACAGATCTAAGAAAGTGCGATTGATCTGAGTCAAATGTTTCACGGCCACAATCCAACGGACGCAGGATGAGAAGCCAGTTCTGATCAAAAAAGGAACAAACAAACGCATGGGATAATAGGTAATTATTTACTTATTTCATTGATACAACTATGCTTGGCTTGTTTTCTTTGAGACGCGACTGTTTGAACGTTTAAAGATAACTGCAAACGACAATCAGTACCTGGCAGTAGCCTAAAAAGCTAAACACCAGCGAGGTCAGTTTCCAGCCTCGTCACCGAAATGGGACACACTAAGCGAGTGTGATTGCAAAACGCAGGTAGGGCATCTGGTTGATCAGTGCCCTTACCGATGAGGTAACAGAATGGGCGGTTGGGTATTATGTCCAACACATCCCGGCTCCCAAAGACCCGACCGTCTATCCTGTTACGTCATTTCTGTTACTTATGTCGTTTAGTTTTGGGTTAAAAATGGCGACGTAACCCGGCTGGTTAGGTGAGCCAGCACGCAACGTTGAGACCACTGGTTTTTGCATCACAGAGGCAGAACCGGCAGACATGTAGGGCCAAGTACATTAATCCGTCCCAGTGGTCTCAACGTTGTGGCCACGGATTCATTATCCTTCTGATTATACGATTAAATGATTCCATACATCCGATTAGATCGGAATGAAAACCCTCCTCAACCCTCGGAGAGTATTTAAAGATCTTGGCTTGTAAGCGTTTGGTGAAAACGTAAAGCACAAGTGGCATAAAGCTGGTAGGACTGCTGCGAAGGACACCGGTGAATCGGCGATACAGCCCCACAAGTCCGTAAATCGACAGGGGCTGACGGTGTCAACCTTAGATGATGTAGCTCAGTGGGTTAGGCCGTTATTGAATTGCCGATTCAATTGCTGCTCTAAACTCCTTTGCTTCGCTCTTCAATTGATAATCATCGAGAGTGTTAAATATTTCTAGTAGTGTTCTGCGGTAATTCGGGCTTGCGGAGTTTAAATCGCCTTTGGTAGCATAATTTAATAATGACGAAGCAATATCACTTAAGTTCTTATCTCTTTTCAATCTAATATAACAAGATACAACAGAACTCAAAATTCTCCTTCTAGTTGACAAACTTAATTTATTATTGGGCATGGTTTTTTGCAGCATGTTACCAAGTAATTTTGTAGATTCTTTTGAAATGTAGTGCTTGTCGAAGTGCACTTTGTTTTTTGTATTTTCTTGAGAAATATCCTTTTCATCAATATATGCACTTTGTTCTGCCCAATCAGTAGCAACTTTGAATAAGTGACATAACAGGTAATGAAAAGGAGTATCCCACTCACCAATGTGTTCATTTGTTTGTTTGTCCATATTCTTTAAAATTCTATCTGCAAAATGTTCATAGTAATGAAGCCACAGGTGATCTTGATGCCCCTGATGAATACCCTCATGAACCATGATTTCAAACATAGTGACGCCAGAATATATGGGACACTTGTACTTAGACACCTCATTGTAGGAACCTAATGGTTTATTAAGGTTTTTTATAAGGCTTTCATCCTCATCAAGTCTCCAGAAAAGGTTGTTTCCAATATCTTGATAGATCTGTGTTTGATCAGCAAACTTGGCGTTAGAGAAGAAAAAGTGTAAGATACGGTTGCTTTCGGGAATCAACAAGCGATGCCCTCGTCTTGTGTTGAGATTATTTTTTAGTTCAACATATAGACGACTGCTAGGTGAACTGAGCAATGAGTTCATGAAATTATAAGAAAAATCAGAACGAATTTTTGACTCAATCTTGATTAACTCTAAGCATAGAGAGGGATGAGCAAGAGCAAAATGATTTGTGAGTTCAGGTGAGGAAACAATATTTATTAATGCTTCGCGTGAATGTTCGGCAGCTGTATCACTGTTAGTTAACCGAAGTTTTTCGGCAATTTTATTAAGAAAGCTCCGCTTTGCTGGTTTATCAATTATTGATATTAGCCTCCCTAATTGCGGCGCAAGCAATTGAGCAAGATCATCATATTTTTTAGTTAGGTGTAAATTTTCGACTAATTCGAGAAATATTTTTGTCCTGCTAGATGATAGTTTTGGATTTTTTAAGCGTGCTAAAAGATAAATTGAAACAGTAAGTAATATAAGATATACGGCACTTGAACTATCTAATCCCCACGTCCAAGGGCCAAAACTAAAATATAAACCCAATGCTTTCAAAGTTGGTGCGAACACTAAGTAATTACTTAGGATAAATGAAGTAACAATAATTGCCCAATCCCACCAAGCCAGACAAAATCGCAAGCGAAGACGTGCATTTGGGGTTATAAGAGCCCAAACCGCAGCGATGACGCCCAGTATGGTTAGTAGACTTGTGGTATCAATTTTGTCTGGAGGTGTCATAATTAATTGCAATCCCATATGTTCATATACAGACCTTCCCAGAAGGTTCCTACGAGCAACAAAAAGAAGTTCGCGAAGAATATACGCAAGATACATCTTTTCTTTTTGTATAGCACTACTAGGATAAAGATAGATATTTAGCATATAAGTAATTACTTACTTACTTTTTCTGTCGATTTTAGGTATAGTTCTTCCGGTTACTCACTTGAAAGGACTCAATATGGGAAACAAACGTAAACAGGCACGTCGCGCAGCTCGCCAAGCGCTTAAGTCAAAATCGCGTATTGTCGGATACGAAATCGACACAATTATCGTAGACGAGCTGGCCTCCGCCGCCCCTGCTCTGCCCCCAAAACCGAAGCGTGACACTTCCCCCATAGAGGCACGCAATGAGGCCCAGGCCCACTATCTTATCTCCCTTGATAGCAAAGCTCTGACGTTCGCCACTGGCGAAGCCGGCTGCGGCAAAACCTTCCTGGCTACGGCCGTCGCCGCACAGCGATTACTCGATAAGAAAGTAGAGCGAATTATCGTTACGCGCCCCATACTGCAGGCAGAGGAGGATTTGGGCTTCCTGCCTGGCGATATGGCCGAGAAGTTCGCTCCATTCTTTCGTCCCGTCTACGATGTGCTCCAGAAGCGCCTTGGCGCTTCATTTCTCGAATACTGCCTAAAGCCAGAGGTGGCTAAAGTCGAGATCGCACCTTTCGCATATATGCGCGGTCGCACGTTCGAAAATGCTGTGGTCATCCTCGATGAGGCCCAGAACGTGACAGCGTCACAAATGAAGATGTTCCTGACCCGGATGGGTGAGAACGTAACGGTCATCGTTAACGGTGATGTAACCCAATGCGACCTGCCGGGTCATGTTAAATCTGGTCTTGAGGACGCCCTGCAGCGGTTCCAACCGTCTCGCCAGGTAGGGCTCATTGAGTTCACGGCCGAAGATTGCGTGCGATCAGAGCTGTGTAAAGTGGCGCTTCAAGCCTATCTGTAAGGAAATAATGATTGTTATGGCGATCTCGAAAGAATACTTACCTTTACCGTTCGGTGTGGCCGGCTACTATCCACCTGGATCAGAGATCGGCCGCAACCCCCAGTTCTCCGAGGATAAACGAGAGAAAACAATGAACTTTGTGATTTATGGACGAGAAAGTTGCTCCTTTTGTAAGCGAGCCGTTGAGCTGGCGAAGCAGCTGCAGGGCCATGGATATGGCGAATATCAGTACATCGATATTGTCGCTGCCGGGATCGATAAACAAAAGTTGAGTGAGATGGTTGGGAAGCCGGTAGAAACCATTCCCCAGGTGTTTTTGGACGATGTTCCAATCGGTGGTTACACAGAATTTGCTGCTTTCGCAAGCACTCTGTAATACAATACGGCTCCGTTTGGGGCCGTTTTGATTTGTCGCTTTTGATAACAGAGCGTACACTTAGGTACGAGCCATTTAGCTGTAAAGAGGTTTTATGCATTTAGAAAATTGCTTGGAAGATATGAATGTCATTAGCAATGCTCTTGCTACCGTGACTTCTAACGCTTCACGCTTTTCGAATGCAAATAGCACTCCGAAAGCATTCCCGAAGCGTGTACACACAAAATTTAAGATGCGTCCCCGTATCGGCGGCATCACAAGGTCGACGAGGCCCGGTTTTGCAGATTCCCATGAGTTCAGACTGCCGCAAACGGAAGGCATTCCGGTTGCTGAGAGTGACACCGCAGCTCAACTTGCGGATATTGAACAAAGGCTCGCAGAGCTGACGGCGAAACACGTTCAGTTGACCCATAACATTTCAGGTTACAGTGCGGAACACATCCGCGATACTTTCGGTGAAAGCCGTTACGAGGACTTGAAGAACGTTGACCTGTCCATACGCGGTTTAGAAGGCTTCGTTAACAAGTTCATCCGTGACGCCGAACTGCCACATCCGTACCTGAAACGCTTGAGTGATGCTATCACTGAGTACCGTCTGGCGGTTTCTGACCTCCTGATGATTCTAAATCAGTGCTTTAACGAGGTAGAAGTTATCGAATCGCAGACAGGCCTCATTGATGAGGACGTCTTCGCAAACTTCTCCTTCCATTAAGGCTGAACGATGAAAGTCACATGGAACAGTCATAGTTACGCCCGATTTTTGGAGCCGGTCTTCAGAGTTATGCCAGATCTGAAGACCCGCCTGCTTACTGATTTCGTCAGTTACAAGAACGGGTTTTACCCGGACTCTTTTGGCAAAGATGGCCCCTATACCGCACCAGGTTCTGTAGTATCCTCTCGTGTTTACCACGTCCATCTCTTGTTCACCAAGGAAGAAAAAAAAAGCCACCGATACAGGTTCAACTGTACAAGCGATCGCGCCCTCGTTTACACCCAGCACGCAAAATTTCAGGACGTATATAGCCTGTTAGCCATCTTCCCAAATAATGCTCACAATACGGCAAATGACAATGGAATAATGAATGACATTGCCAAATACGCGGCAGCCTTCCAGAAATTAACAAATCCGTAGTTACCTGCAGCTCCATGCCTTTCTCATTCGTAGCGTGGTTTCATTACGATAATTTCCATATTTTTTAGGCACTTAATCTCGTCTTTGAGCGTATACATAAATATACGAGAAATAACGGTACAGAAAGCGGCAGGCAAAATAACCACAAAATAATGAACATGCCATACACACCGCTATTCACGCCAATGTGACGATCCCAAAAGGGTTTGGTCATTATCTTAAGGGCTAGTTTCTCCGAAGTAAAATATGAGAATGGGTACAGGACGGCGCTTAAAACAAGATATGTAACCACAAATGGCATATAAGGAACATAGGCAGGAAAAATGAGTCCGTCATTCATATCGCGCACTATAAAATAGATCAGATAGCCATAACCACACCATCCCCATAAGCAGTGCCGTAAATAATATTTTAAGGTCATCATCTATGATTCCTTCATAGCTATACCATTAAAGCTATCATATCATGAATTGACAAAGTCCCCCTTCGAGACCAGGCGGCATCGAGACAGCCATAGACGCAAACATGACTAAACTGGCACCGGACAACGATGGGACATAACGCAAAGACAAGGGTGATGTCGCAAACAAACAAGCGGGATAATGGCACGGCCCTGATGACTAATTTTCAAAAAAAGGGCTTTCTATGATTCCATACTTGGTAGGTATGGAATCATTAGACAAAAGAGGGTATTTTAGGTTGATCTCAATAAAAACAATGCCTAATATACTGTATATAAACACAGTATAAAAAGCGTCATACAGTGGCCGGATTATGAAAAACACGTTTGACAGAGCACGAGCAGCGGAAAACACGTCACAGGAAGCGATCACCTATCTGGATCGAGCATCGCAGATGGATGCTAGGTCGGTCTCGATGCAGGGCGCCGATCTGACTTTCGCCGACGCTTTCATGTTATTCACTCGCTTATCATTATTGATAACTCGCCGCCGGCCCGAGATAGCTGTCCATTGTGTTTTGATACATGTTCTCCCGCATATCGCTCAGGAAAAAGTAAGTAACCTGAATAGAATAATGGTGAATCAGCTGGTCAACCCGCTGATCCTAGAAGGGAAGATCGTGATGGGGCGCCGTGTTTTTTCCATCATGAAGCAGTTCCTGGGATGGTGTGCCTTCCAGGGAATTATCGAAACATCGCCCCTGAATGATATGTCGCTGAACAAAGTTGCCGGCGGCGCGAAGACGGCCCCGCGGGAACGATGCCTGACGGACGCAGAGGTTTGGGTATTCTGGAATGTCTGGGACTATTTCGACGTATGTCCAGGCACGAAATGGGCGGCAAGGCTTTGCCTCGTAGCTGCCAGACGTCCAGATGAAGTGCTGCGGGCCAGAGTAAGCGAGTTCGACCTTAAGCTAAATGTATGGAATCAAGGGTCTCGCAACAAATCGGCCCGGTCGCACACCCTTCCGATGAGCTCACTGATGCGGAAGTGCGTAGAAGAATTGATTGCTTATGGCGCCGGCAGCCAGTGGCTCGTCCCGTCGAACAAAAAGAAAGCTGATACGCCAATGTCAAAGGTTGCAATAGCCCAGGCGTTGAGGCGGATTCTAGAGCGACCAGAGCTTGGGGAAGTGGAGTCGTTTACCCCACGTGATCTGCGTAGAACGGCACGCAGCTACTTTCCAGCCCTTAATATTTCTCAGGAAGTATCACGTAAGATCATGAATCATAGTCTGGAAGGTATCGACCGTGTATACGACCGATATGACTACATGGATCAGATGCGAGAAGCCCTTGAGAGCTTCTCATCGTACATCTCGTCGATTGTTGAGCAACCAGATTTAGAAGAAATTGACCACAAAATGAAGGGAGATCGCCTATCCACCGAGCTGATCAGAGTAAACTTCTCATAGCTTTTTAATTGCTTCGACAACCTGCTCAACACCATCAGTTTGAGCCGGAAAGCGGTTGCGGAAAGCTGCGAGAACCTCACGCTCTTCCGGAGTCAGCGGCGCGATGCCCTGGTCTCGTAAAAAATCTGCCAGCTCAGGCTGACGGTCTTCAAGAACCATCATCATGAGACGTACTGGGTCTGCATTCAGTGCTTCTGCCAGTGGTAGCACTTTCTCTACCGGCAGCGGAATTCTTCCCTTTTTTATCAGGGACAAAATGTTGGGATTCTTGTAACCAATCTCACGGGAGATCGCCGACTGACTTTTCGGCGAAACAGTGATTAAAGAATCGATGTAGGCGACGTAACGAGCGGTCTTCTCATCGGCCATTGTCATTGTAGTTACTATCCTCGTGTGATCTTATTGTATGGTAAGTACTTACCGATATTACAGCAACGGTTGTTATTGTAAAGTCTTACATCCGGCTATTTGTAGGCAATTATCGCACATAAATCACGCAAAATAAGGGATAAATTAGTAAAATCCGGTACTTCTGTTGATTTTTTTGATTATTTTTGTTTAAGACATTACGATACATTTTTATTAACTTTCATATCAATAGGTAGTACCATCACCTCCAAATGAAACCTGTTGATTAGGATGCTATTAATGGAAAAATTGTCATCTAATTTACTTGCTCTGAATGTAGGCAATGTTTTCGCGCTGACACACCTGGAGGCTGCAGAAGTACTATCTGAGTTACCAAATCACCAGGTAAACGTTAGCGCGCGCGACGCTACTGTTTTCCGGTTCTCCCTGGAAAATGGCTCTTTCACGCTGATCAATACTGGCGACCTCTCTTTCGCGGTTCGAATCAACTAAAATTTATAACCCGCCTATAACTCATTGATCCCCTGCGCGAATTGCTTCCTCCCCTGTTCGCGCAGTGTTATTTTCTTATATCTGAAAACAATTTGTTTACTCGATAAGGAAAGCACATGGCAACCAAACCCAGCAAAACTGTACTCAAAGAGGTACAGGACTTCCGCGATTCCGTAAAACGCGTCGTTGGTCTTCTTTCGGGCAAGAATATTCCTGTAGCTGAATGCGGAGACACAGCATACGTTCGCTACAATAAAAAGGGTGAGCCAGTCATGGTTAACATCCCATCCATACCAGATGACGCAAGCCCTGCGCTTATGAATGCCATACGTGGATTCCTTGATCACGAGGTTGGCCATCTCCTTTTCACAGACGAAAAAGTCGTCAAGAAAATGCGCAACACAAAGGCATTCGGACTCTGGAATGCCCTGGAAGACGTCTACATAGAACGTCGCATGAGTGAAGTGTTCACCGGCAGCCGGCGTAACCTATTGTCCACACGTAACCTAATGATTGACAAATATTTTAATCCCCACATTAAAAAGGCGGTGGCGATGTGCCGCGGGGATCAACGCGAGTTGTTTCTAAAGTTCTTCCTCTGTCCGGTTCTACGGGCGTGGGATGGCCAACCAACTTTTGCTGATTTCATGGAGGAGCACTGGCGCCTCATCGATAAACCTATTGCCGTTCTGAAAGAGTTTGGCGTCGATGAAGCTGTCCGTCGTATGGATAGCACTGAGGATTGCGTCAAGGTTGCAGCAGCAATGGCTAAGATCCTACGTGAAATGACTGAGATGCCAGAAGGCCCGTTACCTGAACGTGAGTCCTCTTTAACCAAAAAGACCGAACCAGAAGAAGACAGTTCAGATGAGCCGGCTGCTGGAGACGATACTGAGGTTTGTGACGAAGAGGGGCTCGATAGCACTCCTGATGAGTTTAGCTCTGACGATGAAGATGATGAAAAATCAGACAAATCGATAAGTAAGTACATACCTAACAGTGATGAAGTAATAAATGATACAGAAAGTAAACCTGAAGATGGCGATTTAGGCCATGAAAATGTTGACGACTTGCCTGACAGCGAAGAAACGACAGCTGATGATCCTGTTACATCTCTGGGCTCGGATGTAGGGGAAGAAGTAGATGATGAAGGGGATTACAGTCCGTCCACGGATGATGGCTCAGAGGACAGGCATGGCAGCTCCTCTGATGACAGCGAAGCTATCGAAGACGGTGAAGGTAAGGCAGATAAAGACGGTGGCAAGGAGAAGGATGAAGGGGATCGGGACACCTCAGATGAAAGCGATGCCGGCTTTGCCCCACACGCTGACGATATGTCTCTTGATGATGCTCTCAAGGCATTAGAAAACGTCGATGAAGAGATAGGTTCTTCAACCGAAGATGCGCTGGCGTCGGCGATCAAGTCGGAGCTGGCCAGCGCGTCACTATCTGATTACCGGCCATACAATCGTTCCTACGACTTCCTGGGGCCAATTGACGAGGCAGAAGAGCATATTAAGCGCGCCAGAAAAGCTTTTGGCGCAATCCCTATGTATTCGCCCGTAGATCGCTACCGCATTGTTCCAGAGGGCAGAAAACTGTTTGAGATGAAGGTGGAGAGACATCTGTCTTCCTCGGTGTCATCTACCTTGGCCAAAGACCTGGAGCGCGCGATCGCCAGTCGCAACCGTGTTCAGTTCATCCCTGGCCAGCGTCGTGGACGCGTACATGGGGCGAGTCTTTACCGACTGTCGATGAATGACGATCGGGTATTCCGGAGAAAAGAAGACCACAAGGCCGTGAACGCGTGCGTTCAACAGGTCATCGATTTGTCAGGTTCAATGGGCGGCCGAAAAATCGAGCTCGCGCTGGCATCCGCATACACACTGGCTGACGCCCTAGATCGTATCCACGTTCCAAACGTCATTACCGGCTTCACTACGTATGGCAATCCGGATGTAGCAACTATGTCGAAACGTGGATTTAGCCGCTTTGAAGCGCTTATGCTGCCGATTATTAAAAACTGGCATGAAAAAGCGAACTCCCCAGAGATACGTGCTCGTATGGGCTGTGTGGCAGAGACTTTCCCCCTGCTAAACAACGTGGATGGCGAGAGCATCGCACAGCTGGCTTCTCTGTTTGCAGGGCGTATGGAAGACAAGAAGATCATGATTGTGCAGAGCGACGGCGCCCCATGCGCTGCGGGGGATGGCTTTAGTAACCATCTGCGCTCTGTAACGAATGACATCGAAAACACAAGTGACATCAACCTGTTGGCCATTGGCATTCTTACGGACGCGCCGCGCCGGTATTACAAAAACTATGCGCTAGTGAATAAGGTCGAAGAGTTGGGTACGTCAGTTGTCAGCGAGTTATCTCGTATCATTTTAGAGTAAACCTTGCTCCCTATAAAATAAGTAACTAGTTACTATAAAGCCTGATACATTTGTATAGAATAGAGCCCAGAAACGACAACAAGTAAGGAAAAACACATGACCGCGACTGCGCTACCACAAGACGCCCACTCTGATGCCGTCACCTGCAAATGGTGCGGAAAATCCTTCCATCACCTCAAATCCCACATTTCGATGGGTCGGTGCGAAGGAATTCCGGAAGAAGCCAAAGGGCTTGGTGTGGATGACGTAGTGAAAATGTACACCACAGCATTCCCCGGGGAACCAACGCTGTCTCCAAAGGCCATTGAAGCGTTAAAGAATAAACGCTCTGAGAAGGCTGGCGCAGACGGCAAAATCGCGGATATCAGTTCCCACCCTGGCTATGCAGGGACAGTCGAATACAAAACAGAGCTTGTCGCCGCGCACGAGCTGCTTGGCCTGACTATCAAGGAACTTGGCACGCCCCGAGGCAAACCCCTTCAGGTGACGGTCAACATCAACACGCCATATCCGGAGTTCGTGCCAGAAGTGAAAGCCGGCTATGTATACGGCGACTTCGATCTGATTAAAGACATCTTCATGATGCTGGAGATCGGCATTCCTGGTTATCTGTGGGGTCATGCTGGTACGGGGAAAACCTCTCTGCCAACCCAGCTTTGCGCGCTCCTGAATCGCCCGGTTATCCGCTCACAGCATACGGCATCAACTGAGGAAGCCCATATTACGGGCCAGATTCTGGCGCGAGAAGGCACAACCTACTTTGAACCTGGGCTTCTGTCGCTGGCGATGAAGAACGGTTGGGTCTATCTGGCAGACGAATACGATTTTGCATTCCCGCAGATTCTGGGGATCTACCAGCCAGTTCTGGAAGGCGAACCACTCGTAATCAAAGAAGCGACACCTGACTGGCGTCGCGTGGCGCCGCATAAGCGCTTCGCCTTCATCGGTACAGGCAACACTAATGGTTCAGGTGATGAAACGGGGCTTTATCAAGGAACGAACATCCAGAACGCGGCTAACTTCTCTCGCTTTGGCATCGTATCTCACGTCAAGTACATGAAGCCTGGTGCTGAGGTGAACATGCTGGTCGAAGCGGGAATCATCCGTGAATACGCCGAAAAAATGGTTAAGTTCGCCAATCTGGTACGAGACGGGTATGAGCAACACCTGATCAGCCAACCAATCGGCCCGCGTGAGCTGCTTCTGTCCGCAAAAATCGGAATGATGCGAGGTGATTTCGCAGCCGGCATCGAGAAGTCATTCATCAATAAACTCCCCTCCACCTCTGCGCAAGCGGCGCGTGAAGTGGTTCAGAAAATCTTCGGTTAATCGTGCGTAAAGGTTGTTTTGGATCTCTTATCGCAGCTTCTGAAACTGGCGCGGCCTGTTTGTCATGCGCTCACAGGCCTGACTGCCACCAGGCAGCCAAAGGAGTTGCGATTTCGATATACGGGAAGTTCGTCGGCTTCCCCAACGACAAAATTAAGAAAAAACAGAAGGTAAAAACACATGAAAGCACTGATGGTCAGGACTGATTTTTCCTTGGGAGAATCAGCACTGAAAGCAGAGCACGCAGTAAAGGTGGCAAAGGAGGCTGGCTATACCGCGGTTATCTCTGCTGACACGATGAATATCGCCAGCGTTATCCCCCTGCAACGAGCAGCTGGCGATGAGATGGCGGTGATCTGTGGTGTTAAGCTGAATGTTGTCGACGATCCAACATACGAGTACCGGGCTAAACTGGCTAAAGAGTCTAATGGATGTATGGAATCATTGGAGCGTGGACGTAACTACTGCTTCACCGCACTGATTAAAAACGAGCAAGGTTATCGCGACATTTGCGAACTAATGACTTTAGCCAATACCCGCGAGCAGTTTTACTTCGTGCCACGCCTGGCGCTCGACCAGTTGGCGGCTACATACGCTAAAGGCAATATACTGTTACTGACTTCGGATATCGGCAGCGTATTCCAGCGCCCGGACTTCGCTAAAATTATTAGTGCGCTGATTACTGCCGGTGGACGCGATAATTTCTACAGCGTCGTATATCCACACCCTACGCCATTCTATGACCAGATCAACGTGCGAGCCATGAAAGTGGCAAGCGCACTGAAAATCGAGCCCGTTGCGTTTTACCCAGCTTATTACGAAGGGGTTGATGACGCTGACATCAAAGACATCGCCCACATGGTGATGAACAATATCAAAGTCGATCAGCCACACCGGCTGCGTATCCCCCACCAGCGCGACAATGCAATAAATGGTCGCCGTCATCTGCTGCAGGCTCTGAAAGAGTTTTCTGTCCGGATGGGCGTATCTGTGTCTGCCGCCATGGCTTCTACAACGCAGGACTCCATTGTTAAGGCGTGCGAATGGCGCTGGCACGAGATGGCGCCGGCGCTGCCAAAAATGGCAGAAGATGAGCCTGCAACGTTGATGAAACTGGCTGTCGCAGGGCTTCGAAAACGTCTCAGCAACAAAGAATTTGGCTACACGCCACCAGCTTCCGAGCACCGCGTTTATGTCGATCGCCTCAAGTATGAAATGGAGACGCTCACTCGCCTGGGATTCTGCGGTTATTTCCTGATGGTTCGCGATCTGATGAATCATAGTCGCGAGACTGGTATTCCTGTCGGGCCAGGTCGTGGTTCATCCGCCGGCTCTCTGGTGGCATGGTGCATCGGCATTACCAACGTTGACCCTATCCGTCATGGCCTGCTGTTCGAACGTTTCATTAACCCTGAACGTCTCGACTTGCCGGATGCTGATCTGGACTTTAGCCAAGCGCGGCGCCATGAGGTGATCGAGTATCTGAATGCCCGATATGGCGAAGAGTATGTTGCAGGCATTCCGAACTTCACTTATCTGGGCGCCGCTTCCGCGCTGCGCGACACAGCACGTATTTATGGCGTTGATGCGGCTGATATGGCGGTTTCCAAGGAGCTTAAGACCCTGGAGGATGACAGTCTGTCTCTGTCGGAGCTGCGCGAGCAGCTGGCCAGCCTGGACAAATACGCCACCAAACATCCGGACGCATTTAAGGCGGCGAGCAAGTTGCAAAACCTGATGCGTGGCTTCGGCCGTCATGCTGCAGGGATGATTGTCGCTGGCGTACCTCTGACGGAACGTACCCCAGTAGAGCGACGTGGAGACGCGCGTTGCATCGCATTCGATAAACGATACTGCGAGGCCATGGGGCTGATCAAACTGGACGTTCTGGGCCTGGCCACTCTCGATCTGCTGGATAGCGCAAAACGTTACATCAAAGAGAGCACCGGTAAGGACATCAACCTCGATGCCATCCCACTGGATGATCGCAAAGTACTTGATGGATTCGCCGCGGGGTATACGCAAGGTGTGTTCCAGCTTGAGTCCGGCCCCATGAGGAAGCTACTCAAAGATCTGGGTGGTGGTATCGAGCCAATGAGCTTCAAAACCGTTGTGGCCACAACTGCGCTTTTCAGACCAGGTCCAATTCAGTCAGGCATGTTGGACGACTATGTTGCTGTGGCCAAGGGCTTCATGCCACCGCAATCACTTCACCCGGTACTTGACGAGCTGACTGCTGAAACAAACGGCGTCATTCTCTATCAGGAGCAGACGATGAACGCTACGCGACTGCTGGCTGGCTTTACCATGGCCGAAGCTGATGGCGTGCGTAAGGCGATCGGCAAGAAGGATATGGAGAAGATGAAGAGCATGGGCGAGAAATTCATCGTTCAGGCTCAGGCTGGGTGGATCGACGTCGTTATGGAGGATGGCACGGCGCAGCGCATACACCGCGCGGAACATTTTAAATGTGAAGACGGCAAGTTGCGGACAGTAGAAGAGGCGCTGGATGCCGGCGTTAAGCTGCCGATGGCAGTTGTTAGCGTGACAGGGTCACATCCTGGGTTATCTGAAACAAAAGCCAGTGAAATCTGGCAAGCCTTCGAGAAGAACGGTGCGTATCAGTTCAACAAATCTCACTCAGTAGCGTATTCGTTGATCAGCTATCAATCCATGTGGCTGAAAACGCATTTCCCTGCAGAGTTCTTCGCCGCAGCGCTCACCATTCTTGGCGAGGACAAGCACCAGGGACTGGTAAAGGATGCCTTAACCTATGGCATCCGCGTACTGCCACCCGACATTAATATGTCCTCGAATCGCATCGAGATCCGCACGCTCGAAGATGGCAGCCAGGTACTTTACGCCCCGTTCTCTGCGGTTAAAGGATGTTCTGAAAATGGGTGCCAGGCAATTATGCGAGCGCGTGAGAAAGTTGGTGGCAAGTTCGAGTCGCTGGCGCAATTTGAGGAAGCGGTCGAGAAGCGAGCCTGTAACAGCCGAGTACGTGAGTCTCTACAAAAGGTTGGTGCATTCGCCTCTATTGAACCTGGCAGTATGCCGGCGACCGATCCGGAACGTCTGCGCGATCAGGCAGAGCTGATGGGCAATCTGGTGAGCGATGCGGTGAAAGCTTCACGCCCATTTGAAATGAACCCAAAACGCTCTGCAGAGGTCAATGTGCTGATGACTCGCATGGCCGCAGAAATGGGTCTGGGCGATGAGTTGATACGACCAAGCATCGGCATTAAGCCAAAAATTATGGTCATACTCGACAATGCCAATGGCAATGATGCACGTACCGGCTACTTCATGGAGAACGGCTACGATGACTTCAAAGCCAAGTTGCTGGTTTCTGGTGACCTGCGTATGGGTGATTTGTATGTCACTGGCGTGTGTAAAAAGGTAAAGGATAAGGAAAAAGACTACACCAAAGATGAGATCGGCCAGTTTATCGACTTTATGCGGGAAGAGATAAATCTGGTTCGTCCAACCTACGTGCTGACGTGCGGCAGCCGGGCGACATCGCTGTTTAACAATAAGAGCAAGCCATCCGATCTTGTTGGGCGCAAAGAATATCTGCCAGACCTGGACGTGACCGTGTTCTATGGATTTAACCCGAATATTTTGTACTTCCGTCCAGAGGAAGGAGAAAAGCTGGAAGCCATTCTGGCAGAGGTAGCGGAGACTATTAACAAATGAATAAAGGAAAACACATGAGCGCAGCGGATAAAATTGCTCAAGAGCTCACAGCAATACCACAGGAGTTTCAGGAGAAGGCGATTGAAGCCACTCTGCGATCCCAGTTCTGGGAAATCATTGACTGCCCTGTCACGCTCGATCTGGCATTGGCGTTTGCAAAGCAGGATGGCGCCGACCCTATTTGTCGATTACGGAAATGCGCGTGTGCGCTGGCTTTAAAAACGCAAGATCCAAAGGCGTGCCAATATCTTCTGGAGATTTATGAATCTGACAAACCAGAAGAAGAGCTGGCTTCATTTAAAACTTTCCGCGCCCGTCTTGTCCTGAAGGTGGCCAAGGAGTTCATGGAGGTGAGCAAGCTAGGCGACGTCAGAAGATACCGGCTTAAGAGACAGACCAGAGTCACTCTATCAAACATATTCGGTAAAAAAGTAGCATAAAGAATGCCCCGCCCTATGGCGGGGCATTCTTTGGAATCAGTGTAAAATTTACCCCGTTCTAACAGAATTGAGACATAAAGCCACACATTTTCAAGGGATGCTCTTGTTTATTCTCGTGAATTTGGGAACATATTTGTAGCACCAACAATGGTACTTAACTGGACTACACACTCTCATAACGGAGCCTTTGGGTTAGGGATATGATAAAAAAAACGCTAATAACGGGGATGAGTTTCATAATGGTTGGCTGTGCTGGCATGAAGATACCGAATTATGATGAGGTCAAAACAAGCCCGCACTACACTGAATGTCGTGAGTTCGCTGCCGATGTTTACAAGAATAATGGGTACAGTAAAGAGGCCAACACGGTGATTTTGAACATGGACGACCGCAAGGCCCAAGCGATTGTTTCAGGATGCGTCGTGACAATGAACAAGAACAGCATCGAAGAAGCAAAGGCAGACTTAAACAAAAAGGCTGCAGCTTATGGGATGATCAGCGGTGCTTGTTATAACACATCATGTCGAGTCGACACTGAACAGCAGTTAAAGGCTTATACCCTTGGGAGCTATTACGCTTCATCTAAGAAATTTCCTGAGCAGATGAAACCTGAATTTTGAGGAAAAAAATAATGCCCCGCACGATTAAAGGCATAGCCATCGTCGCTACCTCACTAATACTTTCCGGATGCGCCTTCCCAGACAAGGATGGCGACTTTGGTGCATATGTACATAGCTGTCAACAATATGCCTATGGTAAAGCCTATGCTTTTGAACATAGAGATTTAGCTTATAAGATTTGCAAAGATGCGGCGAAACTCTGGGGCGACGAAGTCCCTGCCTATGTTATTCGACAAATCAAGCTTCACCCCGAAATCCCAGAAGATGAGATTAAATACGCGGCAATGGCCGGGTCATTGGGAAATAACTAAATTCACAAAACATAACCCGCCAAACGGCGGGTTTTTTGTTTGCATACTCGATGTATAAGCCACCTTCACACCTTCACACCTTCACACCTTCACACCTTCACACCTTCACACCTTCACGACACATGCTCCACCAGCTGATTCCTTCATGCTAATATTGATATAAATTAGTAAGTGGAAACATAACAAAATGAGCACCGAAATTTACGAAAAAATCATGACCGATCTGGAGTTCGATCGCGACAATCTGGAAGAGGTCTGGCGACAGCAACCGAGGCTGTTGATGGAGTACGGCGCAAGACTAGCACGCGCAGAACGAGAGCTTGCAGATGCTAAACTCGCCCTCGATGCCATAGAGGCAAAAATCTACGACATTGAACGTAAGAACTTGAGTATGAACGGAATAAAGTTCAATGAATCGGTACTGGAAGCCAAGGTTCGCACAAGCCCACAGTACCTTGCGAAGCGCCAAAAACTGGATGACGCACGTCTGATCGCTGACATCTATAAGCACGCTGTCACCGCCTTCTCTCACCGTAGAGATATGATCGTGCAGGCCTCGAAAATGGCCATCGTAGAGATTGAACGACTGGGCGCCGAACGCTTCACCGCCACCCGATAATTTTTGATAGATAGTAAGTAAGTAGTGATCTATTATTATGTACGCTTTTAAGAGCCACGAACAAGCGAATGCCCCAAGCGCAAAGCGCCCATGGCCATAATCACAACAAGGAGAAATACATGTCTAAGTCATTACTTGATCTGCTTAACAAGACCCGCGGCGATATTGCTTCCAAACGAGGCAATAACGTCGACCTAACCCGTCTGAAAGACGGTAATAACTATCTGCGCATCTTCCCTAACAAGGACGATCAGAACGGTGTGTTCTTCCAGACTTTCGGTATGCACTACGTTAAGCATCAGAATGAGGAGGGCAAAGAAGTTACCACTGCCTATATCTGCGAACAGCACACCCACAATCGTGCGTGCCAGCTGTGTGAGATGGTGATGGAAGGTCGCGCTCGCTACAAAGGCAACAAGGCAATGGAAGAGCGTATCGGTCAAATGCGCGCTACTCCACGCTACCTGGTCAATGGCGTACTTTCAGCTCGTGAAGACTTTGGCGACGCAGAAAAATGCCAACTGATTGAGCTCCCGTCCACTGTGTTCGACGATATCTGCAAAGTGATGTCTGAGGATATCGCAGATGATATCGGCAACCCGTTAAGCAAAGAAGAAGGCTATGCGTTCCTGATCAAGCGCACCGGCTCCGGTCGCGATACCAAGTACGACGTATCCCCAAAACGTAAAGTCTACAAGGGCGATATCCCTGAAAAACTGTGGTCGACCCAGCATGACCTGATCGCTTACGCCAATCAGGCTGATGAAACTCGTCTGCTGTCCACCGTTCGCACCATGGGGCGTCTCATTGGTATTGCTGCACCTGCCGCCGCCACCGCTGCTATTTCCTCACCAGCTGCTGCCAGCGCAGCTACGCTGCCTGGTTTTGGCACCATCACTGGCCATACGGAAGGTGCAGCTGCTGTAGCCACGATCTCTACCCCGGAACCAGCAAAAACATCTCTGGTAGACGAAGAGATCTTACGTGCCGCAGAGGCAGAGTTCGTACCAGAGCCGGAAGAAGTTAAAGCATCAGCTGCTGCCGCCACTACCACTGCAGCCGCGACCAGCACTTCTAATGACGATGAAGGTCTTGACGATCTGCTGGCGGAATTAGAATCGCTTTAATCCCAGGCCATGACTGTTAAGGCGTCTACGGACGCCTTACTTTTTGGAAGGAGTTTTCCGGTGAATTATCTCTTAGTGGACGGTAACAGCCTGGGCTATTACCACCAGCAATCTGACAAATTACATAACGGCGAAATGGAAGTTCAGGCGGTGTTTGGCTTCATCAAAAATGTTCGTCGCTATGCGTCCATTCTTCACGCACGCCCCATGATCCTGTGGGACGGCTTTAGCGACAAGCGTCGCGACTATTACCCGGAATACAAAGCAAATCGCGATGAAGATCCGGAAATGAAGAAGATGAAAGAAGGCTTTGCAGTCCAGAAGCCTTATATCCTGAAAATGATGGCCGCCCTTGGCGTCAACCAGCTGATCGCCAAAGACGCCGAGGCCGATGACCTGGCGGGGATGCTGGTTGGTCGTCTTGCGCCACAACCAACGGTCGATCATATCTACCTGCTCACCGGCGACGGCGACTGGCTGCAGCTGGTTCGAGAAAAAGTCAGCTGGGTGAGCCTTCGTGAAGACGCCAAACACAAGCAGGTGAACTTTGAGCAGTTCCCAGAGCTGATCGGTCTGCCTACTCCTCGTGCTTTCCTCGAAGCCAAAGCTCTGCAGGGGGATACCTCCGACAACATCAAAGGTGTAGGCGGGATTGGTGACGGTGGCGCCAAGGAGCTGCTGCACGAATGGGGAAGCGTCGCCGCTATGGTGCGCGGCATTAACGACGGCTCGATCGTCATCAATAAAGGCCGATACAAAACGGCATTCAACAAACTGGCCAAAAATGCCTTCAACGAGAAGACCGGCTGCCGGATGCTGGAAGCCTTCAAACGCAACATGACGCTGATGAACCTCATCGATACCAAGTTCCCACCCAGCGAAATTGAAAAGATAAAAGGCGCACGTGATTTGAAAGCCTTCGAACTGCTCTGCCATGAGCTGAACTTCCGGTCATTCCTGGAAGATCTGGACGTGTTCGTTTTGCCTTTTGAGAGGTACTGCTGATGTTGAAATCACTCATCAACGGCAATACGACCACGCCTACGATGCTGGCTAAGGAGATTGTCTTCTTCCATGGAGAACATGCCGTTGTTGCACTACCGCGCATTCTCGGTGCGGCCGGCATGAGCGTGACAGAACGAGAGTACGGGCTGATTAGCGAACAGGTCGTCAAGATCCTCTCCCGCATGGCCAAACACCTCAACCACGACGCAATAAAGTTTGATGAAGCCGCCGCTTCCAAACGCATCAACGAAACAAAAGGAGCCTAAGAATGGCAAAAGGAAAATCAGCACTGGCAATGGCATTAAAAAAGAAAATCGGCAGCAATGACGAGATCCAAAAGGTTTCACACTGGATTGATTCCGGCTTCCCTCCGCTGAATAAAGCCATCTCCGGGCGCTATGACGGCGGTTTCCCAAGCGGACGTATCGTTGAGATCTTTGGGCCGCCAAGTGCTGGTAAAACCTTCCTGGCGACGGCCGCCATGGTCTCCGCTCAGAAACAGGAGGGTCTGGCTGTATTCCTCGACCACGAAAACAGCTTTGATGTTGGTCTGGCGGTGGCAAACGGCCTGAATGCGGATGAGGATGACGGCCAGTGGGTCTATAAGCAACCGGACACGTTCGAAGAATCGGTTGAGCTGATCGGCACCATCCTGAAATTGGTGCGAGACGAAGAGCTGATCCCCGCCGACGCCCCTATTTGCATCGTAGCCGACTCCCTTGCGTCGATGGTGCCAAACTCCAAAGCCGAGAAGTTCGACAAAATGGCGGAAGGTACAGCGAAGGATAAAGATCAGCTAAACATGAACGATAATACGGCCCTGGCTCGCGCCACGAGCGCCAACTTTCCAACGCTGGCGCTCTGGGCGCGCAAGTACAATGCCTGCATTATTTTCCTTAACCAGGTTCGTACAAAAATCGGCGTAATGTTTGGCGATCCGACCACCTCCCCTGGTGGTGATTCTCCGAAGTTCTACGCCTCAGTACGTATTCGTCTTGGCGCTTCTGTCATGAAGGATGGCAAAGATAAGATCGGTCAGGACGTGGGCGCCGAGTGCATCAAAAACAAAGTGGCACCGCCATTCGGCAAATGCTCATGGAAATTCTACTTCGACCCGACTCGCGGTTTGGACGTTATCGAGTCACTGGTTGAGCATATGCTCGAAGAAGGATACCTGCCAAAGAATGCCAGCGGCCGCGTAGAGATTGGCGACAAGAAGTATACCAAATCGCAGATCGTCGACATGTATCGAGAAAAACCCCTTACGGAAATTATTGCTGCTCTGCAAGCTATTGAAGACAGACGTATGAAGGAATCTAAGACATTGGTTGAGGGCGATTAAGTTAATTAAAAAGGCGCTAGTATGCGCCTTTTTAATTAAAAGAAATCTTTACTATCCTTAAAACGTTCATAGACCTCTTGCTCCCTTTTATTCCAAGATTCATCTGTTATGTAATTAGGTTTCCATTCTAAACTTTCCCAACCACTAACTAAAAAAGCAATAGCAAAACGGTCATCGTTATTAACCATGGTGTTCGATCCAACGTCGACTTTAGCCACTAAACCTATTGCTTTTAAATACCCAACTGCATTAATTACCTCTTGACTTGATAGAGCCAACTTACCACAAATGATTGATAGCTTTACTGAAATATAAACATCCCCTCTAGGCCTTATCATCAAAAGATATAGGTATACCTTTAGAGCATTTAGTTCATTAACTCCCCGGTTAGTCATTGCTTCAAAAGAAGGGATATGACTCTTGTCGTCTACCACTCCCTTGTAGGGCATTTTGCACCAAAACCCATGACTTGTGCTAAAGTCAGCCAAATCTCTACCTTTTTCTCTTGGCTTGCAATTTATTAGTATGTATCTTTTCTTTCTCTCGCCTTTTGTACGAATAATCTTAGCCTCTTCGAGGACACGTAAACCAGAGTTGATCAATTTTCTGCTCAGAGAACACATTGCAGCAAAGTCGTCATAGGTTAAGTTCGCGCCGATCTTGCCTTCTTCATCAATATCTGACTTTAAACAAATTACGATAAAGAGCTTAAGAACAGAAATTCCCTGAGAAACTTTATTTTTCTTTAAGCTTTGTAAGAATTTTTTATCTCTCATTATGTAGTAAGGCATTGGCTTCCAAAGTGGGCTCATTTCACTTCCCCATGACCAAATAGTAAACAAACAAGAGTAAGGCAGCCGCGACAAACAGTTTCGTTAACTCATCCGCTACGTCAGCAAGACGTAACAAGCATTTTACTATATTTTCCATAGACATACTCGTACCCTCGTTCAAATATTTGGTTTGTTGAAATTAGTATGCAGCTTTACCTAAAGACTTAATAGTCTTTAGGTAAAGTTCTTTCTAGAATAGAGATGAACATAAATTTCTTATAAAACATAAAGATAACTAAAATTTATAGTTCACGAGAATACTGTTAGGGTTCACGAAAGTATTACTCTCGCTTTCACTCCCTAAAAATTTCATGACGATATCAACAAGAAGTGCATATCAGTCCGCATAACAAATGCCTTGCTTGACGCATTGAACGCCTCGAGGAGATCACTAAGATAAGTAAGTACATACAAAAAAAGGAGAAGTACATGAGGATGATGCTAAGCCAATCTGTGCGGAAGATGCTTAACATCTTGAGCGAACACAAGGCATTATCACTCTTTCGTAGTCATTTACAGTTCAAAATATATAAGTTAGTATTTACCTATTATGAAGATATACATAGATATCCTGTTACTCATCTTTTCAATACTGTTTATGTTGGACTGCCTGATGATCGGGACACTCAAGAAAGCTCTGTCTCCTGTCAACGGAACCACTGTGAACATGCTCGCACTGGTGCTGGTCGTCACCTCTACAGCACAGGTCTACACAGGGATAGTGGTATGAGAAAAATAACGCTTCTGCTGGCCGCCCTCTCCTTTTCTCTGCTGGCGGATACCCGGATTTACCCATGCGATATGACCGTATCGCAGGTGAAAAATAATCAAATCAGCAGACCTACTAAAGCTGACTTCGGCGCGCTGGTCGTTGATAGCGGAGATCAGTTCTATGTCGTCCGCGGCGATGAGGTTCTCTCATCCCCATATCTGGCTAAACGCAACGGTAAATTGGTTGGCGTTGGCGAGGACGAGCTTATCTACAACAAATCCCACGACGTCTACGGCGTTCATAGCAAAAACCAAAGTTTCTTTTTCGACGGATGTAAGGAGGTTGGTTAATGGCTCTCACAATGACTGGTCTTGAGATTGAGAAAACAAGCGGCTACTGGAGAGCGAAAGGCTTCAGAAAACCGGACATGCTGGAGCGTCTGGAACGTGAAGACGGTTACATCATCCACCAGCGTCGGGAATGGCGCATGTTTGATCCTGAAACTGGGAAACTCACATCGAAAGCACAAACGCTTTGGGGTCTGCTCAAGCAGATCCACTAACCGAAGTTTCTACAGAGCGTTTTAAGTGTGATGGAATAACAATTGTTAGTAATCACCAACCTAGCATTCATGCGGGTTAGCAGGTTAGTGACCACTGGGGAAGCCATATTGTTATCTACACGGGCCAGGCGCAAATCAATGACTGCGTCGCCCGTTTTCAGGATATCTAATTCAGTGCTGTATTACCGCTCACAGCATACGTTGCCAGTGAATTACCGCTCACAGCATACGTTTTACCGCTGACAGCATATCTTTCACCGCTGACAGCATACATTCATAGGGCAGCAGTTGCTCTTAGACGTTAGCCATGTCGATTTATAAAGACCGCAGATAGTGGAAATGTACCGCTGACAGCATACGTTTTACCGCTGACAGCATACATTGAGACAAAAGAACCGCTGACAGCATATGTTGAACCGCTGACAGCGTATCAAAGCAACTTGAGGCTATTGGTGAGTATCTCGATCAGCTTGATATTCTCTGGCGTCAGGTTCTGCGACAGCTCAGAAATTTTGTTTTTGAGGTTCTGTTTCGCATCAATTTCACCCTTCGCTTCTTCTGCCTGCTTAGGCGCCTCTGGCTTCTCAGGTTTGCTCGATGTTACTTTCAGTTTTGGGTTACGACTGTGGATCTGGATGTAGACAGAGCGGCCACGCTTAACCTCGCTATATTCGAGATAGCCCAGCTCTTGCAGTGACTTCAATCCGTTCCTGATAGTCTGGTTTTGCGAACTGACGTTGCGCGTGCTCAGATTGAGCCTGGCGCGCAGCCGGGCAAGAGATACCGGTGCCGGCTTAGGAGGAAGACTTTCGATGAAAGTATACAGCGCCTGGGCCGTCTCTTTGCGCGGGAGCTTGTTGATGACCTTCAACTGCAGCAGAACTTTGTGGTCAAAGCGATAGAGCTCAGACAGCTTAGGTTCAGCATAAAAGACAATGGAGTCTTTCTTCTCGTTGTAATCAACGCTGTTTATGAGGTGAACCATCAACAGGGATATCTTGTTGGTGTCGTCGACGTTCTTCTCTTCATGAGTGCGCTGGAACGACAACGTCGTGCGCATGATCTTGAGCAGGCTGTTTGTCAGGCGGTCTCGCAGGGTTTTGCGGATCTGCGAGGACGGGTAGCCGCAGAACTTGGCGAACTTAGTGATGCTCAGCTCAACGCGCCCTGTTGGCTCGCCGTATTCAGCCAGAGAGCGAACAACTCCAACCCAGGTTTTGAAGTCATGATCCATATCCAGCCGCGGACCGGTAATTTTAATGTTTGAATAACCCTCTGACCGCGCGACTTCCAGCTGGACAAGCTCCCTGGATGCGTCGATCATGTTGGACTTGTTGCGAGAGCTATTCTTCGTTCCCTTGAGCGTTGGAACAAAGAGGCCAAGGCGCATTAAAGCGATTGGCTGCACCGTATTGTTGCTGTTAGGAACTAAGTCACCTGTGTACAAATTGAGAGCATCTTCCTCAAGAATTTCGTTATCTTCAGGTATTTCTTTGATTTCACTCTCTTTTTTCTTTTTTGTGGACATGTGGATACCTTTTGGTTCTAACCGCTGACAGCATACGTCAATTACCGCTGATAGCATACACAAAACCGTTGGCAGCATATACCGTACCGCTGACAGCATATCTTTTACCGCTGACAGCATACACGGATCAGTCCTTAGCCCAGGCGTGGCGCGGCCTGCGGCGATCGGGGATCTCTTTGGATCTATATAGGGATCTGTATAGGGATCTTATTATTGGGATCTAACCAGTGGATAAGTGGATAAGTAAAACAGGCTTTTGCGATTACAGGTGTGCCTAGTAAGCTATCGTGGTTCCGGTCAACAATCACTAAAACGAGAACATGGACTTAAAACGCACACGTTGGGTACGCCGTCTGGAAGACGGAACCTACACCATAGAATCAAACTCCACACTGAGCAACGAGAAGGTTCTCTGCAGCCTGTGTGGCATAGCCTCGAAGTGCAACATCAACGAGACCCGACTCAAGTTGCGTGACGCCGGCGTTAACTTCCACCTTAACAGCTGTGCCAGATACGTACCGCTGCTGGCATTTCGAAAACCGATCATCGGTCTGGATACCCCCTACTTCAACACTATGCGTTCAGGTGTTACCTGGCGTGACAGATTGACCGAGGGGAAAATTGTCTGCCTGGTTGAAGCTGATACTGCGAAGATCCTTCGATTCGGTGTCGTGGATAAAGTTTACTCTGGGCCAGTTGATGAGATGCTGAGAAAGCACAGTCGATTCAATCACCTCTGTATGGGCGGAGAGAAGATCGAAAAAGTGGGTGAAGTGATCCGCCGATCCTATGGCCACTTCCTGAAAGAAGACAGCCTGCTCACTGCGATTTACATCAGACACATCAAACGAGACTTTGATATCGAGTATCACAGCGAAGAAGAACTCGATTTAGTCGACCCTCGGCCAAAAGCAGAAGTGTTTAGCATCGCAAATGCGCGTCAGAAGCTCTCTGACGAACCCTAAACGAAAAAAGGGGTCTTTACGCGAATACAAAATAGCGTAGCTTAGAATGCATCTGAGAAGCCAAGGGGGTGATATATGGACAATTTTTACTCAAGAGAGATTACTCTGGCTGATATGCCCTTTCTGATGCATGAATTCGAGAATGGCATCCGTTTTGGTCTCTTCTCAAATGATGTTTGGTGTCAACTGTTCACTGAGAATGATGATATAGTGCTTCTTAAAAAATTCGATTAATAGTTTGTAAAAATCCTGAAGGCTTAACAGATGAATATAACAAATGACTATGGAATAATATTGCTATGAAATTTGAGATTCCTACCACTGTCTTGCTTACAACTTATTTCACTGCCTGTGGGTTTGCATATATATGGGGGTTTTGGTATAGAACTGAAATTGATATTTCTATAATTTTGCAACTATTGACAGTTTCTGAGATAGTTAAAGCCGCTGCATTAGCATTCATAATTTTTTTAGGTGCAGCATTTGCAACAATCTTAGGTAGTGTAATGACATATACTGATTATAAGAAAAACACCTTTAAAGAGGTTTCTGATAACCCAAGTGCATATGCATTTACACCATTTTTCATTGTCTCACCCGTCTTGATTTTTATTTTAGGAATGTTTTATATGAATTGGGCATTTAAAGTTAATGACCAATTCTACATTGCCAGTAGCTCGGGATTCGCTGGGGCTGCAATATTATTTTCAGCGGTACTGTATAAAAAATATATTCTTAGTAATATCAATGCCTTAATCAGGTTTTTCGTGCTCGCACTGTTCTTTTTTACACCACCGACATTATTTCTTATAGGTGGAAAATCATACCTACAAAGTTCAAACCAATCCAATCCTCTCTACGTCATAAATAAAGAAAAATGTTCACCTAATAAGGATGAAAAATTTAAATTGTTAGCTATATATGGTTCGAAAGGCATTGCCATCTCTAACATTAATGGAAGTGTTTGTATTTTTAGTGATAGTGAACAGAGCTATTCTCAATTGAAAAATGCGCCAAAATCATGAATCGATACGAACTGACACCTATAAATACTAATATTCGCTTGGGGCCATAACCAAAGGTAATGTAAGCATTCTAGGGAAATTATGTCATTAACATTTGATTTCCCTAATATCTAGTTAAGTTAATGTTCGTCCCTCTCTGATAGCCTACACGCCCACTTACCTTTATAAGTTTCGTTATGTGCTGGAGTGGTCAGTGAAGGTAACTCAATTCTTAATCGTTGGCATTCTCACTCCCTCTTCCTACTGTTCACCTTCTGAGATGATTAAGAAAAAGTTCCATAGAATGATACTTATCAATAGGTTATGTGTTCTTCAGCCTAGAGGATTTCACCATCGTCTTCATAAGCTCCATTCTTCGAGTCCACTCCCTTTGAAAAATAGGTATGTACTTACTTATCTGCTTTGCCATAATATCCCACCTGTAGATTTTCTAATGTGCCGTGTTTACTTGGTTGTTGGCCTGTTTTACATGCTTAGAATCTATATCAAAATAACCACAAAGGAAAATACACATGACGTTGCCATATGGAGTGATCTCCGATCCCCATTACCACAAATGGGATTCATTCTCGACGACCGATGCAGATGGTCTCAACTCTAGGCTGGCTATTCAGTTGGAGGCTACAAAAGAAGCGGCCATCGCTATGAAAAAAGCGGGCTGCAGCCACATGCTGGTGGCTGGCGACACATTCCATGTCCGCGGAACCGTATCCCCTACCGTACTCAACTACGTCTCCGATGCGTATGAGTGGATCGTCAAAGATCTGGGGCTCAGCGTTGCGATGCTGGCCGGCAACCATGACCTCGAAACAAACGACTCTGTCTACAGCGCTAACGCCGCAGCGGCGCTGAAGTCGATTGGTGTACAGATCGTCTGCGGCCGTAAGCCACACAGCATCAAATTGGGTGATGTCACAGTCCATATGGTGAGCTGGCGAAACAATCATGCTGAGTTAATTAGCGACCTGAAAGCACTTCGTGCGCGGCTTGACGGGGATCTGCATGACGTCGTGATTCATACCGCCATCAACAAAGCTATCCCCACAATGCCTGATGTTGGCATCGATGCGCAGGAGCTGAAAGACATAGGCTTTCGCCTGGTACTGTCCGGCCATTACCACAACCACAAGGAGGTGATCCCCGGAGTTATCAGTGTCGGCGCGCTGACGCACCAAAACTGGGGGGACGTAGGTTCGCTGGCGGGCTACATGATTGTGAACTCTGACGGCTCGTTCAGTCATTTTGAAACCTCGGCGCCGAAATTCGTAAACCTGGAAGACGATGTGGATGACAAGCAGATAAGCGGCAATTACGTGCGCTTCCGGGCCGTCGTCGAAAACGATGAGGAAGGCATCAAGCTGCAGAACGTCCTGAAGTCCATGGGAGCGAAAGGTGTTGTATGCAACTTCATCCGCAAGGGCTCAATGATGGAGGGTACCGCCAGTACCTCAGAGACCAGCAAAATCGACAGCCTTGGCGAGTCTGTTTCTGCTTACTGCAAAATCGTTCATGACACAGACGGTGGATTTGACCTAACCAAACTGAATGCCTTGTGTCAGGAGATCCTCACCGAAGCGGAAAGTGCGGAGGCGGTGTAGTGACTTCCTCCCACAATAATTTCCGGGATTTCATCCAGATGATTAAACGGCTTGAAAGCGGGAAGCCCGTTTTATTCCAGAAGCCCTATCCGCCAGAAGGAAACCCACAGGCGTTTTACCTTGGTCAACTAACGAAACGTGGCCTCTTGTCACGCAACTCCTTCCCGGCACATATGGAATACCGCCTTCGCAAAGGGCAGAAATTGACTAAAGCAATTCGAGGCAAAGCATGAAATTTTTAACGCTCGAAGTGGAAAACTTCATGGCGCTGGCAAACGCCAAGGTCGAGCTTGATCAGCGTGGGCTGGTGCTCATCCAGGGTGTTAATGCCGGGGACTCATCGGCCGCCAGCAATGGCGCTGGCAAATCAACCCTCATGAATAGTTTGATGTGGTGTATTTATGGCGAGACATCCCATGGCGTTAAAGGTGACGACGTTCTCTCTACGGGCCATGAGAAGAACTGTCGAGTAAAAGTCACCATTGAAGACGAAGGTAAACGCTACGCCATTATCCGTCACCGCAAGCATAAGGAATTTAAAAACCGGCTTATTGTCCGTGGCGAAGACGGCGACATGACAAAGGGTAAAGATTCGCTCACCCAGGAGTTTGTAGAGCGACTGATCGGTGCGTCAAAAGAAGTATTTATGGCATCGATCTATGCCAGTCAGGAGGCGATGCCTGATTTGCCTGGCATGTCGGATAAAAACCTCAAAACCATCGTAGAAGAGGCTGCCGGCGTCGATCGTCTCACAAAAGCCTACGCGATTGCTCGCGAACGAGCCAACGCAGCTGCCGCACGCATGGAGACCACTAAAACCAAGATGGATGCCTGCTTGTCTCTGGTCGAATCGGCCCAGAATGAGCTGGAGTCTGCCAAAACCTCCTCTGAAGCCTGGGAGCGAGACCGCAGCGAACGGCTTGATGTCGCCCGTGCCGATCTGGTTGGAGCGGAAGTCACGCTCACTGAGGTCGAAATGGAGTTGCGCAGTCTGCCAGAGCAGATCCGCGATACTGAAAATGCTATCGGTAAAGAGCGGGAAAAACTTGCGTCCAAAGAAGAACACGACGCCAAGCTGGTTAAGGTTCGTGGAGCGATCACTGATATACGTGCCAGCATCCGTATTACCGAAAACACCCAGAAGGAAGCGATGCAACGTGCTCGCGCACTCAAGGTGAAAGCGGAGGAAGTAAATACCAAAGTCGGGGAGCCGTGCCCTACCTGTGGCAAGGCTTATTGCGTTGAAGATCTGTCTACCGTGAAGGAGAGTTTTGTTGAACAGGCGCGCAGTGAGATCAGCCAAGCGCAGGCATCTGCAACGTCAGTGGCTAAATACCAAGAGCATCTTGAGAAGGCGCTCAAAATTGAATCAGCACTTGTCGCCAGTACACCAGATGTGTCTGCCATTATTTCCCGAATCGAACGACTGACTAAAGAGCTGGGAACGCTTCGTCATCGGGAAAAAGAAGTCGTGGCTGTAGAAGCTTTGGTTGCCCGGGCGCGTAGCGAAGTAGATCGCATTACCAAAGAAACTAACCCATTTCTGGCTGTCATCAAACGCCATGAAGAAAGCCTGGCTGCCAATAAATCTAACTATGGTGTACTTAAAACTGAGTTAAAGAATATACAGGAGCAGGCTCTGCTGCTTGATAAAGCGCGCCAGGTCTACTCTCCTGCCGGCGTTCGCTCGCATATCCTGACCTCCGTGACGCCTTTCCTGAATGCCCAGACAGCGGAATATCTCAATACACTGTCGGACGGAAACATTGTGGCGGAATGGTCAACGATGGAATCAACCAAGAAGGGCGAGTGGCGCGATAAGTTCAATATCAGCGTGCGCAAGATCGGTGCCAGCAAAACCTTCCAGACATTGTCAGGTGGCGAAAAACGCAAAGTGCGCATTGCGTGCTCCCTGGCTCTGCAGGATCTGGTGGCCAGCCGCGCGAGCAAGAACATCGAGCTGTTTATCGGTGATGAAATTGACGATGCGCTGGATACTGCCGGGCTGGAGCGTCTGATGGGTATTCTGGAAGCAAAAGCGCGCGAGCGCGGCACGGTGATGATCATTTCTCACAAAGAAATGAAGTCATGGTTCCGGGAAACCATCACAGTGGAAGTGAAAGAGGGCCGCAGCTATGTCGTTTAACCTAAGCCGCACGCAGTTTTTGCAAATGTTTGCTGTGATGCAGTCATTCAGACTGATTAACAGCTATACCGCTGCTGGGGCGGCTCCTGGTGTCGGTTGGCAAAATCTCAATATTGAGACGGAGCAGTTTACGGCTCTGAAAGATCTACTTTTCAAGACCCCGTTAATGCCAAGTCTGAAATCGATGCCGTCAGGAAGTACAGCGCCCATTCTGATCAACCCATTTTCGGAAGGTGGCTATCTTCCACACACTGGGCCTGGGTTCGTGGTGATCCCGGAATCACCTGAGATGGTTATCAAAGATGATGCGCAGTACGGGGCTATAGAGGCGCATACCAGCAGTGCGTTTACTAACCTGACTCGCCTGGCAAATGTACGTGCTGGGCAGGTTGCAATGCCAGGCAAGGCATTTGCTGGCATCGATTTCAATTGCGATTCGCATGGGACATTTCCAGAAAGAGGCAAATTAAGCTTTGAGACTGAAGGTGGCGATAAGGCAAAGGTTGAGCTCTCTGTCCCCTATGTACTTCGTTCTAACAGGATGGTTGCGCGTAAGCTGACAGATATCATGTCCTACTTCATCGGGCAGAGCATGATCGACGCAGACATAGAAAATGGTGTGCTGACCAGTGACAACATACATGTGGTGAGCCGCATTCCAGAGCCCGTTCGCAAGTCTCCAGTTAAAACCCTGGAAGAGAAATTAATGGAATGCCCGGTATGGGCAACATGGTAAGGAAACTCTATGAGTAAAGTGATCAAAGTAGTTGGCGTCGACCCTTCAATGAGCAACTTCGGGCTGGCCATTGGTACGCTGGATCTGGATACAGACAAACTTGAAATCCATGGTCTTGAACTGGTTGAAACCAAAGCCGGCGGAACGAAGAAAACTGTCAGAGTAAACAGCGATGATCTGCGCCGGGCTAAAGAAATCTGGCGCACCGCCAGGCCAATCATTGAACAGGCCCATATGGTGTTTTGTGAGCTACCGGTGGGTAGTCAAAGCTCTCGCGCGCAGACTTCTTACGGTGTGTGTATCGGCGTTCTTGCTTGCGTTGATAAGCCACTTATCCAGGTTACGCCAAATGAAATTAAGCACTACGTCGGGAATAAACTGACCACATCTAAAGAAGAGATCATCCAGTGGGCGATTACAAAACAGCCTGATGCCCCTTGGTTGCGTC
>ERZ773162.91-NODE-91-length-110384-cov-9.610846_pt1 | contig 110384 bp, 105 predicted proteins | sample MGYA00511113_ERZ773162 | MGnify/ENA primary metagenome ERZ773162 (study PRJEB29015, sample SAMEA2737807) | human gut metagenome | biome: human gut; feature: human-associated habitat; material: faeces | place: China | collected 2012 ... | reverse complement strand
GGCCGTCGGGGTACTCCTCGGTCTTCCACCAGTCGGTGGCGTCCTTGAGCACGCGATACTCCTGCTCCTCATAGCCCACCGAACCGCCGGCCTGGATGAAGTCATGGTAGTCGAGGTTCAACCACTCGTCGTATTCGGGGTCGCGATCGTTGAACGGCACGCCCATGGACTTGTGCAGGCACACGACGAAGGTCGGGTCGAAGACCACGTCACCGATGGGCTCGACGCAGCGCTGACCGGCGCCGAAGATGCCGCCGGCGCCCTGGGACACGCGTCCCGTGTTGGTCTCCAGCCAGTGGGTGCAGGGGAACACGTAGTCGGCGGTGCCGTTGTTCGGGCACGACCACAGGTTGATGTCCACCCAGAAGTCCAGCTGCGTCAGCGCGTCCCACGCCTCCAGCAGATTCGACTGGTTCATGAAGTCGCCGGACATGCAGATGCCGCCGTAAAGCTTGTAGGGGGAATCGATCTCGCGGATGGCGTCCCAAATGGAGGAGGCGTCGGTCCAGGAGTTCCAGAAGCGCAGAAGCGGGAAGCGCTCGGCGGAGATCTGATCGGCATTGTTCTCGAACGGGGTCTTCAGGCCCGGGAAGGAACGCGATCCCTTGTAGTCGCCGCCCTTGCGCATAGCGATGATGCGGGCCTCCTCATCGGTGGGGATGTGGTTGCCGTAGCGCTCCATGAGCGGGGAGTTCTCGTCCTGCAGGTACTTCACGAAGTTCTGGATCAGCGGAATCTGGTCTTCCACGGAAAGGTCGCGCGGCGTGTTGCCGAGCTCCATGGTGCCGATGCCCTCGCGAATGCCCCAGTCGACCGGCTCGTGGTCGGTCACGATCATGTTGGCGCGGCCGCAGCAGCCGTCTACCTGGGCCTTCGAGGAGCCGCGGTTGCCGGCGGGCTCGTCGGAGTTGCCGGTGAGGCAGGCAATGAGCTGCAGAGCGCGGGTGTTCTGCACGGCGTGGCCCGTCTGGTCGGGGGCCAGCTGGTAGTGAATGCCGCCGTTGCCGTGAAGCGGGTTCAGGCGCGTGGTGTAGGTGCGCACGGCCTCTTCGATCTTGTCGGCGGGAACCTCGGTGATCTCGGAGACACGGTCGAGCGCGTACTCCTCCAGGTTGTGCTCCCACTCCTGCCAGACCGACTTGGCCTCGATCATCTTGCCATTGGCGAGCTTGACCTGCACGCCGTCGGGCCACAGCTCCGGATCCTTCGGCAGGCCCTTCGGGTTCGACTTGGCGCCCTTCTCATTGCCCTCGCCGGTCCAGTAGGCGTCGTAGGCCGGGTCGGCCGGGTCGGCGAACTTCGAGGGGTCGGGCAGCCACGCATCGGCGATGATGGGCTTGTAGGGGTGCTCGATCCAGGTACCGGTGGTCGGGATCTTGTGCTTCTCGCCCTCCCACTGGCATTCCTCGGCGTCCCAGTAGGTCGGCTTCTCGTTGGCGGCATCCCAGCAGATGAAGCGGCGGTAGGAGTACTGCTCCGGCGCCGGCTCCCAGAACTGGGAGACCCACTCGCGGTCGAGGTCGGCCTCGGTGAGCAGGCGGCTCGTCATGTGGATGCCGCCGTTCATTTCCAGGAAGTAGCCCTTGTAGGTCTTGCCGTCGGCCTCGGGGTTGTAAAGGAACGGGCCGTTGGACCAACGCTTCACGAAGTTCTTGTCGTAGGCGTCGTTGTCGACGATCCACTTCAGCCAGCCGAGCGACATCGCCAGGTCGGTGCCGACGCGGATGGGCAGCCACAGATCGGCCTCCTTGCCCAGCGGGCTCATGCGCGGGTCAACCAGAATGTGCTTATAGGCGCGCTGCGAGCAGTCCACGACGGTACGGTTGGTGGAGTCGTAGTTGGAATACTCGGAAGCGGTACCCCACTGCACGTACACGATAGGGCCCTGCTCCACCTCCATCCACGGCGAGCCCTTCTCGTCGGTGAGCACGCCGCCGAAGTGGCGCGGGCCCTTGCAGATCTCGTAGGCGGAATGGAAGTTGTGGGTTCCGAAGACGGACTTCAGGGTGCCGTAGGGCGGCTGCGCCCACACACGCGAGGTACCGCCCATGGAGAAGATCGACTTTCCGCCGTACTTGTCGATGAGCTCGTTGTACTTGGCGCCGATCTCGTCCATGGCCTCGGCAAAGTTGACGCGCACCCAGCCGGGATCGTCCTCGCCCTTGGGGTTGGTGCGCTTCATGGTGTAGCGCAAACGATCGGGGTGGTACAGCGCCAGCATGGACGCCTGGGACTTCGCGCAGCAGTGGCCGCGGCTGTGTGCGTTGGACTCGTCACCTTCTACCTTGATGACCTTGTTGTCCTGCACGGTGACCCACACACCGCATTCGCATTTGCCGCACGCGCGGCAGCAGGAACGGATGCGCTTGACCTCACCAGCTGATTCGTCGACGCCCTCGGCCAAAGCCGCAGACGGTGCTACAGCAAAGCTCAGAGTGCTCGCAGCGCCCGTGACGGCGGCCGCCTTCAGGAAGCTGCGACGAGTCAGTGAAAGTTTAGCCATGGGTCCTCCTCTCTCTTTCGTTCGATGCTTTCCAACAAAACACCGGCGGCCCTCGGCGGCGTCGGCGGCCTTCGCGAGTGGAGGGGGTGAAGATCCGCCTCCGCTGTCGAGCGGCCACCGATGTTTTGTTGCCCAACGGTTGAAAATGGTATGGGCCGTGCGGGCCGCGCAATCATAAGAGCAGGCCGATTTAAGGGACGGCAATCATCCCGCGCGCTCATCTCGATGGGATGATTTACCTGTTCGAGGCCTCTCTATACTGGATGGCGAAGAGGATAGGACGAAAGGAGACAACGATGAGCAAGCCCCATCCTTCCATGGCCCTCACACTTGATTTGGACGAGTCGATCGTCGATCACGAGCTGCGATTGGAGATCGATCGCTGCTACTCTTACCTGGGAACGCCCGTGGTGCGCACGCACCCGGCGGCCGACGGCGAGCTGGTGAACACCCTCCGCATGACCGTGCGCGTGGGGACCCGCGAGTACCTGGATTCCTCCGTGGAAGGCGCCGACGCGCTGTGGAGCGACTACATTGAGCACTGGCTGCTGAACCAGGTGCACGCCGTGGACAACCAGATGAAGATCTTCAACCGCCGCCAGCGCGAGGAGAGCAAGCCCGAGCTTGTGTTCACGTGGCTGGAAATCGAGCTGCAGGGCGGTCGCCTCGTGGTGCGCATGCGGCTGGATTCCACCTGCGGCATCGACCCCGAGGAGAGCAAGTGGGTGAGCTGCGTGCGCGAGGCCCTGAACGCCGGCGCGCTCGGCAAGGACGTCGTCGCCGTGACGCTGCCTTCCGCGGCCTCCTACGAGCAGCAGTACGCCGCCGGCATGGAAGCGCTTGAGGCCCGCAAAGAGGCCGAGGCCGCTGCGGCCCGCGCCGCCGAAGAGGCGGCCGCAGCCGAGGCCGAGGCTGCCGAGAGGGCCGCCGAGGAGTCGTTCATGGCCTCCCCCGCCCTGGTAGCTGAGGCCACCGAAGCGGCGCTTGAGGCCGAGGAAGCGGCCGATATCGTCGTGCGGGCTCGCATCGCCCACGACCTGGAAGAAGTCGAGCGCGGCAAGCTTGACAAGACCGCCGAGGAAATCGTGGCCGAGCGCATCGCCGAGGAGGCGCATCTGGGCGAGGACATCCAGAAGAAGTACGCCCTGCCCGACGCCGATTTCGCCCTCGCCTTCGATCAGTGGACGGTCGTCTACGCCGATGGCTCCACGCGCGATTTCGACTCGACCAGCGGCATCTTGGCCGATTAGGAGGCACTCATGACTGACATGATGGCAGAAATCGCCGCTTTCGACGGCCGCACGGCCAAAATCGTCGGCCCCGCGCGCTCCGGCAAGACCGAGGCGCTGCTGCGCCGGGCCGCTGCCGCCGTGGCCGCCGGATGCGCCCCCGAAGACATCCTCATCGAGACCTCCACGGCCGAGGCGGCCCGCGTGGCGCGTCGCCGCCTGGTGGACGCCCTGGCCGCCGCCGGGGTGCAGGACGTGGAAGACATCGCCGGCCGCATCACCGTGGCCTGCGCCCAGCAGGTGTGCCTTGCCGTGCTGGAAACGCCCGAGGCCCGCGCCGCCACCGGCCGCACTCCCCGCGTGCTCGCGCCCTTCGAGTACAACTTCTTCCTGGAGGACATGAAGACCCTGGGGACTCCCGCCCGCCGCTTGCGCTCGGAGCTCGGCCACATCAAGAAGCAATGGTGCGCGCTCGCCCCCGAGGACGACTGGGCCGTGGGCGAGGAGAAGGACGTGCTGGAGCTGGCCCATCGCCTGCTCGGTGCCACGAACGCCATGCTGGAAGACGAGGTGGCCTACCTCTGCGGGCGCTACCTGCAAAGCGATGCGGGCGCCGGCGCGCGACAGCGGTTCGCCCTCGTGCTCGCCGACGACTTCCAGAACCTTTCCGCAGCTCAGCAGACCTGCCTGTGCCTGCTTGCCCGCGACCAGCTCATCGTCGCCGGCAATCCGGACGAGACCGTGCGCGTCGCCACGAGTTTCCCGGCCCCCGAGGGATTCGCCACCTTCGACACCCTGCGTCGGAACGTGACCGTGTTCGCCCTGGACACCGCTTTCGGCAATCCCAACGTCACCGCATTCTGCGATGCCGTTGTCCGCGCAGGCCATGAGGAGGCGCTTGCGGCCGACCAGCGCGAGGGAACCATACGCGACATCGCCACCGTGAAGTGGAACACGCCGGACGAGGAATTCAACGGGCTGACGCGCTACCTGTTCGCCGTGAACGCCGAAAATCCTGAGGCGGCCCAATCCGACCTCTGCGTCGTCGCCCCCAACAAGCAGTGGGCGCACGCCTTCGAGCAAATGCTCGTCCGCCGCGGCTTTATGGTGTCGTCGCTGGGCTTCGAGCGCCTTGGCGGCGATCCGCGCGACACGAACCGCGCCCGAGCGCTTATCGCCTACACATCGCTGAACCTGCTGGCCGACCCGGACGACCCGTTCGCCTGGCGCGCGTGGGTGGGCTTCGGCAACTACCTCACCTATTCCGACGGCTGGCACTTCCTGATGGAGTGGTGCGACGAGCACGACGCCGGCATCCTGGATGCCCTGGAGGCGGCCGCTGCCGCCCGCACCGCCGGCGAAGCGGAGCCCTTCCCCCGGGCCGAGCGTCTGGCCGAGCGCTATGAGGCCGGCCGCGCGATGATCGCCGCGCATGCGGGACGCCGCGGACACAACCTGCTGGCGGCCCTCGACGCCGACAAGCTGCGCGACTTCGCAGCGCTTTCCGCGACGCTGGCCGGCGACGAGGACGCCGCGACCCTGTACGCCATGGTTCGCGAGACGCAGTTCTTCCCCACCCACGAGGCCAGCGTCCGCGCCGTGCGCGTCAGCTCCTACGAGCAGCTGTGCGGCTGCGGCTACCGCGCCCTGTACGTCACCGGCTGCGTGGACGGATTCATGCCCGCCCGCGACGCCTTTGAGGTGGTCTCCACCGACGCCGACCGCGACCGCGTGCGCGAGGCCGATCGCCGCACGTTTGCCGCTGGCGTCGCCAAAGCCACCGACGCGTTGATGTTCTCCACGTTCAGCCGCGCCCCGCTCGAGTTGGCCGAGCGCACGAAGATGCAGGTGGCCCGCGTGCGCATGGAGGACAGCGAGCGCATCGCCACCCTGCGCCCCACCTGCTTCCTGGAAGAAGCCGGCGGCGCCGCGCCCATCACCTTAGGCGGCCAGGCCCTCCTCGCCGACTCGGGCATCGACTAGAGCCACGGCAGCCCATCAACCGCCGACAAACCCTCTCAAGAAAAGCCCCGCAACCGGGGCTTTTCTTGTTTCGCCATTCCCCCCTCACCGCCGGACGGTATCCCTCAATTGCTTGAGAAATGACGGTTAGCGTAGTTTTTCTCCTTCCTCGCTCTTCATTCTGCTTGGAAAACAACGGGTAGCGTAGTTTCTGGGTACGCTACCCGTTGTTTTCCAAGTAGCTTCCTCTCGCACACCGCGGGGCAGCACGCGAAAATGGGTCGGCCCCGCCGAGGAGGGGTGGGGCCGACGAAGGGAGGGGAAAAAAGGAAGGGGTTGGTAAGGTTTGGGCCGCTAAAGGCCGCTTAAGCTTCCACGGAGTCCAGAAGCTCGCGCAGGACGGCTTCGTCCTCCTGCAGGGAGCCAAGCGTCAGCTGCCCCAGGCCCTGGTAGAACAAGGTGCGGGCGTGCATGCGCATATCGGCGACCAGCATGGGAACCCAGTTCAGCAGGTGATTCTCCAAAAAGTCGTAGGACGTGCGCAGGTAGGCGATCGCCTCGTCCTCGGCGTTGTCGGACAGCGCCTCAGCGGCGCGAAGGGCCATGCGCTGCATGAACTCCAGCTCCAGCGCGATGTGATCCTCGGCCTCGTTCCAGTTGCCGCGTTTCAGCTCGTTCTCGCGCAGCGTGGCGAGCACCTCGGCGCGCGCCTCCTGCATAAGCAGACGGCGCTCGGAGGTGTACACCGACTCGTACGGATAGGCAGCGGAATACCCGTTCACGCCATGGCCGATGAACGTGCTCACGTAATCGATGGCGAGCTCGGTCACCGAGTCGTCCCAGGCGCGCTTCAGGTAGTCGTACAGCTGATGGTAGCCCTCGTCGGCGGCCGCATTGCCCGTGGCCTGGGGAAAGCGCATCTTCTGCAGCTCGCGCAGGGTCGCAAGATCAATCTCCTCGCGGAACAGACGCGCCAGCATGCCGTAGGATCGGGCGCGGGCGTTCATCAGCTCGACGAGGTTCACATCCTCGGAAGCGGCAGCTCCCTCGACGACGGCTTCTTCCATAACGACCATAGCGTTAAGCCTCCTTCGCGCTCTTCAGCTCGGCGAGCATAGCCCGCCCCAAATCGGTCAAACTCCAAGCTCCATCGCCCCAGATGACGCAGTCGCAAGTTTCCAGCACGTCGATGAAGTGCTGGCCGAAGCGGCGCGGCGACTTGGTGATCTCCATGGCGTCGGTCAGGCTCTCAATGGCGTCCAGCTTTCGCGGCGCCTCTTCAAGGGCTTCCATAACCGCCGCGTACACCTCGGCGTAGCGCGCCTCGTCGGATCCCAGCACAACCGCGCGGAAGCTCTTGCCGGCGAGGTACTCCGCGCGCAAGGCCAACGCCTCGGGAGTCGCGCGCCACACCGGATCCACGGTCTCGCGAATCTCCAGGTACGCCACACCCTCCTCGGCGCTCTCGTGCTCCTCGGACACGTCGGGCATCTCCAACGTAAGCGCTCCGGCGCGCTCCAACATGCGGCAAAGCGTCATGGGAGCGTATACCGACCAGTTGTCGCGCTGCCACTCATCCACGCGCTCGGAAATGACGCTCGAGGGGCAGCCGCCCTCGCACAGGCCGATGATGTTCAGCAGCACGGGCCGACGGTTGGGGTTGCGGACAATGAGCGCCTGAAGCGCCTCGGTGGCGCTGCCTTGGCGTGCCGGCGAGTACACCGGATCGTGGTGCACCGTCTCGGGCATGTTGCGCATGGTGGGGTAGTCGATGGTGTCGTAGGGGTTCTCGTCGTCCATCCATTCCTGGTCGATCTCCGAGTCGTCCACCGCCAAAGGGTCGAACTCGTCGTCGAAGGCGAGCAGCTCGAGGGTGTCCCCGGCACTCGCGCAAGAACCCTGATGCTGATAGGCCATACAGGTTTCCTCTCTCGTTTCGCGTGCGGTCGTCATCGCGAACCCCGATGCGCGGAAGGCTCTTTTCGCCCTTCGTTCGCTCGAGCAATCCGATAGCAGACGCCGCTTCCTATCCTCTTCGTCCTACATTCTAGGAAGCATCGCGGCGCCCAGCTCATACGACCAGGCCCATCTTTGCGAAAAACGGCATCATCCTCTCGTGATGATTTCGCCCTTCCACGAGGATGATTGTGCGCTGCACCTGGGGTTTTGCCCTTGACCTTTTCCGTGCGCGCGCCATAATGGGGCTGCGTTGCGAAACTGCGGGGCGACCACGATTGAGGGAGCACTTATGACCAACGCAGCATTCGGCAAGAAGGTTCTTGCCATCGCGGTTCTGGCCTGCCTGTGCGCAGCCCTGATCGCTGTCCCGGCGTACGGCTTCTACTACGTGCACGACGACAGCGTGTCGGATTCCTCTGACGGTCTGGGTAGCTACGAGGTCTTCATGGTGGTCGACGAGACCGCCGTGGGAGGCGACGTGCACTCCGACCTGATGTTCGTTCCGGCGGGCAGCACAGCCGATGTCGTCCTTACCGAGGGCATCATCTCCAGCGAGAACCAAAACGGGCTGGACGCCATTCACAACTATGACGTTCAGTCGGTGGCCGACTACCTCGCCGCCAACGGTTACAACGCTGAGATCAGCGTGTATGCCACCGGCGAGCAGCAGGCCTACAAGGACGCGGAAGGCGCCTACGCCGCCACGTCCCAGAACGTGAGCGAGGCTTACACCGCCCCCGCGAAGGGCGATGGCTCGACCGTTCTCGATCGCTACGACAACGTGGTGATCACGGTGACCAAGTAGGTCGCCGACCGTTGCAGGGCCATCGTCGACCAGCGGTGGCCCTGCGCATCCTGCGCAGGGCGCGCACGCGAGGTCGCAGGCACGAGCCGGAACTCGCACGCAGCGCGGGCCACGGGAAAGGGGCTTGGGAAGGCGGGGTTGACGAAGCAACATCCGCTATCTATAATCCCCTGACTCAACTATTAAGCACCATCTTGCCTGGTGAGACGGCCGGGCGCACAGGAGGGGGATTATGGGGTTTCAGGTTCCTCGCGTTACGATCAAAATCGACTTCAAGGAAGGCGCATCCTTCGGCGAATTAAGTCTCATTTCGTTCGGCTACGGCCTGCATCAAGCGTGGATCTACAGCTCCATGTTCGACAAAGGCGGCATTTTCGGAACCGGAGGCCTCCAGGCCGGGCCCTTCAACGATCAACTGTCCCTGGCCTATTTCGTTTCGATCCTCATCTACGGCCTGCTGTTGCTTATCGCAAGCATCCTCGACACCAAGCTCATCCGGGCGCTGCACGCCACCCCCACCCTCGTTGCAGCCGCACTGCTCGGCGCAGCGGGAACGCTTCTCTTGCTCGGGTCGGGCGCGGAATCGCCCTTCGACGGCAGCACGCTGCAAATCATTTCGGGTATCCTGACGGGAACGGGCTCTTCCATCTTGCTGCTTGCTTGGGGCATCGCCTTCTCGCGGCGCGACTCAGCCTCCATCATCATTAACGGAGCACTCTCCATCGCCATCGGATTCGGCATCTACGGCCTCGTGCTGCACCAGATCCCCTTTCCGTGGGGCGGCGTGGCAAGCGCCCTCATTCCCTTTGCGGAAATCGCCCTTCTGCTTGTGCTGCGTCGCCACGTGAGCCTCGATTTCGACAATCGCCAGCTCTTTTTCCAGCCGCTGCCCATCAATCACGCGCGTTTCGTGATGCGCTTCGGATTGCCGGTGTTCTTCCTCGGCGTGGCCCTGGGCATCATGCGCCAAACCTCTATTGAGACCATCCTGCCCGGCAGCGCCTTCGAAGATCAGGCGTTGCTGTTCGTCACCGCCTGCGTCGCCACGGTGCTCATTATGGTGACGTTTCTCGCCCTCGGCGGCGACGAGCGCTGGCATATCTTCTTCCGGCCGCTCATCCCGTTCATCGCCGTAACGGCCATTTTCATCCCCTTCACGACCGGGGGCACGTCGTTTTGGGGGACCCCGGTGGTGCTTGTCGGATACATGTCCTTCGAGGCGCTTATGTGGATCTTCTTCTCGGAGCTCTCCCAGCGCTTCCGCCTCTCCCCCATCTTCGTATTCGGCCTCGGCCGCGGTGTTATGGCGCTGGCGGCCCTCGGCGGCTCTACCTTGCCACTGTTCACCGGGGCCCTCGGGACGCCCACCGGCCTCGGCGAAATGGGCACCGTGCTCATCGTGCTTGTGGCCATGATGCTTGCCTACGCCCTTCTGCCCGACGAGCACGAGATGGCCGCTATCGTTGCCGTGACGCCGAAGAGGGGCACCGCCGCACAGAACCTTCCCCGCACCCCGCTCATCGTGGTGAACGAGGGGGACGCGGCAACGGCCGTCCACACAAGCGATGAGGCGCCCGAGATCGCCGATGCGACCTCGTGGGAGCGGGCCGTGGCCTCCGCCCTCGCCGATTTGGGCGACCCCGAGGAGGTGCTCGAGGCGCTCTCCGCCGCGGCAACCACCGCAAACCGCGGAAACGCCCCGCAGGAGCAAGGTGTCGACGCAGAGGGAATCGAAGACGAGGTCGAAGGAGGAGGAGTCGAAGCCGCCGCGACTGGCGCTGCGACCCCCGCCCCCTCCCCGGCCCGCCAGGCCATGGACTTCTCGCGCTCCATCTTCGCTGAGGGCTCCGACGCCACCCCGCCAGCCGAGGACACCCCCGCTGCCCGAGGTCGCTTCCGTCAACGCTGCGAAGTCATCGCCAACACCTACCTGCTGTCGCGCCGCGAGAGCGAGGTCATGTACTACCTGGCCCGCGGCTACAAGTCATCTCACATCCAGCAGCAGCTCTACATCTCCGAGGGCACGGCGAAGACCCACATCCGCCACATCTATCGCAAGCTGAACATCCACAGCCAGCAAGACCTCATCCACCTCATCGACGGCGTGGAATTGTAGGATGAGAAGCTAGGAGGTCGTCATGCGCACATCTCAGCTTGAGTACTTCATCGCCGTAGCCGAGACGCTCAGCTTCACCCGAGCCTCCGAATTGTGCCACGTGGCTCAACCGGCCATTAGCCAGCAGATCCAGTCCCTCGAGAAGGAGTTGGGGTTCTCGCTCTTCACGCGAAGCACTAAAGGCGTGGAGCTCACTCCCGCCGGACGCCAGTACTACCAGGACGTCTCAAGCGTGCTTGCCGCCCTGCGGCGCGCCGACCAACATGCCGCAGCCATCGCCCACGGGCAGGCCGGCACCTTGGATATCGGCGGTGCCGGAAACGGTCATCGCCTCTCTTGAACACGGCTATGTCATGCGCGAAGTGCACGGCTATGAGGCGACTCTCGAAATCGGCTGGGTACACTTGGTCGACAATGAAAACCCCGCTCTCGCAACTTTTCTCAATTTCCTGAATCATCAGGAGTTATAAGACGTTTATATAAGTATCGAGCAAAGGGATATTTCACAAGCCGATCTTCCCAAACCTACACTGAGGGCGCATCGAAAGGTAGGGAAAAGGAGGATCCCATGAGCAACATTTCACAGCCCACTTTGTCGCGTCGTAATTTCCTGGCAGGAGCTGCTGCCAGCCTCGTTGGCCTAGCCGGGGCCACCAGCCTTGCCGGCTGCGCGCCGGCAGCCAAGAGCACCGAGGAGACCGATCTGGCCGCCACGGGCGCCGAGCAACCCTCAAAGAGCCCACCGAGACCCGCGAAGCCGACATCGTCATCGTCGGTTCTGGCGCCGCGGGCTGCTTCGCCGCTTACGAGGCAGCCAAGTCGGGCGCTGGCAGCATCCTTGTCGTCACCAAGAGCGGCAACGCCACCGACTCCAACTTCAACGAGATCACCGGCACCGCCTCGGTGGAAACGGCAGCCCTGAAGGAGGCCGGCGAGACCTTCACCGTGGAAGACATGTACCAGCGCATGATCAACTACGCCCACTGGACCGTGAACGCGCGCCTTCTGCACGAGTGCGTCAAGCTGCTGCCCAGCAACATCGACATTTTCGACGAGATGGGCGTGGAGACCATGGTGCTCGGCGACCGTTACAATTTCGGCTTCTTGAACGTCCACGGTTTCACGGAGAAGAACAAGGGCGTGAATTTCGAGGAGGGTCTTACGGCCATGGGCGTTGAATTCCTCTACGACGCCCCGGCGACCGCCATTCTCATGGAGGACGGCGTGGCGACAGGCGTGCAGTGCGAGAGCGGCAAGGACATCATCAACGTGAACGCCAAGGCCGTGCTCGTGTGCACGGGCGGTTACCTCGCCAACGAGGAGAAGGTTGCGGCTGAATACGGCGGCTGCAAGGTAGTGAACATGGGCTCGCTCAACAACACCGGCGATGGCGAACGCATCGTGCTGGCAGCCGGCGGCATGGCCACGCTGCACAAGAAGCGCTACTACGCCATCTTTAGCGAGAATACGGTGAATGCTATGAAAGACTCGCCCTACTATCAGAGCATCGGCGCCCCGGCCGTATGGACCTCGGCTGCCACCACGTTCAACGCGCCCCTGGCTAACTTTGATGCGAACCTAGCGTCGGCCCAAGAGGAGGGCTGGTGCTTCAAGACATCGTCCATCGCCGAACTAGCCGAGGTGACGGGGCTTGAGGCACTTCCCGAAACGGTGACCGAATACGACTCCTACGTAGCCGCCGGAGCCGATCCCGACTTCCTCAAGGATCCGGCGTTCCTCCAGCCCATCGAAGACGGCTCGACCGCTTACTACGCCTTCGAGTACAACCCGAGCGCTTTCAACACTTTCGGCGGCCCGCGCACCGACGAGCAGTGCCGCGCGCTGGACGCCAACTCCGATCCCATCCCTGGTCTGTACGTCGCCGGCGTGGAGAACGGAAGCCTGTTCTGCTCGCCTTACTACGCCGTGGGCGGCTCCTGCTCCGGCCTGTCGCAAGCCTCGGGACGCGTGGCCGCCAAGGCGATAGTCGAGTACATCGCCAACGCTTAAGCGCTCTCTTTTCGAAAAATAGACCGTGCGTCCGTGCCGAGGCTAAACGAAACCCTCCCCTCTCGGAAAAGCCGTCGCCAGGCGGCTTTTCCGTTGCGAAGGATCTGGACAGCCTCACAACACGCGCCAACACCCCGACTTGCTGGATCCTTCTCGCATCAATCTTCCTTCTTGCTTGAGCACTTCGACATCGCGGTTGACGGTGGCGACGCTCACACCGAGACGCTTGCTTGCCTGGAGAATGGAGCTAGACGGCTCTTCCTCGAACATGCGCAGCAGCAGCTCACGCCTCTCGCCGGCGCCTACCCTTCTGCAGGTGGGAGCATTCCTATCCTTCTCCGTCGACAAACTACCCTCGCTCCCATAGCCCCGAGAGGCCACGCCGCCTTCGTGCGCAAAATCCCCCGAGGCGTTTCCGAATTGCTCTTTCTCGTCTTGGCGGGCGAAAATGGTCACAAGAAAATAGAGGCGCTCCTCATCGGTCTCGAAGATGGGATCGGGAGAGCCGTTGTTCCTCAGCGCGGCGAGCATCTTCCTTATGCCAGTGTTGCGGCCCTCAGTGAGACCCAGCTCCTTCAGGTACTCGCCCACCCGTCGGTTTCGGTACCGTCGGCTCACCGCCCGAAATTGCCTTAGGCCCTCGGCGCTGATCGAGCGGTCGGCTCCGGGAAAGCTGAGTAATTCAATGCGGTCGGGCAGAACGCGCACCTCTATGGGCTCGCGCACATCGTAACCCTTATGATAAACAGCGTTCGCAAGCGCTTCCTCGATCGCATCGTAAGGATAGTTGAAGTAGCGATCGGACTCGGCTCTGTCGGGATACTTCCGAACACGTTCCTCGATGACATTGTTCCTCAGGTAGCGCAAGGCATCTTGCATCTGATGGTGAAGGGGGCCTGCAAAAATATGCTCCTCAAGTCGACTGCCTCCCTCCCCTTCGGGCAGTTCAACGATATCGATGCGCGCATAGGGGAAAAAGCGTTCCGGCTCCGACGCGAAGAACAAGAGCCCGACGTTTTTCGGCTTCAGGTATTCCTTGGGACCCTGCACGATATCCATGCGCTGACAGAGTTCTACGAAGTCCATCGTATCGGCTTCCGCGTACAGCGAGCTTCCCACCTCGCGAAGATATCCCTTGATGAGCGTGATGTTCAGGTCGTCAACTTCCGCTCCATGGTGCACGCGATCATCGAAAGGGACATTATTGGCGAGGTTGTACAGGTCGCGTCTCTCAGCCTCGGATGGCGACAGAGTGCTCGCCATTTTGCGTATCCAATAAATCCGCTCACTCTTTTTCCCCATGCTTTTAGGGGAGGAGTAGGGACGCACGCTTCCGCCGGGCGCCCAAACGACGATGAGGGCTTTGCCCTCGTACTCAGCAACGTCCACAATGGGCATGTAGTCGGGCTGGATAAGCTTGCACTTGTTGACCATATCCTTGAGCCACAGATCAACTTTATCCGTCGGCACCCCCACTACCGTTCGATAGCCTGCGGTATCCTCGCGAACGCCAATGACGAGATACCCTCCACCCCAGTTGTCAATATCATTGGCGAACGCGCAAATAGTCTTGAGAGATGCCTGCGGATCCCACGTCTCCTTAAATTCGATGCGCGCACTTTCCACAATAGTCCCTTCGATCAGGGTTTCTATACTTGTCGGAAGTCCCATGGCATCTCCTCATCACTATCATATTGTTGCAGGATGATAGTATAAATGATAGTGATGATAGAGTAAATGATAGTATAAATGAGAGTGATGATACTGAAAATGATAGCGATGGGCCATCGCCGCTCGTGGGGCATTTGTGGCGATCGCGAACTTGTTCTTGATTAATTCGATCATGAAAAGTATTATTTGATTCTATTAATAATTTCGGCTCTCAGAGAGAAAGGAGAAGTATGGCCTGTTCATTCCGCTATTTCCTACTTAAACGCTGCCAAGGTTTGACCGGTTTAAACACTACAAGCACGAAGAAGTTCTTCGCCGCCGCCGAGGATGCGCATCCCGAGGCATTCGCGCCGCTTCTTCTGCTTGCGATCTGCGACGGACGCGAGGAATACCTGCTCCGGCGCGCGGAGGGCACGAAAGCGGCCGAAATGTTCGACGAGTTCGTCGAACACTGGCATGCATCAGGGCGTCCGCTGGAGGTGTACCTGGGCATGTTGCCCGACGGCGACCCGTTCAAAACCATCCTCGTCGAATGGCGCACCGATTCCTCGCGCATCGAGGTCGACCGCAAAATCCTGAAGTACGTCTCGACCGCCTTCGGCGATCTTCTGGCCGACAAGAACATGACCCGCGCCGAGGCCTGCCGCGTCACCCGCCTGAACAAGGGCAACTTCTACGCCTTTCTCAAGGGAGACACGTCGAAGATGAGCCGCAAGACGGCCATGAACGCCTACCGCGAAATCGCCGCGCTCTAGCACCCGCAAGGCCGAGCAACGCCAAGCAAAACCGAGCCCGAACGCCACGGGCCCGCAGCCGCAAAAGGGCTGCGGGCCCGTTTTCATTGCGGAAGAGCGCGACCCCGGCAGCCGACTCCGCCCTCCCCTCTCACACTTCTCCGGAAACAGGAGGAAAGATAAGGGCCAGGGAAAGCTCGTCGCCCTCCAAAGAGGCCTCGACCTCTATGTTCTGAGCGGCGGCGAGGCTGGCCACCACAGCGAGACCCAGCCCCGCCCCTCCGTGGGCACGGGCCGCATCAGCGCGGTAGAAGCGCTCGAAGAGGCGATTGACGTCGATAGCCGTCGGATCGGGCACCTTGTTGGAGAAGGTCAAGCTGCGGCCCCGCTGAACGATGGACGGCGCGGACGTCCCATAGCGCAGGGCATTGCTCACCAAGTTCTCGAACATACGAGCCAGCGCCTCGCCGTCAGCCTCGACCACCAGGGACTCGTCGGGAAAGTCCACCAGAGGCTCCCAGCCGCGCTCTTCGAAAGCGGGAAACTGACCGGTGAGCACTTCGGCGAGCACGGGCATAACGGCGAGGGGGCGCATATCCAGCTCGGCGGCGGCATCGGTGGCGCGGGCGTAGGCGAACAGCGCGTCCAGCAGGCCCTCCATATCGGTCAAGCGCGCCTCGGCCGCCTGCAGGTAATGAGCGCGACGAGCATCGTCCGGCTCCTCGGCGGCCAGGGAGACGTAGCCCTTCGCACCCATGAGCGGCGTGCGAATGTCGTGGGACAGGCTCGCCAGATCGCGCTGGAACTGGCGCTGCTCGGCGGCGCGCTCGCGCTCGCGTTGGTCGGCGGCATCCAGCGTGCCGTTCACCGCGCGGGCCAGATCGGCGAAACCAGGTCCGGGCATTTCGGTGGTCAGGCGGCTGTTGGAACGCCCGTCGCGATTCCGCAGGAAGCGGGCCATACGACGAAGCTCGTGGCCGTACAGCAGCACCATCGCGAACCCGCAGAGCGCCAGGCCTCCGAAGCAAATGGAAAGCGTCACAACTGTCCTTTCTCGTTTCGTTTGTTGCAGAGCACCTGTCGCATGGCTCCAGTTGCGGCAAGGGGCGACCGAGGTCGCCCCCTACGGAGACTAGCATGCAGTGAGACGTTACCACGCCACTCCACCGGATATCTCCTACAAATCGCGCTTGCGCAGCGGGCCGAACGTCAGCGCGGCGCAGAGGGCGACTGCGACACCGCCCACGATGAGTACCTGCACGGCGAGGGGCGCCATGGTCAGCGGAGCAGCAGCAGGCGTCGCGAGCAGCGTCGAGGCATGATTGCCCACATTCTGCATGCACGACGCGAGCGTCCACGGCTCTAGCGCGCCGATCCAGGGCACGCCTCGACCCAGCAGAAGCAGCACCTGGCCGAGAAGCGAGCCGGCGATGCCGGAGCTGACCACGAGCGCCCAGGCCACCCCCGCCCCGGCGCTGCGGGTCGCCCACACGATGACCGCCGTCGTGCACCCGTAGGCGAAGGCCAGAAGCCAGGCCAACCCGAGGAAGAGCGCCAGATCGCCCAGCGGGCTTGCCGCCGCATAGGTGAAGCCCGCCGCCGCGAAGGACGCCGCTCCGGCCAGGGCGGCCACGGCCAGATAGAAGGCCGCAAGAAAACCGACGAGCACCAGCTTCTCGCCATAGTAGCGCACACGTCCCCGGCGATCCATCACCAGGTTGCGCGCGAAGCGCATGGAGAAGTCCTGGGCGAGGAAGAGCGCCGTCACCAGCGAGACGACCATGGCCAACGCCCCTCCCGACACCGCCATATCTCCCAGCATATCGGCCGGCGAGACCAGGGTGCGCATGTCGCGGGACACTCCTTCGAAATCAGCGTCGCTGAGCGCCTCGGGATTGTCAGCGACGAGATCCCACAGCTCGCTCGAGGCGAATGCGGAATCGCTTGCCGTCTCATCGTCGCGCATGCCGTCCTCTTCGGATTCGGCCGACCCGGCGGCCTCGGCAGCGCCTAGCGTGTCCAGCTCATCCAGCGACAGGCCGCGCCCCGAGGCGTCGGCCGCAGCCGCAGCTTCTGCCGCTTCATTCGCAGCGGCAGCATCCCCTTCGCCCAGGACGCCGGCCCCGCCGGTCGCCCCGTCACTGACGTTCATGGTCATCTCGAAGCTCGTCGCCGTCATGCGCAGAAACTCCGGCGAGGACACCCAGTGCATCATGCCGGCCGCCAGAGCGGACAGAGCCACCAGCACGATAGCGGCCACCCAGAGCATCTTGCCGTGCACGAGGCGATATACGTCGCTCTTCAGCAAGTTAAACATACTGCGCGCCCCCTTCCATCAGTTCCACGAAGTACTCTTCCAAATCGCGATGGTCTTGAGACAGCTCGCGCACCACCTCGCCGGAGCGGGCAAGCAGGCGGCTGATGGCACCATCGTCGTAGTCGCCCGCGACGACAAGGGCCCCGTCCGGCTCCGCTTTGAAGGCGAGCGCGGGATACGCCTCTTCCAAAAGCGCCAGGGCCCGGGCCGGGTTCTCGGTGCGAACGCGCAGGCTGCTGCGACACTCGGCGGCCACCTCTTCGGCCGTCATTTCGCGCACCATGCGCCCATCGGCGATGACCCCGTAGCGCGTGGCCATGCGATCGAGCTGATCGAGCACATGCGAACTGACGACCACTGTGATGCCCAAGGTTTCGTTCACGCGCACGATGAGATTGCGCATGGCGCGCGTCGCCTCCGGGTCGAGCCCGTTGAACGGCTCGTCTAGCAGCAGCACGTCGGGGCTGCCGAGCAGCGCCATGGCGAGCCCCAGCCGTTGCTTCATACCGAGCGAGAACCCGCGCACCTTCTTGTTGCCAACCGAGGAGAGTCCCACGAGCCTGAGCACCTCCTCGCAGCGAGCCGGGCCGTCCACGATGCCCCAGGCAAGCGCCTTCGCCATGAGGTTCCGGTAGGCCGACAGGTTCACAAGCAGCCCCGGCTCTTCGATCAGCACGCCGATACGCCGCACGCCGCCGTCTTCGGGCTCCCCGTCCCCCGCCGAGGCTCGATCGCTTTCGAACAGTACGACCTCGCCAGCCGTCGGAAGGGCGTCGCCGCAGATCATCTTCATGACCGTCGATTTGCCCGCGCCGTTTTTTCCGACGAAGCCGTAGATGTCCCCCGCAGCCACGGTCATGGCGAAATCGCGCACCACAGCCCGGCCGTCGTAGACCTTGGTCAGCCCGCGCGCTTCAATGACATTCACGGCCGTCTCCCTTCTCTCACAGATCCCATCGCTTCCGTCCCTTCTCGCTTATACCGCATTTCCAGCGACTTTCAGTGTGGACGCGGGAATTAAAGAAAGTTCTGGCGAAGCGTTAAGATTGTTTGAAGATGCCAGCGCCTTTGCGTCTGCGCGTATTATCCTGCTTGCCATGGAAACCGTCGCCGACATACTCATCATCGAGGACGACCCCTCTATCAACGAGGTGGTCTGCGCGCATCTGGAGCGTCGCGGCTACCGCTGCCGCCAGGCCTTCTCGGGCACCGAGGGCCTCTTGCTTCTGCGCGAGCGGCGCCCGGACGTCGTTATCACCGATCTCATGCTGCCCGGCGTGCCCGGCGAGGAGATCGTGCGCGCCATCCGCGGCGCCGATAGCGCGCTGCCCATCATCGTCATCTCGGCGCGCATCACCGCCGCCGACAAGATTTCCCTTCTGCAAGCCGGCGCCGACGACTACCTGACCAAGCCCTTCGATTTAGACGAGCTGCAGGCCCGCATCGAGGTGCAGCGACGCCACCATGCCGAGCGCGCGCATGCCGGGACGGCCGCAAGCACCGCGAAGGCGGACGGCTCCTCGCAGCTGCTCGCCTTCCGCCGCTGGGAGCTGGATCCCGACGGACGCGTCTTTTGCGTCGACGGCGAGGAGGTGGCCCTCACGCGCACGGAGTTCAACATCCTAGAGCTGCTCATGGGCCGGCCGCAGAAGGTGTTCACCAAGCAGGAGCTGTTCGAGCTGGCTTGGGGCGAGCCTTACTCGGTGGAGGACTCCACGGTGAACGTGCACGTGTCGAACCTGCGCCGCAAGCTGAAGCCCACCGGCACCGACGGCTACCTGCAAACCGTGTGGGGCATGGGCTACAAACTGCACAACGCCTGACGCGCGGCGCCGCAGAGGGCTTCGCCGCGCATCGCTCGCCAACATTCCTGATGCTTTTGCTCATGAATGTTGTTGACCTCACCCCCTTTCCCGTCAATTAAGCTCGTAAATCTCCTGAAAACCGTGATGGTCTGGCAATTTCTCCCAAGTTGACACGGTGAAACACCGCGCACTGTGGGACAATGGGCAGACTTATCCAACTACTCCGGTGAAAGGTTCCGCCGTGTTCGATTTCTTCCGCAAAAAGGGCAACAACCCCGAGGAGCCCGCCAAAGACGGCGGCTCCCAGAACGCGGCCGGCGCCACCGCCTCGGGCCGCACCACCCGCGACGCGCTGGCGGAGTTCACCGCCACCCCGCTGCCCGACGCCATCGACGGCCTGCTGTTCCGCGTGTCCATGGCCGACCCGACCGACCCGACCTCGTCTTCGGGCTTCGACGCCTACGCCGCCCGCCTGCTCTCCGAGGCCGAGGCGCCCAGCCTGCGCGCCATCGCCGTGGAGCATCCGGTGGAGCTGCGCCGCCTGAACACCACGGGCCTGTTCTGGTCCATCTTCGACGACAGCACGATTTCAGCCGGCAACCGGGGCACCATTCTGCGCATCGAGTCCGTGCTCGATCGTTTGGCCCTCATTTCGAAGGCCTTGGAAGGCGACGAGGGCACCGCCTTTGTGAGCGCCACGACCGAGAGCGCCTGCAGCGAGCTGGACTGGCAGGTGCTGCGTTCCATCGCCAACGATGCCAACGATTACCTGACCGCCGCCGAACGCGACAACAAGCTGAACACCCAGTACGGCACGACGGGCACCCGCGGCGGCAACTGGGATCTCTCCACGCGTCTGGCCGCCGCCTGCGAGGCCATGGTGCTCCCCTTCCGCCTGGAATACCGCTTCGCCTGCGATGCTGGCACGGGCACTATTGTGGCCAGCGTGTCGCTGCCTACCCCCGACGTGTTCCCGAAGTCGCGCTGGAGCAGCGCCACGGGCCAGTGGGCCGATTGCACTGCGCAACGTCCTGCCGCCGCGGCCGCCTACGCCCTGCGCCTGGCGGCCCTCATCGCCGCCGCCGCTTTCGGCACCTCCGTCGGCGTGACGCGCGTCGTCGTGAACGGCCGCGAGGGTTCCATCGCGGGCCCGACCGTGATGTCGCTGGAGTTCGGCCGCATCCCCTTCACCATGGGCGCCATGGCGAAGATCCGCAGCGGCGAGTTCTCCGCGCCGGCCACCGAATGCGACCCGGCTGCGCTGTTCGACATGCTGCATCTGGCCCAGTTCGCCATCAACATCGATGAGGCGGGCAACTTGCAGCCCGTCGAGCCGCTGCCGGTGGAGCTGTCGGTTCCCTTCACCCCCGTGGCCGAGGACACCCGTCCTTTGCCGGAGAACCTGCGCGGGCTTCTGCATGCCGACATCGTGAGCGATTTGGACGTTATGAGCGAGCAGAACGCCGATCTGGCCGCCCGCTACCGCGCCATCATGGAGGAGAAGGACGACTCGCTGCTTCTGGCGGTGGCCCAGCTGGAGGACATCGTCGCCGAGACGAGCGCCGCCGCGACGAGCGACGTCATAGCGGACGACCTCGCCCAGCCCGCCGAGCCGCGCCGCCTTCTGTACTGCGAGAACGTCTTCGCCCGCTATCTGACGAGCCTCGTGGAAAGCGACCCCGCCGTGCGCTACGTGCGCGCCTCGGACATCGGTCAGGCGGCCCGTTCATCGCTCTCGCGCATCTACCGCGACATGGGCGACTTGGACGCCGCCGAGGCCCAGGCCCGCGCCTGCATCGAGCTGGCCCCCACAAGCGCCCCGGCCTACAACGACCTCATCACCTGCTTCGCCGAGGGCGACCGCTACGACCGGATCATCGACGTGGCCCGCGATGCCCTGCGCGTGGCCGTCACCGGGAACGACATCGCCTATGTGTACTACCGGCTGGCCTTCGCCTACTGGCAGACGGGACGTTTGCCCGAGGCGCTGGCCTGCTACCTGCGTGTGCCGGAGACGAGCCCCATGGGCGAGGCCGCCCTGCGCGAGCGCAACGACTTGGTGAGCGAGATGGGCAACAACGTGCCCGGCAGCGATTGGGATCCCACGGCCTGCCTGCGCACGGCCGGCGTGCCCTTGGCGCCCCTGGACGACGTGATGGAAGTGGTGGGCCGCGCGCTCATCGAGCTCGTCGACGCGAGCATGCCGCTGGCGGCCGCCCCCCTGGCGAGCCTCGTGGCCTCCACCCAGCGCAACGACATCCTGCACGCCGTGGCCGCCAGCCTCCGCCAAGGGGTGTAAGCACTTCCTCCAACAAGACGCACAAGAAAAGGCCCAGTATGGGCCTTTTCTTATTACCTTAAATTTGAAATCTCCGGGATGCGCCCAAGGAAGTCAGCGAGGTCCCGACAGGTGCCTGTCGGGACCGCAGCGTCAGGCGTAGTTAGAGGCCGAAAGCTTCTAACTACGCATAGAACAGGATCTCGTTGTACGTCGGGACGGGCCAGGCGTCGCGCTCGACGATGATCTCCATGGCGTCCACGGCGGCGCGCAGGGCCTCCATCACGGGGATGATCTCGTGGGCGTTCATGTCGGCGCGCTTCTGCTGGTCCTTGATTTCCAGCGACGCGCGATGCAGCTCGTGCAGCTTCTCCAGCTGGCGGTTGATCTCCGCGGCGCCGGCCACGAGCTTCTCCAGCTTGTCCTTCATGAACGAGGTGTCGCCCTCGGGCAGCACGTTCTTGATGGCCGTGATGCCGTTGGCGAGCTTGGCGGCGTAGCGGTTGATGGCCGGCAGGTAGTCGCGGCGCACGAGCCGCTTCATGGCGCGGATCTCGATGTTCAGGATCTTGTTGTACTTCTCCAGCTTCACCTCGTAGCGGGAGCGGATCTCGTCCTCGGTGAGCACGCCGAACTCGCAGAACAGATCGATGGACTTCTGATCCACGAGGCAGGGCAGCGCATCGGCCGTGGTGCGATGGTTCGCCAGGCCGCGGCGGGCCGCCTCTTGCTCCCACTCCTCGGAGTAGCCGTCGCCGTTGAAGATGATGCGCTCGTGGTCGCGCAGGGTGCGCTTGATGTAATCGATGGCGGCCGCTTCGAACTCCTCGCCGGTCTTGCCTTCCATCTGGTCGGCGAACTCCTTCAGCGACTTGGCCATGGCCGTGTTCAGCACCATGTTCACATCCGACAGGTTCTGGGCAGACCCGGGCATGCGGAACTCGAACTTGTTGCCGGTAAAGGCGAAGGGGCTCGTGCGGTTGCGGTCGGTGTTGTCCTTGATGAAGTTCGGCAGCACGTCCACGCCGAGGTCCATGGAGACGCGCTCGGCGGAGGTGTAGTCGTGGTCGTCGATGAGCGCGTCCACGATGGCGCCCAGCTCGTCGCCGAGGAACATGGACACGATGGCCGGGGGCGCCTCGTTGGCCCCCAGACGATGGTCGTTGCCCGCCGAGGCCGCCGACATGCGCAGAAGCTCCTGGTACTCGTCCACGGCCTCGATGACGCCGGTGAGAAACACCAGGAAGCGCAGGTTCTCCATGGGGTTATCGCCCGGATCCAGCAGGTTGCGGCCGCCGGCCGAGATGGACCAGTTGTTGTGCTTGCCCGAGCCGTTGATGGACTCGAAGGGCTTCTCGTGCTGCAGGCACACCAGCCCGTAATGGCTGGCCAGAAGCTTCATCTTCTCCATGGTGAGCAGGTTCTCGTCCACGGCGCGGTTCGTCTCGGCGAAGATGGGCGCCAGCTCGTGCTGGGCGGGGGCCACCTCGTTGTGCTTCGTCTTCGCGGAGATGCCGAGCGCCCACAGCTCGTCGTCGAGCTCCTTCATGAACTCGTTCACCGTGGGGCGGATGGCGCCGAAGTAGTGCTCTTCCAGCTCCTGGCCCTTCACCGGCGGATAGCCGAACAGGGTGCGGCCGGTGAGCATGATGTCGAGGCGCTGCTCGTAGTCCTTCTCGGAGATGAGGAAGTACTCCTGCTCGGCGCCGAGGGTGGTGGTCACGCGGTCGGAGGAGTCGTCGCCGAACAGGTCGAGCACGCGGCGGCCCTGGGTCTCGATGGCCTTCATGGAGCGCAGAAGCGGCGTCTTCTTGTCCAGCGCCTCGCCGGTGTAGGAGCAGAAGGCCGTGGGGATGCAGAGCACCTCGTCCTTGATAAAGGCGTAGGAGGTGGGATCCCACGCCGTGTAGCCGCGGGCCTCGAAGGTGGCGCGCAGGCCGCCGGAGGGGAAGCTGGAGGCGTCGGGCTCGCCTTGGATGAGCTCCTTGCCCGAGAACGTCATGATGGCGCAGCCGTCGTCGGTGGGGTCGATGAAACTGTCGTGCTTCTCGGAGGTGATGCCCGTCAGCGGCTGGAACCAGTGGGTGTAGTGGGTGGCGCCCTTCTCGATGGCCCATTCCTTCATGGCGTGGGCGACGACGTTGGCCACGTCCTCGTTAAGCGGCGCGCCCTCCTTGATGGTCTTCATCAGCTGCTTGTAGGTGGTCTTGGGCAGACGCTCGCGCATGACGTGCTCGTTGAACACCATGGAGCCGTACAGATCGGTCACTTTCGACATAACGGGGCTCTCCTCACTCGGGTCGATGATCGGAATAAGATACCACGTCGGAGTCACCGCAACCGCTGCGCCCCGGCACGTTCCAAATTAACGGCGCATTGTTTCGAGGAGTTTTCTGCTCGGCGAAACCGAGGTTACGAAAACGGCCCTATACCTGGCGGGTGGCCTCGGGCACGATCTCGTCTATCCAGGAAGGGGCGCCCTTCACCGCGCCGAAGGTGAAGCCCAGAAAACGGCGGAACTCACGGTTCATGTGGGACTGGTCGGAAAAGCCAAATCGGGCGGCGGCCTCACTGAGATTCACCGAGCCGTTTTCCTCTTCCAGATAGCGCAGAGCGCACTGCATGCACACGATGGCCGCCAGTTCCTCGGGCGAGTGGTCCATGTGCTCCGCGAAAAGCGCGCGGAGATAGCGCGGCGTGTAGCCGGCGGGGCGGTCGGTACCGCATCCACGCACGTGCGCAGAATGCGGTCGACGCCGTCGGAGGGACGCAGGCGATCCAACAGGTAGTTTTCATGATCTCGTGGCGGGTGGCGAAGGGATCAGCTGCTACCAGGCGCTTCTCCATTTCGGCGAAGTCGAGCAGGGCGAAGGAGAGGTCCACCGTCGCATCGGGGCGGCAGTCCAGCGCCTCGGAGAACAGCGCCGGCTCGCCCCCGGCAGAAAGCGTACGTCGAGCACCCACTGCGCGGCCCATGGCAAAGGCGACCGCCTGGGGAATGGAGGACGACAGGCGGCTGCGCACCTGGACGCCATCGTGCACGACGAGGATGTCGGCGCAGCCGTCGGGCACCACGTGCTCCGCCCCCGATGCGCCAAACCGCGCACCTCGAACATCGTGCTCACCGAGGCGCCCAAGCGGCATACCGACGTGTAGCCCGGCTCGAAGCAACGCCGTCCCGCCTGCTCGTAACCCGGCTGCACCGGGTGGTAGGCCGGGGCGTCGGCACTAACGCACGCCTCTCCGGTTACATTCTGCTCCATCTTCATCGGCCAGCCCATCCCTCCCAGTTCGGTTATTCTTCGCCATTGCATTTGCCACCCCCTCTCCCCTAGAAAGAAACGGCACTCCTTTGCTGCCTAGAACAAATCGGCAGTGGCCCGGTCGCAGGAGGATTTGCCATAACGGGAACTCCCTCACAAAAGGAGCGCCGTGATCTTCGAGAGCCTTTCCCGGTTCAACCGCGACTACCTCGCTCTCGCCCGCCAAGGACGCGCGCGAGATCCACGGCTGCATCGAGGGGCTTGCCAGCCCGCGCGCGGATGACGGATCCCGCTGAGGGGAAAGGGGTCGGCGCCCTTAGGGAATGAGCACCACGCGGAAGTGCACCTGCTGAGACCACAGGCTCCTCTTTACCGCAAAACCTTGGTGTAGCTCTGAGGTCTGCAGAAAAAGAGAGCGGCGAGACAGCGCCCGAAAAGTATCTTTCGCACGAGCTGCAAGCATATGATCAGGTGTTTAGCCGCCTTTTGGCGCCCTGCTCTTCCCGAAAAGCTCTTCTTGACCTTGGAATTACTCGAAGGCTTATCGTTGTCATGCGCGCTGATGACCTCGAGGATATCCGTTAAACCAATGAAAGGAGTAAGCCTCCATGACGACTACCGTCACCACGAGAACAGGAGTTTTACAGGGAGTACAACTTCAGAGCGGCGTCACCGCCTTTCTGGGAGTACCCTACGCCCTGCCGCCTTTGGGCGAGCGTCGCTGGAGGGCGCCAATGCCCCTGCCCGATTCCAACGAGCTGCTTTCATGCCGAAGATTCGGCTATTCCGCCATGCAGGTCGAGGACCCCATCGAGCCCTCGTCGCTCAACGCCCAGAGCGAGGATTGCTTGACGTTGAATGTATGGACGAAAACGCCGGGGCGGGGCAAAAGGCCGGTTATGGTATACATTCATGGTGGCGCTTACTTTTCAGGCGGATCTTCAGACCCGCTCTACGATGGTGCTAACTTCGCCGCCGCCCAAGACGTGGTCATCGTAACTATCAATTACCGAATCAATATATTCGGGTCACTCGCCCTGTCGGCATTGCCAGGCGGCCAGGATTACCGCGAGGCGGGCTATCTCGGATTGCTCGATCAGATCGCGGCCTTACGCTGGGTAAAGGAAAACATTGGGGAATTCGGTGGCGACCCTGACTGCATCACAATTTTTGGTGAATCGGCGGGCTCGGCTTCGGCAGCGTTGCTGAGCATTTGCCCGGCAGCGAAGGGCCTCTTCCACCGCGCCATTTGTGAGTCTGGCAGCATCCAGCTATACAAAACCGAATCAAAGGGAATTCCCTACGCGACGGAATTTGCCGAGATCATGAACTGCTCCTCAGTTCAAGACCTTCTCGAAAAAACTTCCGACGAGCTGATCGCCGGCATGAAAACCCTGTGCGATCGCCACCCCTTCGAAGTATCCAATATTTTTTGCCCCATATGCGATGGAACGCTCTTGCCCGAGAAGCCATTACGAGCATGGGCCGAGGGGGCGGCAAAGGATATCGACATAATGATTGGCACGGTCGATGACGAGATGAACTACTTTAAGTTCTACTTCACTGGAGAGCAGATGCCCCTCTTCTGGCGCGAGCAGGCCGTGTTCCAATTTGACTCGGAAGTGGACATGCCCGCCATCGAGCAAGCCTTCGCCACGCTTCATCCCGAGCTTGATTTGTCGGTTGCCGACGACTACATCAAACTTATGGACGAGATGGCCTTCCACGTGGGAAGCTACCTTATGGCAGAACTACAAGCAACTTATCGACCCACCTACGTATATCGCTTCGCCTATAAGTCGACAAACGAAGGCATGGGCTCCTGCCACGCCATCGAGGTGCCCTTCGTTATGAAAAACCTCACGACACCTAACGGGCTTGAGTTCACAGGCCCCAATCCCCCTGCGCATCTTGCCGACGAGATGAATGCCACTTGGTTCAGTTTCGCTCGAACTGGTCGACCGGAAGCCCGTGGCCTGGGCGAACCGTCGTGGCCACCCTACAGCGGCGAAACCAAGGGCCTTATGTTTATCGACGATAAGACATGGGAAATGCGCGAGTCTATCGACGACAAGAACATCGAGTTCTTCAAGCCGTTGTACGAGCAAACAATTATGTGAGCCGAGGAGGAAATGATGAAAACGAGTACTCTGTCTCCGTACCGATGGACGATACTCATCATCGTGTGCGCCATCTGCTTTATGGCGAATTTCATGCAATATCAAGTATCGGCTTGGGGCGTAACGGTCATGGACATGATGCAAACTGACGTTGCGGGTTTAACCAACTTGATGCTGATGCCGATGCTGACGGCAGTTTTCCTGAGCATTCCCAGCGGATCGCTGGCCGACAAGTTCGGCGTGAAACGCGTAGTATCCGTTGCCCTGGTCGTCTCAGTTGCTGGCGGCTTCTTGCGCTGCTTTACCCTCGGCTCAGTTCCCGCTCAAACCGTGGCCATGTTTCTCATCGGGTTCGGCATAGCAGCCCTGAACGCTAATCTGGCGAAGATTTTAGGCACATGGTTCAAAGAACAGACCAGTCTCGCCATGGGATTCTTCTATGCTGCCTCCTGCGTGGCCATCGTCATCGCTCAGGTCTTTTCGACTCTGATGGGCACCCTGTTTGCGTCTTACCTGATCGCGGCCTTCCTAATGGCCGCCGCTGCCGTTGCCTGGATCGTCTTTGCGCGAAACGTGCCGGCCGGCGAGCCCCTCCCCGAGTCCGAGCCGATCGTTCAGTACCTCAAGATTGCCTGCAAAAGCAAGAACGTCTGGTTTATCGCTCTGGCTTACGGGCTTACGCTTGCCTCCACAACGGCCTACTGTTCCATTCTCCCCTCTGCGCTGGAACTTGGAAGGGGAATCGACACCATGCTCGCCGGATCGCTCGCCGCTATCATCACGGTAGGCAGCTTTCTTGCCTGCTTTGCTGGGCCGGCAGCAGTGCTGAAGCTTGGAAAAAACAAGCCGTTTCTTATCGTGACCACCTTCGTGGGCGCCGCGGTGATGTTTGTCAGCTGGTTCGTGCCGCTCGGCCCGGGTCTGTGGACAATCCTGGTACTCAATGGGTTCTTCACGGCACTGAGCGGTCCCATTATCCAGGCCATGACTCCGGAAATCAAAGAGATCGGAATCAAATATGCGGGAAGCGCCGGCGGCATTATTGGCACGGTGGGTCTATTGTGCTCCTACCTGCTCCCGCTTGCGGTTTCCTTTATTGCGGGCGACAACTGGATGCTGAACCTGTCCATTGAAAGCGGGCTGTTTCTTCTCAGCGTCGTATTCATCATGGCGTTGCCCGAGACGGGAATCAAAGGCGACTACCTCAAGCAAGAGAGCCTCGAACCCCACGAAGCTTGATCTGTCAATGCAGCCCCGCCTTTCTCGGAGGAGGGGCTGCCCTCCTCCGAGAAAGGCAAGCAATGGATGACGCACTGGAGGCACCCCCAGACCCCCATCGCTGGATAATCCTCGCGCTCGTATGCGCGCTGGCTTTAGCAGGCAACTATCTGCAATATCAGATAACCGCGCTCGGCGTTGTCCTGATGGTGCGCCTACACCTGGATATTACCAGCTTCTCGTTTTTGTTTCTGGCCCCCATGGTGGTGGCCGTTGTTCTGGGAATACCCCTAGGATGCGCCGGCGATCGATTCGGACCCAAACGGGTCGTTGCGACAGGATTCTTCGTTTCCTTTGTTGGCGCTGTCATTCGCCTCCTCTGGCTTGACTCCTTTGCAATGCAGTATGTGGGGATGCTGCTCATTGGCGTGGGAATGTGCGCCCTCGCCTCTAATTATCTCAAAGTACTCGGTTGCTGGTTTGGCCTCGATACCGACCGCGCGGTGGGCATCTACTACGCAAGCTCATGTTTGGGCATTGTGATAGCCCAATCCAGCACGGCGTTTCTCGCCTCCATCGAACAAGCCTACGGGATAGGCGCCGCGCTGCTCGGTGTGCTGCTGCTTCTTTGGTGCGCCTTTGGAAGCAGCGAGCCATCGGTCTCGCACGAGAGAAAATCTGTACTGGAAGCCACGGGTGCTTCCGCGCAACAATCGCCCTTCCGAGGCTCCTTCCGCAGAGCACTGAGCAACTCCGGCGTGTGGCTTCTCGCCTTGTCCGCGGGATTTATCCTCTCGGCGACAACGGCTTTTGCGGGCTTTCTCCCGCAGGCCTTGGAAGTAAGCCGGGGCTACGACTCAACTCAGGCTGGCATGCTGGCAGCCCTTGTAACGCTGGCCAGTATTTTCGGAGCATTGGCCGGTCCGCCCGCTTGCCGCCTGTTCCCCCGGCAAACGGGCGGAATGACGACGCTTATTTTGGCGGGCGCAATTTGTATGGCGGCGCCGTCTTTCGCCCCAAATGGTTCAAGCCTGATCGCCGTTCTCGCCCTTAATGGGTTCACAACAGCCATGGCGGGCCCCGTAGTGCAGGCATCGGTGCTCCTGCTGCCCGAAATAGGAAAGGCGCACGCTGGCAGTGCAAGCGGCATTGTGGCGACCGTAAGCATCGCCCTGACGTCGCTGCTGCCCTTGCTTGCGGCCATGGTCTGCGAAAACGACTATCACCTGAACTTTATCGTACAAGGATGCCTTTTACTGATCGCAGCAGTGCCGCTGCGCTTTGTCAGACTAAGACAGGTTCCGTGAGAATCTGCAGGAGACGAACGTACTCGCTCTCCTCATCAGAGTTATATTCGTTGATAATCCAGAATTCAACGAGATCGCCGACGGCCCTCAGCTTGTTGGCCTCAAGATAACGAACCATAGACTGCCAGGCCTCAAAATCCGAGCTTGCATCGCCTTTGATCGTCAGAGAAAGATACGTCCCGGGCGGAAGCGCCCCATCCTCTATCCCCAAGGGAGGATCCGCGTAAAGCAGGGCCCTCTTCACTCGCCGCGCGTCATTGTATTCGAGCTGATCGCTATCTAAAATGAAAGCGGGAGACATGCAGAACACGTCGAGATCAAAGGAGCAGCCCTCGCAAGCAGCGCGCTCTGCGCAAAGCAACGGAAGCTCCTCGCCATATTCGAGTGCAGCGGCAACGAGTATGTAGGGCCTTTCGAGATATTTCGTAAGCCGCATTTGGCCAAGTGGCGCCTCATATAACGCAGCAGCAAGCTGGCCAAGCGAGGTCTGCACTCTCCGGCGACGTTTCTGCAGCTGCTCGATGGTGTCGTCTATCTCCGCCATCTCCTGAGTAAGAAGGGAGATGTTCGTCTGGAGATCATGATGCTCAAGATAGTGCTTGATCTTTCCGAGGGAAAAGTTCATGCGGAGCATGGAGGCGATCATGTTCAGCTTTGGAAAATCGTCACTGCTATACAGGCGATAGCCATTATCCTTCTCACGTTGAGGGACGATCAATCCGATTTTCTCATAGTAACGAAGGGTATCGGCACTCAAACCGTAGAGCTCGGCAGCACGTTTTATCGTCAATCGTCTCTTCATGACCCTCCTCAACGACGGCGATGCTCCCGGAAATCTTGAGCAGGCCGCGAAATTAACGCAGAGATCTCGAGCTGTCCCCATCGCACAATGACTCAGGCACAGTGACAACTTGACACCCACGAAGGAAGGGGGGCAACACGGACGATGCCGTATTGCTCCCCTTGAAGTTAACCTGGTAGGCTATTCTAGCACTTTACCCCATCGTTAATCGATGTGCTTGCCGTAGCGCTCCTCGGTGATCTCGTCGAGGGTGCGGCCCTGGGTGTTGGGGCACCAGATGACGCCCACCACGAGCGACACCAGAAGGAAGCCGCACATGATGATGCCGGCGGTCACGAAGCCCGAGGGGGTTTCCACGCCGAGGCCCGCCACGGCCACGAGCGACCAGACGCCCAAAACGCCGCGCACCAGGAAGAACATGATGCCCTGCACGCCGCCGCGGTACAGCGTCGGGAACAGCTCGGTGGACCACAGCGCGTAGAAGCACTGGGCCGAGAAGCCGGCCGAGATGCCCCACAGCGCCACGAACACCCACAGAAGCCAGCCCCAGCTGTCGGCCGTGCCCGCTTCCAGCTGCATGCCGAAGAACACCATGACCACCCAGGCCGCCAGCGCCATGACGGCCGTGGCCGCGAACAGAATGCGGTGCGGGATCTTGTCGCCGAACTTCGAGAAGATGGCAAGCGAGCCCACCGCCGTGAGGATCCACATGACCGCCTGCAGAAGCGAGATGGTCGTGTCATCCAGGTTGCCGGCCGCCGCGTACATGTAGGGCATGAACTGACCCATGGTGCCGGCCACGATGTTCCAGGTCAGATACACCGCAACGAGGAACACGATGGACTTCACGTTCACGGAGTTGGTCAGCGCGCGGCCCATCATCTGGATGAAGGTGTCGCGCTTGCCGGCGGCCGCGTCCTGCTTTTCCGTCCAGTCCTTCGACTCCTCCAGCTTGCGCTGCAGATTCCACGCGATGAGCGCCACCACGAACAGGATGAGGAACAGCAGGCGCATGGCGAACAGGCCGTCGAAGGGCCCGTAGGTGCTCGCCGGCAGAAGCGCGCCGTCCGGCCCGAAGGTCGGGAAGATAAACGAGAACAGAAGTGCGATGAGGAAGATGACCGCCGGGCCGCAGGACCAGGCGAACTGGCTGATGCCGATGTTGGCGGCGCGGCTCGTGGAGGAGGACATCTCGGAGATGTAGCTCCACGACGACGGTACGCCGGCGCCCACGGACAGGCCGGAAATGACGATGCCGGCGCAGAGCATGGGCAAGTTCACCGCGCACATAATGAGGAACACGCCCGTAGCGTACACGAGCAGGTTGTAGGTGTAGATGAACTTGCGCCCGAAGCGGTCGGCCAGAAAGCCGCCGATGAGCGCGCCCACCGCCGCGCCGAAGGCATTCGCGCCCACGGCGCCCAAGATGGACACCCACACGTTGTCGAAGTTGAAGGCGATCGCCCAGGCCGCCAGCGCCACACCCGAGGCCACGATGCAGCCGGAGTCGAGGAAGTTGGTGAGTGATACGGCGATGGTGCCTTTTTTCTCTTGGGACAGAGCCATAGTTTTGCAGACCCTTTCTTAGTTGCTTAGTTGTCGGTCGCCGAAGCCGCGGGGAAATCCAGCATGGCCTCGTTGATCTTGACGTTGAACTCGCGGCCGATCTGCCGCAGCCCCTCGTCGGTGATGGTGTTCAGGAACTCACCCGAGCCGCCGTTCATAGCGCGGGCGCGCCCGTAGATGTCGGCGGCCTTCTCGATGGTGTGCAGAAGCCCGAAGGTGGCATCGAAGTCGGCGCCGGAGACGAACAGGCCGTGGCTCGCCCATACCACCGCGTCGAAGGTCTTCATCTGCTCGGAGGTGGCCCGGGCGATGTCGGCGCCGCCGGGCACCATCCACGGCACCACGCCCACACCGGCCGGGAACACGACGACGCACTCGGTCATGGCCTTCCACAGCACGCGAGTGAAGGTGCGCGCGTCCAGCGGCAGCAGGTAGGAAAGCGCGATGATGTTGGTGGGGTGCGCGTGGTAGATGACGCGGCAGGCGCCGTCGGTGGCCGCAGAGCGCACGGCGTGGTTCATGACGTGGGTCGGGAACTCGGACGTGGGGCGCCCCCCGTCGTCGAGACCCCACACGATGCGGTAGGCATCGCCAGTCGCGGACAGCTCCACAATGCCGATGTTGCGAGAGGGATCGGACGCCACATTGCGCATGTAGTTGCCGGTGCCGGTGACGAGGAAGTACTGACCGCCCATAGTCGGCGCCTCAACGCCGAGGGGCGTCCAGGGGCGCGGCTCCTTGTCGAAGAACTTGCGGGCGGTATCCACATCCTCGGGACGCAGGCGGTAGCTGAGGTTGCCGCCGTTGCGCTCGTGCCAGCCCTGCTCCCAGCCGTCGTTGCACAGGCGCACAAACCCGCGCACGAAGCCCAGCTGCTCCATGGCCACGCCGGACACCGCCCCGCGCGCCGTGTCGATACCCGCAGAAAGCATCTCTTGTGCCTGATCGAAAAATGCCATGATTGCTCCTTACATGCGCTCGGGCAGGATCTTGGCCTCGTAGGCGGCCACGGCCGGGTACAGCTCGCCATCGAGCGGGCAGCCGGCGCGGCGGCAGTACTCGTCCCACACGGCGCCGAAGGGCATCGACTTCGCCTGCTCGGCCAGCATCATCTTCTCGGTGAACTGGTAGGTGTCCTGCAGCTCTTTCAGGCGCTCGCCCGGCTGCAGCAGCGCGTAGAGCAGCGACTTTTCCATGGCGCGCGTGCCCGTGGCCCAGGCGCCCACGCGGTTGATGGAGGCGTCGAAGAAGTCGAGGCCGATGATGACCTTCTCCCAGGCGCCGGGGATGTGGGCGATTTCCATGGCCACTTCCTTGGTGGGGTCGTCGAAGAGCACCACGTGGTCGGAGTCCCAACGCACCGGGCGCGTCACGTGCATCGGCACCTTGTCGAAGAACAGCAGCAGCGCCGAGAGCTTGTCGGCCACGTTCTCGGTGGGATGGAAGTGGCCCAAATCCAGCAGATCGTACACGCCGGGGTGTGTGGCGGCGTAGGCCAGGTAGAACTCGTTGGAGCCCACGGTCATCGACTCCAGACCGATGCCGAACACCTTCGACTCGCAGGAGTCGATGACGCGGTCGTACTTCTCGGCGTAAATCTCGTCGAGCGAATCGCGCAGGCGCTCGCGCAGGCCATAGCGGTCTCCGGGCACGTCCTTCAGGCCGTCGGGGATCCAGATGTTGCAGAGCGTCTGGTCATCGAGCGCCTCGCCGATCTGCTGGGAGATCTTGCGGCAGGCCTTGCAGTGGCGGATCCAGAAATCGCGCGTGGCCGCATCGGGCGAGGACAGCGACAGCTCGTTGTTCATCATGGGGTGGCCGAAGATGGTGGGGTTGAAATCGATGCCGTAGCCGTGCGCCTTCGCCCACGCGACCCAGGGCTCGAAGTGCTTGTACTCGATGGTGTCGCGGTCGACCCAGGGATTCTCGTCGGTGAAGACGGCGTAGGAGGCGTGCAGGTTGATGCGCTTGGCACCGGGCACGAGGGCCATGGCGGCCTCGAAATCGGCGGTCAGCTCTTCGAAGGTGCGGGCGCGGCCGGGGTAGTTGCCCGTGGTCTGGATGCCGCCGGAGAGGCCCCCTTCCTGGTCGAAGCCGAGCACGTCGTCGCCCTGCCAGCAGTGCACCGAGATGGGCTTGGCGGCCAGCTTCTCCATCACCGCCTCGGTGTCGATGCCGAGGGCGGCGTACTCCTCGCGGGCCAAATCGTACATGGTAGTCATCGGGTTTCCTTTCTGTTCACCAGTATCTAGAAGCTCTTGCTGTAAATCGTCGGGGTCGGAATCGCCCATCACGGCTCCACCTTCTGCACGTCGAAGGACTCGGCGATGGCGGCGCGCACGGCCTTGAGGTGCGGGAACACCCCGTCGGCGAGCATCTGCACGGCCAGGTTGCCGAGCGCGGTGCCTTCCACGGGACCGGCGTACACGGGAAGGCCGCATACTTCGGCGGTGCGGCGGTTCAAGTGGCCGTCCCGGCAGCCGCCGCCGACGATGTTGATGGACGCGTACTCGTGGCCGGCCAGCTGCGAAAGACCTTCCACGGCCTCGCGATAGCACAGCGCCAAGCTCTCGTACACGCAATGCATCAGCTCGCCCAAGGTCTCGGGCACGGGCTGCCCCGACTCCTCGCATGCCGCGCAAATTTCCTCGATCATGGAATCGGGCGAGAGGAACCTCTCGTCGTTCACGTTCACAATGGAGGCCGTCACTCCAGCGGCCTCGGCCTCGTCGGCCGCCTTGATGAGGTCGGCGAACCCCACCTCGTGCCCCAGGCCCTCGACGCGCATGTACTGGTGCAGGCGCCCCTTGCGGATGGCCTTCTCGTCCACCACGTAGGTGATGCCGTTCAGCTCGCGGCGAATGGACTGGATCATCCACAGCCCCATGATATTCTTCAGAAAGCGATAGCGGAAGTGGTAGCCACCCTCGTTGGTAAAGTTTTCGCGGAAGGCCGCCTCGGCGCAGATGGGGCTGCGGTTCTCCACGCCGAGCAGGCTCCACGTACCCGAGGAAAGGAACACCGCCGGCAAATCGCAGGCGGGCACGGCCAGATAGGCGCTGCCTGTGTCATGGGTGGCCGGCAGCACCACGCGCGTGTCGTAGCCGATGGCGCGGGCGATCTCGGGGCGCACGGGCCCCAAGCACGCGCCGGCGTGGGTGACGTTGCGGAACAGCCGGCGAGGAATGTCGAAGGCCTCCATGACCGTCTCGTCCCATGCGCCAGTCTCCGCATTCAGAAGACCGGTGGTGGAGGCATTGGTGTACTCGATGGCTTTCTCACCCGTGAGCAGGAAGTTCAAGTAGTCGGGAATCATGAGGAACGAGTCGGCCGCCTCAAGCTGCTCAGGATGCTCGCGCTGAAGTGCCAGCAGCTGGTAGATGGTGTTGAAGGGCTGGCGCTGCAGACCACAGCGGCGGTACAGCTCCTCGGGGGCCATGATGGCATCGGCCACCTCGTACATGCCAGCCGTACGGGAGTCGCGGTAGGCCACGGCATCGCCCACCAGGTTGTCCTCGGCATCCAGCAGCACGAAGTCGACGCCCCAGGTGTCGACGCCCACCGATTTCGGGGCAAAGCCCGCCTCCTTGCAGAGGGCAAGGCCCCGCACCAGCTCGCTCGAAAGCAGCTCCACATCCCAGCAGTCGTGGCCGTTCCGGCGCACCTGGCGGTTATCGAAGCGGTGCACCTCTTCCAAACGAATGAGCCCGTCTTCCACGAAGCCCACCACCACGCGGCCCGACGAGGCCCCGATGTCCACGGCCGCGTAGCAGTCGCGCCGCAACCCCTGCGCACGATGCGCCATGTCGCCATTCCTATCTTCGCACGCCAGCAGGGGGCACCGCCGAGGGCGATCCCCGCTGACCATGAGCGTATTTCTCAACTTTTACCTGGGAAAACGCACAAGCCATTAATGCGGCGCACAGTGTACCAGCAAAGGGGCCCTCTGCAAGGGCGCGCGCCCAAAGAGGTGGCGGCCTGTAACAAATCAACAACAATGACTTCATGGGTCGCCATTGAAAGGGGCCCGGACGAACCGGGCCCCTCAGAGAAGGATATTTGCTCAGGCGCCCTCACCGCGCCGCCAATCGTGCAGCTTCGGGCGATCCGCCCCCTAACCTTCCGGCACGAAGGCCGTAAATGCAGCGGTATCGGGCTCCGGGCTCACCTCGCCGCGCTCGTTGACCGAGCGCACGAGCAGGCAATAGGCTCCCGGCTCCTCGGGCGTGTACTCGAAGGTCCAGTGCACCCAGCGATCGCCCGTGGAACCAGAAACGTCGTAGTCGGTCCAGTTCTCGCCGTCGTCCAACGAGAACTGGACTGTAACGATGGGCACGCCGTAGTCCTCGGCGTAGCCCTCAAAGCGCACCGGGCGCCCTACTTCCACCGCGAGCGGCGCAATCATCGCGATCCTACTCCTGCGCGCCCGCTAGCACGCCGGCGTTCGGGCTGTTGGGATGCTCGTCGCCCTCGCCGGGCACCGCCGGCGCCTCGTCCTCGGCCGATACCACGATCTCCACCACATCGCGCACGAAGTAGTTCGCGGGCGTGCGGGTCATCCACAACTGGTTGCTCCCGCCCACCGAGGCGGTGAGCGCCTCCTCGTTGATCTCATAGCTGAGCACGCCGTGGCGCCCGATCACGTAGCCGAGCGGCAGCATGGTCTCGGTGCCATCGGCCGACACGAATGTCACCGCGTTGGCCCCGGGCTGCACGCCGGCGCGCTCCAGGATGGACTCGACCGGAATGCCCTTCACATTCGCGGTAACGATAGCGCGGCCGCCCGCGGGATTGCCGCCGCAGGTGCACGTCATCTTCTGCTGCACCGACTCGTCGCCAGCAAGATCGCCCACCGAGGCGGTGTAGGCGTCATTCACCGCACCCGACACCGTCAGTTGCCAGTCGAGCGGGTTCTCCGAAGCAAGCGCGATACCAGCGCCGCACACCACGCGCACGGCCTTCTGGAACATCGTGCGGATGGTCTCGTTGGGTGTGACGGCCTCCTGGTCGTAAGAGAAGACGCCCTCGGCTCGGGCCACCTTCACCGCACCGGCCACGGCGGCGTTCTCGCCCACCTCCGCTTGCGGGTCGGCGGCAGCATTCCCGTCAGCGCCATCGCCCGGCGCCACCGCCAAGGCCGGCACTGCCGACATGGACGCGATCATCGTCAAACTCGCCAAGGCGCCAGCCGTGGCCCGGCCCTTCGATTTCAAATCTCTCATGGTCTCCCCCTACTCCACCGTGAACATGAACTGGGTATCGTACTGGCTCACGTGATCGGAGCCGTCCGGCGCGATGCTTGTCGTGCGGATGTCCATCAGGTACGTCCCGGCCTCGGGCGGCGTGAAGTCCATACGCCAGTAAGTCCAGTACTTGGAATCGTTGTTCGGCGTGTCCAGCGTCGTCCAAGTCGCGCCGTGGTCGAAGGAGAACTCGAGCTTCTTGATGGGCTCGTTCCACGCATCGGCGAAGCCCTCCAGATGCACCGGCTTGGCCTCGTCACCCGTGAGCACCACATTGGTGGGGTAGTTCAGCACGCCGCTGTTGGGCTTGGAGTACACCTCGCCCGTGCAGTCGTCGGCGAACTCGCCCAGGTACACCTGGTTCATGGCGGCGTCTTCGGGCTGGGTCATGAACGTGAGGTTGCTGATGCGCTTCACGAAATTGCCGCCGGAGGTGTTGTACACCCACACCATGCAGGGGTAGCCCTGGGTGTTCGGCAGCACTTCGCCGTCCATCTTCGTGACGAGGATGGCATTGTTGTCCACCACCCAATCGATGGGCATCTGGGCGTAGTCGTAGCCATCCGAGCCGATGGGGCTCACGATGTTCGCACTGGCCTTGGGCTTCGCAAACTCAATAACCTTCGACAGCGGAATGCCCTCCACCTCGCTCTGCATGATGGTGGCCTGGCCAACGCCGTTGATGGTGCAGTCCATCTTCATGACCTGCTTCACGGTGCCGAACTGCTCTTCCATCTCGGGAAGGGTCATGGTCACCGGATTGTCGCAGTCGCCGTCGATGGAGACGGTCCAGTTCTCATAGATGGACGGATCCACCTGCGTGTCGTCCACGAGCCACTCGGACGGCTCGTCCTTCACCGTCTTGAAGAAGCGGTTCTCGGCCGGAGTGATCGTGGTCTGGTCGTAGCTCGTCGTCACCTGGACCTCTTCGGCGGCCACGTCGGTGATGCCGTGGTAGAGGTTGTACTTGTAATCGTCCCAACGACCGAGGGTCTGCGTCTCCACGTCGTTGTAGTGGCACGAGAAGCAGGTGCCACCCTGGCTCGTGAACATCGCGTTCGTCATATGGGTGTTGTGGATGGCCTCGCCCAGGTAGTTCGTTCCCTGGTAGGTCTTGGAATGGCACGCGATGCAGTTCGCGAAGGTCTGCTCGGTGGGATAGCCGAAGAAGATCAGGCGATGGTAGGTGGGCAGACTCATGATGGCGCTCTCAAGCGTGTGGCACGAGGTGCAGCCGCGGTTCTCGGCGTTCAGGTATGTGATGTTGAACGCGCGATCGTCGGAAGGCACCGGCTGCACGGTGAACCCATTGCGGTCGGTGTAGCGAAGCGGCTCGTTGGCCTCGGCGTTGGCGGCGTTCTTCTCGCTGTTCTGATAGAAGCCGGGCAGGGCGGTCACGCCGTCCACAAAACGGCCCTCTGTGGGGAACCCGCTGATACTGGCCAGCTGATCGCTATAGCCGTCACTTGTCGCCGGAGCCGGCTCGGTTGTTGTCGTGGAATCGGCCGTCTTGTCGGCCCCATCGCTCGGCGCGGCAGCCGGAGTGCAGCCCCAGGCCAAACATCCCGCTCCCAAAACGCACGCGAGCACCGCCGCGCACGCAATCCCCTTGCGCGAGCGCCGCTCCGTTCTCGTTGCTTGCTCTCTCATATCTCCTCCTTAGGTTTTGGAAAATAAGCTCCCCTGACGCTTCGCGCCTCCTTTCCGGGCTTTCGAAACTTGATGGAATTGGAATGGGCGCTGCGCCGGCACCTGTGTGCGGCCGCAGCGCTTAATCCCGGGTTGGACTTCGCCGTATCAGGCCGTCGCTGTCGGCGATAGAGGCGCGTCGGAAGTCGTAGTGCTCGGTGTACATTTTGTCCAGCAGCGCCTTCTCGTAGAAACCGATGTTGCGGTTGTACAGCGCGGACGCCTCGTCGGTAGCGCGAAATTCCGGACGCAGCCGCCCCTCGTTGTCGTAGTAATGCAGATAGGCTTCGGCGCAATGCTCGCGCAAATAGGCCCGGCACCGCTCGTGCAAGTCGTCGTTGGCGAAGAAGAAGTGCCGCACGCCGTCGTCGCTCTGCTGGAGAAAGCCCAGATCCATCAGGCGCCCGAAATCGCTGCGGGCGCTCGGATAGGAGATGGCGTAGCGCTTCATGTGAATGTCGTAGGTGAACTCCGCGTTGCTGTGCAGCACCGCCTCGAGCAGCACTTCCTTCTGGCGGGCGTTCATCGAGCCGTCGGCGTCGATGATGGCGCGCAGTCGATCGCGCCGGCGGCTCATGCCCTCGAGCTTGGTCATCACCCAGCGCTGCTCTTCCAAAATAAGCTCGACGGCGCGCTCGAACACGAGCGTCCAATCGTAGGTGCCGTCGTATTCCACGGCCAGATCTCCCGGCTCGAACGGCAGCGCCGGCGCGTCCGCCTCGGCGGCGTAGCGCCCGCGCTCTTGGGCGCACAGGGCGCTGCCGGTACCGTAGAGCAGGCGCATAACGGGAACGTGGGCCGAGAAATGATAGCCCGAACGATGAAGGAGCAGCAGGTAGAGCAGATAGGCGAACGGCGCATTGCCCACGGGGAACATCCCCGATGCGCTCACGAAGAACAGCGCCGTCAGCGCCACAATAAGGCGATGGTCGCCGCACTGGCCCTTGAGGGGGCCGGTGCCCCCATCGATGAACGAGCAGAGCAGCTCGAGCCCCTCGACCCGGGCCGAAGTATCCTCGGGAACCGCCTCGATGCCGGCCACCAGCCTGGCGTAGAACATCTCAATGAAAGCAGGGGTGACTGCTTCGTCGCGGTACTCCTCTATTGACAGCAGCACCTTGCCGGCATTGGCCGCCAGAAGTTCGATGCCGCATTCCGGCTCGCAGGCACGCACGCACACTCGCCGCAGCCGCGCGACATCGATGTCGGGATGCTCGAGGCCGATGGCGTACACCACCTCGTTGGCCGCCATGTTCAGTTCCAGGTGGCCGCCTTCCGGATCGTAGAAGATGCGCCCGTAATGGGACGCGAGCCCCTCGTTGATCTGGAACTCTTCGAGGAGCGCCTCCAAGTGCCAGGTGGGGTCGTACCAGCAGCGAGCCGAAGCCGAAAGCGGGGGCAGATCATGCCCGAGGCCGCGGCGCAAGCTGTTGATTGAAAACCAGTACAGCGCCGCATCCTCGGGAGTGACACCGAGCGATTCCGCCAAACTGTCGTAGGTTTGCGCCCGCTGGGAGGCGATACGCAGGGCCCGATCGAGCAGCGGCGCCGAGCGAAATGCCGACTTGGATTCCACGATTCTCCCCTCCCCTTTGCTCTCCCATTCCTCCTCCGAACGAAACTATGTTCTCAGAAAGACGCGCCCGACTTCAAGAGGTTGGGCGCGCGCTAGAAAGTTTTTTCCACCCTTTACCCCTCGCCATCCCGCTACCGCAAGAGCGGTTCTATGCAAGAAAAAGTGCGATTGGGCGAGCTTTTTCATCCCGAAATGGCAGCCCATGCAGAAAAAAGTGCGATTGGGCGAGTCCGAAACTCGCTCAATCGCACTTTTCTGCGCACGACCGTTGTATTTCTTTGCAAGCGAGCCGGATCTCGCACAATTCCACGAACAGAGACACGAAAAAGCCCGCTGCGGACAGCGGGCTTTCGATTGCAGCATTGCGCGGCACCGACAAACGATGCGCGACTCCAAACTTAGCGCTTGGAGAACTGCGGGCGCTTGCGGGCCTTCTTCAGACCGTACTTCTTGCGCTCCACCATACGGGCGTCGCGCGTGAGGTAGCCGGCCTTCTTCAGCTCGGCGCGGTAGTCGCCGGCCTCCAGCAGAGCGCGGGAGATGCCGTGACGCAGGGCGCCGGCCTGACCGGACACGCCGCCGCCGTCGATGCGAGCCTTCACGTCGAAGTGGCCGGTGGTGTCGGTCACCTTGAAGGGGGTCATCGCGTAGTTGAACAGCGCCTCGCGGCCGAAGTACTCCTGGCCGTCGCGACCGTTGATGGTCACCTTGCCAGTGCCGGGAACGAGACGGACGCGCGCCACCGCGTTCTTGCGGCGGCCGGTGCCGTAGTACAAAGCCTCATCTGCCATGATTAACCCTCCAGATCGATCTTGCGGGGCTGCTGAGCGGCATGGGGATGCTCAGCGCCGACGTACACCTTCAGTTTCTTGCCCATCGCACGGCCCAGCGTGTTCTTCGGCAGCATGCCCTTGACGGCATGCTCGATGACGCGCTCGGGGTGCTTGGTCATGGCCTCGGTGAACGTCTCCTGCTTGAGCCCACCCGGGAACCCGCTGTGACGATAGTAGGTCTTGGTGGCAGCCTTGGTACCGGTGACCTTGATCTTGTCAGCATTGATGATGATGACAAAGTCGCCCGTGTCCACATGGGGGGTGTACTGCGGCTTGTGCTTGCCCTTCAGAATCTGAGCAGCCTTGGTGGCCACACGACCGAGGACCTGGTCCTCAGCGTCGATGATGACCCACTCGCGCTCAACCTCACCGGGCTTTGCATGATACGTCTTCACTGTTTTCCTCCAATAGATTGCAGGTTCTGTCGGGCGGGTGAAGCCTCCTCCCCCGCGTCGGCGTGGCAGCCGCAATAGCAGGGGCGGAACCGTCCGCCAGAGTGTTTGTTTTCAAAAGTGCACGATTCTCAGACGCCGGTTTCCTACGCCGACACGCGGTGCTTCGGGCCTGGACAACCCTCGGCGGTTGCGTTTCCTTGAACCCATGCGTTTACGGGGCTTTTGAAAGCGAACTTTTGCATTCTCACCCGCCCGCGCGCGAATGTCAACGAAACCGCTCCGAGAAAGCGAAGAATCGCCAAAACTCCACCCCCGAACGGCAGGACGGGCGCACTTCACCACAGAAGGGGACCATGCATAGAAGGACGATCCCTCTGCAGTAGGGAAGGACGGCCGCCACGGAACGCTCCGTCGACGAACCAGTCGAAAAATGCACGAGATTGACGGTTATGAGCGTCTAGGGGGTGCGGACGAGGCGCATTCCAGGAAGACGCTTGACAAACCCCAGGTCAGAGCATCGCGCGTGCAGGAGCACCTTCACAGCTGGCAACCTCGCACCCCTCCAGACGCTCATAACCGTCGATCTCGTGCAAAAAGGCCCCTCTTCGGCAACCAACTCCGAAGAGACCGGCACGGATCTCCCTGAGGTAGCGCGAGTAAATCGCCATGGGGGCTATCTTGCGACCAAGGAACCGATATGACTAATAAGCTAGTCAAATAGTCATTTCTAAGGTAAAATTCCCTCAAAACCTTGTGGGACTTTAGAAGGGAGCTCCCGTGGCAGCAAGCATTGCTTTGGCGGAAGCGAAGGCGAACCTCTCCTCCGTCGTTCGACGCGTGGACGAAACAGGAGCCGAGTTCGTTGTCACCGTGAGAAACCGACCATGCGCGATGATCGTGCCTATCCCTAAGCCAGCACCGCGCAAGCTGAAGGCTGCTGGCGCGCTCGCGGGAAGGAGACCGAAGGCGTCGCGCGCCGAGGAAAAGGCCGCTTACCAAAATGCGCTGGAGGCGAAGTATGTCGACCTTCCTTGATACGAACTGCCTGCTTCGCTATCTTCTTGCTGATATCAAAGATCAATTCGAGACGGTATGCCGACATGTGGAAAACGGCGCGTGCACCTCACCCGAATTCGTAGCCGAATGTGTCTATGTACTCGGCGGAACGGTTTACGGCTTCGACCGAACCGACGTGGCCAACACCATGACAGCGCTCCTCGACGACATCGCCTGCGAACACGAGGCGGCCGTACGCTACGCCCTCGAGCTCTATCGGAACCACACGCTCGACTTCGCCGACTGTATGCTGGCCGCCCGCTTCGTCGTGGAAGGCACCCCCGTGCTCACCTTCGACAAAAAGCTCAACCGATTGCTGGAGGAACTCGCGTAGCCCTCTCTGCGCCTGCGCCGTTGCGAGGGGAATTGTTTCCGTTGGCTTACACGCGGGCGGTTGCGCTCGCAGGCGCGCAGGCGATGGCGCACAATACGGAATGCTTTGTGAAATCCCGGGGTCTAAGGAAGCCTGTCCGTTATGGAAACTCTGTCGCCGTTCGCATTCGTCACGTTGGTCACGCTTATCTCCGGCGCCGGGGGAACGGGGCTCGGCGGCCTCATTGGCGCGCTGTTTAAGAGCGAGTCGAACCGCACCATCAGCCTGCTTTTGGCCTTCGCCGGCGGCGTCATGACCGCCATGGTGTGCTTCGATCTTCTGGCCGAGGCCGAGGAGGCCGCCGGCCAGATCGCCGAGCACGGCGTGCTGCTCGTCATCCTCGCCGTGGCCCTGGGCGTGGCCGTGGTGTACCTGCTGAACCACCTCATCGACCGCAAGACCCGCAAAGAGGTCTCGCACACCGCCGATGCGCACCACCCCGAAACCCACGACGACATCGACGAGCTGGTGCACGCCGACCACCTGAACATGCACAAGCGCCACAACGACTCGAAGCTGTCGCTGTTCGTGGCGGGCGTCGTCATGGCCTGCGCCATCGCCCTGCACAACATTCCCGAGGGCATGACCATCGGCGCCAGCTTCGCCGTGTCCGACAACCTCATGTGGGGCACGGGCATGATCATGGCCGTGCTCATCGGCCTGCACAACATCCCCGAGGGCATGGCCGTGGCCGTGCCGCTCATCTCCGGCGGCACCGGGCGCGCGCGTGCAACTCTCATCACGGCGGCCTGCGGGCTGCCTACGCTACTCGGCGCGTGGCTCGGCTTCTGGCTCGGCGACATCGGGCCTTTGGGCCTCACGCTGTCGCTCGGGTTCGCCTCGGGCGCTATGCTGTACGTGGTCTTCGGCGAGATCCTGCCCGAGGCCTACCTCATCTACCGGAGCAAGCTCCCCGCCTTCGCCGTCATGGTAGGCCTGGCCCTGGGCATGTTCATGATCTTCTTTTAGCGAGACCAGCTACAAAAAACGCCACCCCTCTTCTGCTACACAATGGTTGCTCGCGTGATGTTGGTTCGAATTCGTTCTGAGCGTATTTTTCAAACTTACGTCATGGTATGCTTCTCGAAAAGTATGAGGTGACCCACTAGAAAGATGATCCTATGAATATCGGAATGGAGAGCGAAACCGTCGAGCACAAGAAGTCTACGTCCGAACTCAAAGAAGGTGTATCCTCCATTGCGGCCATTCTCAACAAACACAAGGCAGGCGAACTCTATTTCGGGGTCAAAAACAACGGCGATGTATGCGGAATGCAAGTTGCCGACACCACCCTACGGGAAATCAGCCAGACTATTGCCCACTCCATAGAACCCAAGATCCATCCCGTTATCGAAAAGCTCAGCGACGGCGAGGGCCGTGATTATATTCGCGTCTCATTCTCTGGCGATAGCGCTCCCTATTCATGCAAAGGGGTATTTCGCATCCGCGTCTCCGACGAAGACGTGCTAATGAGCCCCTTGGAAGTACGCCGAGCGGCCGCCCGAGCTTACAACATCGAACACCCTTGGGACCAGCAACTGAGCAATACGCCCGTTGATAGCATTCGAGAAAATGTGCTGAAGGACTATATTTCTCGCGGCCGTTCGTCTGGCAGAATCTCATTCGATTACGAAGACCCCGAAGATGCCCTAGCGCGCCTTGAGCTTGCCGAGGGCGGGCTGCTTACCAACGCTGCCTGCGTATTGTTTTGCAAGCCGGACGACATTATGCTCAAGATGGCGGTATTCGCGACTGACGCCAGGATCAACATCCTCGATATGCATCAAGAACAAGAGGACCTTTTTACCATGGCCGCCATGGCGGAAAATTACGTGATGCGAAACCTTAAATGGCGATTCATCATCACGGGCGAGATGCAGCGCACCGAAGTACCCGAGATACCTCGGGCAGCCATCAAGGAGGCCCTGTTAAATGCCTTCTGCCACCGCGACTATACTTCGCCCCTCGCCGTTCAGGTCGACATATTTGGGGACAAAGTCGAGGTATTCAATCCTGGATGGTTCCCTGAGGGCATAACTCCCGAAGAGCTGCTAGCCGGCACAACCCCGCCTCTTTCGAAGAGTCCCAATCGCCTTATCTCGCGAACGCTTTATCGATCGAGAGACATTGAATCGTACGGAACGGGAATCCAACGCATCAAGGCCCTTTGCAGCGAGGCTGACATTCGGTTCGAGTATGCGAGAGTGCCCCAAGGCACAATTCTTAGATTTTATCGGCCCAACTGGTTTGAAAACGACAACGGGGGCGCGAGTGCCGACAACAGGGGCGCGAGTGCCGACAACAGGGGCGCGAGTGCCGACAACGGGGGCGCGAGTGCCGACAACGGGGGCGCGAGTGCCGACAACGGCATTCCCCTGCTTCTAGAAACCGAAGCAGCCGCTTACCACTTCATGCTTGAGCACGGAATGGCCACCAGCGAGCAGATCAGCCAAGCCACGGGTTTAAGCAGACGAGGAACGACTCAGATGCTCCGGCGACTCATCGCTAAGGATTTAGTGGTGGCGGAAGGGGGCAACAGGAACCGCACTTATCGCGCAAAGCAGTGAGACTTTACCTCGAGCGAGATTTTGCCCGAGGCCTACCCTCATCTACCGCAGCAAGCTCCCTGCCTTCGCCGTCATGGTGGGCCTGGCGCTGGGCATGTTCATGATCTTCTTTTAGAAAGCCGGGCGAACCTTGCCGATGCCCGGATGATCGAGGAATTCAACGTAGGCAAGCCAGATCTCCCCGGGCTTCGGGTCATGCGAGGGCATCGTAGACCCCGTCGTCCTCTTCGTCGTCCCAATCGGCAGGCAAAATGGTCCGGCGCGTTTCCGGATCGACTCGGACAACATCCTGCTTCGCCCAGTCGATACTCGGAATATGATCGCCATAGCCACTCTCTATGGGCGCCACCAGCACCCACGGTTTCGAATTCTTGAACACGGTGACGGGTCGCCCGGTTTCGCGCACTGTCGCAGCGATTTTCGAGAAATTGGCCCGCGTCTCAGCGACGGTCGCAGTCATTTCGGCCATGATGCCCCCTTTCAAGATGTTTGACGATCTCAATTATAGCCATTCTCATGTACAAATATATGTACATGAGATGACATTTCTCTCATGGAGATGCACCGCTATGCCGAGATCAGCGGAAAGAAGGTCATATCGCCAGAATAAAGGCGATGACCGCCGTGCCGATGGCTGCGGTACGGCGCTTCGCCCTTAGCTGGTAAATGAAGAGAATGAGAAGGTAGCCGAAGACGATCCCTTTCGTAATCACATCAGCAACGACGCGGGGCATACCCCAGAAAAACGTCGCCAGCGCACAGAGCACAATAACGACAAGGAGGACAAGGGGGCCGACGACCCACGGGTTCCGCAGGCTCCAGAACTCGTTGGTGCTCTCGTGCTCGATCCACCATAGGGCTGTCCTACGTTCACGCTTATCGTCGATCATTACTTGCCCTCCTTTTAGTCGCCACTATTGAAAGAGTATAAAGAAAACTGCATAGGTGGCCGCAAGGCCCCAAAGTTCGAGCGCCGTGCAAAAGTAGCGCCTCGCCAGAATTGTGCGAACAACAGCGAAGCACTCGAACGCCATCGTGGCCGCGCCCCACCCAACACGTCGGATGTCTTCCGGTAGGCCGAAGACGGGCAGGACGGCAATCAGCACCATAACGAACGCCCAGACGGCGGTTACTACCTTATCCGCCCGAGCCCACAAGCTGGGCCTATTTGCGCTTTCGCTCATATTGACCACCTATCTGGCGCTTCTCTAACTTGATGTTCCCGCTCATTTAATCGAGGTCAAATTGAGAGGTTAAAGCAGCATTCCGACAATAGCACAGATTGCACGCACACGACGACCCGTCTTCAACACCCAAGAAATTACTATATAACAATTATTTTTGTAACACAAGGTCAATAGTTATTTTTTTTTAATAATTTATAAGTAGCAGTATCGAGCGAACTGCCCAAGTAACAAAGCAGCAAAAAGACATTCCAGGTATTCGAATTGTTTTAGATTTCCCCTAGACTATCGTTGATGCATGGTCTACTATGTTTATTGTCGTACAATAATTTTTACGAGAGGAGTCCTCATGCTGTTCTTTAGTGACAACACATTCGCCGCCGCTTGCCTAGGCATAGGCCCTACAGGTCATTGCGTTCAAATTTGAATTGCCACGCCCGCTCCAGACGATTGCCCCGAGCAATAGCAGCAAGACAGGCGTTGGAGCCCAACAGTGGATAAGCAATTAGCCGCAATCAAGACAACGCGGAGCAAGCTCGTTTCAACAAGTCGTGGACTCGCCACTCTCTTCTTGATCATTTTCGTTTTGTACTGCGCCGCCCATGTCGCGGTTTTTCTTTATATGGCCCTATTACCCAATGGGTTTTCCTATCTCGGCCCTTCAACGCTTGCGGGCACCTTGCCTTTCATCATTCCTTCTATATCAGGCGGTTTCACCATTTTCTTGCTCTGGCGCATTTTCCGTGAAATCGGGCGCAATGCCTCCCCTTTCACACCATTGCGGGTTCGACAAATCAGAGCGTTAGGTTTCCTCTTTTTGGCTACGGCGATTTGCGGCTTCTTCATCACCCCCGGCACAGATGTTGGCGCCATCAATGGGGATGCCCATATGCTCATCGAAAGCGATGCGTCTGCGAGCGATTCGATTCACGTTGATGCAACCAGCTTCATGATCTCCATAGTGTGTTTCGCGCTCTCATTTATTTTTAGCTATGGTGCCACTCTTGAGCAGGAAACCGACGACCTAGTGTAAAATCACGGCCATGAAATACGCAATCCAGCTCGGTAAGCTCATGAAGGAACGCGGTGTGCGCGGCACCGACCTCGTTGAGCTTACCGGACATACTCCGGCCAATATTTCGCGCTTGCGACAGGGGAAGATCCGTTCGGTGCGGTTCTCCACCTTGTTCGCTATCTGCGATCGCTTGGACTGCGCCCCCGGCGACATCCTCATTCGCATCACCGATGAGGAGGCCGAACATCCCGAGAAGGGCGTCTTCGTGATCAATTTAGAAGACGAAGCCGACGACTAGCGCTTCCGCTCCCCACCCCTCACCCCAAGGCTTAACAAAGGCGAAACACCGGGGTCGGTTTCGCGAAACATTGCTCTCCTATGCTGACGATACAGCATTCCGCACAATGCACAAGGAGAACGCTATGTACGATTTCGACCGACCGCGCACCGCGCGCCCCGACGCCGCAGGCACCGGGACCGTCGCCGGCTCCGCCCGCCTTGCGCCCTGCGACCGGCACCCACGCGCGCCCCGCGAAGGCGATGTCCGCATTCCCGCCGGGTGCGCCATCGCGGCCATCATGGACCGAAGCGGCGCGCGCCACGACGGGAGCGACATCCTGCGCTCCATCGCGCTCATGCACGACCGCTCCAACGGCCTGGGCGGCGGCTTCGCGGCCTACGGCATCTACCCGGAGTACGAGGAGCTATACGCCTTCCACATCATGTACGAGTCCGATGAGGCCCGGCGCGAGACCGAGGCCTACCTGGACACCTACTTCATGAGCGAGAAGCAGGAGCGCATCCCCACCGAGCCCGTCGCCTCCATCAAGAACCCGCCGGACATCTGGCGCTACTTCGCCGCACCTCACCCCATGCGCCTGGCGGCCAGCGGCCTGGACGAGGCCGAGTACACCATGGCCCACGTCTTCCACATCAACGGGAAGATCGACGGGGCCTTCGTCGCCTCGTCGGGCAAGAACATGGGCGCCTTCAAGGGCGTGGGCTACCCCGAGGACATCGGCGCGTTCTACCGCATCTGCGACTACGACGCCTGGGCCTGGACGGCCCACGGGCGCTTCCCCACCAACACCCCCGGCTGGTGGGGCGGCGCGCACCCGTTCACGCTGCTGAACTGGTCGGTGGTGCACAACGGCGAGATTTCCAGCTACGACGCGAACCGCCGTTACGTGGAGCAGTTCGGCTACGACTGCGAGCTGCAGACCGACACCGAAGTCATCACCTACCTGTTCGATCTGCTGAGCCGCCGCCACGGGCTCACGCCGGAGCTGGCCGCCCACATCATGACCGCGCCGGCCTGGGACGAGATCGACGCCATGGAACCGTCGCAAGCCGCCTTCGAAACCGCTCTGCGCACCACCTACGCGAGCGCACTCGTGAACGGACCTTTCTCGGTGATCTTGGGCTCGAGCGAGGGATTGCTCGCCATCAACGACCGGCTGAAGCTGCGGGCGCTCATGGCCGCCGAGAAGGGTTCCATGGTGTACATGGCCAGCGAGCAGGCGGCCATCGAGCTGGTGTGCCCCGACGCGGAGAACATGCGCGCCATCGGGGGCGGCGAGCCCTTTGTGGTGCAGCTTGATTCCGTGGTCGCCGCCAAGGCCGCTGCCGATACCGACGCCGAGAACGATCCGCACAACGCGCCGTTGGCCCACGAGGTCGGCGTGCTGCCCCGCCGGAAGGAGGCTTAAATCATGCGCGACTTCCGCAACCCCCGCTACAAAGTACTGCGCGACCGGGAAGAGTGCATCGAATGCGACCTGTGCGTGCGCCAATGCGCCAACGAGGCGCACTACCGCGACGAGAAAACTGGCGCCCTGCGCGCCGATTCCATGAAGTGCGTGAACTGCCAGCGCTGCACGCTCCTGTGCCCCACTCGGGCCCTTGCCATCACCCGCTGGCCCCAGGTGGATGCCGAAAGCGCCGTGTGGACCGAAGGCGCCATGGACGACATCACCGCCCAGGCGCAGACCGGAGGGGTGCTCCTCGCCTCCATGGGCAATCCGAAGAGCTACCACATCTACTGGGAGCATCTGCTGCTGAATGCGAGCCAGGTGACCAACCCCTCCATCGACCCTCTGCGCGAGCCCATGGAAACCCGCGTGGTGCTGGGCAGCCGCCCGAGCAAGCTGCGCGTGAACGAGTGCACCCGCACCGTCGTCTCTCCCCTGCCGCCCCAGCTGTCGCTAGATGTGCCCATCATGTTCTCGGCCATGAGCTTCGGCTCGGTGTCGCTTAACACCCAGAAGGCGCTCGCGATGGCCGCGCGCGAGCTGGGCACCTACTTCAACTGCGGCGAGGGCGGCCTGCACCGCGATTTGGAACCCTACGCCGACCGCGCCATCGTGCAGGTGGCCAGCGGACGCTTCGGCGTGGACCCGCACTACCTGAACGCCGGCGCCGCCATCGAGATCAAGATCGGCCAGGGCGCCAAGCCCGGCATCGGGGGGCATCTGCCCGGCGAGAAGATCAACGAGGAGGTGTCGCGCACCCGCATGATTCCCGAGGGCACCGACGCCATCTCGCCGGCGCCGCACCACGACATCTACTCCATCGAGGACTTGCGCCAGCTCATCTTCTCGCTGAAGGAGGCCACCGGCTACGCCAAGCCCGTGGCCGTGAAGGTGGCCGCCGTGCACAACGTGGCAGCCATCGCCTCCGGCATGGCCCGGGCCGGCGCCGACATCATCGTGCTGGACGGCTTCCGCGGCGGCACGGGCGCGGCGCCCAAGCGCATCCGCGACAACGTGGGCATCCCCATCGAGCTGGCCCTGGCCGCCGTGGACGAGCGGCTGCGCCAGGAGGGCATCCGCTCCACCGTGAGCCTCGTGGCCTCGGGCACCCTGCGCAACGCCGCCGACGTGGTGCGGGCCGTGGCCCTCGGCGCCGACGCCGTCTCCATCGGGTCGGCGGCGCTCATCGCCATGGGCTGCCACCAGTGCGGCGACTGCGCAAGCGGCCGCTGCAACTGGGGTATCGCCACCCAGCGGGCCGACCTGGTGGCCCGCCTGAACCCCGACGCCGCCGCCGAGCGCGTGGTGAACCTCGTGTCCGGCTGGAACCGCGAGATTCAGGAGATGATGGGCGGCATGGGCATCAACGCCATCGACTCGCTGCGCGGCAACCGGCTGATGCTGCGCGGCGTGGGGCTCAACGAAAAGGAACTGGAAATCCTCGGCGTGAAGTACGCGGGAGAGTGATCGCATGCCTAAAACCATCATCGTTGAATTGGGAACGAAGCACTTCCAGGAGGCCAACGCCGCCGTGCGCGCAGCCCTGGAGGCGGCCGACACCGTCTGCATCGTGGAGGCCTACGCCCAGCGCTACCTGGGCTGCACGCTGCCCGTGGGCAAGCGCCTGGAAATTCATGGAACCCCCGGCAACGACTTGGCCTGCTACATGGACGGCGGCGAGGTGGAGGTATTCGGAAGCGCCCAGGACCAAACCGCCAACACCATGAACGCCGGCTCCGTGGTGGTCCACGGGCGCGTGGGCGACGCGGCCGGCTACGCCATGCGCGGCGGCGAGCTCATCGTGCGCGACGGCTGCGGCTGGCGCGGCGGCATCAACATGAAGCAGTACGGCGAAAAGCGCCCGGTCATCGTCATCGGCGGGGACGCGGGCAACTTCCTCGGCGAGTACATGGCCGGCGGCATCATCGTGCTCATGGGCCGCGCCGGCGATCATTTGGCCTCCGGCATGCACGGCGGGGTCATCTATCTGCGCCGTAACAACGCGCCGGCCGTGGTGCCCGACGGGCTGGATGTGGGAGAGCTGACCGACGATGACTCGGCGACTCTCGGCGCGCTGCTCGCCCGCTACGACGCCTGCTTCGGCACCGAGCCCCACGAGCAGGCGAGCGTAGACGAGTTCGTCGCGCTGCGCCCCGCCTCCAGCCGGCCTTACGCGGCCATGTACGCGAGCTAGACGCGCTTCGGTCGCAGAAAACCCACATCTCGTCATCACCAACAGCCGGAAACACCCGCCGAAAACCAGCTCGCCCGCAGCCGGGCCCGCAAAACACAAGAGGCGCCTCGGGGAGGGTCGAGGCGCCTCTTAACAAGAATGACGCCGGGCGCTCGTAGAAAAGCGCCCGGCAGAGGGGGATGGAAAAAAATTACAGGCTGGCGACGTACTTGCCGGTCACATAGCCCTGCGTGTGGGCACGGCCGAGGGACAGGCCCGGCATGTACATGGAGTAATCCACGCCGCCGTAGAAGTTGCCGGCGGTGTTGCCCACGGCGAACAGACCCGGAATGGGCTCGCCGGTCTCAACAGCCAGCACTTCCATGTTCGGGCCAACGTTCACGCCAGACACGACGGCCGACACGCGCACATGACGGTGGATGCCGTAGAAGGGCGGCGTGTCGATGGCGGTCAGCCACTTGGCCTCCTTGCCGAAGTCGAGATCCTTGCCGGCGGCGACGCACTCGTTGTAGCGCTTCACGCTCTCGACAAACGCAGCCGCGTCGGTGATGCCCAGCTTCTCGGCCAGCTCTTCCAGCGTGTCGGCCTTAAACGTGGCGATCTGATCCTTGAAGACACCGGTCTTCTCGCCGTCCTCCTCGGGCATGTACACCTTGATGGCCTCGGGATCGAACAGCTTGCCCGGCCACTCGGCAGCAGCAGTCATATAGTTGCTGTCGAAAATCTGGTTGTAATCGCCCTGGTCAGCCTCGCTGCGCAGGAAGTTGTTCATCAGCGACATGCCGAGCGTCTCGTCGCAGAAGCGCGTGCCGTCGTTCTTCACAGCCAGGAAGGGCATATCGGCCATGGAACCCGGGCCACCGTCGAAGTCGTGCAGCATCTTGGTGTGCGTGATGTCTTCGATGGCACCGCCGGCCCACACGGCCATCTTGTGGCCATCGCCGGTCTTGTTCATCTGCTTGCGACCGAGATTCTGCAGGTCGGGCAGGTAGTAGGCCATCATATCGTCGTCGTTCTGGTAGTCGCCCGTGGCCAGGATGACGCCCTTGGCGGCATTGAACTGCACGTTGCCGTCGGCGGTTTCCGCAATGACACCGGTCACGCCGGAAGCATCGCCCACGAGCTGCTTGGCCTCAGTGTCGTAGAACACCTCCACGCCCTGAGAGGCGGCGTACTCGGCCAGCACCTGCATGCCGTTGCCCGTGTTGTAGGGCTTCGGGCCGAAGTCGATGGACAGGTAGTCCATGGGATACCCGTTCACTTCCTTGATGGCAGCCGTCCACTTCATCGTGCTGTCGGAAATCTGGGCACCCTGGGCGGTGGCCAAGTCGAGCAACCACGTGATGCACTCGCCGGAGTTCTTCGCCCACAGCTCTACCTGCTCGCGCTTGCCGCGGTACTGATGATCCTTGATGAGGCGCGACACCACGGCCTCCACGCCGGCCGGATCGGAGGTGTCCAGCAGAATGCCCGTAGCGGTGTTGCCCTGGGAGATGGCCGTCGACTCCTTCTGGATGAGGGCGACAGTGGCTCCGGCCTCGCGAGCCGTAATGGCGGCGGGCACACCAGAAGCGCCGGCGCCCACGACAACCACGTCGTAGTCCTTGGTCTCGGCGATATCGGTGATGGGCTCGGGCGCGGCCAGGAAGCTCGGAAGCCCCTCGCGCACGTGACCGGCCACGGTGGTCGTGCCGGTGGCGGCAGTCGGCGTGTCGCTCGAAGCGGAGCCGGCAGCGGCGCTGCCGGTCGGCGAGCAGGCGCCCAGAAGCGCAGCACCGCCGAGACCCGCCGCAGCCAGGCCGCCGATCTTGAACAGGTTACGTCGAGTGAATTCAGCAGTCATGGTGAGTCCTTTCTGTTACCCCTTGATTGCCTGCGCCAGAAGATCTCGGGGTTCCCTCCCCTGCGACTCCTCGGGACGCTGGGGCCACCCTAGCAGTCATCATGGGCGCACAAACATCGACCATCAGCGCATTTCGCGGGTTTATTTTTATAACCCCTTGTCATAACCCCCGCCTGATCAGGCCCGTTACCCAATGCTCCCAAAACATGATGGAAAAGGTTACGGTATCATAGACCCTAGTTTTTTCGGAAAGACTCGGAGGGGGGTTAAGGCCATGCACAGCGCACCGCAGGCTGCGAGCAAGAAACTCATAGGCAAGTCGGAGTCGGAGCCAACTCCGACTGCAGGCTCGGCTCCGACCTCAAGCGCGGCGCAAGCGCCGTCAGCATCCGGAGCATCGTCGGCACCTTCCGATCCCTCGGCCTTCGGAGGTACGGCAACCTCGGAGGTCGCCGAGAGGCACCGCTTTCCTGTGGTTCCCTTCGTCTTCCTCGGCGTGGGCTTCTACCGTGCCTGGATCGAGATCGCTTTCGTCGGCTCGTTCGTGTCGTTTCCCGCGATCCCCTTCGGCGCGCGCGAGTGCTTTGACGGAGTGGGCGCCATCGTCATGCTCATCTGCGTGCTGCTCGCGCGGCGCATTGGCCCCTTCTACCGCCATCCGTCGATCTTCGTGCTCTGCGGCGCGTGCATGACGCTTGCCACCGTCGCACTGTTCGCCACCATGATCGTGCCGAGCCTCGGCTACACGGCAACATGGCTGGCCGCTATCGTCGGCGGCGTGGGAATGGGGCTTGTCATTCTTATATGGAGCGAGGTGTTCGGCTGCCTGAGCCCTTTGCGAGTCACCCTCTATTACACGGCCTCCATCGCCCTGGGCGCGGTGATCGTCTATGTTTTCATGGGGCTGCGCCTACCGTGGCTCGCTTGCCTCACCGCGCTGCTGCCGGCGGTATCGCTTGTGCTCGCACGGCGCAGCATGGATCGCATCCCTGCAGAAAAACGGCCCCAGCCGAACCTCGTCAACTTCAAACCGCCGTGGAAGATTTTCCTGCTCATGGCCTTGTACGGGTTCGCTTACGGTATTTTGGAGACCCGCGTGTATACCGACTCCTTCGGGCCGCACTCATCGCCAGGAGTGCTTGTAGTGGCGCTCGTGATCTTCCTTAGCGTGGGCTTTCGCCGTGAGAAATTCGATTTCAACTCCATTGTGCGCATCGCGCTGCCGCTCACGGTGGCTGCGCTGTGGCTCGTGCCCATGTGGGGCGCGGGAGCCACCCTCCTCAGCGGTCCTTGTGCTATCGGGGGCTACACGGCCGCCACCGTGCTGATCATGGCGCTGTGCTCGAATATGTGCTATCGCCACGGCGTATCGGCCATCTGGCTGTTCGGCATCGAGCGCTCGCTGCGACTCGCTTTCATGTTCCTCGGACGCACAGTGGCTAACATGGGAGAGCACGGAAGCCTCGGAGCCGGTGATGGCGGCCTGCTCATTTCGGGCCTTTCCATGATCGCCGTCATCATGGCCACCGTGCTGCTGCTCTCCCAGAAGAACGTAGATGGCCAGTGGGGCCTCTCGTTCTTAAACGGCAGCGGGAAAAGCCGCGCCGATAAGCACGCGCAGCAGGTGGACAATCGGTGCGCCGCCCTCGCCGCCGAATACCACCTCACGGCGCGAGAGCTGGAGATCCTCAAGCTGCTCGCCCGACACAAGACCGTGGGCATGATCGAGCGCGAGCTGGTCATTGCCAACGGCACCGCCAAGGCCCATGTGCGCCACATCTACCAAAAGCTGAACATCCATTCCCGAGAAGAGTTGTTCAACCTGCTTGATCCCCATCAGCTCGACCCTCTGGAAGAGCAGGAATAGAACTAATTCCAGGGGTCTTCCGAGAACAGAGGCTCGCGCTCGGCGGGACGGTCGGAATAGGGGTCGTAGCCGTCGTCGTCCTCGTTCTCCGCGCGGACGAAGGGGTCGCCGGAGGCCGCAGGACGCAAATGCCCCGATCCGGCGGCTGCGTCGCGCCCTTTCGCCTGCTGGCTCGGCAGCGGCTTCACCACGATGCGAGCGTAGGGATCTTTCCTCGGATCAATGGACATGAGGTGCCTCCTTTCGTATACGCTTATCGATGCTCTTCTGAACTCGGGGCCCAGGGGCGACCAAGGTCGCCCCCTACGGGAATCAAGCTCGGCTTTCCCTCTGTAGGGGCGGATCTTGGTCCGCCCTCCCGACGACGTCAACCGTGCTCACGAGAGCTGGCCAGCGCGGGTGATGTCGTAGGGGGTCGTTTGGTACACATAGTAGTTCAGCCAGTTGGTGTAGAGCAACTGGGCGCAGGAGAACCACGTGGAAACCGGCTCGCGCGTCGGGTCGTCGTCGGGGAAGTAGTGGGCCGGCACGGCGATATCCATGCCCTTGGCGATGTCACGGTCGTATTCCGCCTTCAAGGTCTCGCGGTCGTACTCCGGGTGACCGAACACAAAGAAGTTCTGCGAGTCGGTGGACTTCGCCACGTACACGCCGGCCTCGTCGGACACGGCGATCAGCTCGAGCGCGGGATGCGCCTCAATATCGGCCGCCCGCACCTCAGTGAAGCGCGAATGGGGCGCGAAGAACCTCTCGTCGAACCCGCGCACCAAAGGCGACGTGCGCTTGACCACCTCGTGGGGGAACACGCCGAACATCTTCTCGGGCAGCTCGTGCTTGGGCACGCCGTAGTGGTAGTAGATGCCGGCCTGGGCGCCCCAGCAGATGTGCAGCGTGGAGTGCACGTGAGTCTTCGACCACTCCATGATCTCGCAGAGTTCCGGCCAGTAGTCCACCGCCTCGAATTCCAGACGCTCCACCGGCGCACCGGTGATGATGAGGCCGTCGAAGTGTTTGTCGCGCACTGCGTCGAAGGTGGTGTAGAAGGTCTCCAGGTGCTCGGCGGCCGTGTTCTTCGAGTCGTGGCTCGCGGTTTGCAGAAGCTCCACTTCAACCTGCAGCGGCGTGTTCGACAGCTTCCGCAGAATCTGGGTCTCCGTGGTGATCTTGGTGGGCATGAGGTTCAGCAGCAGCAGCCGCAGCGGACGAATGTCCTGGTGCATGGCGCGATGCTCGGTCATGACGAAGATGTTCTCGTTCTCCAGCGCCGCCGTGGCCGGCAGCGCGTCGGGAATGCGAATGGGCATGCGTCCTCCTATTCCACGGCAGCCAGGGCCTGGTCGATGTCGGCGATGAGGTCGGCGGCGTCCTCGATACCGCAGGACAGGCGCACGAGGTCGGCGCTGATGCCGGCCGCCTCAAGCTCCGCGTCGTTCATCTGGCGATGGGTGGCGTTGGCCGGGTGCAGCACGCAGGTGCGGGCGTCGGCCACATGGGTGGCAATCTGGGCCAGCCTCAGGTTCTTCATGAACGTCTCGGCCGCCGCGCGCCCGCCGGCCACGCCGAAGCTCACCACGCCGCAGGAGCCCTCCGGCAGGTACTTCGCCGCCAGGGCCGCCTCGCTATCGCCTTCCAACGACGGATGGCGCACCCAGGCCACCTTCGGGTGGCTCGCCAGGTGCTCGGCCACCGCGTCGTTGGTGGGGTTCGCCAGGCGCGTGTAGAAGTAGCCGGACTCATCCAGATCGAACAGGCGCCCCATGTGCTCGCTCGTGTCGTACTTCCAGGTGGTGTTCTGGTAGATGGGCACCTGGCGCGGCTCGCCGTCGCCGGGCCGCCACCCGCCTTGCACGCAGATGGTTCCAACGCGCTCGACCATGGAGGGCTCCTTCGCTGATTCTGCATCTCATAGAAGGGGTTCGCCCATTAGAGGGGCACCAAGCCCGCACCCGTTATAGGAAGTACCCAGCCAATGCCATCGGAAAAACCGAGGAACGCCCCAATGCCGCAGTTCGGAGCGAAAAAGCAGCGGGCCCCCGGAGCGCCATATGACGTCCCAGGGGCCCGATTTTCTATCGGCTCGCTTCCGCAGCGCACCCGTTTGCAAGGGGGTTTGGGGAAAGGTGCCCTGCGAAAAGCGGCTTTTAGTAGAACATGAACACCGATGCACCCGCCGAGTAGAACACCATGCGCAGGCACACGGCACCCACGATCGCGCAGGCGAGGCCGACGCCGGCGAGGGGCACCGCGGGCGCACCCTTGCGACGGCCGAGAACCGCGCATACGACCGGTACCGCGCAGCCGATGACCACCACACCTATCCAGAACAGAAGCGATGCTTCTCCGGACAGAATGTTCGCCGCCTCAGCAGGATTGGCGATGGGATAGTTGGGATGGGTCGGATCCCAATACAGACCCACCTCGGTAAAGGACGCCGCGCTCATCACGACCGACGCGCCCCATGCCACCGAGAGCACGGCGTTGGCGACGGCACCGACCACACCGCTGGTGGCGAGCACCGATCCCGCTCGCGCGACCGCTTCCGTCGAAACGGCTTCCGGGGCATCCTCAGAAACACCTTCCGCATCGGGGAAGAACGCAGCCAAGAGCGTCACCGTCAGCGGGCCGAAGAGGGCGGCGTTACCCAGGTAGGCCAGCCAAAGCAGGGGCGAATCCCAGGCCGGACGGGCCGCCATGTTGTAAGAGTGGCTCATCACCACCACAAGCGCCACCGACACCACGATCGCGGCCACCGCCAGCCACCGGGGCACCACAGGCTCCGGCTTGCGCAGGTACACGAAGTACACCACCATCACCACCGCCATCAGCACGATGACGATAAGTTCCTGGGTAATGCCCGACGTGGGGTTGCCGAAGCCGTTGAAGATGCGATCCCAGTGCTCCAGATGGAAGAACACCGCGATGCCGCCCACGGCCAGCAGCACGACCGACGTCACCAGCGCGGGCATTTGCACCCGCTTGCCGCCACCTGCCAAGGCAAGCACCGCTGCCGTTCCAAATACACCGGCCGACCACGCCATGAACAGCGTGAACAGAATAAGGGGCCATTGCATTTCCATTGCCTACTCCTTTCCCCGCCAGGTGTGGTCGCGCAGGATATAGAGGAACGACGGCCTATTCCCCACATCAGTCAGCGTATGCACATCGTGCTCTCCGTCGAAGGGCTCGCAGAAGTCGCCCATCGTTTTCCCACAAGGCCCGCGGAAGCTCTCGATGCCCTCGTCCAAATCGCCGAACCATTTGGCCATGCCCACGCAATTCGTCACGCACTGGGGCAACTCGCCCTGGGCGATCTGCTGCTCGCAGAGGGTGCACTTCTCCACGACGCGCTCTTCCTCGTTCAGGTAGCGCACACCGTAGGGGCAGCTCATGGCGCAGAACTGGCAGCCAATGCACTTGTCCTTGTCAATCTGCACCGTACCATCAGGCAGCTTATGGCTGGCGCCCGTGGGGCACACCTTCACGCATTCGGGGTTCTCGCAGTGCTGGCACTGTATGGGAAGGAAGTAGAAATCGTGGCTCGGCACCTCGTCCTGGCCCGGCTCATTGGGGCCGATGCGCAGCACCTTGTTCCAGAAGCTGCCGATGGGCACATTGTTTACCATTTTGCACGCACCGTTGCAGGCCATGCAGCCCACGCATCGGTTGCAGTCCACCGCAATGGCGTATCGAGTCATCGCTCGTCCCTCCCTTCGTAAACCGGCGCCCAGTCCTTCAAGCGCGGGTCGTTGGCATCATGAATGATCTCCACCCCGTCATCGGAGCAGGGACATGGATTGCCGAACGGCGAATTCTCTGGAGTGGCCTTGTACACCTTCACGGGATAGCCGCGCACCACCGACGCACCGCAATGGGGGTCATCGATATCGTTGTTGACCAGCTGGTTGACCGCCGAGAGCCGCCAGCCGTGCTCGGGAGCGGGCATTTCCGGATACCACCACATATGCTCGGCGTTGATGACGCCGCGCGGAATACCATAGTAGAGATCGACTGTTTGGCGAATCTTGCCTTGGGGGCTCTCGATCCACACCCAATCGCCCTGCTCGACGCCCCAGTCGGCCGCATCTTCTGGGTTGATTTCCACGCGCGGCACCGGCCACACCTCGCGGCACCAGGGCAGCTGGCGATGCTCGCTGTGGAAGTACACGGGGATGCGACGCCCCGTCAGGCAATGCACGGGATACTCTTTCCAAAGCTCGGGATTCTTGTCCATCGTGTCGGGGTGGGGACGATAATCGGGTAGCGCATCCTCAGCACCATGGTAGGTCTCCATAATGGTGCACCAAATTTCCTGCTTCATGGTGGGCGTGTTGAATCCCGGAATAACATTCGATGGGGTGGGGTCTTCCGCCATCGACTTCTTCATAAAGCCAGTCTGGAATCGATAGTAAGTGCCCCAGTCGTCTGGACGCAGCTTCTTCACGTCCCACCAGCCGTTTTCCTGGAATTCCTCAACCAATGCCTTCCACGACGGACCCACTTTGCGCACAGTGTGGTCGAGAATCTCCTCCATCGTGGGATAAGGGTTGTCTTCGTCCCAACCCCAGGGTAGCCCCGCGCGCTCGTACAGATCCTCGACGATCTGCGGATCGTAACGCGTATCGGCTGGAGGCTCCACGCAAGGTACGCACAGTCCCAGCGCGCCACCCGACCCCTGGCTCTGGCGCGGCGAGGGCACCTCCAGCCAGTGCTGAGCTGGCAACAGAACATCGGCCATTTCAGCGGTGGGATGGTGCCACAGGTCGATGTCGAACATGAAGTCCAGCTGGGCAAGGGTGTCCCACGCCATCGTGGTATTGCCCATGTTCAGAAAGTCTCCAGACTGGCACACGCATCCCTTCACCGGATAAGGCTCGCCCGTGACGCCCGCCTCCCAAACCGTATTGGCGTTCGCCCAGTTCGTCCACCACGCGAACAGCGGATGCGTGTCGCGCCCCAGTTGCTTCTCCATAATTTCCGGATGGAACTTCGGGTTATCCAACAGGGGCGATTGGGGAAGGCTGTCGAAAGAGCCCATATACGTGACGTCTATCTTCGTGGAGCCGCGCTGACCGCCGGGGCCGTCGGTGTTCCCGGTAATAGCGGTGAGCAGCTCGATGGCCCGGCAATTCATGATGGCATTGCCGTGATGCTCTACCGCCAACTGGTACATGATACCGCCATTGCCCCAACGCGGATCTACCCGCGTGCCGTACACAAGGGCCGCTTCGGTCACCTTTTCCGCAGGAACTCCGGTGATGGATTCCGATTTCTCGGGCGCATATTCAGCGCAACGTTCAGCGAACTTCTGCCAAACGGGAATGGCTGTGTGCTTCGTGCCATCGGCGAAAGTTACTTCGAATGTCCCCTCGGTAGCAGGATCAATGGACTCGAAATCATCTAGCTCGGGAGACCACGCCTGCATGTGGCCCTCCCGCACGTTCGCCTCTCCCCATTGACCCGGGAAGTTCTCCTTTGACCAATGCTCCTCGAAGCCGGATCCGTCATAGCGCTTGTAGGGCTTCTCCCCTTCCCAGATGCCGCACTCCGGATCGGTGGCGGGATCGTAGTCGGGATTGGCCTTTGCCTGGTCGGCCGAAGCGTTGAACCACTTCAACGAATTGGACGCCTTGTCCCACACCATGTACTTCCAGGGACTTCCGTCTTCCTGCAGATCCGCCTGGGTCAACAACTTGGTCTTCACCATTGTTGTGGCATTGTACGTATGAGGAATGGGCGGTCCCGAGGGCTCCTTATCATCTACCACAAGGAAGCACGCATTGGTCCAGCGCTTCACGAACTTCCAATCCACCAGGTCATTCTCGATGATCACGTGACACATGGCCAGGGCGAGCGCTGCGTCGGTTCCGCCCTTCAGCGCCAGATGAATGTCCGCCTCCTTGCCCAGGTTTGTTGTGCGCGGATCCACCGAGATAAATGTCTGAGCCTGCATGGCCTCATCAACTACCGAGCGGCCTGCCTCATCATAGTTGGAGCCCTCGGGCGTGGAGGCCCAGATGGTGAACACTGGAGGCCGTTCCACCGTGGCCGACCAACTGTGGTTGAATTCGGAGGTGAGTGCCGAAGCAAAGTGGCGCGGTCCCTTACACACCTGCCATGCCACCACGTTGTTAGGGGTCATGAACCAGCTATCATAACCGTTGTAGGGGGACATGCTCCAGATACGCCCCGTGCCTCCCATGGTGAACAGCGACTGGCCACCGTATTTGTCCTTTACCTGCTGAACGCCGGCCACAATGATGTCCAGTGCCTCATCCCAGCTAATGCGCACCCAGCCTGGATCCTCTCCCTTGGGGTTGGTACGCTTCATTGGATGGTACAGGCGGTCAGGATGGTAGCACGCCTGCAGCGACGCGACCGACTTGTTGCAGCAGCTGCCCATGGTGTGGGGCGCTGTCTCGTCGCCCTCGATCTTTACGGCCCGGCCGTTCGCCACGGTCACCCACACACCGCACTCCATCTTCCCGCATCCGCGACAGCAACTGCGAATGCGTTTGACTTCGCCCACACCATCTGCGGCAGTGTGCGAAGTTTCGGCCAGAGCGCTTTCCGCATTCAGAACAAGATTCGCCGCAACTGCCGTGACCGCCGCCGTTTTCAGGAAGCTCCGTCGGGACAAGTTCAATGAGCCCATTTCTCCTCCTTCTCTTTCCTCGTGGGGTTTTCCCGCATGGACCCGAGCCCGTACTCACGCATCTCCTCCCAGCAAATCGGACCGGTCGGCTACAATGCTGAGAGCGGCACTCGTCTAGCGGATTGTGCAATCAGTCTATCGCGCTGCTCCCAGCGATGGTGGTGCATTCTTTCTAGCCTTTACGCAGACCACGACGCCCTGTTGCGCAGCCGCCTAGCCTCATGCGCTCGCCTTCTACGGTGATGTTATATTTGCATCACCAGTCCCATGAAGCCGCGCCACCGAACGGAGCCCTATGGCATACTGTTCATGGTTGAGGGAAAGAGGGGATATGGAAATAGAGCATCTACGAGAATTCGCCATCCTCGCACGCCACTTGAATTTTCGCGAGGCCGCAGCAGATCTGCACATCTCGCAATCGGCACTCAGCCGCCACATTGCCGCACTCGAGCAGTTCTACGGCACGGCCTTATTCAAGCGCGATCGCCACGCCGTCTATCTCACCGATGCCGGAGCCTTCCTTCTCGATTACGCCGAGCAACTTTGGGAGCAGTTCTCCCTCTCCCGGGAGCATCTCCAGCGTCTTTTTTCCGGAGAGCGCCACCTGCGTATCAGCGGCATCGTCGGGCACCCTTCGTTTTATCCTTACATCCTTAATGCGGAAACTCGCTTGCGTGCCGCCGATCCCACCGTCACCCTGCGGGTCGAGCGCAATACGAGCGCCTCGCTCCTCGAGCAAGTCGAGGCGTTGCAGAGCGATGAGACCGATTGCGCCCTGCTTCTCTCCTCCGTTGCCAGCACCAGGGAGTCCTACGAAAACATAGAGAGCATCCGTCTGGGTCATGTCCCCGTGTCTCTCATCGTGCGACGCGACCATCCCCTTGCCCATGAGCCGCTTCTCACCGCTGACGCGCTCCAGAACGGCCGTTTCGTGCACTTTACCGGCCCCGATTTCTCACCTTACTGGCACGTTTTCAGCCAGTTGCTCGATGAGGCCGAAATAACCTACACGACCGCACCCTACCCCGCCAACAGCGAGTACGACATCATCCGGGCCATTGATGCCATGGGTACCGACCTCTATCTCTCGCCCCGGACTTCCATTCTACCCGCCATCGCCCAAAACCCCGATGCGGCCATCATTCCCCTCGTCGGCGAAGAACTTACCCTGAACCTGGATTTGCTCTACCGCCCGGGGCACAAGGAAGATCTCGTGCGCCTGGTCGCTCCGTGCCTCGAAGACGCCTTCGCCGCATTCAACGCAACTCTGTAGGTGGGCACCGTCGGCCCACCCCGCACTTCACTCGGATCCCCGCATGGCCGCGCATCCCCAGGCTTACGGCGCCCCTACTTCCCGCGCACGGCGTCGGCGGGGTGGATGGTCATGGATTGGAAGCGGTCGGCCATGTAAGCATCGCCGAACTCGTGATCGTAGAACTGCTGGATGGGCGTGTCCACCGGGTCATGGGACAGGCGCATGTACCAGCAGTCGAGGGCCTGCAGGGTCATGACGGCGTCCACCAGCATGAAGCAGGCGGCCACAGTGGTAAGCATATAGCGCCAGTTCCACGGGATGAGGTTCACGAGCCGCAGCATGAACGGCAACAGCAGTTTTATCCACACCACGCCGAGCAGACCCCAGCAGGCCATGAACGGAAGGCACGTGCGACCGCCGAACAGCGAGCCGGGCATGTTGGAGTAATCCCAGGCCACCGCACCGAACGCATACTGCATGAACAGGCTCACGAACGCCTCGAACGCACCGCCGATGACCGCCGCCACGAGGAAGATGACGAGCCAATTGCTTTTGTGGAAGCGGTTGAGGAAGATGGTCATAAGTACCGCGCCGCAGCCATAGATAGGCGAGAACGGGCCGAACAGCAGCCCCGCGCGGTCTTGCCATTGGCCTGGCACCACGAACAGAAAGTGGACGATCTCCTCCATGAGCAGCCCCAGCACGCTGGCCACGACGAAGATCCAGAACAGGTTGAAGAAGTTCAGCGTGATGTAGCCCTTGCCCGAGGGGTCGCGACCGAGCGTGCCGGCCTCCCCCTCCGCGTGCTCCTCGGCCTCGCGGGCCTTGCGATGGGCGCGGCGTTCTTCGAGCAGCGAGGGGTCGAGGTAGCTCTGCAGCGCCACCGTGACCGCGAAACCGACGCCGTAGGGAATAAGCTCGTAGCCAATGCCGGCCAGCATGATGGAGCACAGAGCCCCGGCCAGAAGAAGCACGTACAACCCGTAGGAGAGCAGCGCTGCCCAGCGCCGCTGGTTGCGGATGAGGCGCACGCCGAACACAATGAGCGTGACGGCGAGGGCCACCAGCACGGCCAGATTCACGAAGGTCACCACGATGGTGGAGATGCCCTCCCCGCGCATAGCCCCAGAGTCGAACATGGTCACAGCCTGATACATGGTCTTCGCGATGACCGGCAGCGCGACGCCCGAGCCGATAATGAGCAGCACGCCGAACACGCGCAGCACCACCGGCAGGCGCTTCTTGTCGGCGGGGCTGGTGAATTCGGCAGCGATAGTGGCCGCGGTCTCATCAAGGGCGTGCTTTTTCTCGGCTAGAGCCTCCTTAGCGTCATCGACAATGACGCTCGGGTGCTCCACGGCGCGCACGACATCGCGGGCCTCGTCGGCGGCGTGGGCGAGCTTTTCCTCGGCCGCATGCACGATGCGCTCGGGGTGGCGCGCGTCGTCTAAAGCCTCGCGGATCTCTTCTTTGTCGCGAGCAACGTCGGCCACCAACTCGGCATGATCGTTGTGCAGCTGGTCGTGCCACTCGCGATGAGTTTCAGCCACGTCGGCCTTTTCGAATTCCACGGCCTTCTCAAGGTCGTCCCGCAGGTCGGCCTCGGCCTTGCGCGCGGCCTCTTCCAGGTGATCTACATGGCGTTTTTCGTCTCCCATAGCCGGCCTCCTTTTCCCTGAACGCGTGTCTCGGCATCCAGTGTAAAGGGGCGCTCTGTGAAACCATGACCAGCTGACGCAACGTCTGCCAACCCGATAAGCCCTCGTTATGCAGCGGTTACGGGAAACAAGCGGCCGGCGGCCTACCCCCAGCAGGCGATGAACATCGCAATGCCCACGAACACGACGGCCAGTCCCATAACGGCCATAATGTCGCTCAACTTGTGCACGTCAGCCTCCTCGCGCTCGTTCTGCTCCGACCCTCTATCTACTAGACGTTTGAGAAGCCCGTTTTGTTGCACGCCCCACCCACCTTCCACAAAAGCAGCACGAACCAGAGAGCGCCTCGACCGCGAAAGAGGGCTACGAAGAAACGCGCGGGACAAGAACGTCGAGCAGGCGCCTCGCCAATCTAGCGCCCGAGGATCCCGTCGGTGTAGGCGTTGCGCGGGTGCACTTGGGCGGCATCGCGAGCGTTCGCCAGCTTCAGGGCGATAACGCGCCACGGGCTGCAATCGAGATACGCAACTTCCATGGCCGAAAGATCGGCATTATCGATGCCGTCCTGCTCGGCGAAGCTGTTACGGTAAATGACGAAGGCGTAGCGGATTACGCGCGTCTCACCCGGCATCAGCGTGTCATACCCGCCGGCAAGGCCCACTATGAAGTCATCGCCACCAAGAGGATACAGCGCTGCTTGAGCATAATTGTCTGGAAGCATCCCGGCATCCATCATCGCGTTATCGCCCGTGAAGGCGGCACACCGCAGCACAGGGTTCGGCGGTGCCGCGGGTTCGGTGCCGAGATTGCCAACCTCTACATCGACCACCACCATGCGAACGTCCTCGTCGGCGAACAGCATTCCCGAACCTGCCGAGAGGTTCGTCTCGACGTACAGCGGATACCATTCCGTAAACGCCGCTGGAGACACCATGGCGCAATCGACGACGCGGGCCGAGAACGGGGCGATCTCCTCATCCCATCCCTCGCTTTCCATCGCGGCTTGTCTCTCGGCTTCGGTCTTGGAATCCCAGTCCTCCTGCAGGTAGGGGCTTGCCTCCAGGTCGTATTTCATTCCCCAGTCCAAGTCATCCAGCACGACGGTCTCGCCAAAAGGAACTTTCACAATCTCCTCGGCCTTCCAATGGGGAGCGTAACCCGATGACATCCCCGTCGGCGTCTCCTGGGTTAAGGTAGCGCGTGCGGGCTGAGCGATAAAATGCGGAATCATCCAGGCGAGCGCCGCCAGAAGCACCCCTATGGCCGCAACGCCGACAACAACGCGGATCGCCCGGTTCGGCCCTGGCGCCTTCAAGCTCGTTTCTTCGGCCATAGCTCGCTCCTTTTCGCTCGATTACCGAGCCCAAACTAGCATGGGATCAGGCCAAAGGGCAATGGTGAGGTTTTTCACCCTAGGGCAAGCGCCTGCGATAAGATAAAGTGAGAGGCATCCAATCGGAAAAGGAGCCGAACCCGTGATTCCCTTCGCCAGCTTCATTATCGTCTTTTCCGCCCTAATCGGCGTAGGCGCGGCCTGCGCGGCCGTTGGGCAAGCTTGCTTTCGCCGACGCAGCGACGATGTGAGCACACGGCTGGCGGTACTGTGGTCGGTCGCGAGCATCGGGCTCTCCATTGTCGTGCCGGCACTGGATGGATTTCAGGCATCCAAAACGGCCGCGATCGCCTCAGCGGCGCTGCTGGCAGCAACCGCACTGGCCTCCTTTTTCCTAAGTCGTTACTGGCGCGAAGCCGCCATGAAGCGCGAAGCAGAGCGTTTGCAACTGGCGAAAAGCGGCTACGCTGACTCGCAGCTGGCCGACCCGGAGGTGCCGCAAGAGCCTGATATCGAAGCCCTCTGCGCCAAGGCCGCCCGCACCTACGACCTCACCCGCCGCGAAGAGGATGTGCTGCGCCTCCTCGTTGAAGGGCGCACGGCACCGCAAATCGCCGAGGAGCTCGTCGTCTCGCCCAACACCGTGAAAACCCACGTGCGCAACCTCTATCGAAAGCTCGGCATCAACCGCCGCGCCGACCTCGCCTGCCGCCTGGGGAGCTAAAGGAGACTTGAGCATGTCTGAAGCAGCTAGCACATCGAACATCGTCCTTTTCGAATCCTCCGATGGGGAGGTGAGATTAGATGTCGCGGTTGACGCCGGAAAGGATGAAATCTGGCTCAACCGCTCGCAGATGTCCCTTCTGTTCGGCCGCGATGTCAAAACCATAGGCAAGCATATCGCCAACGCGCTTAAGGAGGAATTGGAGAACTCACCGAAACCAACTGTCGCAAAATTTGCGACAGTTCAAAAAGAGGGGAATCGCGAGGTAGAGCGGCAGGTCGAATACTACAACCTCGACGTCATCATCTCGGTGGGCTACCGCGTGAAGTCTCAGCGCGGCGTTGAGTTCCGTCGCTGGGCCACCGACGTCCTGCGTCGTTATATCGTCGAGGGCCGCGCCGAGAACGAGAAGCGCCTGATCGACGGGCTATCATCGTGCAGCTGCCCCTAATCCCCGTAGGGGATGACGCCTGTGAAAGGGTAGGAGCCGTCGGTGGCTATGAGGAGGTAGTTGTCGGCGCCGCCGAACTCGTCGTCGGAGGCGTCGATGACGTACACGTTGGCGAAGTGGTCGCGCAGGCGCTCCACCTGGGAGAAGAGGCGGTACATGGCGTCGCCGGTGTATTCCACGACGCAGTTGGCCATGAGCAGGCCGCCCGGCGTCAAGCGCGCGCGGGCGCAAGCAATGCCCTCGTCGCTGGCGAAGAACGGTACCGCCTCGCGCCCGACGAAGACGTCGTTGATGATGGCATCGTAGGGGGCGCCGTCCGACCGCCGCAGGAACGCCTCGCCGTCTTCCACGAAGATGCGCAGATCGTCGGCGCGGCCCTCGGCAGCCAGCTGCATCTCCAGACGATCAAGGAAGAAACGTTCCCGGGCGATTTGCACCATGGCCGGATCGATTTCCACCACGTCCAGCGCAACGCCCGGATGCTCCAGCAGCAGCTGCTTGGGATAGGCGAACCCAGCGCCACCAAGCATGAGCACACGGTTTACAACCAGCGGATCCAGCGCCTCGGGAAGCACCGCCTCGAAGAGGTGGTCGAAGGATCGCAGGTACGCAAAGGGGCACGTCGCCCAACGCTCGTCCAGATAGGTCGCCGACTGCAGCACCCCGCCCACATTCAGCATGCGCACAAGCGACCCGTCCTCCGCAGGCATCGCATACACCGCCGCCTCTCCGAACCGAGAAGGAAACACCTCGCGCTTCCCCGCGCGCCCAGTAACCCTGTCCCACCAATCCGCCAGCACCATCGCCCCTTTCCGAGCCTGCAACTGCGACCACGGCCGAACCTTATCGCACTCTGTGCCACAGTATCGCACAGAAACCGCCGTGTTAGTTTCAGTTGCTTGCCTGATCGGGCGGCAATCGCTATGGTTGAAAGGAGAATGAGATCATCGGCGACAAGGAGGGCCTTGTGCTGGCCGTCGCCCTCTACGCCATACCGGAGTTCTCGGGCTCCATAGCGACCCAAGAAGCGGCAATCAACCGCACCGTCATCGAATACGAGCTCGACGGCCAGGCAAGCCAGTTCGTCATCGACCTAGACGCCTACGACCCCACGACAGCCATCGGCTGCACCGGCTCACCCGTCATAGCCGACGCCGTGAACGCCCAGCAGTTCTACAACATCCCAGGCAGCGCCAGCGAATTCGAAGAAGCCGTCTGCACCTACATAGAAGACCACGGCGGCACCGTCATCTCCATAGAAACCAGCTCAACGGTGTAACGCAGGTCGTCGAAAGTGAGTAGCAACCAGCAGCTCTCACCGCCGTCGGAGAGCTCCTGCTTGATAGAGGCACTCCCCGCCGCCTGGAACGAGGGCGACAGCTCGAAGGGCGCGTCCACCTCGCCGACACGCACCTCCGCATGCCCTACTGCACACCCGCACAGCCCGGCCAAGACAACTGCAACCGCCACCGTGAAAGCGAGAAAGTTTCCATAGCAAGCCCCTTTGCCCATCGCTTGAAACACGACAGACGAAAATTATAACGAGATCACCTAATCCGCATCATTCATTGAAAAAATATTCGATAAATAACTGTAATCGTCGTCCATGGAACTTACAACCACGCTTTTCTCAAGCTCAAAACTATTGGCGTCGTAAGCATACAACTCCCGTTCCCAGCTATTAGCCATATACAGTTTTGTGCCGATCACCACCATCTCCGTGACATCATGAGCCAGCTTTCTAGTCTCCACTTTGCCGCCCGCAAGATCGCAAACGCTAAGATAGCTGCACGTATTTCTCCCCGCAATTACGTCGCAATGAGACACAAGCAACTTGCCGTCGAAAACGGCCATCGCACTGGGGTAGTCCTTCTCGAGCTGAATCCAGCTCAATTCATCCTCAATCAGATCGAACACTCCCACACGACGCAAATCACATCCCTGAGCTTTCTCGAGACTCGTGAAATACAGTTTCCCCTCGTGGACTAAAACCCTGTATTGCCCCGATCCGCAGGCGCTGACATCGTAAATACCGATTTTCTCAAGTTCTTCGCTGAATTGGTAGAGCAGCCCTATCTGGTCCTCTTCTTCCCCAGTGGATCCCTGCCTCTGCGCAAATACCCACAGCGAACCTTCGGCGAAGATCGCACTCGTCACATGGTCATCAGGAATGATGACCTTTTTCACCTCTCCTGTCTCTTTGCTGCAGCGAGAAATAGTGCTCGTCAGATTCAGGTCATTGAAGGCGAAGACATATCGATCGCTCGCCGCTGCACCATTCAAGACCCTCTCATCGACGTCAAAAGGCGTTACCGACAAATCGGTTCTATCTATCTGAAGCACCTCATGGCCTTGCCCCTCCTTGAAGTTGCCATAGGGTGCAACATATACACAAGTACCCACCACGGGCAGATTGCCCCACGCCTGCTCGACCCCAGCAATATCAAGAGGCACTGACCCAATCTCATTAAGATCTTTATCATATAAAACAATGCGGCTTTTATCTATGTTGGATCTTGTTTCTATAATTCCTATTTCTGCATGATCCGCAATATACACATTTCGGCTATCGACTGCGTCCATGCAGACAACGCAACCCGAAGCCCCCAGCAGCAACACCAGCAGGACAAGCGCCTGAACCACCATACGCACGCAAGAGCATCTGTTACCTGAACACATCATGCTGCCTCTTTCGCGAAAAGAGAGGTGACGCGACCTACGTCGAGCCACCTCCGCCCACAAGTAATAGACTACTGCTGCATGTAAAACACGCTCACTCTGCTTGACATAAGCAGCTCAGAGGGATGAATCGCGTTTCCGCATAGCGCAGCATTCTCGAGATTGATGCCGAGAGTATCCTTATATGCCGCCCAGACAAGCTGTGAACAGTAAAACGCTTTCCTAGTGTTGGGGTTATAGAAGTCGTAATTATATGGCTTGCCCATTTGCCCTTTCGCCCAATTCGCTGCCTTATCCTTTTGGGCCTGTGAGATATTCTTTACGTAAGCACCATAGCAGGTCTTATAGCGAGAATACCAATTATTAGACTTTCGCACTACACCCTCCGGCATTGCCTCAATCACAGTGCTTTCGCTGTATATAATACCGGCATGACCAGAAGGAACAACTCCCTTGTACTTATCTTTAGTCACCAAAATGAATCCTTTGGCAATGGGGTATTTCGCCGGCCGTTTCGCAGCTGTCGCATATGGCTGAGCATCCGTTCCAGACACCAGCGTTTCTTCACACACAGCACCGTCTTTCTTGGCCTTGTCATCAACCATCGCCCACAAAGCAGCATCGTCCTGGAAGGACGATGCATCTCCTATATTGGTTGAACTTTCGTCTGCAAATGCCGCAGAGGCAGCCACGAGTGTTAAGGCTAATGCAATGACAGACATTATACCGAGCTTATTCAGGATACAAAGCTTCATTCCTCTACCTTTCTCTAAGCGTCGCCCCAGCCGGTCGTCACCGGCCGAGACTGAACTCCGGGAAAATTTTCCTCTCGTCCTTATAAACGTTTGAGAAGACGAAAGCGCAACGAGAATGCAAAAATATATTTCAGAAAATGTCTTCCGTCGTTAATCCATGACTATTTTCGGTGTATTTGCGATTCTGGTTGCGTTTCAATGGTCTCAAACGTAATTGATAGTAAGGCACGCGCAAAGAAGAAGCTCGCGTCTGCAAGATCGGGACGGCCAAAACACCTGAAGGAGGTGAGTAATTGAAAAGCAGCCACTTCGTAGAGGAGGCCATGAACGCCTACCAGGACCTCGTGTTCCGCACCGCCTGCAGTATGCTGAACTCTCTTGAGTCGGCTCGGGACATCACTCAGGAGACATTCGTCAAGCTGTACCAGAGCGACAAGAAGTTCGCCGACGACAGGCATCTGCGCAATTGGCTCGTCACCGTGACACGCAATGCCTGCCGGGATGCGCTTCGCCGCCAAAAGAACGTGGCTATCGAGTTGGTCGACCCCACCGCACCGGACGCCCTCGAGAAGCTGATGGCCGACAAGGCCCAATTGAGCGAGAGCTCAATTCCCATTGACAAAGACGACTACCTTTGGCGGCATGTGGCGCAGCTGCCTGTCGCGCAACGCACGGCCGCGTTCTTGCACTACGCGGAAGATTTATCCATTGCCGAGATCGCCGGCATTATGGAAAAATCGCCTGCCAACATACGCGCCCAGCTGAGCCGCGCCAAAAAGAGCCTGAGGAAGATGATCGATGCCGAACGCAACCTGCGAAAGGAGGACGAACAGTATGAGATGGCCCGCCAGAAGACGATTCGAGACCTATCGAAAGCAAGCGCAGTCGCTGAAGCTGGACGACGAAACGAGAGAGCGAACCCTTCGGGTCGTACGCTCCTTGGAGGAACGAGAGCAAGACCAGGCATGCGCAGCCACCACCAACAAACAGGCATTCCCCGCCCCAACGACGACGAAGACGGCCATCCCTGCGCTGAAGTCGCCTAACCGCCGCAAGCGCTCCCGCACGCTGAACGCACCTTTGAAAGCGGCTGCATGCGTCGTCCTCACCGTCGGTCTCGCGGCGGTCGCTATCGCCGGAATCTCTCCCGCCGTCGACGAAGAGCGCAGCATGGCAACAGCCTCGTCCCCTCTTTATCCCTATCAGCGCGTGCAGTTCGACTTTAATATGCTGGCTCTATACACCCTCCCCACAAGAGGCGTTTACGCCATAACGCCCACGTTGCTCTGCCTGCCAGGAAACCTGCCCGAGCACATTACCCTGACCGTGCAAAACTCGCACGACGTTATCTTTTCTCCTACCGAATCCGACGAATACCTCAAGCAGGGCAATGGCCCTATGAGTGTCACAACTAATCACGGTAAGATCTGGCTGTTCGCCTCCTATCTCACTGACATTACCTACACAGAGATGGAAGAAGGCCGAACCGTACCCGACGGTTGGTGGTGGGATCCCACCGAAGCGGTTGAGTTAATCGAACGCCTTCGCGACTGCGAGATCATAGTCGAAACAGACGCAGGCGAGCGCTTCGTATACACCTTAAACTTCGACGATCGTCCCACACGAGAGGCTGTCACCGCCAGCCTTTACGCTAAGCAAGGCATCCCTTCATCTTATTTCAACCTCGAAAGAAAAGAGCCCCAGTGAACTTATCTGCCATTTCCCAATCTGCACCAACCATCACCCGCCGTTCTTTTATCGGCATCGCATGTATTGCCGGCATCAGCTTAGCGTTCGATTCGATCTCTGCCTACGCAGCACCTACATGGGGCACATCCCTTAAGAAAACAGTGGGCGGGATCACCTACACCTATGCATCAGGCTATGAGCTTGGGGCAACCCCGCAGGCCTATGTCAGAATCAACGCAAGCAAGTCTGTCGCAGCAAAGACCATGCAAGCTTGCGCATACGTAATCAAGGAATCAAACCTCAACATCGTTGCTTCAAGCGGCTGGGCAAAAAACGCCGGAGGCACCTCCTCCCTTCAAACTAGAGTTGCTTCTTCCTCCCTTAAGCTTGGCCTCCGCTCATGCGGGAAAGTGATCATTGCAGGCGTCTCGGGGCAGCTGTGGTGCAACCCCATCAAGCCACGCTCCCTGCCGCCCGAGCTTGCCGTGAACGAGAACGGGCAGACGCTCGGCACGTACCTCGACGCCGAGCGGGGCTCTGTTCCCGACCTGGTGGGCATTGTGGCCGACTCCGGCCTCGACGGCTACGCCTACTGGGAGCAGTTCGACGCCGAGGACTGCCCGGAGGTCATCCCCGTCTACACCGAGGACGGCACCACCCAAATCGGCATCTTCACCTTCGGCGACAAGTAGCGGCGCCTGAATGCACTCTCTGCGACGAAAAGTATTCCGAGTGAGGAATACTTTTCTGCACTACTGTGTGAACCACTCTTTCAGCCAGGCGTTGACGTCGCATATCGGAGATTTCGTTGAAGCGCCATCGCTTGCGAAATGCCCCGCCTTCAATCCCGAGCGATCACCATGGAACATCTTGATCGGCAGAATCAGCATAAAAGCTAACCGAATAAGGTATATCGTCATTGGTAGGATCATCGTCTTCGCGACTAGCGGCGGCAAGCCAGAGCTCGTGACGAAGCACGGTGCCTCCCATCGCCTCTATGGCTTGATTCGCTCGCTCAGAAAGCGTATCTAGGCTTCCCGGCTCGTTGAGCAGCTCCGCTGCGTCCATGGCCTCAGCCATGCCTGGCTCCCCAGCGCAACCGATAACGCGCCCATGATCCTCGGGATCCAGGAGAAGCCGCAATGATTTCTCCTCGCCATTGAGGCGATAGACAATCTTATTGTAATCTGGATCGTCAGCCACGCTGTCCCACCATATCACATATGAGAACTGCTGGTTTGGCAGCCAGACGAAAAGTCCGAAGGCCAGCGCCATAGCCGCCGCGCCGATGAGCGCCCATTTGAGGGAGCGCACGAGGCGATCGAGCCGTTGCGACTCGCTGGTAACGCGCTCGTCCAGAAGAGAGGTCTCCCACGCAAGATCGCGGGGCTCTTTCTCCGCCATCGCACTCTCCCCCAGCAGTTCAGCGGCGCTTACGCCGAGAGCTCGCGCCAGGGCCACAAGCGAATCGGCGTCGGGAACCGAGGTGCCACGCTCCCACTTCGAGACGGTCTGGCGCACCACGTGGACGCGCTCGGCCAGCTCGTCCTGGCTCAATCCCTGCTGGATGCGCAGCTTCTTGATGGTGTCCTTCAACATGGCGCCGGCCCTTCTCGGAAACGTTCTCACCGCTTCACCGTAGCAGTACGACGCCGAGGACACAAGCAACGATGTTTAACAAAGGGACACTGAACTGGTCTTGCGACGCAAGTGCGGTCGGCGCGAGGAACAAAACGAGACCTTCCCGCGTCATTTATGCGGTTGTGATCGAATAAAGTGGCCCTCCCCCTTCCATCGATTTGAGGAGAAGCCCATGAAGGAAAACGAACTCGAGTTCAGTGATTGGCCCATGTTCGATCTTCTGATGACGAACGAGGAGCTTTGCCGCGAGCTGCTTGAAGTAGTCCTCGATGCACCGGTGTCGAACATTGAGTACATCATCGCCGAGAACGATATCCGTCCGACGCTCACCAACCACGGCGTGCGTCTCGACGCCTACGTAAAAACCGAGAACGAGGTTTACAATATCGAGATGCAAACAGTCAAGCGGACTAAACTCGGTCGCCGTTTGCGCTTCTACCAGGGCGCCATGGACACCTTGGCACTACGCCGTGGCGAGCACTACGGAAACCTCCCTCCCTGCTACATCGTTTTCATCTGCCTGCACGATCCCTTCAATGCGGGGCTGCCGGTATACACGCTAAACGTAAAGTACCAGGAGAATACGAGCGTGGAAACGGACCATGGGTTCACCTGGGTCGTCTTGGGTGCCTCTGCCTGGGACAGGCTCCCTCCGGGACGCCTGCGAAACCTGCTACACTATATTGCTACCGGAGAAGCGGGCGACGATCGGTTCGCCACGAAACTAGCCGCCGCCGTAAGGGCAGCGAACGGCGACGAAGCGTGGAGAAAGGAGAAGATGGCCTTGCTGACATTCGAGGAAGACATGGAGATCCAGAGACGCATGCTCGAGGAAGACCGGGAAGACCTCGAGACTCTAAGACGCATGCTCGAGGAAGACCGGGAAGACCTCGAGGCCCGAAGGCGCATGGTCGAGGAGCAAAGGCGCACGCTTGAGGAGCAACAGCGCGTGCTTGAGGAGCAAAGGCGCATGCTTCAGGAAGATCTCGAGAAACTAGAGCACATCGCCGTCGAGACAACGGAAAGCGAGGGACGGGCTGAAGGCCTTGAAGAGGGAGAAGCGCGTCTTGGCGCGTTGGTGACGGCGCTGATCGAATCGGGTCGCTCGGAAGAGGTAGCACTCGTTGCAACCGATGCCGCCGCTCGCCGTGCGCGATTCGAGGAATTCGGCCTCTAGAAAGAGCTTTCTCACGCTCACGTCTCCGCTCCACGTAAGACGGACTCGCGCGTCAGAGGGACCATCCTCCGACGCGCGAGGTTCGCCGTGGGCCGAAAGGTGAACCGTTTTATAGGGCCGCGGTGGCAATGCAGCCGGCGAGGACGAAGACGGCGACGGCGAGCAGGGCGACAGCGCAGAGCGTGGTGATCATGATGGGCTCCTTTCGCTCGGGCGGGACGCGGGCTGGGCGATGTGCTCCCAATTGAGCCTTTCGGCGGTTCCGCATCCCCCAATTTCGATGGTTCCATCATGGCAGCATCCACTTACGCTGCCGTTGCGCGTATCTTACGGTTTTGTCGTTTAAGCGCCGGCCTTGGCGAGAAAGATGTCGGGGTCGAGATCCTCCCATGAGGCGATGAGGAAGTCGGCGCGCTCGAAGAGCTGGTCGCGGGTGCCGGAGATGTCGTTGTCGTAGATGGCGCCAGTGCGGTAGCCGGCCGCGCACAGGGTGTCCAGGGCGTAGGCGGCATCTTCGAAAGCCCAGGTGTGGGCGCGATCAGTGCCGAGGAAGCTGCGGGCGTGGTCGTAAACAGCCGGTTCGCGTTTGCTCGTCTGCAGGTCGTCCACAGACACGACGGTCTTCATGTAGGGGGCGAACCCACAGCGTTCCACGCACGTGGCCAGCATGTCGGCCGGCGTGGACGAGGCTACCGCCATGGGCACGCCGCGCTCGTGCAGGGCCCGCACGAACTCCAAGGCACCCGGACGCGCCTCCACCTCGTTGGCGTAGAAGGCGCGCATGCGGTCGAAGATCATCTCGAGCACCGCCTCGTTGCTCTCGCCGAGACCGCACTGCTCATGCAGATAGGCGCTGGCCTCGGGCAGCGACATGGTGGTGATGGCTTCGGCGTCGGCCTCGGTCAGCGTGATGCCGGCCTCGGCCGCCAGCGTGCGATCCACCTCATGCCACGCTCCCATGGAATCCACCAGCGTCCCATCGCAATCGAAAATGATGCCGATCACTTATTCCTCCACGCGGATGACGGAAGGCGTGTCCAGCACCACGTTGTCCAGGGCCAGGGCCTCTTCCAGAGCCTCGCGGATGTCGCGCTCGCGGCAGCGGTGGGTGACCACTACCTGGTCGACGCGCTCGGCGCCGGAGCGGCCGCGCTGCACGATAGACTTCACCGAGATGTTGTGACGCGCGAACACACCGGCCATGGTTTCCAGAACGCCCGGACGGTCGGTCACCGAGAAACGCAGGTAATAGCGCATGACCAGCTCGTCCATGGGCAGGATGGGCAGGTCATCGGTGCAGGTGCAGCCCACAATGGGGGCCACGCCCTGCTGAATGTGGCGCGCAACTTCCAGCACGTCGCCCATGACGGCACTAGCCGCGGCACCCGCGCCGGCGCCCTCGCCGAAGAACATGGTCTCGCCCACAAAGTCGCCCACCACGTAAATGGCGTTGAACACGCCGTTCACGGTGGCCAGCTGGTGGTTCGTCGGGATCATGGTGGGATGCACGCGTACATCGACCCCATCCTCGCGGCGATGGGCGATGGCCAGAAGCTTGATGACGTAGCCCATGTCGCGAGCAGCCTCGATATCCACCGGCGAGATGTTCGTGATGCCGTCGGTGAACACGTCATCCAAGGTCACGCGCGAGTTGAAGGCGATGGAGGCCAAGATGGCGATCTTAGCCGCCGCATCGAAACCGCCCACGTCTGCCGTGGGGTCGGCCTCGGCGAAGCCCTTCTGCTGCGCCTCGTGCAGAGCGTCCTCGTAGGACAGGCCGTTGTCGGCCATGCGGGTGAGCATGTAGTTGGTGGTGCCGTTCACAATGCCCATGACCGAGGTGATCTCGTTGGCGATGAGCGAGTGCTTCAGCGGATCGATGATGGGAATGCCGCCGCCCACGGACGCCTCGAAGGCCAGCTCCTTGCCAGCAGCCTCGGCGGCTTCCATAACCTCCTTGCCGTGGGTGGCCATGAGCGCCTTGTTGGCCGTAACCACGTTCTTGCCGGCGGCGAGCGCGCCCGTCACGACCGTGCGGGCGATGGTGGTGCCGCCGATGAGCTCCACCACGATATCGATCTCGGGATCGTTGATGATGTTGTTGAAGTTGTCGGTGAACAGGTGGCCGACCCCGTGGGCCTCGGCCTCGGCCGGCGACAGCGAGCACACGCGCGCCAGCTCGATATCCACACCGAAGTGGCGCAAAAAGTCGTCCTTGTGCTTCTGGATGATGTCGATGCACCCACCGCCGACGGTGCCGGTGCCCACCAAGCCGATTTTCACTGCCATGTTACGTCCTCTCCCGAGCGCGAAAGTTCTCTATGATCGGACGATTATACAAGCACCGCGAAGGAAGTCGTGCATCAGAGCGGGGAGAGGGCGGTTTCCCAGACCTCTGCGCGCCCCCTGGAGAACGCGGCCGTTAAGAAACAGCTTCCACGTCAGCAGCAACGATGTCGGGACAATACCGACTTATGTGCGTTCCTTTCGCTGTTTCTTTTGCCGCGTTCGGAAGGGGATAAAGCGCGCAGCGGGCTGGGAAACCGCCCTCTCCCCGCTCCACCATCAGCTTCTACGCGAAGATCTCTTTCTCAACCACCAGCTCGTTTTTGATGTGACCCACGAGCTTCTGCAGCGCGTCGATGCAGTTGGGGCGGATATCGGCGCCGACGAGCACGTACATGAGCGAATCGCCCACCTCGCAGCGCCCCTCGTTCAGCCAGGTGCGCACATAGTAGACGCCGGGCCAGGTGAGCGCCTCGGCCTCGGCGGCGGCCAGACCCTCCGCATCATAGGAGAACTCGACGGCCACCACCTCGCCCAAGCCTTCCACGCCTTCGCGCACCTGAGCCTTCGGGGTGATACGCACCACGCCGTTGTGGGTGAGGAACATGCCGCACTGGGCCGCCGCCGGATCGGCCTTAGCCTCGCGCAGCCACTGATCAACGGAAGGTTCGGTCTTAGCCATCTCGCGTCCTTTCGTTCGGAGCTTTCCAAAGTAGAGCATTTCGCTCGACATTATCAGTCGCCGAGAATATACCACAGGGGCTGGCCCCTCGGCCGCACGCCGCCATTCCCTCCCAATTATCACACGGAAGGCCGCCGATTTTAAGCGCTTGAAACAGAGCCTTGTTACCATAGGCGCCAGACCATGAGAGACCTGCGCTGCGGCAACGCGGCGCTGCAACACGCCGAGAAAGGACGCGGCCATGAGCTTGCCCGCCTCAGACCTGACGAAGAAGCCCGATATGCGCACCACCATGGAGCTGGGTGCTGTACTGCCCGAGACCGCCGAGGTGCGCGACGACCACCTGTTCATCGGCGGCGTCGACATGGTGGAGCTGGCTCGCAAGGAGGGCACCGCGCTCTACGTGTTCGACGAGGCCGACCTGCGCCACCGCATGGAGGCCTACCGCGAGGCCTTCCGCAGCCGCTACGAGAACTCCGACATCATTTACGCGTCGAAGGCGTTCCTGAACAAGGAAGTGGTGCGCATCGCCGAGGCCGAGGGGCTGTGCCTGGATGTGTCCGGCGGCGGCGAGCTGGCCTGCGCGCGGGCGGTGGACTTCCCCATGGAGCGCGTGTTCGTCCACGGCAACAACAAGACGCCCCGCGAGCTGGAAGAGGCCATCTCCGCCGGCGTGGGGCGCATCGTGCTTGATTCCCGCATCGAGCTGGCCCGCGTGAACGAGATCGCCGGGCGCCTCGGCGTGGTGCAGGACGTGTACATGCGCATCACCCCCGGCGTGGAGGCCGACACCCACGAGTACATCCGCACCGGTTGCGAGGACTCGAAGTTCGGCTTCACCATGCGCGAGGACTTCGCCTTCAAGTGCGTCGGCGACGTGCTGGCCGCCGAGAACGTGCGCCTGGTGGGCCTGCACTGCCACATCGGCTCGCAGATTTTCGCGCTGCACTCCTTCCGCGAGGCGGCGGCGGTCATGGTGGAGTTCATGGCCCGCATCCGCGACACCTACGGCCACGAGATCACCGAGCTGGACTTGGGCGGCGGCTTGGGCATCGCGTATTTGGCCGAGCATCAGCCCTCTTCCATCGACGACTTCGCCGAGGTCACCTGCTCGGCGGTGCGCGATTTGTGCGCGCTGCACAACCTGCCGTTGCCGCGCCTTCTGGTGGAGCCGGGCCGCTCGCTGGTGGCCCCGGCCGGCGTCACGCTGTACACCGTGGGCATCTTGAAGACGCTGCCGGGCATCCGCAAGTACGTGGCCATCGACGGCGGCATGTCCGACAATATCCGCACGGCGCTCTACCACGCCGACTACGAGCCCACCATCGCCAACAAAGCCGGGCAACCCCGCGAGGAAATCGTCACGCTGTGCGGCAAGCACTGCGAGAGCGGCGACGCCGTGGTCATCGACATGCCCCTGCAGAAGGCCGACCTCGGCGACATCGTGTGCGTGTTCGGCACCGGCGCCTACAACATGACCATGGCCAGCAACTACAACGGACAGCCCCGCCCGGCCGTGGTGTTCGTGCGCGACGGCGCATCGCGCGTGGTCACTCGCCGCGAGACCTACGAGGACCTCTACCAGCGCGACCTGTAGGGCACCGGCTTCTTGTCGGTTTTATTGCGGCGGGTTGGCGGAACCGCAATAAGGAACGGTTCACACCCTGGCAACGAAACCAGCTTGCTAAGGTGAAGGCAATCGCGGAAAGCGGCACCCACCCTCATGCCCATTTCCGCTCGTCCCTTGAGGCTCTGGGGCTCGTCGTTGGCGCGAGGCCTTGCGCCGCACGTTCAGGATCGAGGCCAAGCCCTATGAATGCCATTTACCTGCGCAGCAGCGTCCGTCAGTACACCGACGAGCCGGTGGACATCCGAGATATCGAGAAGCTGATGCGTGCCGCCATGGCCGCCCCCTCCGCCGTGAACCAGCAGCCCTGGGAATTCTACATCGCGCGGGACGAGACCACGCGTCTGGCTCTGGCCGCTTCAAGCCCCTACGGCACGCCGGCCAAACTCGCCCCCTGCGTCATTGTGGCGTGCCAGCGCACCGAGGGCCTGCGCGCGCCGCAAGACGCCTCCTACGACATGAGCGCTTCCGTGGAGAACATCCTCATCGAGGCCGCCAACCTGGGCCTGGGCGCCGTGTGGCTCGGCATCGCGCCGGAGAAGGATCGCATGGCCGCCGTTGATGTAGCCCTGGGAAGCCCGGGCGGCGTTACGCCCTTCGCGCTCATCGCCGTGGGCCATCCCGAGCACAAACCGGAGCCCAAAGGCCCCACGCGCTACGACGAGACGCGCGTGCACTGGATTTAGCATCACTCGGCCTTGGCCTTACGCTGGGCATCGCGACGGGCGCTGTTACGCTCGGCAGTAACGTCGCTGAAGGCGCGGGTGAGGCCGCGCAGGGCATTCAACATGATCGTGCGGTCCTCCGCAGGCGCTCCCATCACGCCGTCGCGCAAAATCGCCCACTCGCGGCCGCCCTCGAAGAGTTGGGAGGCATCGGTGATGCCGGCGGCCTTCAAAGCAGCGAACAGCGCGTTCACCATGGCCTCGCGCTCGCTGCTGTCCAGAGAGGCGAGCCAGCGATCCAGCGCCTCAGCGCGACGCTGCGTGCGCTCGGGAAGCTCGGGGAGCGTGGCAAAGGCCTTCAACGCTCCGCTCACGTTTCGCGCAGTCTCTGCATCCCGCACCTCGCCCGTATCGCGCGCACCTTCCGCATTGCTTCGACCCGCCTCGCCGTCCGCGCCTTCTACAACCCACCGGAACACCGAATGCTGCTCGAAGCCGCGCCCGGTGGCCTGCACCACCTCCACGGGCATGAAGGATTCCATGAGGATGCCCACCATGGAATCGGCCGGCACCTGCTTGGTCATGCGGCCCGCAAGCGGCTCGTAGTCAGCCGCCGCGAACAAACCGGCTTTGAACCCGGGACCATCGTGGTTGTACAGGCGCGCGATGCGCTGCTGCACCTCCGGCACCGCCGTGAGCGCCGCGTACTCGGCCAGGTTGCCGCCCTTGGAATGTCCACCCACCAGGAGCGTCTCGGGAAGACGCGGATCGGCGGCCACTGCCGCCAGATAGCGGGCCGCCAGCACCTGGGCCTCGACCGGCGCCCGATAGGCCATGTTGAAGTCCTCGCGCCACCCCGTGAGCGTCGTATCGGTGCCGCGAAAGCCCACGTAAGCGAAGTGCCCGGGGCACACGTAGGTCGTGGCGGCGAACTGCAAGTCGCGCGCCTCATCGAACGCAGCTGCGTGATCGTAGATGAGCAGATCGCGGAAACGCGGGCTGGCAGCCATCCAGAACAGCTGCTGCTTCATCTGCGCCGCGTGCATGCCGGAGAACATCGTAGGGAACAGCTCGGCCCGCATAAGGTCGGCGAACCGCACGGGATCCAGCGGCGCCGTCGCGTCCTGGGTCATTTCGGCTCGGTCCCGCCTCGCCGCCGGAGAAAGCTCCGCGACCTTCTCCATACTCGCCGCTTTCGTCCCCGCAGTGCCAAGACCCTGGGGGCCGGCCAGCGGATCGTCGGCTCGAACGTCCGCGCCCTCCTTCGCGGCCCGCAGGCCTGCGCGTTCACCTGCACGTTCGCCCGCACGCCCCCGCAGGCGGCCGAGCAGACCGCGCAGCTCGCCCAAAGCCCCATGGCCCGCACGCGCCTTCGGGGACGCAGCCCCACCCGAAACCTGCGCACGGTACACCTGGGGCATGACGCCTTCGCCCCGTGCCATGCAGAACTGCGCGAGCAACGCCGAATCCACGGCATTGAAAGGCACTTCATCGAAAGTAGCCAGCTGGGTTTGCAGATATGTGAGCACATCGTTCATGACTGCATTATGGGATACCGCCGCGCCGCGCACGGCCGCCTCCCCCACCAGACACGGAGCCGTTGCCAAAGCAGCCTCGCGCCACCATGACCTTTCCACTTATCTTCCGCTACAATGACGCTGCAATTTCATTCAAAACGCTCGGGAGTCCAATGCAAAAGCATCTGGAATCCTGCACCAGGAAGGTTCCCATGACCACCGACACCCCCTCCGCTTCCCCAGTCCGCACCTCGGGCAACAACGCCGACGCCCCTACTTCGGTCGCCGCGCCCCGCGAGCACTTCGCCAGCCGCCTCGGCTTCATCCTCATCTCGGCCGGCTGCGCCATCGGCCTGGGCAACGTGTGGCGCTTCCCCTACATCGCCGGCGAGTACGGCGGCGCGGCCTTCATTCTGATGTATCTCATCTTCCTCGTCATTTTGGGCCTGCCCGTCATGGTCATGGAGTTCGCCGTCGGCCGCGCCTCCCAGCGTTCGGCCGCCCAAGCCTTCGATATCCTGCAGCCCTCGCGGCGCTGGCACTGGTTCTCCTGGTGGGCCTACATCGGTTGCATGCTGCTCATGATGTTCTACACCACGGTCTGCGGCTGGATGCTCGCCTACATGGCGAAAATGGCCACGGGCACCTTCGACGGCCTTGACCCCGACGGCGTCGCCGGCGTCTTCGGCACCATGCTCGCCAACCCCTCCGAGATGGTGGGCTGGATGCTCGCCGTCGTCGTCATCGGCTTCTTCGTCTGCAGCTTGGGCCTGCAAAAGGGCGTCGAGCGTATCACGAAAGTGATGATGATCGCCCTGCTCGGCGTCATGGCGCTGCTCGTGGTGCGCTCCGTCACGCTGCCCGGCGCCGCCGAGGGTCTGGAATTCTACCTGGTTCCCGACTTCGGCAAGATGTTCGCCGGCGGCCTGTCCGGCTTCGGGGACGCCGTGTATGCCGCCATGGGCCAGGCGTTCTTTACGCTGTCGCTCGGCATCTCGGCCATGGAGGTCTTCGGCAGCCGTATCGGCAAGCAGAACTCGCTCACGGGCGAGGCCCTGCGCATCTGCGGCCTGGACACCGCCGTGGCCATCCTCGCGGGCCTCATCATCTTCCCCGCCTGCTTCGCTTTCGCCGTCGCCCCCGACCAGGGCCCCTCGCTCGTGTTCGTCACCCTGCCCAACGTGTTCAACCAGATGCCTTTGGGGCAGCTGTGGGGCACGCTGTTCTTCGTGTTCATGAGCTTCGCGGCGCTCTCCACCATCATCGCCGTCTTCGAGAACCTCATCACCTTCACCATGGAGAAATGGGATCTCGACCGCAAGCGCGCCTTGGCCCGCACCGCCGTGCTCGTCACCGTGCTGAGCCTGCCCTGCGCCCTAGGTTTCAACGTGCTTGCCGGCATCACTATTCCGGGCATCGGCGACATTCAATCCATCGAGGACTTCATCGTGTCGAACAACCTGCTGCCCTTGGGCAGTCTGCTGTACGTGGTGTTCTGCGTGTCGCGCAAAGGCTGGGGCTGGGACAACTTCCTTGCCGAGGCCGATGCGGGCACGGGCATGAAGTTCCCGCGCTGGGCCCGCGGCTGGCTCACCTTCGGGCTGCCCGCGCTCATTATCATCATCTTCATCATGGGCTACGTGCCCAAGATCATGATGTGGGCGGGTTTGGCGTAGCAGCTTGGCATAGCGGCGTGACGTAGTTCGGGGAATTCCCTAAGCATCGCCGATTTCACCTCGACGTTGGCGAGCCCTTCCGCTATACTGCACTGGTGCCCCTGAGCCCGAGTGGTGGAACGGCAGACACGACGGTCTCAAAAACCGTTGCCGAAAGGTGTGCGGGTTCAAATCCCGCCTCGGGCACCACCGAAAACCAACGGCCCCGTCCCCACGGGGCCGTTTTGCATGCTTGAGTCGAAGACCTACTCCGTCGGGTGATAGTAGATGTACATATCCTCGTAGACGTCGTCTTTGTTGCGGAAGCCGCCGGGAATCATGCCGATGCGCGCGAAGCCGAGGCTCTCGTAGAGCGCTCGGGCCCGTTCGTTGCTGGCAACCACGGCGTTGAACTGCAGGCCGCGGAAGCCGCATGCGGCCGCTTGGCGCAGGCAGTCCTCCACGAGCAGGCGCCCAATGCCCTCGCCGCGGCTGGCCCCCGCCACAGCGAAGCTCGCGTTTGCAACGTGGCCGCAGCGCCCGATATTGTTGGGATGCAGAATGTACAGCCCGCGGATGCGCCCACCCACCGTAGCCACGGCCGTATGGGACTGCTCGGCAAAGAAAATCCGCGCCTCTTCCAACGTCATCGGCTCGGTCTGCGGGAAGGCATTGCCCGCTTCTACGACCTCGTTCCAGATCTCCGCCATCGCCGGCAGATCGTCCTCCCGGTAAGGCCGGGTAACCTTCAAGGCTAATGGATCCAGTGTGCTCATAGTGGCTTTCTTTCCATGGTATTCTCAAGAAGCGATCTCTGCAGGGAGCAATTTCCGTAGGGGCTGACCTTGGTCAGCCCCCCCGCAAGCGGCACAATGCCGCACGACAAAAAAGGGGCGACCGAGGTCGCCCCTACGGAATCGAACGCAAGGTTGGCGGACGCTCTGGGCGCGAAGCCGCCAACAAGCTCCGAGGCCGGACTAGATGTCGGCCAGGGTGAAGTCCTTCTCGCCGTTGAACACGGCCAGGGCGTCGGCGACGGCCCAGTCGGCCAAGGTGATGGCGGAGATGGCCTTGGTCAGGCGCACCGCCTCGTCCAGGGAGCGCTGGTGAATGTTGCGACCCGTGGCGTTACCGTCGGCACCGCCCACGTGAATCTGGTCATACAGCTGGGTGAGGAAGGTCTCGGCATCCACGGTGGAGCCACCCGCGCACACGAGGCCCGTGCGGCCGGCGGCGGTGGAGGCCACCTTCAGGGCCTCGGCCGGAGTGCGGCCGTCCTCGGGCTTCGGCGGGTTCACCTTCACGAAGTCGGCGCCAAGGCAGAGAGCCACGCCGGCGGCACCGGCGATGAGGTCGGGATCCTTCTCGGCAGTCACGGCCTTGCCGCGAGGGTAGATCCACAGCACGACGATGAGGCCGTTGGCATGGGCCTGGGCGATGAGCTCGCCCGCCTCGGCCATCATGGTGGCCTCGTACTCGGAGCCGAGGTAGATCGTGTAGCCGAGGCCCACGATGTTCACGCCGGCCTCCTTCATGGCCAGCACGGCGTCCAAATCGTACAGCTGCGGGGAGTAGGGATCCTCCTGCTTGGTGCCGACGAGGTTGGTCTTGGAGTTCATCTTGATGAGGTAGTTGATCTCCGGGTAGTCAGCCGCGTACTGGGCCACCAGCCCGCGCTGGCCGGCGAGCACGCCGCACACGCCCTCGGAGCCGATCTTGAACAGATGCTCCGGATCGAGATCGGCGATGTCGATGCCCTCGCCGTAGAAGTCCTTGTTCAGGTGCTCGATCTTCTGATCGCAGGCGAACAGCATGAGACGGCCGGTCTCGCGCGTGGCCTTCAGGTAGTTGGTGATGTACTCGTCACGGGCCTCGGGCATGACGTCGGCGGGAACGCGCACCTCTTCCCGGGTGATCTTCGGCATGGGTTTCCTCCTAGAGAGTCGTTAGAGTCGTTGCAATAACGCGCTTATTGTACAGAAACAAAGCCTGACCGCGCCTTCTTTCACAAAGAAAGTAGGCGCAGAACCTCTCGTTGCGCCCAAGCGCTGGCACGGAGGCGGCGCGGCGCGGATTACTTCTCGGAGCCGTTCGACTTTTTGGTCACGCGTCCGTATACGACAAGCGCCACGATGGCCACAGCGGCGGTCACGGCGAAGATGATGACCGATTCCACGATATTGCCCGACACAAGCCCCGCTGCCGCGTAGGTGGAAAGCACGATGCCGGGAATGCGGGCGAAGTTCGAGATGAGCACGAAGTTCTTCATGGACATGTGCGTGAGCGGCGTGATGTAGGTGAACACGTCCTTGGGCAGCCCCGGAATGAGGAACAGGATGAACACGATGACGTTGAACTTGTCGGAGGTCTCCCAATCGCGGAACTTGCCCATGTACTTCTCGGGCACCATGGCCTGGACGAACGGGGCGCCCAACTTGTGCACCAGCACGAAGATGAACGAGCTCGAGATAATGCAGCCGAGCCAGATGATGAGCGCGCCCACCCAAGGCCCGTAAATCATGCCGGCGGCCACCTGGACTACCTCGCCAGGGATGAAGGCCACGACGATCTGAAGGAACTGGATGGCCAGCAGAATGAGGAAGCCCCAGGGGCCGGCGTTGCGGATGTCGGAGGTGACGCGGTCGACACCGCCGGGCTCGAACAGCTCGTGGATCATGGGCCAGATGAGCACGACCACCACGATCATGATGACGAAGAACGCGATGGGCCCCACGAACTTGAAGATGTCCGCCGCAGGCATCGGATGCCCGGCGACCGACTTCTCCTCGTGGGCCTTCGCCTCGAGCTTCTCAAGCCGTTCGGAATGGTGGTGGTTGTTCGGGTGCTTTTCCATGGCTTCCAGTCTAATGCAGCCGCCCCACGACGGGGGCGGCTTTCAGGAACTCTTTACCTTAGTGACGAAATCGTAAGCCGCAGGCCCGCGGCGCGCAGGTCGGCGCCTCGGCGCCCAAAACGTCGGCGCCCAGCGCCCGCCCACAGCGCGCGGCCTAGTCGTCTTCCTTGCGAGCCTTGTCGTACTCCTCCTTGAAGGCGGAGAACATGCCGCTGGCGCGCTTGATCTGGCGGCCCGTGGCGTAGGCCCCCTTGTTCACAGCTTTGCCCGCAGCCTTGGTGGCAGTGGACACGGCCGGCTTCACGGCCTCTACGGTCTCGCGGGCGCGGTCGGCCACCACGGCCGTGGCCTCGCCGGCCTTCGCGGCCAGGCCACCCTCGACGGCAAGCTCGGCCACCTCGTCGGACACGAGGATGGCGCCCAAAATCGGCTCTTCCCCCTCGTCCTGCCCGTTCACGGAAAGCGCCGTGCCGATGCCGCGCTTGAAGCCGCGGATGAGGTGCCCGGGGATCTCGCGAACGCCGAGCAGCGCGTTGGCCGTGGCCCCCTGGGTCACCGTGAGCGAGCGCACCTCGCCGGTCTTCGGATCGAAGGACACGTCGCCCACCGTGCCGTACACGGTGCCGTCCTCGCCTATGACGGGCAGCCCCGCCCACAGCACGCAGTCATCGTAGTTCACGCCCATGGCCTTGCAGGCGCCCTTGCCCGTAGCCTCGGGGGCCTGAGACACCACGATACGGCCGTCCACCACGTCGTAGCCGTTGTAGGCCACGAACACGTCCTTGCGGCGGAACATCCACAGCAAGTCGGGGCGTTTCACGATGAAGCCGACAAAGCGGCGCTGGGTGGGGTGGAACACGCAGTGGCGCACCTTCCCGAGCCGCTTTACCGCCTCAGGTTTCTTCGGCGTGCTCTTGTCGAGAAGCACGCGCTTTCCAACGATCTCGCCCGTGGTGCCGTATCGCTTGGCCATGATTTACTTCTCGTCCTTCTTGCCCTCGGCAGCCTTCGCCACCTCGCCGGCGGCTTCCTTCACCTCGGCGGCCGTCTCCTTGGCGCCTTCCTCCGCCGTGACGGCGGCGTCCTTTGCGGCTTCCTTGGCCGTCTCGGCGACGTCCTTGACGGTCTCGGCGGCATCGGCGTCGGCGTCGGCGTTCTTGGCCACCTGATCGGCAATGCGCTGACGGGCGGCTTCGATCTTGTCGCGCAGCTCGTCGCCCTTCTCGTTGATCGTCGGGGAGATGTTGCTAGCGGCCTCCTGGATAGTGGCGGCCACATCGGCCCCGCGAGCGGCGGCCTCAGAGGCGATCTCCTGGCCACGGGCCGTCACGTTGTTCACGACCTCGGCACCCTTGGTGGCCGCTTCCTGGTAGATGTGCTGGGCCCCGGCGGCGGCGGAATCGCCCCACTGCTGGGCGTTGCCCGCGAACTCGCCGGCTTTGTCAGCCACCATGGCGCGCGTCTCAGCGCCAGAACGGGGCGCGGCCAGCAGAGCTGCAACGGCGCCAACGACGCCACCGATGAGGAACATTCCAAATTTGTTGGCCATAACTGCCTCCTTTATCGACAGAGTATCAGGTTCGCCCATTATAGGCGGAGAGCCCCGCGCGGGGGCTCTCGCTGCTCATTGCTCACCTTACGGTAAACAAGTTGTAATTCGTCATAGATGAGGAAATCTCTCAGAGAAAACCTCAGTCCGTGCGTCCCTAGAAACAGGCACCGCGGGCGTAGGCCTCGTTCACGAGCGTGTCGAGCACCGCGGGCAGCGACAGGCCGGCCGCAGCGCAGGCCATGGGGAACAGGGAGCGCTCGGTCATGCCCGGGGACACATCTACCTCGAAGCAGCGGGCCGCGCCGCCGTCCCAGATGAGGTCGACGCGCCCGAGATCGCGCACGCTGTAGGCGCGGTAGACTTCCAGCGCCGCCCGCTCGATTTCCGCGCGGATGGCCTGGGCATCGGCCGCGTTGGGAGAAAGCGACTCGTCGCGCACGGGGCAGAAGAACTCCACAGCGTCGTCGGCCATACGGGCCGCCGCGTCGTAAAAGCCCTCGCGAGCCACAATCTCTACCGGCGGCAGCGCGTGGGCGTCCCAGCCGGTGCCGAGGATGGACACGGAAAGCTCCACGCCATCGACCCACTGCTCGATGTTCACGGCCTCGTCGTAGGACAGCGCATCGAGCACCGCCTCGCCCAACTCCTCCTGGCTTTTCACCTTGTGCACGCCCAGGGCGCTTCCGCCGTGGGCCGGCTTCACGCAGACCGGATACCCGCCGATCACACGGTCGGCCACCATATCGAGCGCCGTGGCCGCACCCATGCCCTTGAAAGCATCGCGCGCCAGGTAGACGCCCTGGGGCCAGGACGCGCAGCCCTCCTCGCCGGTCAGGTCGCGATACTTCGCCAGTGACGAGTGCAGGGCGTCCTTGTTCCAAGCGCGATGGCAGACGCTCGCCGGCGAGCCCACGAACGGGATGCCGAGGAACTCCAGCAGGCTTTGGATGGTGCCGTCCTCGCCGTGCTTGCCGTGCAGGGCGTTGTACACCACATCGGGCCGCTCGCTGCGCAGCGTGGGAACCAGATCGGCGTTGGTGTCCAGGGGCACCACCTTGTGGCCGGCCTCTTCCAGCGCCTCGCACACCACCTTGCCGGAGGCCAGCGATACCTCGCGCTCGAAGGACTTGCCTCCCATGAGCACTGCAACTTTCATACACGTCTCCTTCGTTGTTGGAACTCCTCGGGGGCGGCCTTTATTCTGCCGCGGCTTCCTGCGCCTCGGTCACCTTCTCCTCGGCGATCTCGATCTGCTCGGCATCGCCTTCGCGGGCCTGCATGACCGCTTCCTCGTTCTGCTCGGAATCGACGATGACGTCCTTCCAAGAAGTGGCATTCTCGTCCATGGCTGCATCCTTTCTGTCGTAGCCGGGCAGCGCGCCGGCCTCAATGAACACGCGGTAGAGTTCGAGGCGCTCCTCGATCACCTTCGCCAGGCGTCGGATGGCCTCGGTGATGGATTCGGGCGTCTCGAAGCTGAAGTTCACGCGCATGGAGTTGCGCCCGGTTTTGCCATCGGGGAAGAACGAATTCCCCGGCACATAGGTTACGCCCGACTCCAGCGCTTCGGCAAGCATCGAATCGGTATCCATATAGTCCGGCAGCGTAATCCAGAGGAACATGCCGCCGGCCGGATGCGTCCAGGTGGCCTCGGGCGGGAAGAACTCGTCGAGGGCCGCCAGCATAGCGTCGCGGCGCTCCTTGTACAGCGCGATGAACTTCTGCAGCGTGCGCTGCCAGGCGACATCGGCAAAGTAGTGCTGCACGACCAGCTGGTCGAAGGCGCTGCCGCACAAATCGGCACCCTGCTTCACCAGGTTGATGCGGGCGAGCACGGCCTCGGGCGCGGCAATCCAGCCCGTGCGCAGCCCCGGCCCCAGCATCTTCGAAATCGTGCCCAGGTAAATGACCGAATCGTCCATGGCCTTCAGGGGCACCTGGTGGCCGCCGTCGTAGCGGAGACGGCCGTAAGGGTCGTCTTCCACCACCATGAAGTTGTACTCACGGGCCAGCTCGAGCAGGCGGCGCCGGCGCTCAGCCGTCATCGTGACGCCGCCGGGGTTCTGGAAATTCGGGATGGTGTAGCAGAACTTCAGGCGCGGGTTGTCCTTGCCGATACGCTTGAGCTCCTCTTCCAGAAGATCCATGCGCATGCCGTCCTCGTCGAAGGGGATCGCGCGCACATCGGGCTCGAAGGCGGAGAAGGCCTGAAGAGCTCCCAGATAGGTGGGGCCCTCGGTAATGATGATGTCGTCGGGGTCGATGAAAGCCTCGGCGATGAGCGTTAGGGCCTGCTGGGCGCCCGTGGTGACGAGCACCTGGTCGGCCTTCACGCGGATGCCCAGATCGCGCATCATGTCGGCGAGCACGGCGCGCAGCCCGGCGAGCCCGTCGGTGGGGCCGTACTGCAGCGATACCGCGCGGGCCTCGGGGCTTTCAATGGCGGCCAGCGTGGCGCGGCGAATGTCCTCCTCGGGCAGAAGCGACACAGCGGGCATGCCGCCCGACAGCGAGATTACATCGTCGCGCGTAGCAGCGGCGAACAGGTTGCGCACGGCCGACGGGCGCATCTTGCGCACGCGTCGGGCGATCTTGTCGCCGGTGGTGTCGAAGGTGATGTGAGCTGACGACATCTTATTCAACCGTCCCTTCCAGAAGCGCCAAGGCGTCCTTCAGGGCGCCCAATGCGATGAGGTCATCGGTAAAGTTTACTGTAACACGGGCCAAACCGTCCCGCTTCGAAAGCCATTCCGTCGTACCTACAAACGTGGCATCGGAGGCGCAAGCGGGGTTCGCAGCCTGCAAATCGATGACCAGATGCTCCAGCGCGTGAGGCAGCGACGTGCGGGCGAGCACCTCGGCAAAGGGGGCGTCCTCGTCATTCAAGCAGGTGTGGAAGGCGAGGGAGGGGCGCGCGGCAAGCAGCCGATCGGCGCCGCACGTGCCCAAAGAGGCATCCGCGCCCTCGGGCACGCGCACGAGCAGGGCCATGCGATCGCGCTCGAAGGCAATGCGCTCGACGGCGAGCCTAGGCACGGTCGTCAGCTTTGTCCGAGGTGTCGGGGGCCGACGTGGCATCGGCCTTGCCGGGCTCTGCACCGCCGTCGTCGTTGCCGGATTTCGAGCCATCACCGGTGTCGGCCTTGGCGTCTTCGCCAGCCGGGGCCTCGGGCGTGTCAGCCGCCTCGGGAAGCGACGGCGTCCCCGTGGGCGTGCGGGAAAGCAGCGTGACGCCCCGGGCCGCCTCCTCCGGAGCCAGCACGCGCCCCTGGGCGCCCTCGGCCAGCGCGCGCAGCGTCCAGGCGATATCGTCGCCCAAGGTGTCGGCGCCGGAGAAGTCGCCGTCCACCAGGGCCAGCTGGTTGCGATCGAGCGAGAACCGGTAGCGGCCGCCGCCCTTCAAGTTGCCGAAGGATAGCTCGAAGGTTTTGTCCTGGTCGTTCAGCGCATAACGGTAGGACACATCATCGGTCAGCTGGATGCGATCCTCGGTGATGGTGATGGGCGTAGCCGTGCCGGCTAAATACCAGGTGCCCGCGAAATCGGCCGCATCGTCCTCGGAGAACCAGTGGAGCCACGCGAATCCGCCCGCCGCCGCACCGACAAGCAAAACGACAACGATAGCTACGGACACCACCGCCACCCGCACCGGATGGCGGCGTTTGCGAGAAAGAGCGCTCGAACGGCCTTCCCTCCCCTTCCGCACTTCGCGGCCGCCATCGCCTTCACCGGACGACGCCGCGCGACGAGACGACGGCTTCTGCGCCGTCGCCGCGGCGGCTGTCGTCGCAGCGGAGCGGAGACGACCCTCGGCAGGCGGCCGGCCGCCGGAACCGGTCGGCACGGCCGCCGCCGGCGACTGCTCTTCCATGGCTCTTTAGACCTCTTCCGGCCCGATCACCGTCTTGCCGCCCATATAGGGAACGAGCACCTCGGGCACCGTGATGGTGCCGTCGGGATTCTGGTAGTTCTCGATGACGGCGGCCATAGTGCGGCCCACAGCCAGACCCGACCCGTTCAGGGTGTACACGAAGCGGCTGCCCTTGAAGTTGGCCGGGTCGCGGTACTTGATGTTGGCGCGACGAGCCTGGAAGTCGGTGCAGCAGCTGCAGGAGGAGATCTCCTTGTAGGCGCCGTAGCTGGGCAGCCACACTTCCACGTCATAGGTCTTCGCGGAGGAGAACCCGATGTCGCCGGTGCACAGGCTGATGACGCGATAGGGCAGCTTCAGCTGCTGCAGGATGTTCTCGGCGTCTTCCACCATGGATTCCAGCTCGCCGAAACCGGTCTCGGGTGTGGCGAACTTCACCATCTCCACCTTGGAGAACTGGTGCACGCGAATGATGCCGCGGGTATCGCGGCCCGCACTTCCCGCCTCCTCGCGGAAGCACGGGGTGAAGGCGCAGTAGTGCAGCGGCAACGAATCGGCGTCGAGCACTTCCCCGGCGTGCAGATTCGTCAGCTGCACCTCGGCCGTGGGGATGAGGTAGAGGCCCTCGGTGGTGTGGAAGAGGTCCTCCTCGAACTTCGGCAACTGGCCCGTGCCCGTGAGCGTGGCGGCGTTGGCGAGCGCCGGCACCCACCACTCCTTGTAGCCGCGGGAGGTGTGCTGATCCAACATGAAGGCGATGAGCGCGCGCTCGAGACGGGCGCCGGCGCCGCCGAGCACGTAGAAGCGGCTCTCGACCAGCTTCACGCCGCGCTCGAAATCGATGATGTTCAGGGCCGGCCCCAAATCCCAATGGGCCTGCGGTTCGAAGCCCTCGGCGGCGAAATCGCGGGGCGTGCCCCAGCGGCGCACCTCGGGATTGTCGTTCTCGTCCTCGCCCACCGGCGTGGTGACGTCCACCATGTTCGGAATGGAGAGCATGAGCGCGTCCATGGCGGCCTCGGCCTCGGCGCGGGCATCGCCCAGGGCGGTGAGCTTCTCGTTGATCTGGCGGACGGTCTCCTTGGTGGCGTTGGCCTCGTCGGTCTTGCCCTGGCCCATGAGCGCGCCGATCTCCTTCGAAAGCTTGTTGCGCTCGGCCTGCAGGGCCTCCTCCTCGGCGATGACCTCGCGGCGCTGCACATCAAGGGCGGTGAACTGCTCCGGGTCGAAGGAGGCGTGGCGGTTCTTCATCGTCTCGGCAACCTCGTCGAGGTGCTCGCGTACGTACTTGATGTCCAACATGGGGCGGCTCACTTTCACAATGATCGGTTGCCTTAGGCGCCGGCAGTCCGGCGGTTTTCAATGCGGCCCAGTATAGCACCGCCCGCTGACGCGGGCGGGAAGTCTTCGGGTGCGGCGGGCGCAGGCGGGCAGAAGTCAGGCTGAGGGTTTTCGCGCGGCCGGGGCGAAGCTATTCGCTTTCGTCCTCGTCGTCATCGAAGAGCGACCAGTCGTCTTCGGTCTTCTCGTGGTTCTTGAACTGCTTGCGCGTCTTGCGCTCCAGAATGAAACACACGATGATGCTGATCACAAGACCGCCACCGACCAGAATGCCGATGCCGGGCATGGTCTCGAACAGAAAATGGTACAGCTCTTCGATGTTCATAGGTCGCTATCTCGCCTTCTTCGCCTACGCCGCTCGCGCCGCGGCAGGTGGGTTCGTCATTGGTGCTGTCAGTATACTATGACCTGCAGGGAAGTGGCCTACTTCTCTTCTTCCACATACCATTCTTCTTCGGCCCAGCGGGCGCGATCGGGAATGCTCATAACCGCGGCCAGGATGCCGAGAACGCCGGGCACCAGCGCTCCGAGCAGTGCCGCCGGAGCGGGTAGCCACGAGCCGCCGAAGGAAGCGAGATGGGCCGCCGCGCACGCACCGAACATGAGCACCACGGCAGCCACCACCGAACCGGCGATGTCGAAGGCACGGGTGCCGCGCACGCACAAGAGGCTGTAAAGGCCCGCAGCGGCGATCCAGCTTGCGCCCACGACCCAGGTGGCCGGCTGCGACGCCACCGCCAGGCACCCTGCCACCGGGTTGCTCGAGAAGCCGAGGTGCATGACCGCGTCCCAGTTCATGATGTCGACCGAGCCGCAGCCGGCCATGATGAGGGCGCTCGCGAAGGCGAAGGCCGCCGTGATGACCGACTGCAGCATCGGCAGCAGCACGCCGCACGTCACCGGCGAGGCCGCCGCGAAACCCACGGAGCCGAACAGCGGCTGCATGAGCGCCGAGACGGCCTGGGCGGTGCCACGCCGCCCCACGAAGTACCACCACGCGCCCGTGGCCGCAGTGAGCAGCACCGCCGGCACCCAGGCACCCGCGCCGGCGAGTCCCACCACAAAGGCTCCGTAGCCGAACAAGACGCCGATAGAAGGCCTGATGACAGCCACGAGAGCGCAGACGGCAATCACGACCCCGTAGGCAATGGGAGCATCGGTGGCGAGCCCCATAGCAGAACCCGGAGTGAGGTGCAGGTTCGCCATGCCCGCCGCCGCCAGCAAAGCCACGGCCGCAGCGGCAACGATGCGCCCCACGATGGCGGCACCGCGCAACCCCAGTCGATCGACGAGCGGGGGCAAGGGCTCCCAGACGCGCTCCGGCTCCTCGGCAGCCGGCTCTTCTATCTTCCCGTTCACGATGTCGGCGAGCACCCGCTTGCCCTTCTTGGCGTTACCCAGATAGGGCGAAAGAGCGGCCGAGAAGGCGGCCACATCCTCGTAGCGCTCGTCCATATCGGGATCGAGGGCGGCGAACATGACCTCGTCGGCCTCGGCGTCCAGCTCGTCCCAGCACAGCGACGGCAGCACGAGCTCCGCCTCTTCGATGGCCTCCTCCGCCGCGTCCAGATCATCGGCGAAAAACGGGTTCGAGCCCGTGAGCATCTCGTAGGTGAGGCTCGCCAGGGCCCACTCGTCGGTGCGCACATCGAGCGGCTCCTGGCGCATCTGCTCCAAGGGCATGTAGCCGATGGTGCCGCCGCCCGTGGTGCCCGATCCCGTAGCGTCCATGAGGGCAGCCAGGCCGAAATCGGCCACCTTGGCCTGGCCCTTGCCGTTCACGATGACGTTTTCCGGCTTGATATCCAGATGCAGGGTGTGCTCGCCGTGGGCCACCTCCAGGGCATGGGAGACGGCCGAAAACACGGCGGCCACCACATCCAGCGTGATATCGTCGTCCACCTCATCGATGATTTGCGCGAGCGTCTTGCCCTCGACGTATTCCATGATCACGTAGGCGCTGCCGCCTTCCACGGCGCAGTCGTACACGGTGACGATATTCGTATCAGACAGCTTCGCGACAGAGCGAGCCTCTTCCAGGCCGGGGATGTGCTCGAACAGATCCAGCTCGTCTTCGGCGTCGGACTCGGGCTCTTCAGCGATGACCCGCGAGGCGCGCACGCCGCGCAAATGGCGCACGTCCACCGATTCGGCATCGGCGGTCGCGTCAGTGGCATCGGGTGCCTCTTCTACCACGGTCTGGGGTTCGTAGGGCACCTCGGGGGCGTGGCGCGTCTTGCGGCTCACCCGACCCGTGAGGCGCGCCGGCCCGCGCCGCCGACCGGCAAAGTCGGTCGTGGAGGCGTTCCAGGGAATGAGGGAGTCCTCCCACTCCCCTTCGCCTTCCACGTCTTCTTCGGCGGCGGCATCGTCCCACTCTTCCCAGGGCGGCACCTCCTCGGAGGCGACACGCCGTGAAGCAGCCGCCGTCGCGGATCGGCGCCGACGGCGCTCGTCGCGGGCCGCCAGGAAATCGGGGTCGGCGGGGAAGGCATCCGCCGACGAGCTGCCAGCAGGATCGCCCGCAGCGGCGCCCGAGGCTGCACCAGTGCCCGAGGCTGCACCGGCGACCGAGACTGCGCCCGGACCCGCATTCCGGCCAGCGACCCTCGTCTCGGCGCCCGATGCCCCCGCCTCTACCTCTTCCAAATCCGCCGCCATGCGCGCCTCCAAGGCCTCGAGGCGAGCAGCGGCCAGCTCGTCTTCGGAAAGCTCGATGCACTTGATGGCCACATCGCGCTTGAGATGCGTGTCGAAAGCGTGCACCACCGTGCCATAGCCGCCAGAGCCGGCCTGGTCGATGACGCGGTAGCGGTCGAGTATGAGCGGGGATCGTGCCATAGGGGCAAAACCTCTCTTGGGTACGTTTCAGGAGTGTTTTCGAGGTAGCGCAATTCTACCATTGCAGCACTCTCTGCGCGATGGCGGTTTCGCAGCAAGCATCTCCCCGTCAGATGTTCGGCTGCCACGACAGTGCCAAAGCGCCCGCGCAAAGCGCGCCCGCAAGGGCCGTCATGCAGGGGCCGCTATGCAAAGATTTCTCCATTTTTGGTCACAAAATCGAGTTCTGGGTTTTTCCACGCACCCAAATCACCCGATATTGCCCGAAACTCAACGAAATACTGAACAAATGCGCGCATTGGGGATACCCGCCAACACCAGAGCTATGATTTTCTGGCTTACAAAACCCAGAACTCGATTTTGTGACCAAATTTCAAGAATTCTTTGTCGAAAGGACTCATCATGCTGACCATTGGTTGCCATCTCTCGAAGCGCCGCGGCTATCTGGAGATGGCCAAAGAGGCGGCGTCCATCAACGCGAACACCTTCCAGTACTTCACCCGCAGCCCCCGCGGCAGCGAGCAGGCGGCCCTCGACGAGAAGGACGTCGCCGCCTACCTCGCCTTCGCGAAGGAGCACGGCATCCACGACGCGCTGGCCTACGCCCCCTACGATGCCGACCCGGCTACAGACAAGATGAACGAGCGTGACTTCGCCCTCATGGTGTACTCGGAAGATCTCGCGCGCCTGGCCGAAGTGGACGGCTCGCTGTACCTCATCCGCCCGGGCAGCCGCCTTGACATCAGCGTGGAAGAGGGGCTGGCCGACGTGGCCGACGCCCTGAACAAGATCATCACGCCGTCCATGAAGACCTGCGTGCTGCTGGACACCATGGCCGGCGAGGGCACCCAGGTGGGCACGAGCTTCGAGCAGCTGGCCGCGATCATCGCCAAGGTAGACCATCCGGAACACGTGGGCGTGTGCTTCGACTGCGCCGGCGTGTGGGCCGAAGGCTACGACATCGTAGGCGACCTCGACGGCGTGCTGGAGGAGTTCGACCGCACCATCGGTCTGGACAAGCTGAAGGCCGTGCACTTGAACGACGCCACCCATGAGCGCGGCAGCCACGTGGATCGCCACGCGCGCATCGGCGAGGGAAAGATCGGCTTCGACGCGCTGGCGGCCCTCGTGAACCATCCGAAATTGGCCGGCGTGCCGTTCTATCTGGAGGAGCCCGACTCGACGCTCGTCATTTACGAGCGCGACGTCGCGCGGTTCCAGGAAGCCTACAAGGGGTAGAAAGCCCCAGCGCATCAGCCGTATCGCAAGAAGGCCCGCGCCGAGAGCATCCTCGGCGCGGGCCTTTTCAGGCTGGAAGGGACATTGCGCAACGGGAAACCCCCGACGCGCGTGGCGGAAAGGCCCCTAGCGCGCGTGGCGGGCGCGGGCGCCGGAAGGCGCGCCGTAAGCGGGCTGCACCGGGGCGAAGCCCTGGGCCTGGGCGGGAACGCCCGCAGCAGGGCGGGCGGCTGCGGCGGGGCGCACAGGAGCGGCGGCGCGGGCCGGCGCCGCTCCGAAAGAGCGCTGGGCCGCAGCGGCCTCCTGGGCTCGGCGAGCCTGGCGAGCCTCCAACTCGGCGGCCGCGCGAGCGGCAAAGGCGCGCTCCGCCTCGCGGCGAGCCTTGCGCGACATCTTGCGATCGGGCACCACGATGGGCTGCTGCACCGCCGGTGCGCCCTGCACCCAGGCGTCCACCTCCGACTGCGCCGGCATCGGAATGCTGCTGGGCGTCCACCCGCTGCCAGCCGGGGCGGGGCGCGACCCACGTCCTCGGGGCACCGCGCCCGCAGGGGCGCCCGCGGAAGCCGGCACGGACCCCCGCGGGGGCACGGCCGCGCCGCCCGATGCCCCCATCGGCACCGGAGCTCCCGCACCACGTGCGGACATGGGCGCACCAGCAGGAGCGGCCGGGGCAGCAGCGACGGGCGCCGGGGCGGGAGCGGGCGCTGCCGCCCTCCCCCGGTTCCCGTAGCTGCGGGCCGCGTTGGCGCGGCGCCCGATGACCATCTGCAGTTCGGCCACCTTGCGACGCTCGGTTTCCAGGCCGTCGGCCATGCCGCGCATACGGCGGTCGAGAGTCGTGATCCACAAGCAAAGGGCGAGCACGGCCACCGCCAGCACACCGAGGCCTACAGCCACCAGGCCGAACGGCGAAGATAGAAACTCGAACACGGGCGCGCCCTTCCCCAGAAGACGAATAGTTGATGACTGGGATGATAAACGACCACGCCCCTATTGTCGATACGAAAATAGGCGATTTACCTGCTGGGATCGGTGCCTTCTCAGGAGGTGAACACGAGATCCCCCGCTACGATCCGGTATGGTTGCGACTCTCCTGCCCGATCGAGAAGCAGATGGCCCTCCTCATCGAGGTCACGCACAACGCCCCTCTGCTCCCCTTCGATATCGCGCACCGTCGCCTCACTGCCAAGTCCTAGGGCCAAGTCCAGCCAACGGCGACGGACAGGAGCGAACCCTTCGCGCTCGAAGATGTCCCCCATTTCTTCCAGTTTATCCAGCACCGCACAAGCACATTGAGCCCGATCCGGAACATCTTCCCCCAGCATCCGCAAGCTCGCCGCAACGTCTTTCAGGGAACCCTCGAACTGCTCTTGGAGCAAATTCAGCCCAATTCCGACGTTGATCCACGAAAGCGTCCCGTCCTCGGCTACATCCATTTCGGCGCGAATACCGCAGAGCTTTCTTCGAAACAGCGGACCTTCCTGAGCCACCAGCACATCGTTAGGCCATTTGATGCCTGCCGGATAGCCAAACGCCACAAGGCTTTCAGCGACGGCGACGGCAGCGCCAAGCGTGAACCAGGGTGCTTGCTCGGGCAAAATGTGGGGTCGCACGAGAGCCGTCATCCAAAGACCTTCGCCGGAAGCCGACGACCAAATGCGATCATACCGTCCCCGTCCAGCAGTCTGACGATCGGCCAGCACCACCGTCAGAGACGGCGCTCCAGCTTCGGCAAGACGACGCGCCTCGGTCATGGTGGAGCCCACTTCGTCAAACCCGTGAATTTCCCATAGGCACTGCTGTCTAAGAATGGAAACCACTTTTTCGATTTCAGCCATAGCGCTAAGACCTTACCGACGAGCGCACAGCTTGAGCGCAAGCAACAGCCGCAACAATCTTGCAGCCATCCACCAGCACGAAAGGCGCGCAGCCAACAAGGAACGCAGTGAGCGGATCAAGCCCTGCAACTACCATAAGCTGCGCCCATCCGCATGCATAGGAAATAGCCACGAACACTACACCTGCAACGAGCTCGCAAGCGGCGCTTCGGATAAAAAACAGCGCTCTTCGCGCCAACGAGAGTCGCGCTCGCTCGGCAGATTCGATTGATGAGGAGCCGCTCCTTTTTGCAAGGCCAAAGCGGGAGCGCAAAGCGTGCAATAGCGGCGCGGCTACAGCCACACCGAAAAACGAGCCCCACAAAAAACCTCCCGTAGGCCCTGCCAAGATGCCCAAACCACCCCGCATACCGGAGAACACCGGCAACCCCACCGCCCCCAAAATCAGGTAACCGGCCATGGCAGCGATGGCCTCACGAGGCTTAAGCACCGCAACGGCAAAAACGATAGCGAACATCTGAAGAGTGAAGGGGACGGGGCCCAAAGGAACCGTCACCCACGCCGAAACAGCCATGATGGCGATGGTCAATCCCACAAAAGAAACCGATCGAGCATTCGACGTGCTCTTTATAGAGGCCATTGCTGTAGCCACAATCTTCTCCCTTCCCGCGCCGCGACGGCGCCAATCGGTAATATGTTAACGGCGGGACACCCATTCGGGAAACGAACCCTCTTCCCACAGATAGCAGGCGATGGAAGCCGATAGCAAATCGGCGCTTCCTCCGGGACTCAGCCGGTGGGCGAGACAAAAATCGCTTAGAACTTGATAGCTCTTGCGTCCCTGCATCGTAAAAACCGATCCTCGCTCCAGAGTCTGCGCAGCGCGTTGTTGCACCTCGCCAAGGAGAGCATCGTCTCCTCTCCAGAGGATCGTGGTGTCCTCCACTACCGTCATCAACGAAACAAGAGCATGGCGCAGCGCATCGGAAAGGCAGGCTCCCTTGTCGAAGGCATCGCGCAATGCTGGCAAACCCCGCTGGGCCACCGACGGAAGCCCAGCCTCCATCTCGCCCCGGATCCCTGTCGCTCCGTAACGCGCATACAAGCGCTCTCCCGCTGTCGCCGAAGCAACAGCTCCCTCCAGCTCTCGCGCAACCAAACCCGCTGTCGCCTGCCGCGTGAAAGCGAATAGCTCATCGCAGCTCACCCGACCGTGCAACGCGTACAGGCGAGCTGCAAACGCCGAGAGCATTCCCAAAACGAACAAAACGCCCCTTTGGGTATTGACGCCACCCGTAGCTTCCAGAAGCCGGCGCTCCGCTGGCACGCCGCATTCTCGCACTTCACGGAACAGCTCGTCGGGTTTCCCTTCAAAAGCGAGCCCTGTTTCGATAAACTCCAAAAAATAGGGGAGAAGGGATGCCGACCCGCACATGAACGTGAGAATGCTCATATCGTCGTGGCTTCCGGTACTGCCATAGCAAACCAGCCCCGGTTTGTTCGCCGTTGCCACTTCGAGCAACAAACCGTTTACCACAGGCTCTGCCAAAACCCAGCGCACGTCGTCCAATTTCTTCTCCCCCGTGCATTTTCCAATGCTGTTTCTTCCGTCGGCCTACCGTCTCATCCCTGCCATTGGATGTCCGGTCGCCGCGACGCCCTCACGTTCGAGCCCTGCCACAGGCACGAGCGGTCAGGCCCTAAAAGAACATCGTCAGCGCCAAATACAGAATAGACGGGCACAGCAGACAGCCCGTACCCGTGTAGAAGGTGGCCGTCATAGCACCGTAAGGAACAAGGCGCTCGTCAGTAGCGGCAAGGCCCGCAGCCACGCCAGAAGTCGTTCCCATCAAACCGCCGAAGATCATGGCGGACTTCGGATTGTTCAAACCCAATGGCTTCGCAAGCATCGGCGTAGCGATCATGACCACAATGGACTTCAAAACACCGATGGCGATGGAAATTGCCACGACCTCGGAGGATGCTCCCACAGCCGCGCCCGTAACCGGGCCCACAATGAAGGTGACGGCACCAGCGCCGATAGTGGCCATATCAGCCGCACTCGTATATCCAAAGGCGAACGCGAAGATCGCTCCAATAACGAAGGCGAGGATGACGCCAATGAACAGGGCGAGAATACCGGGAAGGCCGGCCTTCTTGATTTCCTCCAAACTCGCGCCGAAGGCCGTCGAGACAATGGAGAAGTCGCGGAGCATACCGCCGCCCATGACCGCCAGACCGCTGAACATGGCGATGTCAGACAGGCCTTTCTCGCCGCCCGTGACCAGACCGCCGACTAATGCCAAGATCAGGCCGAACACAATGGCGATGGCCGAGCCGGCAATACGGCCCTTAGTAGCTTTGCCAAGCGCGTTGGCCAAAGCCATGACGGCGCCCACCACGAGAAACGACATGACCAGTCCGTTTTTGGTCATGATGTTGGTGACCATTTCAACAAGTTCCACGGCAGCCCCCTATTCCTTATTCAGCGGAGGCAGCGGCTCGGAAGGCGCGCCCAGCTTCGAGATGACCGGAATGAGCAAAAGCGGCACGATAGTGCATACAATGCCGCACATAATGGTGAGAAGACCACCACCCATGATGGCCGCAGCGACGTCCTGGCAGGCCGTCATTGCCACCACGATGGGGATGTACATAGCGCTCCAGAACATGATGCCGTCCTGAGCCTTAGTGGAAAGCTTGTTCTCCTTGAGAAGCTTGCTCGAAACCAGGATGAGCGCCAGCATGGCAAAACCCACACCGCCGACATTGGAGCCGACGCCAGTGATCATACCGAGGATGTCCCCCAGCAGCATGCCGCCGAAGAAGCATGCCGAGAGCAAGGCTAATCCGTAGATAACCATGAATTACCCCTTACTTTTAGCGAGGGGGCATCAGCAACATCCCCGCTGATGCCCCCTTCAATTTCTCAATTACTCGATGACAAACATCACAGCGCCGGCATCCACGCGGTCGCCCGGAGCAAACTTAATCTCCTTGACCACGCCGTCACAAGGGCAAGCGATGTTCTGGTTCATCTTCATGGCCTCCATGACGCCGAGCACGTCCTTGGTAGCCACGGTGTCGCCCACAGCGACCTTGACCTCGACCATCTTGCCGGGCACGCGAGACTTAACATCCATTTCTTTCTCCTTTGCTACGAGAGCTGATATCTATGATCCATGGCCCGCACCTCATCTTTGCCCATGAGGCACACGCCAGTGAATCCCTTTGCAAGCACGGTGTTTCCCTCGTCGAAAAGCTCCGCGAGCTTGATGCCCGCACCATCGGGAAGCTCTAGCTCCACATCGATGGCCACGCCGCTTTCCCGAGACAAGGCGCACACCGCGTCGTGGAAGCGCTCGACAGCGTCAAGCGCCCCCAACTTCACCACGAGATCCAGATCGGACTCCTCGTGGCAGTATGGAAGCCCAGTGGCCAGGGCCAGAGCCACCGAGCCGAACACCCCGCAGGGCAGGCCGGCCGCCGATGCCAGCGCCCAAGCCTCGTCCAACACGTCGAAGACCGGCAGATTCGGAACGGCCGTGCATCGCGCATCCGTAATCACCTGGTAGGGATCGCGGATCAGGGACACCGAAGAGAAGGGCACGACGGCTCGCCCCCGCAGACGAACTCCCTTTTGACGATAGGGCGAGGCGAACCCTACCGACAGGCCCGGCGCATCGCCTTCCTGCCGGGACACGATGCCGGGCAAAGCCACACCTTTCACCTCGCCGCGAAGCAACTGCTCCACAGCGTCGGAGGGCCACCATGCCGCATCGCCGAGAACTTCCACCGTTATCGACCGGCGTACGGCTGGAACTATGGCCACCAGATCGTGACGATGAAAGCAATCACGCATGGCTCAACGTCCTTTCATCCAGAGCGGGTCGCTCTTCGCAGTGGCTTGGTACTGCTCTTGAGCCTCCAGCAGGCAGTCGAATAGCTTCGTCTTCTCCTGATCGCCGACGACAGCCACCGACCGCCCGCTCGGCCACGCCTCCACAAGAGCCAGCTCGTTGGTCTCGGCTGCAATGCGCACACCGGGCGCTGGGCGCACGATGCGCCCTTTGATGCGCAGGATCGAGCGGCAGGCCCGCTCCAGCGTCATCTCAGACTGGGCTGTGCAGGCACGCACAACCACTTCCAGCTCCGGCGTTGTACGCTGCCGGGCATAGGTGTGAATGGGCCCATCGGCGTTGAGCACATGACCCGCTCCCCCCATCGGGAAACTGTCACCCGTAGGCAGCCCTCCCGCCACCAAGATCGCCCAGCCTTCCCGCTCGGCATCGGGCACCAAGGTAAGGTCATCGCGCAAAGGCGCTCCGTCCATGACGAGCCATCCGAACTCCTGGCATCCATACAAATCGTGCACGCCAATGCCGCACTCCTCGGCCAGAGGCAGAAGCTCCATATCCAGTGGCGTCCCGGCACACAGCAGATGCACGCCTTCGGGGATCGCCTCCCAAATACCCAGCTTCTTGGCATCTTCCAAGGCGACCCGCAGAAAACTCGACTCCCCCACAACAACCCGGGGTTTCTCGCGGCACAGCGCCACGAGAAACGCATCCCGGGACGAATGGGGCAAAAATATCGGCTCCACCGAGGCCCCTTCGAAGGCGCCTCGGGAGAACACGTTGCCCAAAGGGGCATAGCACAGCAGCACGCGATCGCCAGGACAAGCCCCGGCTCGCCGCAGAGCCCTCGCACCCGCAGCCGCTCGCTCGGGCAGCTCCGGCCATGTCACGCCCACGATATTCTGGAAAGCGGTGCTTCCCGTGGTGAACGTCGTGTACGCGAAGTTCAAAGGCGTATGAATCTCCTCGATGACATGAGCGCTCGTGGGGCCCGCCACATCCTTATCGGCCAAGGTGCGACGGGGCATCGCGTCAAGTGAAGGAGCTGTAGAAAACTCCTCAGTTAGACGCGCCAACTCCTCGAGAACCTGCTGCTGCGCCGTACCCACTGTGAACCCCCTAGAGGTATTTCCCTGCCACGGCGGAGAACTCCTCCTCCATGCGGTCGATAACCTTGCGGCGCATCATGCGGCCGCCACGCTCCTCGCCGAGCGTTCCGTGGCCCATAGGCCCGGTGGCATCGCCGTCGCCGGCCAGCTTAGCGGCCTCGACCTCCCCGATATGGCGGATCACCGTCGGGCGCATGTCCTCGACGTTCTCGATGAGCTCGTCCACGCCGCCCAAGTGGTAGAAGAACTGCGGGCCGGCCGCGAAGACCGGATTCTCCTTGGACAGTTCCTCCAAGCGCTCTATGTCCATCTTCGTGATGCGGGAGATAGAGGTGATGGGCATGACGTGGATCATAGTGCCGAATTCGGGCGACAGCGACAGGATGTGGTCGGCCTGCAAGCCGTGGCAGAGGAAGGCACCGGAGATGGCGCGGCCGATGACAAGCGCGATCACGGAATGCCCGCTTTTACGCGCCTCGGCCAAGGCCAGCTGGTAGGAGCCGGTGGCCTTGTTCATGCCGAAAATCTCCTCGATCTTGCCGGGGCCGTTGCCGGGGGTGTCTACGATAAGCACGAGCGGACGCTTCTCCCCCACCGGCTTGTCGGCATCCTGCTTGATGGTGGTGTAAACCACCTTCGCCATCTTATAGGCCTCCTCAAGACCGATGACACCGAAATAGACCACGGGGAACTTGTCGTTGAACGCCTGGGCGTCATTGGCGATGACCACGACATCGCGGCCGTCTATCGTCGCCTCTCCCACCACAGCGCCGGGGCCCACATCGTCGGGAAACGTAACGTCGCCCACCTGGTTCTCGCGGAAGCTGCCCGGGTCGACCACCATATCAATGGCATCGCGGCCGCGTCCGATCATTACCTCAACAGTCATAGATGGTGCCTCCTTATCGACGCTTCGCCACGGCGAGGAACTCCGCTGTGGTCATTTCCGGAATCTGTTCGACGTCCTCGTTGCCGAAGTAGGCCCACACGTCGCGAGCATCCTTTGGAGCCATCTCTACCGAGAGCTCCGCCAAAGCCAGCTGCTCGTCCACCAGCTCCTCGCTGCCGATGCGACGGTTCTTCACGATCTCCTCGTAGGGCTCGTCCATGATGGCGGCTAAGGTTTCGTGGAAAGCGCCCAGGGTATCCTCCACAAGGTAGTTCGCGTCGCGCATGATGTACTTGTGCTTGCCGCCCGTGGTGCGATACACCAACGACCGATCGGCAGAGTCGAACTCGTCCTTGCCCATCTCCTGCTCGATAACCTCCGGACCGGTCAGGCCCAGACGGCCCAAATCGCTCATGACGATGACATCGGTGGCAGCCGCTACGAAGCCCATGCCGCCGAAGCAGCCCACCTTCGAGCCAATGAGAGAAATGACGGGGAACTTGCCCTTCGTCTCCTGTATCTGATCCATCACCTCGGCGTGGGCCAGAAGGCCGGCGTTGGCCTCATGCAGGCGCACGCCACCGGTCTCGAAGGAGATGACCACCGCCGGCAGACGCTCTGCCAGCTCGTCAGGGTACTCCTCCTTGATGCGCTCGTACATCTGACGGGCGAGCACGAAGGCCCCCACCATCTTGGCACCGTGCACCTCACCGACAGCCCCGCCAATAAACTTCCCTTCCTGGGAGATAACGAACACTGGGTGCTTGCCGATAAGGCCGACGCCAGTCACGCAGCCGTCATCCCATTCCACCGCCTCGCCGAGTACGGGCAGATGGGGGCTGCTCATGCGGTCGGCCGGACCAGCCAGCTCGGTAAACGTGCCCTCATCTACGACACCATGCGCGCGCTCTCGCGCGGACGCACTGTAGAAGCTCTTCTCCTCCAAGGTCTTCCAGTCGCTCATTTATTCCGCCTCCTTCCTCGCCTCATCAATGGCCTGACGCAGGCGCATGGACACCACGACCGGAGTCGCGTTGTTGTCGTTGATTTCGATCGCCACATCGGATACGCCGCTCTCCTTGACGAAACGCTCGAGCACGCGCTCCCATACCTCGTCGAAGCCAACCACCGGAGTGCACACCTTGACCTGAACGTCGCCGGCCAAATTGCGCTGCTCAAGCATGACCTCCATGTCGCCGGAGCCCGTCACGCCTCGGTGAAACCAGCCCACGGGAAGCGGGCGCGGATCGTCGGGCGTGAACGTGAAATTGAGCTCTCTCAATGCCATCGGATAAACCTCCTTGCTGTTTTTTGGATCTTCTGGCTTGTCTTACCAATTGCGGAACTTCGCCGGCGGGTTGTACAAACCGCCCGACCACTTCACAAGATCCTTCACGGATTTGGCCGCTAGCATGTCGCGGGTAGCGCGGCGTACGTCGATTCCCAAATCAGCCGGCGTCTTAAAGATGCCGCGCTCACGCAGCGCCGCTGTCTCAGCCGGATCTTCGGCCATGCCCACTTCGGTGAAACCGGCCACGGCACGGATGGCAGCCATGCGGTCGGCCATGGAAGTGCACTTGTGCAGGTAGGCAATGCCCTCTTCAGTGACCACGTGGGTCAGATCATCGGAGTAGATCATCACAGGAGGAAGATCGAGACCGGCGTTTTCCGCCAGGGCCACGGCGTCCAACTTGTCCACGAAACCGGGAGCCATCTTCTCTCGGAACGTCTCCTGAAGTTGCACGACGAGCCGCTTGCCGCGGGGAAGATCGCCAACCAGCTCGTCGTGCATGCCGTACTCCTCGCCGCACTTCATCCAGCCCGGCGTGGCGTGGCGACGGCCCTTGGCATCGCAGCCCATGTTCGGGGCGCCGCCAAAACCGGCGATACGGGTCGCCGTGGCCGTCGAGGAATTGCCGTACTTGTCTATCTGCAGCGTGCCGCCGATGAACATATCCAGGGCGTAATGGCCCGCCGTCTGAGCATAGTCGCGGTTCGAACGCATGGTGCCGTCGGGGCCGATGAAGAACACATCGGGGCGCGCCTGCACGTAGTCGGCCATGCCCGCCTCGCCGCCGAAGCAATACATGGTCTTCACCCAGCCCGACTCGATGGCCGGAATAAGGGTGGGATGAGGGTTGGTCACGAAGTAGGAGCAGATCTTGCCCTTGAGCCCCAGCTCCTCGCCGTAGGTGGGCAGAAGCAGCTCAATGGCAGCGGTGTCGAAGCCGATGCCATGATTCAGCCGCTGAATACCGTACTCGGCATAAATGCCCTTGATGACCATCATGGCCCTCAGCACCTGAGAGTCGGTGATAAGCGCCGGATCGCGCGTGAACAAAGGCTCGATGTAGAAGGGCCGCGGCGCCTGGATGACGAAGTCGACCCAGTCGCCAGGAATATCGACACGGGGAACTTCGTCCACGATCTCGTTCACCTGCACAACCACGACGCCCTGACGAAACTTCACGGCCTCGGCGATGACCGGCGTATCCTCTGTGTTGAATCCGGTGTAAATGTTGCCGTCACGGTCGGCCGAAACACCCACGCACAGCGCGACGCGCGGGGTGAGGTCGAGGAAGTAGCGGCCATACAACTCCAGATACGTATGAATAGCACCCAGCTCAATCTTGCCGTCGCGAACGTACTCAGCCAAGCGTCCCGCCTGAGGGCCCGAGAACGAGAAGTCCACCTTCTTGGCAATGCCCTTGTCGAAAATATCCAGATGGGCTGGAATAGAGAGCACCGACTGGACCATATGCAAGTCGTGCACCTTCTCAATATCCACTTCGCAAAGGCACTGCGCCAAAAAGTCGGCCTGCTTTTGGTTATCGCCCTCGATGTTCACCTTGTCCCCAGGGCGAATCACCGCCTCCAGAAGCTTTACCGTATCACCGGCCTCGACCACCTTTCCGTCCATCACGTAAGGACGGGCAGCCTCGAGACGCTCGCGGTAATCACGCTCAAGTGTGTTCCACGTCTTCGATTCCGTCATTGATTCTCCTTTCCTAACGCCTACTTGTCTTACTTTTCGATACTGTCCAGATCGGGCAGATGCATAACGCCCAAGCCAACGCGTTCGTGGCAAGAGAACACATGCAGCGAAGACTCGCCGTAAAAGGCCACGGCCACCCAGCCCCGGTTTCGCACGATGGCAATAGTCATGGCCAGGCTCGCCGATGACGCCGTATTCACGAGCACACCGCGCTTGGCCTCCTCCGTCGCGTGCATAAGAGCATGGATGGAGCGCGCCTCCTTTTCCACGAGCCCCGAGTTCAGCGCCGCACCGATGACGGCGCGAGCGGCCTTCGTTTGGAAGTCGGTGTCGCTCGTGCCGCCAACTTCAGTGGCCACAGCCACGATGCCTTCGCGAAGGAACTGACGCTTGAGCGCGTCCTCCTCGGTCTTCGACTGGGCCATGGCCAGCTGCAAAGCGCGCCGACCCAACCCCTGAGGGCCGATACCCTTGATTTGAAGTCGTTCGTAGTCGATAGAATCCATACAACCACACCGCCTTCTTACGGCGCCCCTTCCGCCCGGAGGGGGCGCCGTCATTCGAATGGTCCGTTACAAGAAACGCGCAGAATTAGAGGACGAGTCCGATAGTGGCCACAAAAACGCCAGCCGCAATGGCCGACACGATGACGCCGGAGATATTGCAGCCCATGGCAATGGGAATAACGATGGCGAAGGGGTTCTCCTCTTCCACCGCATGCTGAGCGAGCTTGGTGGTGGTGGGCATGCAGGAGATACCGGCGATACCCACGGCCGGATTGAAGGATTTGCCGGTCTTCTTGCCGACGAAGTACATGAGCCAGCCGCCGGCGATGCCGCCCACAGCCGAGATGGCCAGGGCCAGAATGCCCAGGATGAGGATGATGCCCACCGTGGGATTCAAGATGGTGCTCGCCTCGCACAGGCAGCCGAGCACGAGGCCCAAAAACAGAGAGGAGAAGCTGGTGATGCCACCCTCGAGCAACTCCTGATAGGGCAGAATCTTTGCCTCCTTCACGGCCATGCCGAGGAAGAACGACAGCATGAGCGGAGCGGCCACGGGCAAAAGCAGGCAGAGCAGCAGGCAGACAACGACGATGAAGATGAACTTCGCCTTCTGGGAAACCTGGGGCATATCGAACTCGATGTCGATGCCGCGATACTTCTTGGGCACGAGGGCCTTGATGATGTAGGGGTAGCCTGCGTAGGTGAGTGACAGGTACAGGTAAGCAATGATGGACACCGACACGAACAGCTCCGGCTTCATCATAAGGGTGCCGAACAGCACCATAGGACCGTCGGCGCCGCCGATGATGGCCACGGAGGCGGCACTGGCGGGGTCGAGGCCGAAGAAGTCAACGCCAAGAGCCAGGGTAACGAAGGTACCCATTTCGGCGAAGATGGCAATGATGATGCACGTCCACGGGCGGGACAGCAAGAAGCTGATCTCGCTGCGAGCGCCAATGCCCATGAACACAAGGCAGGCGATGAGGTTGTTGGAGAACATGAAGTTGTAGATCGGCTGCAGGAAATTCACCTGAATGGCCGTCATAAGGCTATCGGTATCACTGACGAGCGGGTCGATGATCAAGGTACCGGTGGTATCGCCGGCGAGGAACAGCACGCCGCAGTTCACGGCGATCATGCCGAGGCCCATGGGGACCATGATCAGCGGCTCGAGCTTGCCTTTGAAGCCGAAATACGCGAGCACAAAACCTAAGATTGTCAAGCCGACGCGGACGACACCCAAAATGGGGTCTTCCACGAACAAGGTGGCAATACCGGGAAACACTTGAGCTAAAACATCCATTTTAGTTCGTTTTCCTTTCGGGAATAGAGGAGCGGGCGTCGATGCGCCCCGGGCAAATCAGATACTCGGGTTAATCGGAATCTTTGGATTTGCTGCGGCTCATCAGCTTGTTGATGACCACGATGACAGCGATAACCAAAAGCGAGATTGCCGCCGTCAGCGCATACGTGAGAAGCGCGTACAAGTTGACATCCATCCTCGTCTCACCTCCTTAAGGCAATAAAAAAGCAGAGCATCCGGCTTTCGCTCAAATACTCTGCTTCTCATAACCTTATGATGCGACATCCGAAGATGCTCTGCATATTTGAGACCTCGCTTGACTGTACTTCGTCAACGCGAAATCTAAGTTGTTGATGTCATCATACGGACTTGACGATGAAACGTCAACACCAAATCTTCAATTTTTTTGACTATGTTTTAAGAGCAGGTCAATCGGTTGATTCGCGAGTTGATCCGTACACCTTCACTTTTTCTCAAAACTCAGCTGGA
>ERZ773162.83-NODE-83-length-115373-cov-37.853336_pt1 | contig 115373 bp, 97 predicted proteins | sample MGYA00511113_ERZ773162 | MGnify/ENA primary metagenome ERZ773162 (study PRJEB29015, sample SAMEA2737807) | human gut metagenome | biome: human gut; feature: human-associated habitat; material: faeces | place: China | collected 2012 ... | reverse complement strand
GCGAATGCCCTTAACCGAAAGGACGTCAGTTCTTTCGGTTGTTGCAGATGCGTAAACTGCGTTCCCCGACCCTAACAAATAGATCCGATAGCCAAAACAACTGTTTTGCAAACGTCTGAATAATAATCAAAAAAACAAAAGAGACCATGCTCATCAACATAGTCCCTCTCTTATACTATTTTATTTTCTTTTCAACTTCTCTCGGAAGACGTTCGTACAACCATGTCATACGTTTCAATCTCTTTACCGTCTCTTCGTCAAACTGTCCCTTCTCCATTCTCCAGGTCCAGTTTCCGCCAAGTGTAGATGGTACGTTGATTCTTGCCTTACCGTCCAGGTTCAGTAAATCCTGCATTGGTGTCACACAAAGATTTGCCATGCTGCTCATTGCAAGACGAATGAAATCCCACGCCAAATCATCTTCATCCAAGCGTTGTGCATTCATATACTCTTTTGCAAAATCTCGCGTCGCTTTATCTGTACTGTGATACCATCCTCTTGTTGTATCGTTGTCATGAGTACCCGTATACACAACACTATTCTCCGGGTAATTGTGCGGAAGATATGTTGAACCTCCGTTTGGATCAAATGCGAACTGAACTACTTTCATTCCCGGAAATCCACTGTCAGACAACATCTGCAGTACACTTTCTGTCAGGAATCCAAGGTCTTCTGCAATGATATTCAATTTGCCAAGTCTTTCTTCAATTGTATGGAACAGATCCATTCCCGGACCAGGCATCCATGTCCCATCCACTGCCGTCTCATTTCCATAAGGAATGGAATAATATTCGTCAAATCCACGGAAATGATCAATTCTTACTACATCATATAATTTGAGACAATGACGGATTCTCTTAATCCACCAGTCGTATTCTGTCTTTTTGTGATATTCCCAATTATACAGCGGATTGCCCCACAACTGGCCTGTTGCGGAAAAATCATCCGGAGGACACCCTGCTACTGCCACCGGATTATTCTCTTCATCAAACTGGAATAACTCCGGAGATGCCCATGTATCTGCACCGTCAAATGCAACATAAATTGGAATATCTCCAACGATCTGAATTCCCTGTTCATTTGCATAAGCGTGAAGCCGTGACCACTGTTTATCGAATTCATACTGCTGGAATTTGTAAAAATCAATCTCTTCTGCAAGTTCTTCTCTTGCATTCTCAAGTGCTGCTTCCTCGCGGTTTTTCAGGGCTTCTTCCCATTCATTCCAGCTGATTCCACCTTTGCTGTCCTTGATTGCCATGTAAAGACTATAATCATCCAGCCAATACGCATTTTCTTTGATAAAGTTATCATATGCTTCATCTTTTTCGAAACGCTCAAATGCCTTTTTCAGCACTTTAAATCTTGAATTGTAGATTTTCTCGTAATCAATACTGTCTGCCTGCTCTCCAAAATCATACACTTTACATTCTTTTTTTGTCAGAAGTCCTTCTTTGATCAGTGTCTTCAGATCAATAAAATATGGATTTCCAGCATATGTGGAGAAAGACTGGTACGGGGAATCCCCGTATCCAGTCGGTCCAAGCGGCAGAATCTGCCAGTAACTCTGTCCAGCCTCTTTTAACTGATCAATAAATTTATACGCCTCTTTTGAGAAACAGCCAATTCCGTATTTTGATGGCAATGAAAATACCGGTAATAATACTCCGCTCGCTCTTTTCACGTTCTTCTCCTCCTCTTACAGATGCCAGATATCTCTGTTGTACTCTTCGATTGTTCTGTCAGATGAGAAATACCCTGCTTTCGCAATATTTACAAGTGCTTTCTTAGCCCATGTTTTCTGATCTGCATAAGCTCTCAATGCTTCTTCTTTCTTTTCTTTATAGCTATCAAAGTCAAGAAGAGTCATGAACCAGTCTTTACTGATAATCTCATGCTGCAGTCTCTCAAGATTCTCTTTCTCTCCAACTTTCAGAACTTCCTCGCTTGTAATAAAGTCAATTGCTGCCTTGATCGCAGGATTCTTCTCATAGAAATCTCTTGCGACATAATCAGCCTTTGCATAATGCTCGATTACTTCATCACTGGATGCACCGAATACAAAAATGTTATCGTTTCCAACGAGTTCATGAATCTCAACATTTGCTCCATCCTCTGTTCCGAGTGTTACAGCTCCGTTCAGCATGAATTTCATATTACCTGTTCCGCTGGCTTCTTTCGATGCAAGTGAAATCTGCTCGGAAATATCGCAAGCCGGAATTAATTTTTCAGCCTTTGTTACATTATAGTTCTCAACCATAACAACCTTCAGGTATGGACTTACCTCTGGATCATTGTTGATAATCTCCTGCAGGCAGAGAATCAGGTGAATAATATCTTTTGCGATCACATAAGCCGGTGCTGCCTTCGCTCCAAAGATTGCTGTCACTGGTGCTGCCGGAATCTTTCCTGCTTTAATCTCAAGATATTTATCAATGATATATAATGCATTCAGCTGCTGACGTTTGTACTCGTGCAGACGTTTGATCTGAATATCAAAGATTGTATCAGGGCTTACTTTTACTCCCTGTGTCTCTTCCAGATATTTGCACAGTGCTTCTTTATTTGCACGTTTGATCTCTACTAATCTGTCGAGTACCTTATCGTCATCCTTAAATGCAAGAAGTTTCTCAAGTTCAGCTGCGTCTTTCTTGTATCCCTCTCCGATCAGTTCATCAAGAAGCTCTGTGAGAGCTGGATTACAATGCAATAACCAGCGACGGAATGTAATACCATTTGTCTTATTGTTAAATTTCTCCGGATAAATCTTGTAGAAGTTATTCAGTTCTGTCTCTTTCAGAATCTCTGTATGAAGAGAAGCAACACCATTTACGCTGAATCCATAATGGATATCAATATGTGCCATATGAACTGTATCATTTCTGTCAATGATAGAAACACTTTCATCTTCATATTTTCTTCTTACTTTATCATCCAATACTTCGATGATCGGCATCAGCTGCGGAACTACCTTCTTCAGGTAATATACAGGCCATTTTTCCAGTGCTTCTGCAAGGATTGTATGGTTTGTATATGCACATGTCTTAGAAACAACTTCGATCGCCTCATCCATGTCTAAGCCTCTCTCTACAAGAAGACGAATCAGTTCTGGAATTACCATTGTCGGATGAGTATCATTAATCTGGATCACTGCATAATCCGCAAGATCATGAAGGTTGCATCCCTTTGCTGTACATTCATCAAGAATCAGCTGTGCACCTGCGCTTACCATGAAATACTGCTGATAAATTCGAAGCAGTCTTCCGTTCTCATCACTGTCATCCGGATATAAGAAAAGTGTCAGATTCTTCTCAATGTCCTCTTTATTAAAAGCAATTCCATCCTCTACGATTGTCTCATCTACAGAGTCAATATCAAAGAGATGTAATTTATTTGTCTTATTGTTATATCCTGTTACTTCAATATCATACATTCTCGCATTTACATTAAGTCCTTTGAAAGATACCGGATAAACAACATCTGTCTTTTTCAGCCAGGATTTTTCTTCAATCCATGGATTCGGAGTTTCTCTCTGAAGGTTATTTTTAAACTCCTGTTTGAAAAGTCCAAGATGATAGTTCAGTCCGACACCGTCTCCTGCAAGTCCAAGTGTTGCGATTGAATCAAGGAAACATGCTGCCAGTCGTCCAAGTCCACCATTACCAAGTGACGGCTCTGGCTCTACTTCTTCGATCTCTGCAATATTCTTACCGTTCTGTGCAAGTACATCTTTTACTTCATTAAAAATACCAAGGTTGATCATGTTGTTAGAAAGCAGTTTTCCGATCAAGAACTCTGCGGAAATATAGTAAAGTTTTTTCTTACTATCTGTACGTTCCTTTTCTCCTGCCATTTCCTGCACCATACTAAGAAGTGCTCCGTAGATTTCTTCATTGGAAGCCTGTGCAATCTCTTTACCAAGTTTCTGCTGTAATGTTTCCTGAATGTTCATTTGAATAATCTCCCTTCAAATCTGATTCTGTTTTTATGTTACATACTTTGTTTCTTTGTTTTCAACTTATGATTGTATTTTAATACGATTATCTTCAAATATCTTGCAATATACTTGCACTTTATTGTACAATACTATCATTCTTATAATTCAATCTAGTTTGACCAGCAGGTGTGTCAGATAACATTTTATTGAAAGGATCTCAGTTTTATATGAACATTAACGAATATCAGAATTATCATGAAACAAAAGCGCATACATCCGCAGAATTTCCTTATAATACTTATCTCTGCTCGATCCCTCTCGATTTCCCTGGAGTACCCCTGCACTGGCACGATGAGTTGGAACTTGTTGTCATTAAAAGAGGGCAGGGTTTTGTTTCTGTGGACTTTGATAAGCGTCTGGTTCACAGTGGAGATATTATTATTATTCCCCCTAGATGTCTCCATGCCATCGAACAGGATGATACTTTTAAAATGGAATATGAAAATATTATTTTCAAACCAGATTTACTTTCTTCCGGAGCAAACGATCTGTGCATGATTCAATACATCGTTCCGCTTCTTGACGGTTCTCTTCCTATTGAATATTTTCTCACTCCGGCTCTCGGATCTTTTGAAGCCTTAAGCAATTGTATCCGACAGATTGACCTTGTCTGTGCTGATCAGACACCTGGATGGCAGCTTGCTGTGAAAAGTTCTCTGTTTAACTTTTTCTTTCTTCTGATCTCTGAACGTCAGAAAAAACCAGTCTCCACTTCCTCCAATTCCAAATCTTTGGAGAAAATGAAAACTGTTTTAAAATACGTAGAAAATCATTATACAGAAAAACTAACGATTGATGACATGGCTGAACTTACTTATTATAGTAAATCCCATTTCATGAAGTTCTTCAAAGCCCACATGGGAATCGGATTCACTGAATACTTAAATGATTACCGGCTTACAATGGCTGCCAGACTTCTCAAATCATCCGATGACTCTATTCTGATGATTGCTGATGCCAGTGGTTTTGACAACCTGTCCTACTTCAACCGCATTTTCAAAAGAAAATATGGTATTTCGCCTGGGGCTTACAGGAAAGCATAGTAACTATCCAAAAACAATTATGAGTGATAATACAGTTCGATCGGATCAATCGGATCAAATGGATGTTCTTCTTCCATTTTCTTATTCCGCCCACGACGTTTCATCAGCTCGCCGCTCTTGTTGTATACCCAGAAGGAATATACAAGGAGCTTATTTACCTTCCCGATCTTCTCTTTTGTCGTCTTATTATAATAGACACCACCTGTCTTGAATGCAGTCTTCTTATGGATCAAAGAGATCAGCTCTGTCTCCGTTTTGACCGGTTCAGGTAAGATTGTATATGCCCGTCCGACACAGTCTGTCTTGTGGGAATCACTTCCACCGGTCATCACCTTACCGTATTTCTCTGCCAGTTTTAAGGCACCAGCATTAGAATCCTTCGGTTCACAACAATTGAATGTCTCAATAAAATCGAATCGTTTAACAATCTCAGGTGAGAGGTAGTATCTTCTCGCATGAGTGAAGCTCATGTACTTTTCTCCGCATGGATGTGCCGGTCCCAAAACTCCACCATTGCGGTGAACCAAATCGATCAGAAGTGCAAGCGGCATTCCACGCATCTCAAGTAGACGCATCTTTACACCCTCCGGCATAATTACAAGAATATGCCCTGCATCTCTCGTATCATATTCAATTCCTTTGAGTACCACAAAATCGGTATGTTTCTTTCCTTTTAAATTCTTCTTCCAGTAGCGGTAGCCATTATATGTGTCGTGATCTGTGATCACCATTCCCTGAAATCCGTGTTCCTTGAGTATCGTGATATATTCCTCAATCCCTACCCTGCTGTCTATGGACCCCTCTTTCACGTGACAGTGCATGTCTATCTTCATATTTGAGTCCTCCTTTTCCGCAGTCCTGATTTTATCAAAAAGTACTATGTGAAATAACTTTATTTCATTCTTTAAAAAGACTGCTTATTGATGAATTCATTATACCGCGTTTATATAGGAGTGACAACAGAAGACACACAAAAATGCTAATTCTTGTTTAGAGCTTATAATACCTTCGACAAAAAGTTTTTCGTCCTTTCATGTTTTGGATTCTCAAACAATTCTCTAGGTGACTCATCTTCAACAATTACACCTTGATCCATAAAAATAACCCTGTCACTAACATTCTTAGCAAATCCCATCTCATGAGTTACGACAACCATTGTCATCCCTTCTTTTACAAGAGATTTCATAACATCAAGTACCTCTCCGACCATCTCTGGATCTAGTGCAGAGGTTGGCTCATCAAAAAGCATTACTTCCGGATTCATTGCCAATGCTCTTGCAATTGCAACTCTTTGCTTTTGACCTCCTGAGAGCTTGTTTGGATAGGTGTCTGCCTTGCGTTCCAATCCAACTCTTCTTAACAACTCTATTGCTTTCGTGTCTGCCTCTTCTTTTGTCCATTTTTTTAAACGCACTGGAGCTAATGTAATATTCTGCTTTACTGTCATATTAGGAAAGAGATTAAAATGTTGAAAAACCATTCCAAGATTTTCACGATATTTATCAACATTAAGTTTTGGATCCATGATATCCTGTCCATTGATATATATTTCCCCTTCTTCCGGCTTTTCCAAAAGATTAAGACATCTTAAAAAAGTAGATTTTCCTGAACCTGAAGGACCGATCACACAGACACATTCTCCTTTTCGAATATCAACATCTATTCCATTTAATACATGATTATCACCAAACGATTTCTGTAAATTTCGAACTTTAATCACTTTCTTTTAATCTCCTTTCAAATTTTCTTAAGAAAACAGACAACAGTTTTACAATCAGATAATAAACAATGCCTGCCGCCAGCAGTGGAATAAACATCTTATATGTCCTTGATGATACATAACTTGCCGCTTTCGTCAAATCCACTATTCCAACATAACCCAAAATAGAAGTTTCTTTAATCAACTGTATAAACTCATTTCCCATTGCTGGAAGAATATTCTTAACAGCTTGTGGAATAACAATATATCTCATTGTATCTTTATAGCAAAGACCAAGGGATCGCCCTGCCTCTGTCTGTCCCCGATCAACTGCCTGAATTCCTCCACGTATCACCTCTGACACATAAGCTCCACTGTTAATTCCAAAACTTACAACAGCCGCCACATATCCAAGTCTGCTGTGGAAAACTGCAAAGTAAACAATCATTAACTGCAGTACAGATGGTGTTCCACGGATCACATCAACATAGAATGCAGCAATCAAAGAAGCGATTGTCTTCTTTCCTTTTCTATCAGCATTAATCCTTATAATTGCGACAATCAAACCAAGTAGAAGTCCTACAAAGACTGAAAGCAAAGAAACTAATAAAGTTGTACCAAGTCCATTCACATAGTATTGCCAACGATTTTCATCTACAAAGATAAACTTCAATGTTCCAAAAATTCCAACATTTTTATCCTGTGTCTCTGTTATTTGAACATTGTCATTCTCTTCTCCAGAAAAATACTTTGCATACAATTCATCATATGTTCCGTTTTCCTTTACCTTTTTTAATCCATTGTTTAAAAGTTGTGCACAATTACTATTTCCTTTTTGAACACAAAATACAGTATCTTCTTCTGTTCCTTCTACCGGAATTGATTTGATTCCATCCGTCTGTCGGCAATAAATTTCTGCCATAATTGTATCAATGATTACAACATCAGCGCCTTTATTTTTCAGTTCCATTATTGCACTGGAAGCATTCTTAAATCGTTTTACTGTTGCACCACTAACAATACCATAATCTTCGTTTTCGCCAGAAGCAATCAAATCACTCTGAGACCCTTCAAGAACAGCAATTGTCTTTCCTGTCAGCTCAGAAAAATCTGTGTATTCATCTCCTGTTCGATATACAATACTTTGAGATCCTGTATAATAAACGTCTGAAAAATCAACACTCTGAGCTCTTTCTTTTGTCGGAGCAATAGATGCTGCAATTGCTTCAATATCCCCTGCTTCAATTGACCCCAGCAAAGAGTCAAATGGAAGATCTACCCATTTGATATTGACGTTCTCTTCTTTTGCTATTGCGTTCATTAAATCAATATCAAAACCTGTAAGATTCCCATTGCTATCCAGATATTCAAACGGCGCATACTCTGCATTTGTTCCAACAACAATCGTATCTTTTTGTTCTGTCGCACAGATCTGTTGAGGCAGTTGCAATATTATCATTATGGCTGCAAGTACCACAAAAAATGCTGCCTTTGTTTTAAATTTTTTTTCAGTTCTCATGGGCTTCTCCTTTGTCAAAATACGTATTATATCGTTATATGATAATATATCACAGTACTGTTTCAGATTCAATATATGCTTGTTTTTCCATTTCTTTTTTCTGTTTTTTACAAATTTTTTCTTTTCTTTTTGTACAAATATACAACACTTTATCTTTTCCTCAAAACAAAAGACTGTCTACGGGCTTTACACAAATGTTTTACCCTCAAACAGTCTTTTTCGTCCATCTTATTATTGTCCTATTTTGCTTCCCATATAATGATGAAACTGTGGATCCTTTGGAATATTCAGATCTATCCCTCTCTCTCTTGATGCTTTCACAAAAAGCATTTGAAATGGAATTGTATATTCTAACGTAGAAAAATCTGAGTCTTGAAGGAACTCCGCATATAGTCCGTCATCAGTTTCTTTCTGAGTATTGACTGCATATTGCTTATTTTTTCCTTTATAATATTCATATAAATGTTGCATTTCCTTGGAATCGCTTCCGCTTTGTGAAAACAAATATAAAAATTCCGTCTGTTCTGTTACTGCATTATACATTCCATGAATGAATTCACATGCCTCATAACCTCGTACCGGAAAACGTGATGTTTCCGATATTTTCAACACTTCTTCTAAGAGCAGACTTTTTTGGTTACTCTCTGTCAGAATAATCAGGTCTGTACAGGTTCTCAATTTCTTTGCTTCCTTTTCAGCCCATTTTTCACAAATTGGAAGAAGTTTCGGAAGATTTAAGATTACTTTCTGAATTCGTTCTTCATATACAGTTATCTCTTCCTCTTTTAATTTCAAATCTCCTTCTGAATTTTTTGCAACTTCAAGAAGGAAAAGATATAATGTCAGGACTGTTGCTGTGTAACCTTTTGTTGTAGAACCAGCATCTTCATAACCGCATTCTACATAAATATTCGCATCAGCATGTGACACGATTTCTGTATCATATTCTCCTGTCATAGAGATCGTTGGAATTCCCGTTTCTCTTACTTTATCTAATGCCTGAATCACAGCTGTGCTTGTTCCTTGTTGTGAAATGCCAATCACAAGGGAATTTTTAGGAAATACGGTAATTTCTTCACTTAATTCAACTGGGAATACAGGCGTTACCCGTATTCCCAGTTTCTTTTTTGCAAATGTAGCTGCTGCCAGTGTTGCATTATATGAGGAACCTGATCCTGAAAGAAATATCTCATCGATCTTATGTTTTTTCACCAATTCTATACTATCCTTTAAAATTTCTTCTTTTTTTCGAAAAATTTCAAGTAGAATATCTGGTGTCTGGAGAATATATTGATAAGCATCTCCATGATAAATCATTGTAGCCCTCCAGTTAATCCGACTATTTATTCGTAATGTCTTCCGTAACCAAATGCACCTTCCAATCCACAGATTTCAGATGCAAATTTTGCTGCGTCTGCCAGTGCATTTTTGATTGCTTCTGATTTTTCCTCACCCTTTTTGATACGATCTGTGTAACCAACAAGGAAAGACGTAATCAGAGAATCACCTGCTCCCATTGTATCAACTACTTTTTCAATCGGAACTGCCGGCTGTCTGTAAAATGTTTTTCCATCATAAAGAACACAACCTTCTGCTCCTCTAGAAGCAGTTGCGAGTTCTGCTCCGCCATCAATCATCATCTGAAGATGTGCTTTTAATTCCTCTTCATTTCCGTCAAAAGAACAGAATGCATAATTTACATCCGGAAGTACTTTTTTGTAATACTCTTCTGTTGAATCATCTGAAAAGTCAAATGCAACTTTTACACCTGTCGCCTTAATCTTACCAAGCTCTGATTCTGTAAAACAATAATTACCTGAATGTACTACATCAAACTGCTTAATATAATCAAGATCAAAACGATCCAGGATATATGGTGTCTTTCCACGGATTCCTCCATCGTTCCAGTCAACAAATACTCTGTCTCCGTCTTTCAATGTAACTTTAGACCATCCATTCTCGCCATCGAGCTGTTTACATTTATACATTTCGATTCCGATTTCTTCAAGTACCTTGATCACATATTCTGCATTGTCATCATTTCCAAAATATCCCATGTATGCAGATTTCTCGACACCGAAACGCTTTGCATAAGCACACAGATTAACACAATTTCCGCCTGGATACATTGTCTTCAGATGCTCATACATATCAACTACATTATCACCAAAACCTAAAATTTTTACATTATGCTCTGCCATCGCTTTATTCCCTCCTGCTTTTGAAGGGAAAAGCCTTCTCCGGCTTTTCCTCTCATTGCTTTTTCTTAGTACTCTACAACACCCATGTATCTTCTCATATCAAGTGGATGTCTTCTCTTGTCCTGAAGTCCTGTACGGTAAGCAACGCTCATTGCATAGAACAGCATTGGACAGAAGTACTCATTAACACTTTCGTCAATTGCATCAATTCCAAGTTCTTTTGCATCGATCACTTCATATTTCTTTGCATATTTCTCAAGGAATGTAAGAGCTCTTTCATCCATTACTCTTGCAGCTCCTGTTCCCATCAGGAGGATATACAGATGATCTTCGTCTGTACACTCGAATGGTCCATGGAAATATTCTCCTGAATGCAGGTAGCAGCAATCCATCCACTGCATCTCCTGAAGAGAGCAGATGGAGAATCCATATGCCTGTGAATAAGATGCTCCTGATCCCATGATGTAAAGGAATGGCTCTTCAAAATATTTCTCAGCAAATACCCATGTACGGTTCTGTACTTTCTTTACAGCAGCACGCACGATTCCGTCTGCTTTTTCAAGTCCATCGAGAATAGCTTCATATTTTGTATAAGATGGCTCCTGCATTTTCATCAGCTCGTTCAGAATGCGCATTACAATTCCCTGTGGTCTGTCTTTCTCATTTGTAGAATCTTCCCAAGAATATACGATTGGGTTCATTTCTTCCTGTGCACAAATAGACTCCGGATTGTGTGTCATTGTAATAACAGCTGCGCCACACTCTTTTGCATACTTTGCTGCTGCTACAGTCTCTCCAGTATTTCCGCCGTGGGAACACAGAATTACAAGTGCTCCCTTTTTCAGGAATTTAGATGGAGAAACTACAAGTTCTTTTGCTGTAAGCCAATGTGAGTGCATTGTCTCAGACTCTGCATTAATAAAATAGTATCCCGGATACAGATCAACTAAAGATCCTCCACATGCTGTTAAAAATACGTCTTTGATTTCTCCCTGTTCTGCTACGATTGCTTTAATTAATTCTTCTGGTGTTCTCATTATTTAATCTCCTTTTCTTTTCATTCTTTTTTTAATTTATTTTTCACCCATTATTTGGACGAATACCTTTCTCATCTGCGGTCCATCAAAATCTACAAGATAAATATCCTGCGCTCCTCCACATACAATCTTGCCGTCCATCACTGGAAACATACAGGAATTACCGCATACAAGGCTCTTAAGATGCCCCTGAGAATTATTTCCTGTTGCACCATAAGATGGAAGGAAATGGGCATGTGCATAGTTTTCTTCTAATGGTGCCATCTTTTCAAGCATATCACTAATATCACTTTCTACACATTCCAATGCTTCATTCACAATAATGCCTGTTGTCGTATGTGCTGTGATTACGGCTACGATTCCGTTTTTAATCCCACTATTTTCTACCAGCTCATGAACTTCTTTTGTAATCAGAATATACTCTTCTGGTTTGTAACTCATCTTTCTAATGATTTCTAACTTTACCATATTACTCCACCATTCCCAAAAATCTTTCTGCGTTTTTTCCAAGAATATTTTCTTTAACACTATCTTTAATTGGCAGTTTTTCAATAGATCTTCTAATCTTGAATGCGCGAAATCTTGGTGTGTTTGATGCAAACATAATCTGTTTTGCGAATGCACGCTCAGACCAATGTTCTCCCATATCTGTACAAAATAATCTATAAATAGACTCTTCTGGTGAATCTAGATATAATACCGATGTATCTGTATATACATTGGGATATTTTAACATTAACATACACATTTCTCTAACCCATGGCCATGCAAAATGAGCCAAACAACATCTTAACTTTGGATATTTAATAAAAATCTCTTCAAATTCGAGTGGATGACTATATTTTGCAGGTGTATCTGGTTCCCAAGACATTCCTGCATGAAAAATAATTGGTTTGTTCATTTTTTCACACAATTCGTAAATTGACTGAACTTTTTTATCCATAGGATAAAATTTTTGTTTTGAAGGATTTAACTTTAATCCCTTCAAATTCAATTTTTCAAAAGCATCTTTAAGAACTTCGATTGCATCTTCCCTATTAGGATCTACAGATGCAAACCCTATCAAACGTTCTGGTTGAAGTTCTACCAATCTTGAGATTTGTTCATTTGTGACAATGCAACCTCCTTCTGTTGTAGTTACATCTAAAGGAAGGAGCACTTCCTTATCAATCTTTCCATAATCCATCTCTGCAAATGCTTCTTCAAAATTCATTGGTCCTTGTTTCCAAACGCCAAATGTATCTTCTCTAAATATTAACTCTTTTTCATCCGCACAAATATCTTTATAAAAGATCGGATGAACATGCATATCAATTACCATTTTCATATCACCTTCTCATATTATTAATATGGTTCAAATTTAGCAACAACACCTGCAGAAATCTCAGCGCCTTTTTTCATACAATCTGAAATTGACAGGCCATTCATTATTCCATAGGTAAATCCTGCTATGTAACTATCTCCCGCTCCCACGGTATTTATCACATCTGTTTTTACAATTCCCATTTCATAAAAGTTTTTTCCATCATAAGATAAACTTCCCTTTTCTCCCATTGTTGCCGTAACTATTTGAGGTCCTACTGCCTTGATTTGCTTCATCCACTCTTTTAACTCTTCTATTGAAAAACCATCTGCTGAAAAAAACACATAGTCAACATTAGGAAAAATACTCATACAATCAAATTCAGGATCTTTTGTAAATGTTGAGAAATCCATAATAATTTTAACTCCACGATCATGCCATTTTTTCAAATATCCCAGCACTCCACCAAACAGATCTGTATGTAAATAGTCAAATGTTGATGCATATTCAAACTGTTTTTCCGTAATAGTATAATTCTCCATTACTCCAGAAATTTCTTTCAAATGAACGCGGTCTACTCCGTTTTTGAGTGCCATAATCATTCTACATGTATCACCATCTGTCTCTTCCAACTGTGAGACATCTATCCTCTCTTTTGATAGAACTTCTCTCATTTTCTTACCATACTCGTCTTTTCCGACTGCACTTACCACTGCAACTGAAATTCCTAGTCTAGACAAATGTACACCCCAATCAATTCCATTTCCGGTAGGATACCATCGATTGATATTCTCATAAACATCTACACAACTAAATCCAACTGCAACTGCCCTAGTCATAAATAAGACCTCCTTACATTCCTGCAGAAATTGCACAGAATACTAATGCGATAATTGTTAATACAACAAATACTTTCCAGATTGTCTTCCACCACTGGCTGAAAGAAATTCTACACACTGCAAGTCCTGCAACTGTTGTTCCTGCAACCGGACTCATCATGTTTGTCAGCTGATTTGCATACTGAAGTACTGTTACAGCTGCTTCTGGATTTGCTCCGTGAAGATCACATAATGAAGACATGATTGGCATTGTCAATGCTGCAAGTCCTGATGATGATGGAACAAGTAATGTTAATACTGACTGTACGATATACATAACAACTACAAACAATACGTTTCCTGTTCCTGCGAGCAGATTACTTAAAGAATTAAGAATTGTATCAATAATTTTTCCATCATTAGCTACAACCATGATTCCACTACAGAATCCAATTAAAATTGCTGCAAAAGCAATATCTTTCACACCTGCTACAAATTCTTCTGCAATCTCTGTCTCTCCAAGACCTCCAATAATTCCCATCAGAAGACCCATTCCAAGAAATACCATAGACAATTCGTTCATGTACCAACCGAATTTTACAAGGCCTGTAATAATTAACGCCATACCGGCAACAAAAACTACAAGTACTAATTTCTGACGAACTGTCAACTTTGTATTCCCTGCCTCTTGCGTGATCATTTCTTGTCTTTTGATGATATCATCTTTATATGTGATAGAACTCTGTGGATTCTTCTTTACTTTCATTGCACGAATTGTAGTAAAAGCAATGATAATCGCCATCATGATCACCCACTGAATCATACGAAATACAAGCTGCGGATTTCCTTGAATTCCTGCAATTCCCTGTGCAACAAGTACGCAGAATGGATTGATCGTTGAAGCAGCATATCCAACAGTAGCTGACATACATACAATCATAAATGTCGTCATTGAATCATATCCCATTGCAAACACAACTGGCATAACCAATAGATAGAATGGAACAAGTTCATCTGACATACCATATGTTGTACCACCTAAGCCGAAAAGTATCATCAAAATAGGAATCATCAAAAATTCTTTATCACCCAATTTATCAATTATACTGCGAATTCCCATATTTAATGCATTTGTTTTTGCCATAATCTGGAATACACCACCAATGATAAATACAAATGCAAGTACTTCAATTGCATTCTGGATTCCAAGCGCCGGTGCTGTAAGCACTGCCTGTATTCCCTGTCTTAGGTTTGTTCCATCTTCTGCGATTTTTGAAACTCCATGATAAGTTCCTGCAACAACTACTTCTCTTTCGCCTGTCGATGTTTCAACCATTGTTCTCTGGAATTCTCCACTTGGAATAATCCATGTCAAGACTGCTACAAGTACAATCAGTAAAAATATCAATGTATATGCATGAGGCATATGAAATCTTTTCTTCTTTTGTTCTCCCATAACTGTTTCCTCTCTCACCTTATTCGTTATAACTTATAAATAATTTTTCCATCTAAAATAGTAAGTATAACTTTTGCATCTTTTACTGTTTTCGGATTTTCTGTTGTTAAATCTCTATCAAAAATTGCAATATCTGCAATCTTTCCTTCTTCAAGCGTTCCTAGCTTATCTTCCATTTCAAGACTCTTCTGTCCACCAAGCGTCCATGCTTTCAATATTTCAGCCGCGCTTAATGTATTTTCTGTCTGAAATGGTTCTTCTTCTCCATCCATGTATCCTCCGCAAGAATAATAAATAGATTCCGGGACACTTGTAATCAAAAGAGGAAGGTCTGTTGCTCCGCAAAGATTGATTCCACTATCCTCCATCTTACGACGATTCCAATAATACTTGCCTCTTTCATTTCCAATTGTTCGCTCAATATTTTCTTTTAGGACATTCCCTGGGTCAAGTGACATAATCTGAAAATATAATTCTGCATTTACACCAATTTTCCCTAACTTCTCAAGATCTTCTGGTGATGTAAACTCCATGTCTGTGAGTGCCTGCTTATTTACTAACTTTCCATCGACTTTTTTACACTTGTCATAGATTTTTGCAATCTTTGCTACTGCTCCATCTCCCTGCGCATGTAAGGACCACCGGAACCCTTCTTTATCTGCTTCAAGAACATCCTGTTCAATCTCATTCCACGGGATATCAATACTGCACACAAAATCTTTCTTCTCGTACGGTTTTTTCAGTTCACCTTTGTAATCAGCAATTGTTCCATCTGTCATTCGATTAAATCCACTGAATCGAATTTTATCACCTTTAAACTTCTCTCGCATCCTCTTCGCATACTCAAGATTCATTGGTGCTCCAACCGGCTGAGACATAAAGAAAAATCTCAGATGAAGATCGTCCGAATTTTCAATCTCTTTCAGATAATCTGTAAATCCATAAAAGTCATCAAATCCCATTTCTTTTACTGAAGTTACGCCTCTACTATTGAGCATTACCGCATAATCTTTCAGTTCTTTCTCAATAAACTCACGGTCATTGAGATATTCCTTCATGATTCTGTAGTAACTTTCTGGATAACAGCTGTCTGAGGTAAACTGATACACTTCTTTTGCCTTTTCGTTCATAATACAGCTTCCTCGGTCTTCTGCAAAAAGAATGACCGGCTTATCCGGAAAAGTTTCCTCCAACATCTGCTCTCCATCTTTCTGTTTCCACTGCGTTGGCTTCCATCCATGTCCAAACAATACATTCTTTGGATGTTTCTCCTCTTCATACGCTTTTAAGGCTTTTTCACCTTCTTCATTTGTCTTTATCTCAGAGACATCTACTCCAAGATGAAAGACTGCATACCCAGTAAAGAAAGTATGAGTATCAGTAACGCCAGGCATTACAAGTTCTTTGTCAAACTCAAGAATTTCTTCTGCTTCTTCCTGGATTTTCTGACTGGCTTTTCCTTTTCCCATCTTAACGATCTGCTTATCTTTCAGACAAAGGAAACCTTCATAAGTTGACTTTTGTTTTCCATCAAATACGTGCTTTGCCTGAATTAAGAATGAATACTTTTTACTCACTTTTTCTTCCTCCTTTCTTTACTTGTATTATAACGTTATATATCATTATATTTCAATATGACCTTTCACTTCAATCGTGATTTCGTATAATTTATCCAGTTTATATGTCTTTTTTTGTATGTTCTGCCCAATTTGTAGCCAACTTATCAACAAATAAGTTGATTAGAAGCGCATTTTTTTCCAAACTTCTATTTTTTTTCAGATTTAATATAACCTTTCAAACAGATATCTGATATCTCGTTCCTACAATAACTTCACTACTTAGATACAAAGGTCTGCCATCTCCATCATACATATAGTTTTTCAAAAGCATAACCGGCTCATTTTCATCTACCTGAAGATAATGAGCAATATATTCCGGTACAATTCCAACCTCAATAATACTTCTCCCCTTGTTCTGTCGGCAAATCTGATATCTCTCTTCCAGCAACCTTGTCAGAGACCCATTCTCTAGATGATCGATTGGGAAATCCGGAAAACGATCTGCCTCCATGTAAATATCTTCAAAAATTACCGGCAGTCCATCCGCTGACAGAATCCTCTGAATATGATAAACGAAACTTTCTTCTCCTATCTGAAGAAACTGTGTTTTCTCCCCTTTATTTTTTTCAATTCGAAAAGATATAACATGTGAACTCGATGTACATCCATTCAACTTACATGCTTCTGTAAAGCTGATATTATTATCCTGTTCCAATTTTCTATAGATTTTGGGAGCTTCTACAAATGTTCCCTTCCCCTGAATCTTTTTCAGGTATCCTTGCTGACACAGCTCTTCAATTGCCCTTCTTATTGTTATTCTACTAATGTTATACATCTTGGACAGTTCTCCCTCTGTTGGAATCTGCTCTCCCTCCAAATATGTTCCGTTATGTATCTGCTCTTTGATTACATGCATCAACTGTATATACAAAGAAACCGTTGATTCCTTATCTAACTTCATTTTTCGTCTCCTGCCTATGATATATTTTTAGGAGTCGCAAATGCGACTCCTATTTCACAAAATAACACTATCGAATAAATGGCTCAAAAGCAGCCATATTCTTCCGGTCAATTTCTCCAGGATTTTCATAATAATCAAACTCTGTCAATTCCTGTCCAAGGCATCCCTGATAGTTGTGGCGATTTAATGCTTCCAGATATTCCTGAAGACTTCTATTTCCGAATCCCCACGCAAGATGTCCATATGGATTACTATCAATAAAATGCGTATGGATAACTTCATCTCCAAACACATCAAACCAGTCATCTATTGTCTCTCCTTGCACACTCATTGCTGTTGTATCTATCAAAATTTTCAAATTTGGGGAATTCACTTCATCATACATCCTCTTGGCATCTTTCAATGTTACAACCAACTGTGACTCTTGAGGTCTTAAACTCTCCATTGCAAGACAGATCCCTAGTTTGCCAGCTTCATCTGCCAGTTTTGAGATCATTTCTCTAGAACGTTTCCATGCTTCTTCCCTGTCTTCATTCCAATATCCCCAACCGGAATTTGTCTGCATAATTTTACAGCCAAGTTCGCTTGCTACCTGAAGACCATTCTTAAAGTACTGGAAACTTTTTTCAAAAAGTTCCGGTGTCTGAGCTGCCATTTGATACTGATACATAACATTTTCCGGTGTAAAAACCTTTACCTGAAGTCCTCGAGATTCAATTTTTTTCCGAACTACCTTCGCATCCTGATATCCCATAGAATCTAAATAAAAGTGTGGTGCCCCACCCCAGAGCTCAATTGTTTTAAATCCAAGCTCTGCCTGTTTATCCAGAAAATAATCCAATGAATAAAATAAATAATGGATATTCATGCCTGCAATCTGTTCTCTGTTTATTAGTTTCATAATTACCCTCCTTGTTCAATACGTCTTATAACGTTATGTGTTTATTTAAATATATCACCACTCTACTCAACTGTCAATATTGATGCATTACACAATTTCTCTCCGTATTTTTTATACACTTTTCACAATAAAATGTACTTTTATAAAATTTTATTTTTTCACAAGCAAAATATGCATTACGCTTTATTGTGGTTTTTTTATCTTTCCTGTATAATGAATTCATAAATTTAATTTAAATACAACAAAGGGGAATATTATGAAACTCGATTCAGGCAATGAAATGCCTCTTTACCAACAATTAAAAGAAGAAATCAAAGGCAAAATTACCGATAATACATTTCCATATGGTTCAAAAATCCCAACTGAAACAGAACTAAGTGAAATATTTCAGGTAAGCCGTATTACCGTACGCCGTGCAATTCAAGAATTGTGTCAGGAAAATTATCTTGTCAAGAAACAAGGAAAAGGAACTTTTGTAAAACATGCCAAAGTTGCACGCAAGATCAAATATCTATTAGGATTTTCAAAATCCTGTGAAGCAAATGGCATGGTTCCTTCTAGAAAAGTGATCAAACGAGAAATTGTAGAATTATCAGATGAAGATGCAAAAACTATGGGACTAGAAGCTGGCAGCCATGCAGTTTCCATTGAGAGAATCAATCTTGCTGATGGTGTTCCTATTATGTACGAAATAAACCTTTTTCCATATCAGAAATTTGCTTTTCTGTTAGAAGAACCTTTAGATGGATCCTTGTTTGAACTTCTAGAAAAAAAATGCCATACCATTGTTTCTTATTCCAACAACTCTTATCTTGATCTTGCCCGTGCCTCCGGACGTATTGCAAAAGAATTAAGAGTTCCTAATCGCGAACCACTCTTTTTCCTTTATTCGGAAGGTTATGACAGTAATAATGAGCTCGTCTATATTGGAAAAGATTATGTATTGGCTGACCAGTATCGTTTTTATCTAGATGATCCAAAATAATATTCATACACTTAGTTTACACAGATACTAAAAAGAACGACACATAAGATTGCATTTCTTCTGTAATCCTATGTGTCTTTTCTTTATTTTCCATTTTCCATTCTTCTAAGTTTATGCATACTTTCTTTATTTAACTCATATAATTCTTTGAAAATATCCTTATGCTTTTCATAATAGGTATTTGCTTTTTCATCCGGCATAAATGTATATTCGGGCTGAATCACACCTTCTATCTCTTTCCAACTATTAAAGAATCCAGCCTGCAAAGAAGCCATTAACGCATCTCCATAAGATGCTCCAATTGAAATTTTTGACGTATGAATCGGTTTTCCTGTCACATTTGCAATAATCTGGAGCCATTCTTGATTCTTTGTTCCTCCTCCAACAGCCATGATTTTTTGAACCGGAAGGTTATTCTCTTCCAATATCTCTATATGTTGCTCAATTGTATAGGCAATCCCTTCCAGCGCAGCTTTATATATGTGCGCTCTTGTATGAGACACTTTAAGTCCAATCATTAGCCCACTTGCAAACGGATCATTTATTGGTGTTCGTTCACCTGCAAGATACGGAAGAAACATTAAACCATCACTTCCATCAGCTATTTCCCGGATACTTTCTTCCATTGCCTGATATGCTACTGTTCCACCTTCTTTTTCTTCTTGTTCCTTGTCGAAATATAATTGCTGACGAAACCATTTTGTCAATGTTCCTGCCGTGTTAGTTCCCGCACACACGCTATATATATCAGGAATAATAAATGTTCCAGGCCATACTCTTGTATCTTGTATTAACCGATCAGCAAGATATACTAAATAACAGGTTGATCCTAACTGAACCATTAAATCTCCTGGTTGAAATACACCTGTACTTATTGCCTCCGCTCCCGAATCTCCTGTCCCTGTCAATACCTTAGTTCCACTCATTAATCCGGTTTCTATTGCTGCTTTTTCCGTAATAACCCCTGCCACCTCTGTTGCTGACATAAGTTCCGCCATTTGATCTGGACGACAGAATAATTTGCACCCTTCCTCACTAACACAATTTTTTTCTAAATTATAAAGAGGAAGAAAATCCTCTGCCAGATATCGATCAATACAATATCTACCTGTTAGTTTTCCCGTCAAAAAGGAAGAGGCTGTTAAAAATTTATAAGTTTTCTCATATACTTCTGGCAAATGATTTTTAATCCATAAAATTTTAGGTGCTATATCCGAAGAACATATTTCATGTCCAAATACATTCACTGCCTCTTCTCCATAATACTCATTCAGCCAACTGATTTCTTCATGGTTTCTTGAATCAATTCCATAAAGGATTGCTTTACAAAGTGCATTTCCATTTCGATCTACCGGAACGCAGTCACATCCAAGTGCTGAAATTCCAAGCGCCTTTACCTGTTCTGCTGAAATTCCAGACTTTTCTAAAAGTTGTTTGCTGATCTTGCACACATCTCCCCACCAAATTTTCTCTGCATCCATTTCAAACACATTATTTGCTGGATTTTCCATATCATGAAGTGTTTCACAGATTTGAATAATCTGACATTTTTCATCTACAAGAACGCCTTTTGTTGCATTTGTTCCAACATCAATTCCCATTACATATCTCATGATTTTACTCTCCCCTGATAGCATGCACTTTTTCCATAAATGTTCTTACTCGATTTTTATCAATTCCATTCTCAAATTTCCCTTCTTTTTTGAATGTTGTTCCAACAAATGCCCCATCAGAAATTTCAAAAATTTCTCGAATATTATCTGTTTTACAGCCAGTACCGCAAAATACCGGAAGATTGCCCGCTGATTTTTTCACTTTTGAAAGAAGTGTACTCTCTGGACTAGTTCCTGCCATTCCTCCTGCGACAACAAGTGCTTCCGGATGACAATTAAAAATCATGGTCTTTGTTACATCTTCCCATTCTCTGTCATTTAAATACACTTCACCTTCTGAATTTACGAAATAAAATAATTTTAAATCTTGAATCCCAAGTGCTCTACGTAAACGTAATGTTTTTGCAATATCTTTATCTACAATCCCTAAGTCTCCCGCAAATGCTCCCGTAAATACACAACGGCTAAAATCCGCTCCAGTCGCTGCACATACTTCAATTGTTGCATCTGCATCATAAATCACTTCAACGCCATATGGAACTTTCAGTTTCTTTTCGATTGCACCAACAACCCTTGCCATTGCTGCCACAGTCACTTTCGACACTTTTTTTTCATAAGGCAAACTAAATTCATTTGTAATTAGAATCCCATCCACACCGCCAGCCTGCAACGCTTCCAAATCTGTTTCTGCCTGTTTTATTACCGCTTTCATATCGCCTTCATAAAATGGATCACCTGGAAGTGCCTTAAGATGTAATAATCCAATAATAGCTTTCTCTGTCCCAAACATCGTTTTTATCCACGTCATTTTATTATCTCTCCATTTCTTCTTTTCATCTGTTAAATTACTTTTCACACACATTTTTTATCAGCAATAAGATTTCTTCTGCAAGCCTTCTATGACCTTCTTCCGTGAAATGAATTCCATCTGAGCCAATGCACTTTGCATCCAGTATCTCCGCCGCACTTAAAAAATGTGCCTTGTGAATAGCTGCAATCTGACGATATTCTTCAGTCAGTTGTATTGCTTTTCTACAAGATTCCTCAGAAAATTCTACCCACTCTGGCTTTGGATATAACTTCGCTGGTGCAATAACTATTTTCACTGGATTCTGACCTTTTCGTCTACACACATCTTCTATTTGTAATAAAACTTCGTCAATGCCATATCCAATCTCTACTGCATTCACACCATATCTTATTTTTGTATCGTTTGTTCCTAGCATAACAATGATATAATCTAAGGGAAATTGTGAAATCAAGCAAGGGTATAAATAATCCAATGCGCATGTACCTGGTTCAATTCGATCAGTAAATGCTGTTGTTCTTCCATTCATTCCCTCTTCAATAACTTCATATTCCTGTTGAAGTGCCTGTGCAATCCTTCCGGTCCATCTAACTTCTTTTTCATATCTTCTTCCACTACCTGGCATATATCCCCAAGTATTTGAATCTCCTATACAAAGAATTCTATTTTTCAATTTTATTCCCTCCTTATTTCATTTAGATGTTTACTTTTGATATAATACGTTATATTATGTTATATATAGACAGTAGCACATTGAACATTTTTATTCAATACTTTTTTATTTTTTTGGTGATTATTATGAGTAACTCTACTTTTTTCTTTGACATCGATGGGACACTTGCGACTTATCAGAAGCCTGTTTCTCATCAACTACGCGAAAAATTGCTTTATTTAAAAATAAAAGGACATAAAATATTTCTTTGCACCGGAAGAGGTTATTCTGATCTTCCACCTAATCTTCTATCCATTGGATTTAATGGAATAATCTGTTCCACAGGTGCCTATCTTCGCATACAAGATAAAGTAATTTGGGATTGCCCTTTTCCACGCCCATTATTATTAGAACTATATAACTATTTGAGAGAACTTAAAATCTCATCTTATTTTGAAGGGAGTTCTTTTATTTATCGTGCAGAACAAGGAGAATCATTAGAAAAACAATTTCCAGCAATAGATCAACTACTTCAGCAACCCCCTTCCACAATGGACGCAATCTACTCTGTCACTTTTCATCTAAAACAGGCAGAAGAACTTCCTGCTATTACTCAATGGGCGCGGGCACACCACCTAAATCTATTCATGCAGACAAAACTGCATGGTGATATCCTTATGAAAGAATGTAATAAAGCTATAGGGATTAAAAAAATGCTGGAATACCTTCATCTGACAGATTGGCCGTCTTTCGGTTTCGGTGACAGCCCAAATGATATTGATATGTTTCGAACCGTAAATACAAGTATAGCAATGGGCCACGCTCCTACTGAAGTAAAAGAGGCTGCTTCCTACATAACAGGAACCTTTGAAGAAGATGGAGTATTTGAATTTTTAGAAAAGTTTGAGTAACTAACAATAACTAACAAAAAGAAGAAAGCTAACAATTACACTAATCCAACACATTCTATGTTGTTATTGTAATTGTTAGCTTTCCCTTTAATTGAAAGAATCCTGGTTCAACAAATCTTACTGCACCTTCGCAATATCGATCAGTGACAGTTTCTTAATATCTGTATTCTCAAGACTTGTGATCAGTGCATACGCTGTGTCAATTGCAGTCAGTACATTCACACCTGTCTCGATTGCATTTCTACGGATTACAAATCCATCTCTTGAATGCTCTGCACCCTGTGCCGGGATATCGATAACAAGATCGATCTTATGTCCGAGGATCAGATCAAGAAGGTTCGGTGATTCCTGCTCGATCTTACGAACCGGAGTAGCCTTTACTCCCGCCTCATTCAGCGCACGTGCTGTTCCGCTTGTAGCAAAGATATGGTATCCGATCTTCTCAAATCTTCTTCCGATCTCTACTGCATCTGCATGGTCTTCGTCACGGACTGTCATGATCATGTTTTTATGCTTCGGAAGCTTGATTCCAGCTCCGATAAACGCTTTGTAAAGTGCTTCATCAAATGTCTTTGCAATTCCAAGACACTCTCCCGTAGACTTCATCTCAGGTCCAAGGCTGATATCAGCTCCGCGGATCTTCTCAAAAGAGAATACCGGCATCTTAACCGCTACATAATCAGCTTCCGGCTGAAGTCCTGGTGTGTAACCAAGATCCTTGATCTTCTTTCCGGTGATAACCTGTGTTGCCAAAGGAACAATCGGGATACCTGTCACCTTACTGATATATGGTACTGTACGGCTGGAACGTGGGTTTACTTCGATTACATATACATCATCTTCGCCGCACACGATAAACTGGATATTGATCATACCGATAACATGGAGTGATTTTGCAAGTCTTCTTGTATACTCAGCAATCTTTGCTTTTGCTCCTTCTGTCAGGCTCTGTGCCGGATATACGGAAATACTGTCTCCGGAGTGGATTCCTGCACGCTCGATATGTTCCATGATACCCGGGATCAGGATATCTGTTCCGTCGCATACTGCATCGACCTCAATCTCTTTTCCCTGAAGGTATTTATCTACAAGGATTGGGTGATCCTGTGCGATTCTGTTAATGATTCCGATGAATTCATCAATATCATTGTCGTTGATTGCAATCTGCATTCCCTGTCCACCAAGAACGTAGGAAGGACGAACCAGTACCGGATATCCAAGTCTGTTTGCAACTTCTTTCGCTTCTTCTGCTGTGAATACTGTTCCACCTGTCGGACGCGGGATCTCGCACTCTTCAAGAATCTCATCAAAGAGCTCACGGTCTTCGGCTTTGTCTACATTTTCTGCAGATGTTCCAAGGATTGGTACTCCCATCTTCATAAGTGCTTCTGTCAGCTTGATTGCTGTCTGTCCACCAAACTGTACAACTGCTCCGTCTGGTTTCTCAATATCAACGATACTCTCTACATCTTCCGGTGTCAGTGGCTCGAAGTACAGCTTATCAGCGATGTCAAAGTCTGTACTTACTGTCTCCGGGTTATTATTTACGATGATTGTCTCATATCCGTCTTTTGCAAATGCCCATGTACAATGTACAGAACAGAAGTCGAACTCGATACCCTGACCGATACGGATCGGACCGGATCCAAGAACAAGTACTTTCTTCTTATCTTTTGTCTGTTCGACTTCATTCTCGCTTCCATATACAGAGTAGTAGTATGGTGTCTCTGCGGCAAACTCTGCTGCACAAGTATCTACGATCTTATATGCTGCAACGATACCGTTTGCATGACGCATATCGTGAATTTCCTGCTCTGTCTTACCTGTCAGCTGTGCGATTACATTATCCGGGAACTCGATACGTTTTGCTTCTGCAAGAAGCTCCGGTGTAAGTTCCTGTGTCTTCAGAGCTGTCTCCATCTCTGTGATGATCGCAAATTTATCGATAAACCACTCATCAACTTTTGTAATCTCGTGGATCAGATCGTAAGAGATTCCTCTTCTGCATGCTTCTGCGATTCTCCACATACGCATGTCATCTACTTTCTTCAGCTGATCGATCAGTTCATCATCTGTCAGATCTGTGAAGTCATAAGACATCAGACTGTCTACATGCTGCTCCAGAGAACGGATTGCTTTCATAAGAGCTCCCTCGAAGTTATTACAGATGCTCATAACTTCTCCGGTTGCTTTCATCTGTGTTGTCAGTGTTCTCTTCGCACTGATAAATTTATCAAATGGAAGTCTCGGGATCTTAACTACTACATAGTCAAGCATTGGCTCAAAACTTGCATAGGTCTTCTGTGTGATTGCATTCTTGATCTCATCCAGATTGTATCCAAGTGCGATCTTCGCTGCAACCTTCGCGATCGGGTATCCTGTTGCTTTGGAAGCAAGTGCAGAAGAACGGCTTACACGAGGGTTTACCTCGATTACACAATATTCAAATGTCTCCGGGTGTAATGCATACTGTACGTTACATCCACCTGTGATATTCAACTCACTGATAATGTTCAATGCGGAAGTACGTAACATCTGATATTCTTTATCACCCAGTGTCTGAGATGGTGCAACTACAATACTGTCTCCTGTATGAACTCCAACCGGGTCAATATTTTCCATATTACATACTGTAATACAGTTTCCGGCTCCGTCACGCATTACCTCGTACTCGATCTCTTTCCATCCTGCGATGCAGCGTTCAACAAGAACCTGACCAACACGGGAAAGACGAAGACCATTCTCAAGGATCTCTACCAACTGCTGAGAATCATGCGCGATACCACCACCGCTTCCTCCCAGTGTATAAGCAGGACGAAGAACAACCGGATAGCCGATCTTATTTGCAAATTCAAGTCCGTCTTCTACATTTTCTACAACGAGAGAAGCTGCAACCGGCTCACCGATTTTCTCCATTGTTGCCTTGAATTCCAGACGATCTTCTGCCTTTTTGATTGTCTCGGATGTTGTTCCGATCAGGCGGACATTATTTTCTTTTAAGAATCCAGCCTCTTCAAGCTCCATTGCAAGGTTCAGTCCAGCCTGTCCTCCAAGTGTAGGAAGTACGCTGTCCGGTTTTTCCTTTTTGATCAACTGCTCAACAACCTCAATTGTCAGTGGCTCGATATAAACGCGGTCTGCAATATCTTTGTCTGTCATGATTGTTGCAGGGTTGGAGTTGAGAAGTACAACCTCAATTCCTTCCTCTTTCAGTGAACGGCAGGCCTGAGTTCCTGCATAATCGAACTCCGCAGCCTGTCCGATGACGATCGGACCAGAACCGATAACTAATACTTTTTTGATACTATTATCTCTTGGCATTATTTCTCTCCTCCCATCATCTCAAGAAAACGATCGAACAGGTATCCTGAATCCTGTGGTCCCGGGCATGCTTCCGGATGGAACTGAACTGTAAAAATGTTCTTTCCAACATATGCAAGTCCTTCGTTTGTTCCGTCATTTACATTCTTAAATGCAGGAACTGCAACGTTTGGATCAATCTTGTCTTCATCAACAACATAGCCGTGATTCTGTGAAGAAATGTAGACTCTGCCTGTCTGAAGATCTTTCACCGGATGATTTCCACCACGGTGTCCGTATTTTAACTTGTAAGTTGTACCACCTGTTGCAAGTGCCATCAACTGATGTCCAAGGCAAATGGCAAATATTGGGATATCTGTTTCATAAAGCTTTTTGATTTCTTTGATAATTGATGTACATTCTGCCGGATCTCCAGGTCCATTGGAAAGCATAATGCCATCTGGATTAGATGCGATGATCTCCTCCGCTGTTGTATCGGCCGGATAAACGGTCACTTCGCAGCCGCGATCATTTAAAGATTTTGCGATGTTTTTCTTAGCTCCAAGATCAAGAAGTGCAACCTTCTTACCTGTTCCTTCTAAAACGTATTTCTCCTCACATGTAACTTTGGAGACAACACCTTCTACCTTATAATTCTTCAACTTGGAGATTACTTCCTCAAGATCGTAATTCTCGTTTGTTGTGATCATACCATTCATGGTACCTTTTTCTCTTAAGATTTTCGTAAGAGCACGAGTATCAACTCCTGCTATACCCGGAATATCATATTTCTTGAGGAAATCCTGAATTGTACCTTCACATCTGAAGTTACTTGGCATTCTGGATAACTCCCTCACAATATATCCATCTGGCCATGCCTTTAATGACTCCATATCCGGTGTAATTCCATAATTACCAATCAGCGGATATGTCATAACCACTGCCTGTCCCGCATAAGAAGGGTCCGTCAGTACCTCAAGATATCCTGTCATTGAAGTATTAAATACGATCTCGCTGATCATATCTCTCGTCGAACCAATGCTTGTTCCTGTAAACACAGTACCGTCTTCCAAAATAAGAAACGCTTTCATCTGTTCACCCTTTCCCTTCGTAAAAATATTTTTTCTCAAAAGGAAGGCGCTCATGGAGTCTTTATTCCAGAGCGCCCTCTTTCTCAAATTGTAAAGATTATACTACAGCATGAGAGACATTTCAACATCATTTTTGATGAATAACTTAGTACTTTTATTAATATATATTGGTATTTTTTACTTATAAATAGTATTTTATGCATTTTTATGAATACCAAAAGATCATTATGATTCGCTTTCTGTCATCCACGGCATACGTATATTTCACCTCTTCTAATTGTCTGAAGTCAACAAGAAACTGCGCCGCCTGTGGAATCAAATGATCTATAATTTTCTCTTTTGCAACTTCATAAACAGCATTTTCCGAAAAACGGATAGCAAACATTTCCTGTCCCTGTTCTATCCCTGCTTTCATTTTTTCATAGATTTCATTCTCATCAAATGTTTCATAGTACAGACCGTTGATTCGATAATATTCCAGATCATTGGAATCGCACACCGGATACGGCACAAAATCATCCTGCTGATGATCTGTAAAAATTTCTTCATCTGTACAACATAGATACTCATAATTCACAAGATCATGAGGTAGCGTTTCTCCCGTCTCATTCTCCTGAAAGATCGGATCTCCGAAAGTCACATCCATCTGATAATACTTATCATCACATTTCACTATATTCCATGCATGTGCCCCCTGCTCTTTTACTGTTCCCACAACGTAAATACATTCTATTCCCATCTGTTTCAACAGATATTGAGCTGCTCTGGAATATCCTGCGCAGACGGATCTTTTTCCAACCAAAGAACTATAAATATTCTGATTATCCAATGCGTTTTGATCATAATCCACCGTATCTACAAGATATTTGAAAATGTACTTGATCTTCTCATACTCTGTCTCACATCCCTGCGCACCTGCAAGTACCTCTTGTGCCGCATTTTCAATCTGCTCCCGTCTGGATTCTCTCTGATCCTGTGTGCAGATATAAGACGGATGAAACTCTGTATAATCTTTGTATACCGTCATTTTTGAGCTCCCGTCACACCAGAACAATTCCGACCGGTCATACATCAGATATTCGTATATCTTTCCAGCCTCATCGTTCTCGCCTGCATGAAGAAGAATGGTCTCATCCATGGAACGAACCCCCTGCAGGATCTCGCGATAAACTTGTTTTTCCTGTTCCGACAGCTGCTGATAATAAAAACCGTCTGCAACATCTTCTTCTGATACATTTAACTCCGGAAATTCTATTTTCTGACCTGAATCAGACAAAAGTATATTTCCAGACTCACAGAATAATCCAGGTGTTGCTTTTATCATCTTTAATACACCTGCTGCTCCGATCACCACAAGAAGAAGTACAAGAAACACGAATCCTTTTCTTCTTGTTTTTCTATTTCTTCGTCGTTTTTTCCTTCGTCTTCTGTCTCTTTCCATTAATTTCACTGTCTCCTGTCTGAACTGATCCTGTACTTTATGAAAGCTCCGCTATCCTTGACACGCCAACATAAATTTCTGATATCTTATACCATGTTTTATAATCTATCTCTCCGGTTACCGGAAGACCGAATATAGATTGAAATTTCCGGACAGCCGCTTCTGTTTCAGGTCCATAGATTCCATCTTCCTCCAATTTAGGGATCTCCGGATATGCACCCGCAATTACATTCAGCTGTTCCTGTATCTGGCGCACTTTGGGACCTTTTGAACCTTGTTCCAGTGTATATCCCGGCCAGGAAGACGGAACACCAGAGATCGCTTCTGCCGTATTGATATACATATCGTCACCATAATAATACCTCAGAATTTCAATCGGAGAAAATCCCTGTTCTCCCAGACTTTTCGATCCCCACTGTGTCAACCAGTTTGGACAACTCACTCTGCGACCATCACAATACTGTGTCAGGATTGGCTGGCGCACATTCGGCCGTGACAGATAGTCTGCAAACAGTTCATCCACAATCACTGAAATAGGCTCAAATATATTGCGCTCCGGGATCCATTTATGGTCAAATGCCGTTGATGATGTAATTGTAAAATCAAACCCTTTATTTCGATACCATTCCGTATAAACCCTGTTTAAAGTGAATGACATAATTGCCAGCACATTTGCCCTTATGGTGTCTGCCGGCCAGGTTGCATAGATTTCACTTGATGCAACATTTTTTATATAATCTTTGTACTTCACATAATAATTCTGTGCTGTAGAATCCCGCGGTGATCCATCGTGTACGATAATATATTCAGGTACAACCACACGGCTCAAGACAATTTCTCCTGTTTCATTTATCGGCTTAATCTCTTCCTCTGCAATCTTCGGCGGATAATTTCCATATAAAGTATGAGCAGGGATGACGAATATCTGCTCTTCTTCCCTGCTCTGATCCTTTTGTTTCATGCGTACATTCTGGATTGCCTTTGTGTTTGCCAGGATCTCTGTTCCCGAAATACTGATCGACTCAAATCCTTCTGCTTCAATATTCAATGTATATTCTGAATATGGTTGACGTTCTTCGTTCTCATCCAGACTCCATTCTTTTGGTGGTGCATTCAGTTCAACCACTTCTGTCTGACCGGAAGAATCTGTCACCACCTGTTCTAATATACTTTCCGGAATTCCTGTATAAGAGATGGAAATCCGCGCTTCCTTTATCGGAAATGCATTCACAGAAGATGTAACATTTATCTGCAGCTGACCACGATCGATCAGATTCTCCTGCGTTTCTTTGCTTTCAGTTGAACCTTGTGACCCTTGTATCGGTTGAAAAAGTTTCATAGTTTGTCTCCCACATCTGATTCGTTTTCTTTTTCCAGTATATGCGGGAAACTCCTATTCTTTCCTGTTTTCTACACAAGTTTCAGAATGTCATTAAACATAATAACAACCATCAATGCCATCAGAAGCACAAATCCTGCAAAATGTACCATGCCTTCTTTCTCAGGTGGTACTCTTTTTCCGCGAACGGCCTCAATGATAAGAAATACAAGACGTCCACCGTCCAACGCCGGAAGCGGTAACAGATTCATTACGCCCAGATTGGCGGTCAGAAGTACTCCTATATTGAGAAGATTTAAAATCACTACTGTCATGCCTGCCGGAGCTGCTTCCTGATAAACGTTATCTACCGCACTGACAATTCCAACCGGACCGGAAAGATCTTTTACTCCTACCTTTCCGCTGATCAACATTTTCAGACTGTCAACTGTATATGTGATCCAATACTTCACCGTATATGCTCCGTATCGAACTGTTCCAAACAGACCCGGACGAACCATCTCACCACCTGTAATTCCAAGCAGAGGAAAAGCATCTCCCTCGTTCTGTTTTGGTTCCAGCACAACGGTATAATCCTTACCATCACGTTCATACTTAACTTCTACACTTTTCGTCCCGGCATGCATCATATTATACAGACTGATATCATTCCAGATATGAACTGATTTCCCTCCGATTTTCTTAATTACGTCTCCCGGTTCAATGCCTTCCTCCTGCGCTGAATATCCATCTGTCACATTACTGACAATCGGTGCTCGATATCCCGTCCAGCCAATAATAATCATGCAGAGGATCCATGCAAGAATAAGATTAAACACTGGACCTGCAACAATTACTGACATTCTTGCCCAGACCGATTTGCTGTTAAAGCTCCCTTCAGACATATCATCCACATCATCTTCTCCCATCATGCAGGCTCCACCAAACGGAAGAAGCTTTAAGCTGAATTTCGTTTCTCCAAACTGTTTTCCAAAAATAGTCGGTCCAAGCCCCAGAGAGAATTCATCCACACGAATCTTATTCTTCTTTGCAAGCAGAAAGTGTCCTAATTCGTGAAAGATTACAATCGCACTGAATAGCAGAATTGCCAAGATTATGCCCATACATTACCACCTGTTTTTAATAAATTCATATGTTTCCTGTTCTGTCTTTAGTATCTCCTCAACGGTTGGAGCCGCAATATTTTTATGCGCTTCCATACACGCCTGAATAATCTCAGGAATCTGGAGATACTTAATCTTTCTGTCAAGGAACAGCGCAACTGCTTTCTCATTTGCCGCATTTAACACGGTCGGAAGGGAACCTCCTGTTCTTCCCGCTTCAAAAGCAAGCTTCAATCCATAAAATGTTTCCAGATCCGGCTGTTCAAACGTGATCTGCTGAAGTGTCGAAAAGTCCAGTCTGTCACCCGGAAGATAACGACGTTCCGGATAATAGAGTGCATACTGGATTGGAAGTTTCATATCCGGTGTTCCAAGCTGTGCGATCACTGCACCATCTTCATATTCCACCATTGAATGAATGATACTCTGTGGCTGCACAACAACCTGAATCTGATCTACATCCACTCCAAAGAGCCATTTCGCCTCAATCACTTCAAGACCTTTGTTCACCATTGTAGATGAGTCAATTGTAATCTTGCGTCCCATTGCCCAGTTTGGATGTTTCAATGCATCCTCTACCTGGATGTTCGCCAGATCTTCCAGTTTTTTTCCTCTAAATGGTCCACCGGATGCCGTCAGGAGAATCTTATGCAGAGCCTTCTGCTGTCCTCCCTGAAGAGACTGGAAGATTGCGCTGTGCTCGCTGTCCACCGGAAGGATAGAAACCCCTTTTTCCTTTGCCAGCGGCATAATAATATGTCCTGCTGTGACCAGTGTTTCTTTATTTGCCAACGCAATATCTTTTCCTGCATTAATTGCTTCAATTGTAGGAAGAATTCCAATCATTCCGACAATTGCTGTCACAAGAATCTCTGACTCCGGCTGTCTCGCTACTTCAAGCAGTCCATCCATACCGCTTACTACTTTAACATCCAGATCATTTATTTTGTCTTTTAATTCATTTGCTCTTTCTTCTTTCCAGACTGCTGCCAGTTTCGGCTTAAATTCTCTGATCTGTTTCTCCAGGAGATCAATATTATTCCCTGCTGCAAGTGCCGTAACCTCCAGATCGCCATTTGTCCTGACAATCTCCAATGTCTGTGTTCCTATGGATCCTGTAGATCCCAAAATTGCAATTTTCTTCATCGTAACTTTTTACCTCTATTCTGCATTTATGTTACGATCCACAAAACTGTGGATCAGCAACGCATCTATCACGCATATATCTCCTTTTACAGAAACAAGGAAAGATAGAAAATAATAGGTGCTGTAAAGATTACACTGTCAAAACGGTCAAGAATTCCTCCATGTCCCGGAATCAGTTTTCCATAATCTTTAATGTTGTGGTATCTCTTGATTGCAGAAGCTGCCAGGTCCCCAATCTGTGAAATTGCTCCACCAACCGCACCAATGATCGCATATTGCAATAAATCTGCTGCCGCATTTCCCCAGTAGTTAATTGCAAGTCCATACAATACTCCGATCAATGCCGCACCAAGGATTCCTCCGATTCCACCTTCTATTGATTTCTTCGGACTTAAAATCGGTGCCATCTTGTGCTTTCCGATCAACATACCGACACAGTATGCACAAGTATCACATCCCCAGGAGCATACAAATACAAGCCATACCGAGAAGATTCCTCCCGGAAGATTTCTTGTCTGATAAATGTAAGAGAGCATCACTGCCACATAGAACATTCCAAAAAAACCGGCAAAAATCTGCTGTGTATTATATTTCGGATAGGCAAATACAAGAACCGCCATCTGGCAGATCAAAAAAGCCATAAACAGCATAACAAACCAGTTTAAGGATTCTCCCGGAAGAAGCGGTTTAAAATATAATAACCCATAATACAGGATTGCAAAAATATATCCGACAATTCCTGGTGCCTTCTTCTCTATGTGAAATACTTTATACAACTCTGTCATTCCGATCAGGCTGATTAATAACAAAACTGCAAAGAGCAGGTTTCCGCCCGTGATCACTGTGACAAGCGCGATGATCACTAATAGTATTCCACTTAGTAACCTTGTTTTAAACATCTTTATTCCGCCTCCTCTACTCCGCCGAATCTTCTATGCCTGCGGTTATATTCTTCCACCGCTTTTATAAGCTCTTCTTTCGTAAATGCCGGCCACGGAATATCTGTAAAATAAAACTCTGAATAGGCCAGTTGCCAAAGCAGATAATTCGATAATCTTTGTTCTCCGCTTGTACGGATCATCAAATCCGGATCCGGAATGTCATTTGTATCCAGATAAGAATTAAATAATGATTCATCGATCGTGTCCGGATTTACCTTGCCGGCCACACAATCCTTCGCAAGCTTTCTGGCTGCTCTTGTGATCTCATCACGGCTTCCATAATTCAGGGCAATTGTAAAATTAAGCCCTCCATTGTTGGCTGTTGCCTCTTCCAGTTCTCTGATCCGGCTCTTGATATCCTCATCCAGCGGTTCAATGTCACCGATCACACGGATCTTCATATCATTCTTTGCCGCTGTCTTCAGACATGTTTTCATGTAATTTCTTAAAAGTTTCATCAGTGCATCCACTTCATTCTGTGGTCTGCTCCAGTTTTCTGTAGAAAATGCATAGACTGTCAGGTACTTGATTCCCATACGCCATGCTTCTTCACAGATCTTCTCAACGTTCTTGGCTCCCTGTGCGTGTCCGTAATTTCTCGGCATTCCTTTTGATTTTGCCCAGCGTCCGTTTCCATCTAAAATAATCGCAATATGCTGTGGTACGTTCATTTTCTTATCCTCTCTGTCGCAACTTTCTTTAAAGAAGAAATGGAGGCCTTAAATAAGCCTCCATGTTCTTAAAAACTTATCTGCGTACAAATAATCTGTAAACAGTTTTTCCACATTACAATCTGACAATTCAGCTCTGCTGTTTTCGATTTAGACTGTCATGATTTCCTTGGACTTCGCCTCTACCATCTTATCAATCTTAGCAACATACTTGTCTGTGATCTTCTGAAGTTCATCTTCAAGATCTTTGATCTCATCTTCAGAAATTTCCGTTCCTTTCAGTTTCTTGAAAGCAACATTTCCATCACGACGGACATTACGTACAGCAACTTTCGCTTCCTCACCTTTTTTCTTAACATCTTTCGCAAGTTCTTTTCTGCGGTCCTCTGTCAGTTCCGGGAATACCAGGCGGATAGATGTTCCATCGTTTGTCGGGTTGATTCCGATATCAGATGTAAGAATTGCTTTCTCAATTGCCTTGAGCATGCTCTTCTCCCATGGCTGGATCTGGATCATACGTGCTTCCGGTACAGATACATTCGCTACCTGCTGGATCGGTGTTGGTGTTCCGTAGTAATCAACTGCCAGCTTATCCAGTACATGTGGGTTTGCACGCCCTGCACGGATTGTAGCAAGTTCTCCATCCAGATTGTTAATTGTCTTTGTCATCTTATCATCATAGATTTTGTTTTTTTCATTCATGCTGTAATTCCTCCGCTATTCAAAATAGTTTATACAGTAACTTTTGTTCCTGTGAATTTTCCCTGCATTGTATTCACAATACTATTCTCTTCATTAAGTCCGAATACAAGCATCGGCATCTTATTCTCAAGACAGAGAATGGATGCTGTCAGATCAACTGCTGCAAGTTTCTGATCGATCACTTCTTGAATAGAAATTTCATCATACTTCACTGCCGCCGGATTCACCTTCGGATCACTGTCATAGATACCGTCAATTGCCTTTGCAAGAAGCATTGCATCTGCCTCTATCTCGATTGCACGGAGAACTGCACCTGTATCTGTTGAGAAATATGGATGTCCTGTTCCGCCTGCAAAAAAGATCACCTTTCCTTCTTCCAGTGCTGCAACTGCTGCATCCTTTGAGAACAGAGATGTAAATGCTCCGCATACAAAAGGTGTGAATACTTCTGTCTTCATTCCTACATGACGGAAAATATCTGACACATAGATACAGTTCATAACTGTTGCAAGCATACCGATCTGATCTGCTTTTGTACGGTCAATTGTCTCACTTGTTCTTCCTCTCCAGAAGTTTCCTCCTCCTGTTACGATTGCTACCTGCACACCTTCATCTACAAGCTGTTTTACCTGCTTCGCAACTCCGATACAGGTTGCCTCATCAAATCCAGTCTTCTTCTCGCCTGCAAGAGCTTCTCCGCTCAGCTTTAACAATACTCTTTTCATACCGTATAGCTCCTTTAAATTCTATCTTTCAGTGCCTGTTCTGTCTTTTCACACAAACCATAATCCAAAGTATAATGGCACTAACCTAACTTAGAGTATAACATAAGTTTCCACATTTGTCATGACCGAAGCGTGAAATCCTTATTTTTTTCAAAAAAAGAACCGATTTCTTTCAGGCAATGTTTCTATACGAAAAATCCTGATTGAATCGATTCTTTTCATAATTATTAAATCCGCCTACATAATAAGCATTGAAAACAGCACTGTAATAATTCCACAGATTCCGATTGCAAGACCGCTCATTGCACCCTCGATCTCACCAATTTCAATTGCCTTTGATGTTCCGACTGCATGACTACATGCACCGATCGCAAGTCCTGCTGCCACAGAATCCTTCACATGGAATATTTTGATCAGCGTCGGAGCCAGAATACTTCCGAGAATTCCTGTGAAAATAACAGCAACCACTGTAATCGGCACTACTCCGCCCGCCGGTTCTGAAACACTCACTGCAATAGGTGTAGTCACTGACTTAGGGATCAGTGAAACTGTCATGCTCTGATCCAGTCCAAATAATTTACACATTGCATAGACACTTCCCATAGATGCTACTGACCCTGCTGTACATCCAACCACGATTGGAAGCCAATACTTCTTCAGGATATCAATTTTTGTGTAAATCGCAACCGCAAGACATGCTGTTGCCGGAGCAAGAAACATATTGATCAAAGCTCCACCCACATCATAACTATCGTAAGGAATATCAAAAATCAAAAGGACTCCTACAATTAATACAATCGCAACAATCAGCGGGTTGCAAATCGGTGTCTTTAATTTATTATGCAGCTTTTCTCCTATCCAGAATGCTACCACACTCAACCCTACTCCAAAATAAGGAGATGTCATTAATTCTTTCATGCTTTCTTTCCTCCTTTTTTCTTCTCCATCAATTTCACTGTCAGTGTAACTGCATACGCTGTCACAGCGAAGGTTACAATCGTGGATACAACACAGATTACAAGAAGCTGAAGCACTGTACTTTTTAAAATGTCAAAATAATTAATGATACTTACACCTGCCGGTACAAAAAAGAATGCCATATTTCCTAACAAGAAATCTGCTTTTTCCTGCACATGCTCAATCTTTAAGAACCCGGTCAGCAGACAGAGCAACAATAAAATCATACCGATCACACTCGCCGGGAAAGAAAATGGCAGATAATGTTCGATTACAAGACTGACCCAGCAAACCCCGAATATCACACCAAACTGTTTTAAAATCTTCATTTGTTTTACCTCTTTTTAATATGTAAGCCTACATGTCAAGTTCCAGAAACGATTCTTCCGTCAGTTTCTGTCAATCTCATGCCAAGAGAGCGTTACTGTTCACACGATGTGCGACCAGCAACAAAGAACTCTCTCTACACATGACACGCTTTTTAGATTAGCACTGCACGCACTATCCGTCAATGTAATTATTCATGAAATAAACCTGCAATTTTTCATCTTTTTTTGATATATTTCTTCAAATAATCCAAAAGACATTGACATCTTATTGTATATGTTTTATGATACATATGTTTTCGCACTTTAAATAACTAAAATTTTACAGTACGAATATTAAGGAGGATGATAAAAATGATTATTGTTTTGAAGCCTCATACTTCTGAGGAAAATATACACCGTGTCGAAAATCTTGTGAAAAAGCACGGACTTGACACTCATCTGGTTCAGGGAACCGGAATGACGATCATCGGATGTATCGGAGATACAACACTGATTGATTCAAGACAATTTGAAATTGACACATGTGTCGACAAAGTTATGCATGTACAGGAGCCTTATAAGCTTGCAAATCGCGCATTTCATCCGGAAGACTCTATTATAGATGTTTCCGGTGTTAAGATCGGCGGTGAACATTTAGGACTGATTGCAGGACCTTGTTCTGTAGAATCCTATGAGCAGGTTCTTGAGATTGCTCAAAAAGCAAAAGCATCCGGAGCAAATCTTCTCCGCGGCGGCGCATTCAAGCCAAGAACAAGTCCTTACGCTTTCCAGGGACTCGGACTTGAGGGACTTGATATTCTCTGTGCAGTCAGAGAAGAAGTCGGACTTCCTATTGTCACAGAACTCATGTCTTCCAAGTATCTGGATGTATTCAACGAGAAAGTTGACCTGATCCAGATTGGTGCCCGCAACATGCAGAACTTTGACCTTCTCAAAGAATTAGGACAGGTTGACCGCCCAATCCTGTTAAAGAGAGGACTGAATGCCACATACGAAGAATGGATCATGTCCGCTGAGTATATCATGGCATCCGGTAATGAAAATGTCATTCTCTGTGAACGTGGTATCCGTACTTTTGAGACTTTTACAAGAAACACTCTGGATCTTCAGTGTATCCCTGTTCTTCGCAGCAAGACACATCTTCCAATTGTTATTGACCCAAGTCATGCCGGCGGAAAATGGTGGCTTGTTGAGCCTATGGCAAAGGCTGCTGTTGCTGCAGGTGCTGACGGACTTATGATCGAAGTTCACAACAATCCGGAAGCTGCCCTTTGTGACGGAGCCCAGTCTTTGAAACCTGAGAAATATGATGTTCTGCTTCAGCAAGTTCGTCAAATTGCCGAAGTAGTCGGTAAAAAATTCTAAGGAGATCGTCATGAAATTAACAGTTGATCTTGGACCGAATTCTTATCCGATCCATATTGAAAATGGAATCCTTGCAAAAACCGGAGAACTTGTAAGCGAAGTGTTCTCCGGGAGAAAAATCATGATTGTTTCAGATGATAATGTTTTTCCTCTCTATGGAGAAATTATCACAAAAGCATTGTCTGACTCAGGGTTTGAATGCCACTCTTTTGTTCTGCCTCACGGCGAACCTACTAAGAGTTTCCAGTCTCTGCCTAAGATCTATGAAGCATTAATAAATGCAAAACTAACACGAAGTGACCTGCTCATCGCACTTGGTGGCGGTGTGATCGGTGATCTTGCCGGATTTGCTGCCAGCAGTTATCTGCGTGGAATCAAATTTGTACAGATTCCAACCTCACTTCTTGCGCAAGTCGATTCTTCCGTTGGTGGAAAAGTTGCGGTAGATCTTCCACAGGGAAAAAATCTTGTTGGTGCATTTTATCACCCAAAGGCAGTCATCATTGATCCGGATGTGCTGAATACATTGCCAGATCATTTCATCAGTGATGGAATGGGCGAAGTGATCAAATATGGATGCATCAAAGACAAAGAGCTTTTTGAGCTTTTATGCAGACATACTTCTTTCGATGATTTAAAACCGGAGTTGACACAGATTATTGCACGCTGCGTTGATATCAAAAGAATCGTTGTCGAAGCCGATCAGTTTGACTTTGGAGAACGTATTCTTCTGAACTTTGGACACACACTTGCACACACAATTGAACAGCACTTCCATTATGAGCGTGAAAGCCATGGAGAGGCTGTTGGAATCGGTATGTATCAGATTACAAAGATTGCAGAAGAGAAAGGATTAACCACATCCGGATGCGCAGAACAGATCAAAAAAGCATTGGAGATTTATAAACTTCCGGACAACTCCAATTTGCCGATTGATGTACTGACTGCTGCAATTTCTTTGGATAAAAAGAACCTGAATAATCACTTGAATGTTGTACTTCTTCATGACATTGGAGACAGCTATGTATATCCAACAGATGTCAGCTTCTTTGACGGTGCCGGTATTGTATAACAGAGAATAAAAAAACAGGATCCATCAGTTTTATCTCTACTGACAGATCCTGTTTTCTTTTTTCTGTTAAATTAATCCATAATGCTTCATGGCATATGCAATTCCATCATTTTCCACTGTCTTTGTAACAAACTCAGCATATGGATCCAATACTGAATCATGTCTGCCCATCGCAATCGCATGCTCCGCATATTCAAACATCGCCAGATCATTACTGCTGTCTCCGAAGACATACGCCCGACTTGCATCCAAGCCATATTTTTCCATAATAAACTGACAGGCGGTTGCTTTGGAAAATCCTTTTTGAATCACTTCATAAGCCTTTCCGCCACGGTCAAGTGCTTCCATGTCATCTCCAAGATACTCACGAAAAGAATCAAAATCACTCTTATCATCTACGTAAACAAACAACTTATCATATTCAAATCTTTCGCTCTCTAAAGACTGTTCGATTCCTATTCCTCTAGATGCAAAATATCTTCTTGTAGATTCTAACCTGTCAAATCGTGATATGTGCCCAGGAAAATAACAATCCTCTTGTCCTTCCGCAATAACACCAAGATTACATTCTTTTGCTTTTCGCAGCAGTTCTATACCTCTCTGCTTCTCAATCGAGCTTTTTAGCAAAACTTCATCATGTTCTGTAAGATATGTCCCACAGCCACACAAATACCCATCAAATTGGAATTTTCTCACCTCTGTCGGAATACTACAGATTGTTCTGCCTGTATTAATAAACAGCAGATGTCCTTCCGCTCGTGCTTTTTCCATTGCCTCAATCGCACTTTGCGGTACCTCTTTTGTCACTTCACTCAACACTGTTCCATCAATATCAAAAAACAAGATTGCTCTTTCCATTTTACTTAATCCTAACTCTTATCTATTCTTAAACATTTCTACTATATCAACCATCTCCTGGGACGGATTGGAGATCACAGCCGTATGTTCTATCTTACACGGTGCATTATTTTTCACTTCAGCAACCGCTGCTGTTACTGCTGATACACTGCCACCTACAAAAACAAGTGCATGTCCACCACACTTTGTGTCCTGTGTCACATACTCTACTTCTGCAGTCTTTAACATGCGGTCAACTACGATCACCGCATTGGATTCTCCTTTTACCTCTACCAGGCCATATGCTCCATATTTCTTCATCTTATTTCCCTTTCTTTTCCTTCTCTGATTTTCTCACAAAACAATACTCTTCTCATATGTACAACAGACAATTGAACAAATACCTATTTATTAATTGTCATTGCAATTGCTTTTTCCGTATCCTCAGAAGGTGATGCAATCACCGTATGGGAAACAATCTTCGTCAACGGTCTGGCTACATCCAGTGCTGCTTCCATTGCAGCCTTCACGTCAGAGACACTTCCTCTCATCTTCACGCAGGCTCCTGCCGCAAGACGATTTCTCTCCACGCCCTGAATCTTTACTGCTGCTGCTTTTGCTGCCGCATCAAGTGCTACAAAACAGATACACTCACTTTCCAGTTCAAATACGCCGATTGCCTGGTTTCTGTAATCCTCTGCCATATCTTTCTCCTCTTCTTTCTGCTGTTCTGATCTTCCAACAGTTTTTGCATATCATATAGCTTTATTATAATACACACCTAACACTTAATCAACTATAACAGCAACTAAAATTCATCAAAAAGCAACATGAAGAAGTTGATTTTTTGTGGTTTTGTTACTATTTTGCAACTTTATAAGCTGATAACAGTCTTAATTCCACATTCATTTAACTTCTTCATGATTCATTACTTTCTTCTATTTTTAAATTCGTCTGTTATTTTGCAGATTCCACATTCACAGCCCCAAGGTTCATCTTGCGGAAAACTACAACAAGTACTTTTCCAAGTGCAAGAACGAGAATTGCTGCTGCGATTGCTTCCGGAATACCGGATGCTGTCACAGTTCCCATCACCAGACCGAATACTGCTGTAAGTGCGACTTCTTTCGCCTCGGCATACTGCTGTGCAAACAGGAAATAAATACTTCCCATTACAGTGACAGTATTCACCATTGAACCAACAAATCCCACAATCGGAAGTGCGATAAACTGATTCAGTTTAATCTTTGTAAAAAGTACCCACAGCCATCCTGCTACCACACCGATCAGAATTCTGCATCCAACAGATATCCAGATTGCCTTCAACGCCCCAGGAATTCCGGTTGTACTTAAAAATGGTGAAAATGCAAAGGATAAGAGTGTCGGAGCCATTGTATTACTGACCAGAGAGCATATACCAAAAACTGCTCCAAGAATTGCTCCTGCACCAGGTCCTAACAGAATTGCTCCGAGGACCACCGGAATATGAACTGTTGTTGCCTTAATGATAGGGAGCTGGATCATACCAAGCGGTGTATTGGCCAGTACGATCACGATCGCTGCCATAAGTGCAACACTAACCATCCAACGAGTGTCATGTTTCTTTGCTTTCATTATTCAATTCCTCCTTGTTATCATTTCCAACTTGCGGGATACAATACAATTACCGGATTAGTATATCATTCCTCTGCCTGCTCAACAAGTATAAAAAGAAATACAATTTCATATATTCTATTAACGATTTTCCGAGGTGAACGAATGAAACTCTCTCTTTCCCGGAAATGTATCCATTTTCCCATACACCCTTTGAAATCAAAAAAATATTGCATTTTATTTCTTGTTTTCTCTTATTTTTCAGGTATTGGAGCTGGATTTCTTAAAGAACAGATTTTCGCTTTTTCTAATGAGCCAACTTCGGCTCGCCCCTCTTCAGTCAACCAGAACTCCGTGACTTCTATTCCCCGGACGATTTCCTGTGCCCTTCCTGATCTCACACTTTCTTCAGAAGGAAACTGGGGGTTAAGTTTTCAGGAAGAAGGCAAAACTCCTGTTGGAAATGCTTCGATCCAGGAGCTTGCATCTATGGATGCTTATTACGCACAGGATACGTCTGAAAAAGTTCTGTATCTTACTTTTGATGCCGGTTATGAAAACGGAAATACACCTGCCATCCTTGATGCACTGAAAAAACATCAGGTAAAAGCCACTTTTTTTGTTGTCGGAACCTATATTGACTCTGAGCCTGAACTGATCCGACAGATAATAAAAGAAGGACACACCGTGGGAAACCATACCTGGCATCACCCCGACATGTCCCATATTTCTTCTATAGAAGATTTCCAAAAAGAACTGGAATATGTAGAAACTGCCTATAAAAACGTAACCGGAAAGAATATGACCAAATACTATCGGCCTCCTCAGGGAAAATACAGTGAAGCCAACCTTCAAATGGCAAAAGAACTCGGTTACAAAAGTTTCTTCTGGAGCCTTGCTTACGTAGACTGGTATCAAGATAACCAGCCCTCCAAAGAAGAAGCTTTCTCTAAACTTCTTGGAAGGATTCATCCCGGAGCTATCGTTCTGCTCCACAGCACATCTTCCACTAATGCTGAAATTCTGGATGAACTACTAACCAAATGGGAAGAGATGGGATACCATGTACAGCCTCTCGAAAACATCATTAGCACTCCATCTGGCAGTATTTAACAATACATGTGACTATAAATTTTCAATCGCTGCTTTCTCGATTGCAAGTCCCTTTGTATATGTTTCCATAAATTTCTCGTATCCTTCAACATCTTCCGCAACCGGGTCCATTCCTGTTCCCTTTGCATCGCGGAATACTTTATTCTCAAGATACTCTGTCAGAGATTCCTTTTCCTCTTTCTTAACAAGGTAATCTGCAAGCAGTGCGATTCCCCATGCACCACCTTCACCTGCTGTCTCCATAACATAAACCGGTGTATCGATTGCTCCTGCAAGAATTCTCTGTCCAACACCTTTTGTCTTAAACAATCCGCCATGTCCCATCATTCGATCCAATGCAACATGTTCTTTTTTCAGAAGGATATTCATTCCTGTCTTCAATGCTCCAAGAGAAGTATAAAGATGTACTCTCATAAAGTTTGCAAGATTAAATTTGCTGTCAGGTTTACGAACGAATAACGGTCTTCCTTCGTTAAATCCTGTAATATGCTCTCCTGAGAAATAGTTGTAAGCCAGAAGTCCGCCACAATCGGAATCTCCTTCTAATGCTTTGTTATAAAGTGTTCCAAAAATCTGGTTCATATCTGCTGTCATTCCCATACTCTCTGCAAATTCACGGAACAGGTTCACCCATGCATTCAGATCTGATGTACAGTTATTACAGTGTACCATTGCTACAAGATCTCCGGCCGGAGTTGTTACAAGGTCAATTTCTTCGTAAGGCTTTGTCAAGTCTTTCTCAAGTACTGCCATTGCAAATACACTTGTTCCGGCAGATACATTTCCTGTGCGGACAGCAACGCTGTTTGTTGCAACCATTCCTGTTCCAGCATCTCCTTCCGGAGGACACATTGGAATTTGGGACTGAAGTGTTCCTGTAGGATCAAGCAGTTTTGCGCCTTCTTCTGTCAATACACCTGCGTCTTCTCCGGCAACAAGAACTTCCGGAAGGATTTCACGGATCTTCCATGGGAAATTCTTCTCTGCTGTAAGTTCATCAAACTGATCCATCATCTTCTCATTAAATTTCTTAGTAGCTATGTCGATTGGGAACATTCCTGCTGCATCACCATTTCCGAGCACCTTCTTGCCGGTCAATTTCCAATGGATATATCCTGCAAGTGTTGTAATATAACGAACATCTTTTACATGTTCTTCACCATTTAAGATTGCCTGGTACAGATGAGCAATACTCCAACGCTGCGGAATATGATAAGAGAAGAGCTCTGTCAGTTTTTCAGAAGCTTCTTCTGTGATCGTATTTCTCCAGGTACGGAACGGAACAAGTAATTCATCATTCTCATCAAACGCAAGATATCCATGCATCATTGCGCTGACTCCGAGTGCTGCAAATTTTGTAAGCTTCACATCATATTTTGCTTCTACATCTTTCACAAGATCCTGGTAACATCCATGAAGACCATTCTGGATTTTCTCCATGCTGTATGTCCAGATGTTGTCTACAAGCTGATTCTCCCAGTCGTAACTTCCGGATGCGATCGGACTTTTATCCTCATCAATTAAAACTGCTTTGATTCTTGTAGAACCAAACTCAATTCCAAGCACCGCTTTTCCTTCTTCGATTGTTTTCTTAATCTCTTCTTTTCCTCTCATATTTTTGCCCTCCTGTAAAAAATGCGGCGTATAACTCCTTTTAATAAGTCATCGCCGCATCCGATTCATATAACACATTGCTTCCGTTTTTTCACAGCAGATTTTGCCGCAAAATGTCACGCAACATGTATTTATAACATATGTTTTCTAAGCTCTTCTCCGCTCTTTGCGCTTAAGTATGCAGGTGCAATATCAAATACTGTCTTGCATCCGATCTGTCCTTCGCTTGCCAGTCTGTAAGCTGCTCTTGCATAAGCGATCAGTACAGATGATGTAAATTCCGGATTGGAATCCAGTTTCAGACTATATTCGATCAGGTGCTTATTCTCACCATTCCATCCTGTCTTTCCGCTGCGGAGTACAAATCCACCGTGCGGAATTCCGCTGTGGTTTGCTTTCAGTTCTTCTTCACTGATAAAGTGTACTGTTGTATCATAATCTGAGAAGTAGTTCGGCATTGTCTTGATCTCTTCTTCTACCTTTGCCGCATCTGCTCCTTCTTCCAGTACAACGAAACACTCTCTTGTATGTTTCTGTCTTGTTGTAAGTTCCGGATTCTCTCCGCTTCTTACTGCCTCCAGTGCAGCCTCTACCGGAATTGTGTACTGCTTTCCGTCTTTGACACCTTCAACTCTGCGGATTGCGTCAGAATGTCCCTGGCTTACACCTTTGCCCCAGAATGTGTAATCATTTCCATCCGGAAGAATCGCATTCGCATACAGTCTGTTCAGTGAGAACATTCCCGGATCCCAGCCTACGGAGATGATTCCTACATGTCCGCCTTCTTTTGCGGCTGCATCTACATTTGCAAAATGCTCCGGGATTCTTGCATGTGTATCAAAACTATCGATTACATTAAACATCTTTGCGTAAACAGGTGTCTGTTTTGGAAGGTCTGTTGCGCTTCCTCCGCAAATTATCATAACGTCAATCTTATCTTTCCAGTCTTCTACGTCTGCTACATTACAAACTGTCGCAGTCTCTGTCAGAATCTTGACATCTTCCGGATTTCTTCTTGTGAACACTGCCACAAGCTCCATATCATCATTCTGCTTTACTGCGCACTCAACGCCTCTTCCAAGATTACCATAACCTAAAATACCAATTTTAATACTCATACTTAAACTCCTTTTTGCTCCGCAGATCCGTCTGCTTTGCATTTTCTTAACGGACAGATTTACGGAGACTTTTTTTCTAATTAGATATTATACCTTTTCGTTTTCTTCATTTCAATGATTTTTCGATGAATTTTTAAGTATTGAAGGTTATCCTCTTAATGATTTTTTATTTTCTAAATGCAAGTTCATTCCATCTGAGTTCATTTTTCAGATTACGGATTGTTGTATCTTTATCAATATATACAGCTTCGATTCCCATCATTGCTGCCCAGTCACCCATCTGTTCTGCAGTGATATCATAAGAGAATGCTGTATGATGTGCACCACCGCAAAGAATCCAGGCTTCAGCTCCTGTTGCGAGATCCGGCTCCGGTGTCCAGAAGTTTGTTGCTACCGGAAGTTTCGGCATTGGTTTTTCATTTTTCTTACAATCAACTGTATTGATGATCAGACGGAAACGGTCTCCAAGATCGATCAGTGATGTTGCGATACCTTTTCCTTCTTTTGATGTAAATACAAGTCTTGCAGGATCTTCTCTGTCTCCCATAGAAAGTGGATTTACCTTGATGCTGATCGGACCATCTGCGATAGATGGGCAGATCTCAAGCATATGAGCCTGAAGGATTCCTTCTTTTCCAGGCACAAAATTATATGTATAATCTTCCAGCATCGATGTTCCTTTTGCATCTTTCATGCCTTCTGTCATGATCTTCATGATACGAACCATAGCTGCTGTCTTCCAGTCTCCTTCAGCTCCAAATCCATATCCCTTCTGCATCAGACGCTGGATCGCAAGTCCAGGAAGCTGTTTGAGTGCACCGAGATCTCCAAAATGTGTAACGATTGCCTGATAGTTTTTCTCCTCAAGGAAACGCTCGAATCCAAGCTCAATCTGTGCCTGAACAGCAACATGTTTTCTGAACTCTTCCGGATCTCTTCCTTCAAGAAGGATCTCATATTTGTCATAATACTCTTCTACTAATGTATTTACATCTGCTGCGCTTACAGCATCTACAGACTCTGCGATTTCATTTACCGGATAAGCATCTACTTCCCATCCGAATTTAATCTGTGCCTCTACTTTGTCACCTTCAGTAACAGCAACATTTCTCATGTTGTCTGCAACTCTCATGACACGTACATGGCTGCTTTCGATCACACCAACTGCTGTACGCATCCAGGAAGCGATCTTCTCCTGGACCTTCTCGTCTGACCAGTGTCCAACAACAACTTTTCTCTCGATTCCAAGTCTTGTGAAAATGTGTCCGAACTCACGTCCACCATGTGCTGACTGGTTCTCATTCATGAAATCCATATCGATCGTGTCATATGGGATCTCCATATTGAACTGTGTATGAAGGTGAAGCAGTGGTTTTCTGAACTCCTGAAGTCCAAGAATCCATGATTTTGCAGGTGAGAACGTATGCATCCATGTAATGACACCGGCACATTCATCATCAATATTAGCTTCATTAAAAGTCTTACGGATCAGTTCGTTTGTGATCAATGTTGGTTTCCATACAACTTCATATGGAAGAACTCCAGACTCATTGAGCTTCTCTACAATAATTTTGGCATGCTCTGCTACATGCGCCAGACATTCATCTCCGTAAAGATCCTGTGAACCTGTGCAAAACCAGAATTTGTACTCTTTCTTCTTTAACATTTTTGTGTCCTCCTTGTAATAAAATGTTTATAGTTATTTTTTATTTATCACTTAATTTGTTACTGTGTTATACTTGACAGTTCTTATTTTTCTGTATTCTGTCCGTAATAGGCATTTGCACCGTGTTTTCTATAGTAATGCTTATCCTGAAGTTCCTGCGGAGCCGGTTTTACCTGCGGATTGATCATCTCACATCTTGCTGCCATCTTTGCAACTTCTTCTGCAACAACTGCATTGTGAACTGCTTCGTGTGCATCTTTCCCCCATGTAAATACACCATGATTCTTACAAAGAACTGCCGGAACTGCAATATAATCTTTCTTCTTAGCTTCAAACTCATCTGCAATCAGAACTCCTGTGTTCTTCTCATATGCTTCCTCAATCTCTTCTTTCGTCAGATTACGCACACATGGGATTTCTCCATAGATGTAATCTGCATGTGTTGTTCCGTAACATGGAATATCTCTTCCTGCCTGTGCCCAGCTTGTTGCCCATGCAGAATGTGTATGTACAACACCACCGATTTTTGGAAAACGATTATAAAGAACAACATGTGTCGGTGTATCGGAAGATGGATTGTAACGTCCCTCTACTTTATTTCCGTTCAGATCAACAACTACCATATCTTCAGGAGTCAGCTTATCATATTCAACTCCACTTGGTTTAATAACAAAAAGTCCACTTTCTCGATCGATTCCACTTACATTTCCCCATGTAAATGTAACCAGATCGTATTTTGGAAGCAGCATATTTGCCTCATACACTTCTTTTTTTAACTGTTCTAACATTGTTCTTCTCCTTTCGTCTGCTGTCTACATGACTTCATTATATAATTTCACAGAATTTCGCATCACAAGTTCCGGTGCAAATTCCGCTGAGTACATTTCCATATTTTTATCAATCTTATCCAATATAATCTGTGCCGCACATTTTCCAATCTCATTCGCCGGATTATTCACCGATGTGATCGGTACTTCACAAAATCTTGCAAGACTGGAATTGTCGATTCCAATAACGGAAATCTGATCTGGGACTTTGATTTCCGCACTTTGCAATACCTTGACCAGTTTACTTGCAATCTCATCATTGTAACAGACACAGGCTGTACATCCATCTAAACGTTTCAGGATTCTGTCACTTTCCATCTCCATTTCCCGGATATCTTCCGAATCAACCCATAAAATCTGACGATTTTTAATCTTAAGTGAATGCTCCATGAGTGCCTTTGTGTATCCTGCATATCGCATTCTTCCCTGCCCGTCATCCGCCTTGAAGATTCCGGCGATTCTTGTATGTCCACATTCCAAAAGGTGTTTCGTCGCAATGTAGCCTGCTTTCTCATCATCCAGACTGACATGTGGAATTGTGAGATTCTCATAGAAACTATTCACAAACACAACCGGTATTCCTGATTTTTGTAATTTCTGATATAAATCTAAATTCGGATTCGGAAGCCCACTTTTTACAGGCTCTGCGATCAAACCATCAATTCTTCTTGTTCTTAAAAATTCTTCCAGATGCATCCGCTCCTTTGCTACAGAATTGTCTGTCATTGCAATTTGAAGTATTCCGCCTGCCTGTGTTACCTTTTTTTCAATTTCCCGGATAATAACAGGAAAAATATAGGTATCGATATACGTCAGCATTACTGCGATTCGTTTTTCTTCATGATCTGCTCTTCTTTCTGTATTTCCAAGAAGCATTCCCGCATCTTCACATATATAAGAGCCACTTCCGCGTCTGCTTTCCACAATATTCTCTTTTACTAATTCTTCCAATGCCCGTCGTACCGTCTGACGACTGACCTGGAATTGTTCAGATAGTTCCTGTTCCGAAGGAAGCTTCTCCCCGGAAACCATTCTTCCCGACCTGACTTCCTCCTGAATCCAGGTTACGATTTTTTCAAATTTTTTCATTCGCCCGTGACCTCTCCATACAATTAACCATAATTACCGTTATCACTTACAGTGTTCTGATTATCATTGCTCTGATCAGTACTTTTTCTTCATGTACTTAATATACAACAATACATGTTACAATACAATTCGCAGTATACCCAATCTTTTTCTTCTGTTTTTTATGTAATAATATATAAAAATAAGAAGTTGTATTGTTTTTCTATTTATTTTTCAATACAGCTTCTTATGATTTTAAACCTGATTTAAATTTTTTCTCCTTTTGCTTCAAATTTTCCTCTTGCATTTTTCACTTTTTCGGTTCATAATAGCATCAGACAAAGAACTAAATATTGTCAAAGGGGAGCTGGTCAGAACCGGCTGAGAGGAGACGTGTTACCGTTTCGACCCATTTAAACCTGATTTGGATAATGCCAACGGAGGGAATTGATACCATGTAATGATTGAGATGCCCTTGCATCTCTTTTTACTTCGGACAGCTGGTAGGATCTTCACTCAGGTGAGGATCCTTTTTTTACATTTGAAAGGAGACTCAAGTTATGAAACAGACAACAAACACAAAAAAACTGGCACTTGCAGGTGTTCTCACCGCTCTTGCCATCGTTGGAAGCTTTTTAAGCTTTCCTGTAGCCGGAAGTAAATGTGCACCGGTTCAACATATGGTAAATATCTTTGCAGCCGTACTTCTTGGTCCCGGCTGGGGCGTTGGAATTGCATTCTGTGCAAGCCTTCTACGCAACATACTTGGAATCGGAAGTCTGATGGCTTTCCCGGGTAGTATGATCGGAGCTCTCTGCTGTGGACTTGTTTACAAGAAATGTAAGAATTTAAGCCTTACTTGTCTTGCAGAGGCACTTGGAACAGGTATTCTCGGAGGAATTGCTGCTTATCCGGTTGCTTTATTCCTTATGGGGGCAGCACCGGCAGGATTATTTATCTATGTGATCCCATTCCTGATCTCAACAGTAGCCGGAAGTATCCTGGCATTCCTGCTGATTTCAGTATTCCAGAAAAGCGGAGTAATGGCACAGCTTTTTCCGACTTCATAAGTTGTTCTATGCGATACATTAGGGGCACCACCTTGTACCGCACAAGAAAATGCAGAATCAATCTGTAATCACCGGAGTATTCCATTAATGACTTTCTTATCTTACAGTCATTAATACATCTCCGTTGAAGGCGTCAGCATAATCTTATATCAGCTGGGAGTCAATCCCCCAGCTGATATAGCCTCCGGCAGGATTGCAGAGGTGCGCAGTAGAAGTATGTCATGCAATTGCATGACGCGCACCTCACAGCAAGAATGCCGAGGCATTCTTGAATTATTCGCTGGTAGTGTAGCTAAACAGTTACGTTCCTTTCCGCATCTATTCATATGCATGGAACCGTAGCTTTTCTTGTGTACGCTGTCCGTGTTTTGCTGACGTCAAAAATTATATAATTCACGTATACGAATGGAGGCAAAACAACATGAGAAACTACACAACCCAGATGGATGCAGCTCGTAAAGGGATTCTCACCCCAGAAATCAAAACAGTAGCTGAAAAAGAACATATGGAAACTGACAAACTGATGAAGCTTGTCGCTGAAGGAAAGGTTGCAATCTGTGCTAACAAAAACCACAAAGCCCTGAACCCGGAAGGTGTCGGAAGCATGCTCCGCACAAAGATCAATGTCAACCTTGGAGTTTCCCGTGACTGCAAGGATTATGATATTGAAATGCAGAAAGTAATGAGCGCAGTAGAACTTGGAGCCGAATCTATCATGGATCTTTCCAGCCATGGAGATACACAGCCGTTCCGTCGCAAACTGACTTCTGAATGTCCTGCTATGATCGGTACAGTTCCTGTATACGACAGTGTCATTCATTATCAGAGAGATCTTGCTACTCTGACTGCACAGGATTTCCTTGATGTAATTCGTATGCATGCAGAAGACGGTGTTGACTTCGTTACACTTCACTGCGGAATCACAAGAAAAACAATCGAACAGATCAAAAAGCATAAACGTAAAATGAACATTGTAAGCCGTGGAGGAAGCCTTGTATTCGCATGGATGAGCATGACAGGAGAAGAGAACCCATTCTACGAGTACTATGATGAGATTCTTGATATCTGCGAAGAATATGACGTGACAATCTCACTTGGTGATGCGTGCCGTCCTGGATGTCTGGCTGACGCTACAGATGTATGCCAGATTGAAGAGCTTGTACGTCTCGGTGAGCTGACAAAACGTGCCTGGGATCATAATGTTCAGGTTATGGTAGAAGGACCTGGACATGTACCGCTTGATCAGGTTGCAGCTAACATGAAAGTGCAGCAGACCATCTGTATGGGAGCTCCTTTCTATGTACTTGGACCTATCGTTACAGATATTGCTCCTGGATATGACCATATCACTTCCGCGATCGGTGGAGCTGTTGCAGCAATGAACGGTGCTTCCTTCCTCTGCTATGTAACACCGGCTGAACACCTTGCTCTTCCAAATGTTGAAGATACAAAACAGGGAATCATTGCTTCTAAGATTGCAGCTCATGCTGCTGATATTGCCAAAGGAATTCCTGGAGCAAGAGATATCGATGATAAGATGGCAGATGCCCGCCGTGTTCTTGACTGGGATGCACAGTTTGAATGCGCTCTGGATCCTGAAACTGCAAAAGCAATCCGAGACAGCAGAAAACCGGAAGATGACCACAGCGATACTTGCAGTATGTGTGGAAAGTTCTGTGCAGTAAGAAGCATGAATAAGGCACTGGCCGGGGAATATATTGATATTCTGTAAGTGTCTAGAATACGCATCGCATTTTGGGAGATTAATTCCAAACAGTTATAATTAAGGGAAAGCGGTTAAAGAATCGCTTTCCCTTTTGCATTTACGCTATCAATTGTATTTTAGAAATGTTTTCTATTTTGTCTGCCTGGTATGCAACTTTTGTATCTTTTTCTCTATTGGAGCATCTTCCTTACTCCCTTTCGTAAACAACATATATTATTTCACGTCAGTCTGTCCTTTGTTATGTTTACATTTATCAGACGGAAATTTTATTAAAAAGGTTACATCAATCGATCCTTTTTTCGAAATCGCGACAAATATTCTCCCGCAGTAAGATGCTCCAACGTTAAAAAAGCTATCACCACAATATGACAACTCCATTCGTTGTTATCGTTGTTGATAGCTTCCTCTTTTCACTTCTTTTTCAATTTCTATAGTTGTTTTCTGAATTATGAATTTTCTAATAATGTACTATTGCATTTCTTTTATGATTTTTTCAATAACCTCCACACTTTCCTCTAGCTCTTCTGCAATCTGAGTCGGTGTTTTTTCTTTCTTTAATTTTCTTTGAATTTGTTCCTTAAGCAATTCAGTTCTTCCTTGTTCTACACCTTGCTGAATTCCATCTTTCACTCCATCATCATACATTTCCTGTATTGCCTTACACATATCAATCATCTCCTCCTTATGTTCCGCTTCACCTGGTATTTGTTTCATGTTTAGAAAAGCTTTCATTGCCTGACTCGTTTCATAGTCAACGTTCTGAAAGAACTTTTTATTCTCGTTAATGTAATCCGTTAATTCTTCTTTACTATCCCTATATCTTAGCATAGTTAGTATCACTTGTAAATCATCCGAAAATTTTTCAACATCTTCCAATCTTTCTGCATCTATAAGATTGATTTTATAGTTCGGAAGATATTTCTCCAAAATTTCTTTCTCTTCTTTCGTTCCTTCCAACTGAAACATATCATATAAGTCAACAGGTCCATCCCACGGCTCTGAACCATAGTAAAAGACTAATGAAATAATCGGTATCAATCGATCCTTTTTTCGAAATCGCGACAGATATTCTCCTGCGGTAAGATGCTCTAACGGCAGTCCTGCTTTTTTGTTCTGCTTTCGTCGGTCATTAAGGTTTTTCCAATTATTCCGAATCTGTGTTTCGTAATCCATTCCATCATAAAGCATCACCTTGTGCGGCATCGCATAATGAACCTTATCCTGTGATTCATTTGCAAGTAGCACAAGTGTAGCCTGATTCCGCCATTTCATAATAATATCGCGGTATTTTTTCATGTTCTTTGTTTTCCCTGTCCGATTCTTCACACTGACAGATGAAACCGGATTCACTTCTTCCAAATCCTCCGGCAATATCACCTGCCTTCCACCATAAATCACACCGTTAAATAAATTTGCAAATCTTTTCTTCTCGCTTAACCAGATATTCACATTAACATCTGCTTTTCCCATAGACCCTTCCTCCTGGTTTTTTATTCTTTTGTTATTTTGTAACTCATCAAAATGGAATCTCCTGCTGATACAGCCTTGAATATGAGATAAAGTTATCCTTTCGATAACACATTCAGACAAATGAAATATAGAAAATATATGTCTGAGATTTTGATGTCAATTAACTATAACAAAATCATTAGAAGGTGTCAATTAGAAAAACAATTTTTCACGGGCTCTTTTGGAAGATTAATTCCAAGCAGTTATAATTAAGGGAAAGCGGTTAAAGAGACGCTTTCCATTTTGCATTTACGCGATCAAACGAGCCAAAGTCCATGCTTGCACTATGCTGATCACACCTATGATCGATGCTCTCTGAAAGCCTGTTATATATCCCAAGTCGACTACACCTCTTTTCATACTCCGCATTAATAACACCGATTCCTGCTTATTCTTATAAAACTCAGACCAGAATTCAAAGTTCGACCACTTGTCCGGAATTATATCCAAAGGTACCCTGATCTGAATCACTGTAAACATAATCATGAAAAATAAAGTCAGAAACATAATCATTTCCCAGATCATCCATTCCCTGTTCTTTTTCAAATAGTTCTTTATGCTATCATCTGAGATTCTGTTTATTCTATTTACAACTGATTTCCTTGCTGAATTCTTATACCTTCTGATGGAAAGCAATAATCCAACTCCTAACATCCACGGTACGATAAAATATACAATCTTAATACCATAAAATATCATCTGATAGTCTACCAGTGACCACATTCCTGCCACCTTATCATACGCAGCCTTTGTCTGCTTTGGACTATTTTGGATGCAAATCATAGTCGCCCTGTCCAGAACTATGGAACTGTCCTCTTCCCCAAGTTCATAAACAAACAATGGAATATCACTTTCAACAACATCAATAACCTCATATTCTCTGGAATTATATTCTAGAATATTTCCCACTACATCTGTTCCACCAAGCAGACGAAATGCCAGTCCCTTACTGATCAGGCAGCCGTTCTTATTCTCAATGTCCATAACTTCACAGTCAGAAAACAGCAAATCTGTTCTTCCATATACAGCCATGATTTCCGCTGCTTCCATTCGATTTAATTCTTTATAAGAAACCCTGCCTCCACTTTCCTGACACCAGTTTACAAACTGCAATGGCTCATCTGACTGTTGATTCCTCTGATGCGCGCTTTCTGCCAATGAATAAGTCATACCGTTTTCATCACCCTGACTGAGCAGATTCACATAATCCATCTTGCTGCCAAGCTTTCCCATCTCTATATTTCCCAGTATATAACTGATCAATAAAAGTAATCCGATTACTACTGTCAAAATTTTCCTTTTAACAACCGACTTGTTTTTCATGACGCTTTCCTTTTTACACGCATACCATTCTCTAACATCCGGAAAGTTTTGGTAACAACCTCTTCATCCTGATTCACTCCTGTAATTGCTGCATATTTTTCATTTTTAAACAATAATTCCACATCTCTTTTGTAAACAACCCATTCCGATCCCAGAACAGTCGGTTTCTTCTCCAAAACATTCACATAATATTTTCCTTTTTCCGCAACATTCAATGCTGAAATTGGAATACAGGAATCATACTCCTGCGTAGGAGCTGAAACTTTCACCCCTACAAATGAACCGATTTCCAAAACTCCGGCTGGAACATCTATCATGGCTGTAATACCGTCTGCTGCACCTTCTGAACTGTCTGCAATTGTATTTTCTCCTGCCTGTACAGTCCCAATGATCAGTTTTGTCTGCGTATTCTTCTTTGTCGGCAATGTTTCTTTTTTATCCGTCACTTCTACCGGCTGCCCTCTCTGAATATAGGATTCATATTCAGATGGAAAGTTTGCCACAATCCTGGCTCCTGCTGATGCATCTGCAAGCCGAATATCTCCTGTTCCGGCTGTCCTGGCACCCACTTGTGCATCAATTGCAGTAACCACTCCTGCTACAGGTGCTTTAACTTCTCCTTTCTGATCTTTTATATCTTGTAATTCCTGAAGCTGTGTTTCAATTTTTTCCTTTTCTATTTTCATTTGAATAATTCCAGAATTATCATTTGGAACTGAAAGACCTGCTGAATCAATTATTTTCTGAGCAGCGTAGACTGCGTCATCTTTATTTTTTAAGGCTTCCTGGTATGCAAAATTTTTTTCTGTCACATCACTTTCCAGCTGTTCTTTGGATAGTTCCGGAAACTGTTCTGGATTTTGAATATACCGGTCATATTTTTCCTGCGCCAGACTTAATTCTTCCTGCGCCCGCTGTATTGCTGCATCACTTTCTGCAACCGCTCTGTCATAATCACTCTTTGCCTGACTGATCTGAAGCTGCTGTGAGTCAATCGCAGACTGTAGGGTATTTTGTGCGTTTGCCAACTGCACTTTGTTTAATTCCAATTCCTGACTTTTTTCTTTTATCTGTTTGTCCAGTTCTTTCAAATCTAATGTATACAGTACCTGATCCTTTTCAACAGCTTGTCCGATGGTTACAAGTATCGACTCAATGATCTGGTTTTCCTTTGTGTTCAAAGCCACTTCCTTTTTTCCCTCAACAGTTGCTTTTGTTTCAATCACAGGTCCCATTGTTTCCCTTGCAGGCTGCGTTGTTTCCACCGTGGCCATGCTCATGTTGTATGTCACACGAGAAAGAATCGTAAATAATATCATCACTATAAAAAATAGTACGGTTATCTTTACAAGCTTTCCTTTCATTCCTCTACTCCTTAACTCCTAAAGATGCGATTCCCTGTTCCAGATACTCATGACCTGCAAAAAAGACAAGTGCTGCAGGAATCAAAGTGATTATTGAAACCGCAAATGCAAAACCTACATTTTCCCCTCTGATTGTAGGGAGAAATAATGAAAGCGGCCATTTTGTCTTGTCGTCCAAAAAAGTCATTGGCTGTTCTATCAAATTCCAATATTCTAAGAACTCTAGAACAAGAGAGGCGATGATTCCGCCCTTTCCAAGCGGTATTCCGATCTTCAGAAAAATATCCCATTCTCTTGCACCATCTATTCTTGCAGCTTCTATCACTGCCGGTGGTATCCCTCTGAAGAAATTAAACATAATAAACACTGGAAATGTTGAAAATATTCCCGGAAAAATCAGGGAAGCCAGTGTATCCAAAAGCTTTAATTGTTTCAGAATCAAATAATTTGACAGCATTGTTACCTGAAATGGCATCATCATTATTATGATATAGAGGAAAAATAAACTTTTTTTAAACTTGAATTTGTATACCGCAAATCCCCATGCTGCCGGAATTGCAATAGTACATTGTCCCACCAGTGTTCCCATCACTACTTTTATTGAGTTCCAGAACATAACAAAATATTCAGGACTGTCTAACAGTACTTCTATGTAATGTTTTAGTGTTGGATTTTGTGGAAGGAAATTCCATCTGGCATACCTTGTCGCTTCTCCCATAACAGATCCAAGATTTTCAGACAGCTCACTCTGCCCCATAAATGACCCTGTCAGAAGAAAGAGAACCGGATAACAAAAAACAATTGCAAGAACTACCAGTCCGGTTTTTGTAAGCATCTTTAATATTCTACTTTTCCTATTCATCCATCTGTCCCCAGCCTTTCCAAAATCCCCATATTAATACGACAAAAATCGCAGTATTTATTACTGCACCTACTGCCAGTTTATCCAGTGACAAATCCCGAAACCAATTATTAAACAAATGCTGCATCATGTAGATACTTTGATCCGGATAATCCCCTGCAACCAAATAAGCTTCCCGGTATACCTTAAAAGAATTAATAAGCGAAATTACCGTGATCGTAAAAAAAGACGATAGAAGATTCGGAAGGGTGATATATAGAAAACACGCCATCTCTCCCGAACCATCGATTTTTGCAGCTTCGTACATTTCTTTTGGAATAGCTGCCAGACTCGCTAACCATAATATCATGCAATACCCCATGTTTTTCCAGACGTAACTAAAGACCAGTACCCAGAAAGCACTTTTGGTATTCATCCAGTCATTTCCTGATATGCCAAACAAATTCAAAAAAGAATTTAAAAATCCTTGCGGATCAAACACACCTTTCCATAACAATACAACAGACGCCACCGGAATCGCCATGGGAAATAAAAATCCTATTTTTAAAAGGTTTCCTTTTACAATTTTTTGCAGTATCACCGCAACAAGCAAGGAACTGATCACCAGAATCGGGACACATGTTATAATAAAACGTACCGTATTTTTTACAGCCAACTGAAATGCTTTGTTCCCAAAAACTAACCAGTAATTATCAAGCCCGGTAAATATTCCTGTTACCGGACTTGAAAAAGATCTTTTTATCACATCAAGATAAGGTAGCAGATAAAAAAGAATTAAGCCACATAAACTTGGCAGGATGAAAAAAAATCCTTTCCATGCTCCTGCTTTTTTCATGCGTTTTTCTTTTCTTTTTTTCTTTGACATTTCCCTCTTCTTACTCCTTCAGATACAGATTTATCTTATCACATACTGTTTTTACAGCGGTTTGCACATCAAGACCTTCATACAATATCTTATCTGCTTGCTCCATCACGTTTTCTGTAACAACTGCATCCACCCGAACCGGAGTGTCTGCTAATTCTACAAACTGCAACAACTCATTAAATTCATCTGTGGACAAAGTATAAAGATCCAGTCCACTTGTATCCTCCAGATTTTTATAAATTGTCGAATAGTATTGCGGAGAATCTGTGACTGCTGCACTGTTTCTCATGCTGTTTCTATTGATTGAAAATCCCATGGTGTTTGTATTCTGCACTTCTTCTGTAAGATATAAGGATAGAAATTCCTTTGCTGCATCTTTATAAGAACTCCTGCTGTTAATTCCTAACACTTCTGTCGGTATATAATAATTTCCACCACTCTTATTCAAATAATCAAATTGGATATCTGCCTGTTTTCTGGCACTGTTTAATTTGATATATGAATCCGCATATGCAATCTGCCCTACTCCGGCTTTAGCCTCTCCAAAATATATATCACTTGGAACGTCTGATTCACCGTATGGGAAAATATCAACTGTCTGATTCATAGAATAATCCGATTCGCCCACAATCTTATCCGTTACATTCCCCATCTCTTTCAAACGAAGAAGATCATTATAGTATGCTGTAAGTTTCTCTTCATTCATCCCATCTTTTTCCACCATATCCGATGTGACAAACATATACATAGCTGCATATGGGAAATCCTGCCGGGTTAAAACCGGACTTTCCTGCTGCTCCATCTGATCTATGACTGCTTTTGACGATTCGGCGGAAACCACTTCTGAATTTCCAATGATCACTGGAATACGGAATGTCGTTGGTACGCAGAAGATTTCTGACTCCTTATTATATCCTTCAATCATATTGAAAAAGATTTCATCCTTTTTCTCATTTACAATATCTGTGACCGGTTCCAGAACCCCTTTAGATATATATTCCTCTACTGGAAGATTATCCAACACAATGATATCCGGTCCTTCATCCGCCATAATCTCTGTGTTTAATTTTCGGATTGCATCAGAAACAGAAAACCCATCTTCCCCCGTATAGCCAACTGTATAGTTGATTGAAATATCTGTATGTTCTCTTCTAAAAAAGGCAAGAGAACTTCTAATCATAGAATTTTCCTTTAAGCTGTATATTTTAAGAACCGTATTCTTTCCGGTATCTGTCTTATCCTTTTCATTCTTCTTTGTCTGTTCTTTCTGCAGAAAATAAAGATTGCTTTCACTCCCACTTTTCCCCGCTGTGCAGACAACTATATTTTCACCTTGTACAGCCAGACCCGTAATCGGTTCATTTATGGTGTCAATACAACTATTCAATACTTCTCCATTAATAGCATGAGTGGTTTCATCCTTTTCCACACAATACTTAACGATTCCTGCGCCTTCTGTATATAGCGTTTCTGCCAAAGGATCTGCAGCCAGACATCCATAACCTGTCGTTTTTTTCAAAGCTTGTACGAGTTCTTCATTCTCCATGTTCTCCCATATTTGTTCTGAAAGGTCATATTTCCGAATCTGCTTTGTACCAGTTTCATCTTCCACTAACAGGTAAAAGTCCTGCCCACACAAAGCTGAATCAAGATAACTTTCTCCTTCGTCTATGTTTATGGTAGACGGCTGTGTATCTTCATAAAGCCGGATAGTTTGGTCTTCTACCACATAGAATTTACCATTCGACGAATATTTATAGAAGGCATTCTGATTTTTTAATTCTGGTAATTGTTCGGAATCTCCTGCCAGCATCCAGTCTTTCCCATTATTTTTACTATCCCATACTGTGCGCTTTTCTCCACTTTGATCAGAACCTCCAATTCTAAGCGTACCGTCCTCCAGATATACTAAGAATTGTATTTTAGAAATGTCTTTCGGCTTTTCTATTTTATCTGCCTGGTATGCAACTTTTGTATCTTTTTTCTCTATTGGATCATCTTCCTTACTCCTACAGCCAATGGTGCTAATCATAATCATCATTGTTAAAAATATACTTATTATTCTTTTCACTGTTGCTCCCCTTTCACATCAAAAAATCATCATCTGCTTTAGAAATATTAAATGCTATTCTAAAGAGATTTCTTGTTTAGATACACAATTCTCTTCTAAGTAATCCTGAATTTCTGCATCTGTATGATTTTCCTGATAAATATACTCCATTATTATCGTGTTACTATCCTCATCCGGTGTTGGCATATAATACACTGTAACGTTTGACATATTATATCCTTCAATCATAAAACTACCAACTTTATTATGAAGAATTCTGCCATCTGCATCTGTCCAAATCTCTCGGATGCTGTCTGCCTGCTCATACCCTTTTTGTGTATTGGCTTCATCATACTCTTCATTCACAATCATCTCATACGGTGTTAAAGTAATATCCGTAATTTTCCATCCACTCGGACTGACTTTATTTACTTTAACAATTTTCTCCCCAAGATTTTGTCTGTCAACATAAAACTCAAACTTCAAACCACCGTCTGTCAACAATTTTTCCATTACCCCGGTTTCAACATTTGGATATAAAATACTATTGATATTTAAATTCCATATAAAATGTTCTGGTATCTCATTTCCATCAAATGGATAATGATTAAAATCAACGCGCATAGTTCCAATAAATGTATGCTCATCTTCATAATGACCTTTAATAAAGGGCATATCATATGTATTTTCTTCTTCAATTGTATTATTAAGGAAATCAGCAGACTGTGTTCCAACCAGATACATCCATTTCCCTTCAGAATCTGATTCATTTGTCGATTTTTTCATTGCTTCCTCCGGAAAACCTTTTTGGGATGTAATCTGAATTGAATATGTCATAGACTGACTCGTGCATACAACTTCTGAAAATTCAAACCTCAGGTCCTCTGTAGTTTCACTTGTAATACCGTCTGTTTGAACCGCATTTTTATCATAATCACCACTATACTGGCTTTCACCCTGCACTTTTTCAAAAATCTTCTTAAAAAAACTACTCTTCTCTGCCAAAACTGGAAGCACTGAAGTATTTGATATTACCAGACTGCCACTTAAAATTATGATTCCTATCAGCGCAGCTATGCGATACAAGAATCTTTGATATGATTTCTTTTTTTTACACCCTTTGTAAATTTCATCCATACTTTCTGCTACAACACGATTCAGTTTTTCTTCTGGAATAGGTACTTCATCAAATTTCACTTGCATGCATGTAATCCTCCTTTAAAATTTTTTTCAATTCATCCCTGGCCCGGCTTAAATATGCTTTTATTGTTCCTTCGGGTGAATTCATTGTATAAGCAATCTCCTTAACAGAAAATTCACTAAAATATTTTAAAATAATTACAGTTCGATATTTATCCGGCAATTCTTGGATCGCAGAATTTAAATCACAACGTTCCTCTATACTAACTCCTTCTGCTTTGGATGATGTAAGTTCCTCTGAAAAATCCACATAGGACACAATTTTTTTCTTCTTATCATTTGCAACATTTATTAAAACGCGTGTTATCCATGTTCGAAACCATTCTGGATTTTTTAATGTACTTATATTCTGAAAACCTTTCAAAATTGTATCTCCAACAATATCTAACGCTTCCTGTTCATTTTTCATATAGAGAAATGCTACTCTATATAGATATTTCTGATATTCCGAAATCAATTGTCCGTATGCATCTGGTTTTCCCTTAATTGCCTTTTTGACAATTCGGATTTCCTCTTTTTTGTCCACTCTTCCTCTTCCTCCTTTCGTAAACAACAACATATATAATTTCACGTCAACCCGTCCTTTGTTATGTTTACATTTATTAGACGGAAATTTTATTAAAAAGGTTACAAAAATCTCCGGCTACATTTCTGCAACCGGAGCACTTTAATAATTCACATCTATCTATAATTGTTGTAATCAATAGCTTTTTATTTTTCTTACCTCTAGTTATCTCCAATATGTCTCCAGATATTTCTTTGCTTCTTCCATTGATAGCTCATATTCTCTCTGAATATTATTAAGAGTATCCTCCTCTGAAACATTTAAATTCCGACACGTTCTAATAACCGCTGCTATTCCACGTTCTACACCTTTCTGAATTCCATCTTTCACTCCATCATCATACATTTCCTGTATTGCCTTACACATATCAATCATCTCCTCCTTATGTTCCGCTTCACCTGGTATTTGTTTCATGTTCAGAAAAGCTATCGATTACAACACATTTCATCTTAATTGTTGTAATCGATAGCTTTTTATATTTCCTTCTTATTCCGGATTCACAATCTTCCCGGCAACTGCACATGCCGCTGCTGTTCTCGGACTTGCAAGATAAATCTCTACCTTAGATGTTCCCATACGTCCAAGGAAGTTTCTGTTATTCGTTGCTACAACTCGTTCTCCGTCAGAAAGGATTCCTCCTGTTCTTCCGCAACACAATCCGCACCCCGGATGTGTAATAATCGCACCTGCTTCTGCCAGAATATCCAGTGTTCCGTCTGCCAGTGCCTGTCTGTAGATCTTGCGGCTTGCCGGTGTAACGATCAACTTCACAAAGTCTGCAACTTTCTTCCCTTTGAGTACTTCTGCTGCAGCTCTAAGGTCTTCCAGACGACCGTTTGTACAGGATCCGATAAATACCTGGTCAATCTCTGTTCCTTCCAGTTCACTAACATTTCTGATCTTATCAACCTGGGACGGACATGCCATAACCGGAACAAAATCCCCTGCCTTATATGTCATAGTTTTCATATAGACAGCATCTTCATCTCCAACAAGGCTTTTCTGGTAGTCGTTGAGTTCAATCTCACAATATTCTGCCGTCTTCTCATCCGGTGTGAAAAGAGCACATTTTGCTCCTGCCTCGATTGCCATATTCGCCATTGTCATACGGCTTGCAACTGACATATTCTCAATCGTGCTTCCCGAGAATTCCAGTGCTCTGTAAGTTGCTCCGTCCGCACGGAGATCTCCGATCAGTCGAAGAATGATATCCTTGGACATTACATTTTCCGGAAGTTCTCCATCAATCACAACTTTAATTGTCTCCGGAACTTTGATCCACATTGTACCGGTTCCGAGAATACTTGCCATTTCTGTGTAACCGATTCCAGATGAAAATGCGCCGACACAACCATAAGTTGTCGTATGGCTGTCTGTTCCGAATGCGATATCTCCAGGTTTCACATATCCGGCTTCTGTCATCAACTGGTGACAGATTCCATCGCTTCTATGTACGTGAGTCAGTCCATATTTTTCTACAAATTCATCTCCTTTGTGGAAATGTCTTGTGTCATCCTGCTGGCTTGCCGGAACCAGGTGGTCATAAATCAAAACCACTTTATCCGGATCATGAAGTTTTGTAAATCCCATCTCTTCAAATTTATCTGCTACAAAAGGAATGAAAATATCATGGATCATGCATCTGTCAACATTAACTGTCACGATATCTCCCGGCTTTACTGCCTTTCCTGTATTATGTCTGATAATCTTTTCAATAATCGTCTCGCCCATCATGCTCTCCTTTCTGCTCAATCCTCAAGTCCATTCAGCTTGCGCATAGCTTTTACAAGTCCGCCTGCCTGAATGATGCTCATCAGATTCTCCGGCAGAGAAGCGATCGGATATTCTTTGCCATTATAGTCTACATGCTGATTCATCACGACATCAATTGTGTCGCCTTCTTTCATATCATCATACAGATCCGGCTGCTCAATCAAAAGCAGACCATTGTTGATTGAATTGCGGAAAAAGATTCTTGCAAATGATTTTGCGATCACACACTGGATTCCAAGTGCTTTGATGATCTCCGGTGCCTGCTCTCTAGAAGATCCACATCCAAAGTTCTTTCCTGCAACGATGATATCACCTTTCTGGATCTGTCCTGCCAGTTCCGGACGAAGCGGACTGAATCCATACTGTTTCATATCGTCAATTGTTTTCAGTGCAAGATACTCTGTCGGGATGATGATATCCGTATCGATATCATCTCCGAGTACCCACACCTTTCCTGTAAATTTATCCATAGTTCACCTCAAAATATATAAGTTCTTCTCTGTACAAGTTACCTCTTGTTCCCTTCACCTTACAGATCAGATGCAAGTGCAATCTCACCCTTAATCGCTGATGCTGTAACTGTTGCTGCGGATCCAAGATATACTTTTGAACTTGGGTGTCCTGCACGACCCTTGAAATTACGTGTTCCTGTACTGATCAGAACTTCATTTTCACCGATAACTCCCTGACAGCTTCCCCAGCAGACACTGCAGTTCGGATTCATTACAATTGCACCTGCCTCCATGAAAATATCAAGAAGTCCTTCCTTAAGAGCCTGACGGTAAATTGTCTGACTTGCCGGAACGACAAGGAAACGGACCTTATCTGCAACTTTCTTTCCTTTGATAACTTCTGCTCCGACACGAAGATCTTCAATACGTCCATTATTACAGGAACCCAAAAATGCTTCATCAATCTTAATTCCACGCACTTCCTTTGCCGGACTTAAATTATCTACAAAATCAGGTTTTGCCACAACTGGTTCCACTTTAGAAAGATCGATTGTATACTCTCTGATATAATGTGCATCTGGATCACTGTGGAATACAGCTTTCGGCTCACGGCCATGCTCTTTCAGGTATTCCATTGCTTTTTCATCTGCCTCGAAGATACCTGTCTTGGCTCCGGCTTCTACTGCCATATTGCAAAGTGCGATACGATCACTGATGCTCAGTGTCTTTGCACCTTCTCCTGTGAACTCCATTACCTGATAGTTACATCCGTTCGCACCGACCTGACCGATAATTGTCAGAATCAGGTCTCTTGCATAAACACCTTCCGGAAGTTCTCCGATCAGATTGAATTTCACTGATTCCGGAACAAGTACCCAGGACTGTCCTGTCACCATTCCATAAAGGAAGTCTGTACATCCGACACCTGTACCGAACGCTCCGAGTGCTCCGTAGGAACAAGTATGGCTGTCAGCTCCGAAGATCAGTTCTCCCGGACGGACATAGTTCTCCATCATAACCTGATGACAGACACCCTTTCCTTCCCAGAAGTCAATGCCGTTCTCTTTTGCAAAATCTCTCATCTTCTTCTGAGATGCCGCTGTCTTCGGACTATCAGATGGCACATTATGATCCACAATGAATACCAGTTTCTTCGGATCTGCAATACGAGGATTCTTTAATTTGTTATTATACATATCCACAGTAAGGTGTGTCGTTCCATCATTACTCATCATTCTGTCCAATGTTACTGTATGGATATCTCCCGGTTTTACGCTGTCCACACCGGCGGCAGCAGCGATGATCTTCTCTGCGATTGTCATTCCCATAGCTCTAGTCCTCCTTATTCAGTGAAGCGATCAGTCCGCCCTGATTCAGAATGTTCTGCATATACTCCGGCAGCTTTGTACAAGAATAAGTCTTTCCATTCGCCTCAGCTGTTCCGTCAGACATGCGAAGTTCCATTGTATCACCTGTCTTTACTTCATCCGGAAGTTCCTTACAGACAATCACCGGAAGTCCGATATTAATCGCATTTCTATAGAAGATTCTTGCAAATGATTTCGCAATGACAGCCTGTACTCCAAGCGCTTTGAGCACACCCGGTGCCTGCTCTCTGGAAGAACCACACCCAAAGTTCTCTCCTCCGACTACGAAATCTCCCGGTTTTACTTTCTTTGCGAAATCCGGATCCAATGATTCAAATGTATGACTCTTCATCTCATCTAAGTTCGGCAGAAGCAGATACTGGGATGCGATGATCTGATCTGTATCAAGATCATTATGAAATTTAAAAATTGTACCTTTTTCCATAATAATAATGTCCTTTCTGTTGTCCTGTGGATAAATTGTATCAATTTAACGTGATGAAGTCCATGAACTTTTTTAACAAATCTTCATCTTATTTTGCATTGATTTTCTATATTATTTGGAATTCATTATACACTATCTTCGGAGATCAATCATTACAAATCATACAATTATTTCCCGTTTGTCTCATTATTCCAACCATCTGGTTACCCAATTCCATGTAAAATCATTAAAAGTGCAAAAAACGAGACAAACCTGTTCACACTATTTGCAGGAGGGATTAGAACTATGCCAAAACGAACACCTATTACCGGAGAGAAGAATCTGATCAGCAAAAGGCTCATTGAACTTCGTCGGCAACGCCATATGTCACAGAGACTTTTAGCTTACAAACTCCAATTGCGCGGATATGATATGGACAAAAATGTAATTACAAGAATAGAAACAAACAAACGTTACGTTACAGACATAGAATTGAAAGCTCTAACTGAGATCTTCGACGTTTCTTATGAATATCTCATTGAGGGAAAAGACATCCTTGAACCTTAACGGATGATAGAAACGGAGGTGAAACTATGGCAAATATTCAACTTGCGGATAATCTACGGCGTTTGAGAAAGCAATATAACTACACACAGGCTCAGATCGGCAAAAAGCTGCATATCACTCATCAGGCTTATTCAAATTATGAAACCGGCGTACGTGAACCAAACCTTCAACTTCTTGCTGAACTATCCTGGATCTATCACACCTCTGTCGACTCGCTTATCACTCAGTACTGCAATGCAAAGAATCCATCATCAGTTGAAGTAAAAAACTATTTCTGTATTAAAATTGAAAATAGTGAAAACGACATTCTTCTTACAAAAAATGAAGTGAATTTTCTTTTGAAATACCGTTCTGCTGGTGAAGCTGACCGTAAACTCGCACATGAAGCTTTAGATTTTACTGAACATTGATTTCTATTTCAAAAAGAACTGAACCCATTAACATTAATTATCTGGGTTCAGTTCTTTTTTATCTCTACTTTCTTCTACGCTGATATTGCATTTCCTGTATACAGCTGATAATACTTACCTTTCTCTTCAATCAACTGGTCGTGTGTACCTCTCTCGATGATTCTTCCCTGTTCCAAAACCATGATACAATCGGAATTACGTACCGTTGACAATCGGTGGGCAATCACGAATGTCGTACGACCATGCATCAGCCGATCCATACTTTCCTGAATAATACGCTCTGTGCGAGTATCAATTGAACTCGTTGCCTCATCCAGAATCAATACCGGTGGGTCTGCTACTGCCGCACGGGCAATCGCAAGAAGCTGTCGCTGTCCCTGACTTAAGTTTGCTCCATCTCCGGTAATCACCGTGTCATACCCTTCCGGAAGTCTACGAATAAATCCATCTGCATTCGCCAGTTTTGCTGCCGCAACAATTTCTTCATCTGTTGCATCCAGCTTTCCAAAACGAATATTGTCTTTCACTGTACCAGTAAACAAATGTGTATCCTGCAATACGATTCCAAGAGAATGTCGAAGGTCTGCTTTCTTGATCTTGTTAATATTAATTCCGTCATAGCGGATCTTACCATCCTGAATATCGTAGAATCGATTGATCAGATTTGTAATTGTTGTCTTACCGGCTCCTGTTGAACCTACGAAAGCAATCTTCTGCCCCGGTTCTGCATATAGCTTCACATCATGAAGGACGATTTTGTCATCATTGTATCCGAAATCTACTCCGTCAAATACAACATTTCCTTTTAGCTCAACATAATCAACAGAACCGTCTGCCTGATGTGTATGTTTCCATGCCCAGCGGCCAGTACGTTTCTCACTTTCTGTCAGTTTTCCATCCTCTTCTTTTGCATTAACTAATGTAACATAACCTTCATCCACTTCCACTTTTTCATCCAGAAGTGTAAAGATACGCTCCGCACCTGCAAGTGCCATAACAATCGCATTCAGCTGCTGGCTCACCTGGTTGATCGGCATACTGAAGCTTTTATTAAATGTAAGGAAACTTGCCAGACCGCCCAATGTAAATCCACCGACATGGTTAAGAGCAAGTGCACCTCCAACGATCGCACACATTACATAACTGATATTTCCAATCTGCGCATTCATAGGGCCGAGGAAGTTCGCATAAGTATTTGCACGGTCTGCGCTCACAAACAGGTCCTCATTCAACTTTTTGAATTCTGTCTTACTTTCTTCTTCATGACAGAATACCTTCACAACCTTCTGGCCGTTCATCATTTCTTCAATATATCCGTTGACCTTACCAAGATTCTTCTGCTGCTCAAGGAAATATTTTCCACTCTGTCCGGCAGCTTTCTTTGTCCCCCAGATCATGATCGCAACCATAACCATCGTCACTGCTGTCAGTGGAATATTCAAGATCAGCATACTGATAAATACACTGACAATTGTGAATCCACTGTTGATAATCTGCGGAATACTCTGGCTCACCATTTGTCTGAGTGTATCAATGTCATTCGTGTAGATTGACATAATATCGCCATGTGCATGTGTGTCGAAATATTTGATTGGAAGTTTCTCCATGTGACTGAACAGATCATTTCTCATGTTCATCATCATTCCCTGTGTCACATTAATCATAATTCGGTTATAAGCATAAGTTGCCACGATTCCGACTCCATAAAAACAGGCGACTTTTCCGATTGCATGCGCAAGCGGTGTAAAGTTCGGTGTATCACTGGACAATAAGAACGGTGTAATGTATTTATCAATCAAATCTCTTGTGAACATCGTTCCCTGAACATTTGCAATAACTCCTACAAAAATAAGGATGAATACTATAATGCAATGAAATTTATAATCCCGGAAAATATAATCCATCAGACGTTTCAGTAATTTTCCAGGATTTTCCACTCTATTCTTTGGTTTTCCCTTTGGTCCGCGCATTATGCTTCACCTCCATTTTCATCAAAATCTCCGCCTCCCTGTGTCTGAGACTCATATACCTCGCGATAAATCTCATCTGACGCAAGCAGTTCATCATGTGTTCCGAATCCATGAATCTTTCCTTCATCCATCACAATAATACGGTCTGCATCCTGAACACTGGATACACGCTGTGCAATGATCAGCTTTGTTGTATCTGGAATTTCTTCACGGAATGCACGTCGGATCTTCGCATCTGTTGCAGTATCAACAGCACTTGTACTGTCATCAAGAATCAGGATCTTCGGCTTCTTTAGCAATGCTCTTGCAATACAGAGTCTCTGCTTCTGACCACCGGACACATTGTTTCCGCCCTGTTCAATATGCGTATTATATTTATCCGGGAAGCGCTCGATAAATTCATCTGCACAGGCCAGTTTACATGCCTGGATACACTCTTCATCTGTCGCTTCTTTATCTCCCCAACGGAGATTGTCTAAAATACTTCCTGTAAATAAGACATTTTTCTGAAGCACTACAGACACCTGATTACGAAGCACCTCAAGATCATATTCTTTTACATTTTTTCCACCAACCAGAATCTCTCCGTCCGTCACATCATACAGACGACTGATCAGATTGACCAGACTTGTCTTTGCACTTCCGGTTCCTCCGATAATTCCAATCGTTTCTCCGGAACGAATCTCCAGATTAATGTCTTTCAGGACCTTCTCTGCACTGTCTTTCTTATAAGAAAAGTCTACATTTTTAAATGTAATGCTTCCGTCTGTGACTTCATATACCGGATGTTCCGGATTGTGGATATCTGTTTTCTCATCCAATACTTCTGCAATACGGCGCATACTTGCCATACTCATAGAGATCATAACAAAAACCATCGAAAGCATCATCAGACTCATAAGAATATTCATACAATAAGCAAGAAGACTCATCAGTTCTCCGGTTGTAAGAGAATCCACAACAATCATCTTCGCACCGAACCAGCTGATCAAAATGATGCATGTATAAACTGTAAACATCATAATCGGTGCATTCCATACAACATTCTTCTCTGCTTTTACAAAGATGTCATAAATATTCTTACTTGCACGTTTGAATTTGCTTGTCTCCTCGCCCTCTCGTACATACGCTTTGACAACACGGATTGCAGATACATTTTCCTGAACAGACTCATTCAATGCGTCATATTTTGGAAACGCCTGCTGAAAATATGCAGTTGCATGGCGGATAATAAAAAACAAAATAATTCCAAGAATCAAGACTGCCACAAGATAAATACTTGCCAGCCTTGCATTGATCGCAAATGCCATCACCATCGCACAGACCATACTTGCCGGTGCTCTCATCATCATACGTAACATCATCTGATACGCATTCTGCACATTTGTTACATCTGTTGTCAGACGCGTTACCAGTCCTGCTGTACTGAAATGATCAATATTGGCAAACGAATATGTCTGAATCCGATCAAACATTGCATTTCTCAAATTCTTTGCGAAACCTGTAGAAGCCTTTGCTCCATAACGTCCTCCCGCCATTCCGGCAAGCAGACCTAAAAATGCTGCTACGATCATGATTCCACCCACTTTATAAATGTGGTGGATATCACCCGTATTAACCCCTTTATCAATGATCGATGCCATCAAAAACGGGATCAATGTCTCAAATAAAACTTCAAGAATCATGAAAATCGGTGTCGCGATCGATGCTGCCTTATACTCTTTTACTTCTTTTAATAAAGTACGAATCATGAATTCTCTCCTCTCATTTTTCTTAAATTGAGATGAACCTTACGAGTCACTCTCAAAAATGCCTGTAATTCTTCTTCGGTAATTCCTTCTTCCAGTTCTGCGTCCATTCGCTTGAAAATCTCTCCAAGCTTTTCATGACTTTCGCGTCCTGCCTCTGTCAGCATAACCTTTTTCAGCCTTGCATCACTCGCGACCGAAGCACGATAGACAAGTCCTTTCTTCTCTAAAGCCTGAATGATATTCGTCACTCCCGAACGGCAGATTCCGAAATACTTCTCTATGTCTTTCTGATAAATCTCTGCATCCTGATGTTCATAGAGATAACGCAAAATCCATCCATGCATAAGGGTTCCTTCATCCAACCCTTCCGCTTTTACTCTCGCCTCAAGTAATTTTGAAATGGAACGATCCATTTTATGTACCTGTGGAGCGATATGAAAATGTTCTTCACACAAAATTGTAATCCTCCTTTCCATCTTCACATGCAGGAACTGTTTGTTAATGAACTGTTCATCAATGAACAGTTCCTGCGTAAACAAGTTTATCACATTGGTTTTTAATGTCAATAGAAAATATTGAGTTGTCTTCTATTTTTATTTTGCAAAAGAAAAGCTCACAGCTGATCGTCTACAACCAGCTGTGAGCTTTTTTATTCTAAGTTTCATAATATAAATCTATGTTCACATTCTATCTCTCAGCACATGATACAACTCTGCCTCTGTATAATACTGATAAGGATTTACATAAAGGAAAGTTAAGATTCCAAACGTACATGCTCCCAGCAAATGCCATCCGATAAAGGAAAGATCCAACACGAATGCATCCCATTTATTCCCCATCATTAATCGTTTGCTCTCCGCAAAAATCTCCTGTCTGCTCATCTCAGGATGATCGAGCAGAAGATACGGTACCATCGCATATTCATATCCTTTGATCACACCTGGAACAATAAATAATAGTGACCACAATACAAGATAAATTGTTTGCAAAAACATCGTCATACGAATTGTCTTATTGCAATCTCTTACCATGCGGAAAATATCTTTCACATCCTGTCTTCCGTCTCTTCCATTTTTGAAAAATTTACAACAGCCGACAGTCATTGGGTTCCAGAGGAAATACGCAAGTGCCAAATATACAATAAAAGTAACAACTACTGCTACAGCTATAGTTGCTGCAATTCCAAACGTTAGAATCGGATGAAAACCTTGTATCGAAGTTTCCACCTCACTATTCTTATTCTTTATTGCATTATAAGAATACGTAAATCCATTTCCCAAAAGAAACGTATAAATCAATGCCGCAAGAACAGAATACCAATAATTCTGTTTCAACAGGAATTTCGCTCTTCCTTTTAATTCACTTCTCGTCCACAACATAAAAAATCCCTCCTGATGTCATTCTGTTGATTGAACTAATTGCTACATAATCATTATAGCATATTCCATCTTCCAGAAATACCTCAAGAGGGATATTTTTCTTAATCTTTCGATATCTACATACCTTCCGGATACTCTACTCCTTCCGGTAGTGGATCCCAGTCATTCAATCCCAATGACTGTTTATATCTGGCACGATCCATTGTCATCATCTCCACAGGCTCATTCAGATAATCCAAGAGTTCTTTAATTCCTTCGCGTGTCTTATTATTTACTTCGAAAATACGTTCACATCCGGCATTCTTCATCCAAAGTCTCACCATATCAACATTCGCATAAGGTGAATCTACTTTCGTAATAACTCCGATCAACGGGCGCTGGATAAAGCATCTGCTCCCAGGTCCGAACAGATTGAACGGTTCGTCCGCAGCCTGCACCATAGCGATCACGTCTGCTTCAAATGAAAAACAGGCAAGTCCAACACTAAAATGCTTAGACTCTGCATACTCTCCCGGAGAGTCGATCGTGTCATCTTCTGTATTCGTATACTGTGTCTTCACATAATGCAGTTCTTCTCCCTTAAGAGCCTGCGTCAGTGAAGTCTTCCCCGCTTCACTTCTCCCCATTAAAAATATCTTTTTCATCCTGTTACGCCTCTGTTTTCTTAACTTCTATGAACCTCGCACACTGCAAAGCCAAGTCTTTCATCAAAAAATCGAACTACATCCTCCACAGCTGTCTGCACCTGTGTCAATCCGCCAGTCAGAATCAGTGTTCCGCAGAATCTATCCATAAAACCAATCTCGACATCTGCACTCTTGAATGCTACATCTGCAGCAACTACAACTGCTTCCCACGGTGTAAAACGCAGAAGTCCGATAGACTCTCCTGTGTGATTCTCACCTTCATGAGTTCCGATATGTAATCCCAGATTCTGGTAAATAACCTCATCTGACCTGCTAATAATATGCGCCATGCAGACTTCCTTCCCCGGCACGCGCACACGAGTCATACGAAGCTTCTTTCCTTTCAGATTCTCATAGTCATCATGAAACAGACGCTCCATAAGCTCTTCTCTCGTTATACGTTCCCGTTTCATAAATGCACTTCCTATCGTTTTGTAATATCACAGACTACATAACCAAGAGAATCTCTGAAATAATCTACAACCTCTGTCAGTGCAGAAGTTACATCAGAGATCTCTCCTGTAATGATCAGTGTTCCTGTAAAGCGGTCTGCGAATCCAAGATAAACATTACCGCTTTTCACTGCAATATCAGATGCGATAACTGCTGACTCTGGTGGAGTCATATTCATAATTCCAATTGCAGAAGAACGATAATCCAGATGTGGATTCAATCCAAGTTTCTGATAAATAATCGGAGCCGGACCTCCCATTACATGTGCAAATGTAATCTCCTTACCTGCAACTGTTTCCTGTACAATTCTAATCTGTTCTCCGTGATCATTCGCCATCTGTCAGTTCCTCTCTTTCACATAGATTCTGTAATTCTCATTCATACAATCCTGTATGTTAATCCACTAACATTCTCTGTTCACAGCCAGTCTCGTTACTGTTCACACGATGTGACCAGCAACCCAGTCTCAGCCATAAACTCTCTTACTATAAATAATACTATCTGTATGTCTTTCTGTCAAGGAGATTCCAATAAATCTCAACACACTTCAATCAAGAATCAACAAAATCCAACTGTTTCATTTGTGAAAACAACAGAAACGCAAGCTTTTCATTTTCATACATAAGTAAAAAGGGAAGTTTTTCACCTGCAATACATCAGCTCACTTTGTGTAATTTCTGCAAATGAAAAACTTCCCTTTATTTTAACTATTAACTTCTAGCAATTCACACTTCTTCTACAATCTCTCTTGCTACGAATACACCACTTGCTGATGCGTGGGACAACGAATGTGTCACTCCACTTCCGTCTCCGATCACATACAGGCCCTTGTGTTTTGTTTCAAGATGTTCATCCAGTTTCACTTCCATATTGTAGAACTTAACTTCTACACCATAGAGCAGCGTATCATCATTTGCTGTTCCAGGTGCGATCTTATCCAAAGCGTAGATCATCTCAATGATTCCATCAAGAATACGTTTCGGCAATACAAGACTTAAGTCTCCCGGTTCTGCGGAAAGTGTCGGTGTCAGAAAACTCTCTGCAATACGTGCCGGTGTACTTCTTCTTCCTCGAATCAGATCACCAAAACGCTGTACAAGAACACCACCGCCAAGCATATTAGACAGGCGCGCAATACTTTCACCATATCCGTTACTGTCTTTGAACGGCTCTGAGAAATGTTTCTCAACAAGAAGCGCAAAGTTTGTATTCTCTGTCTGCTTTGCCGGATCTTCATAGCTATGTCCGTTTACTGTAACGATTCCGTTTGTATTCTCATTTACAACGATTCCATTCGGATTCATACAGAATGTTCTGACTTTATCTTCAAACTTCTCTGTTCTGTAAACGATCTTGCTTTCATACAGTTCATCTGTAAGATGTGAGAAAATAACTGCTGGAAGTTCCACACGGACTCCGATATCTACACGGTTGGATTTTGTTGTGATATCGAGATTTTCACATACTTTTTCCATCCATTTACTTCCGCTTCTTCCTACAGAAACGATACATTTCTTACATTCATCTACACCATCTTTTGTAATCACGCGATATCCGCCGTCAATCGCTTCCACATCATCTACATGACAGTTAAAACGGAACTCTACAGTATCTTTCAACTTTGCATAGAGATTCTCAAGAACAACATAGTTGATATCTGTTCCAAGATGACGAACAGATGCATCCAAAAGATTCAGCTTATTCTGCATACAGAGTTTCTTAATATGTGTTCCTGATGTGGAATACATTTTTGTACCCTCACCACCGAATTTCACATTGATCTCATCTACATAATTCATCAGATCGATTGCTGTCTCTTTACCGATATACTCATACAATGTTCCACCAAAATTATTTGTGATATTGTATTTTCCATCTGAAAATGCTCCTGCTCCACCGAATCCACTCATAATCGCGCATGTCTTGCAGTTCACGCAGCTCTTAATCTTCTTTCCATCGATTGGGCATTTTCTCTTCTCCAGTGGATTGCCGGCTTCAAATACCGCCACCTTCAATTCCGGTGCTTTCTCTGCCAGCTCATAAGCTGCAAAGATTCCCCCAGGTCCTGCACCGATAATAATTACATCATAATTGCTCATATATTTTTCTCCTTTCAATTACTTTCTTGTTTCTTAACTACACTACTCTTCGTCTCTTAATTTCAAGATTCCGACAATCAGCGTCTTCATATCATCAAAAATATAATCAAACGCACCGGCCTGACACATATTTATAATGACCATACCAACCGGAACAGCAAGGATCATCCAGATCACACCACCAATTCGATATCCAATATAAATCAAAAGCAGTGTAACCAGCGGATTCAATCCGACACTGTCTCCGACAAGCTTCGGCTGGATCAGCTGTCTGACGATTTGCGTAATTGCATAAATCACAACAAGCATAATCGCACGTTTATAATCTCCCATAAAGACTGCATATATAGCCCATGGAATCATCGCAGTTCCTGTTCCAAAAAATGGTAGAAAATCTAGAAATGCGATCAAAAATGCAGACAATACAAAGTAATGGACTCTCAAAAATCCAAGTCCTACAGCCAAAATCAAAAATACAATTCCCATGATCTTAAACTGTGCCTTGAAATATCCACCAACCGCATATTTCAGGTTATCTATCACCATGATCATTCGTTCAGTTACTGACTTTGGCGCAATCTGTTTGACCCATGTCACAACTTCTTCTCGCTCTGAGATAAAGAAATAAGAAGACATAACCGCAACGATTGTTGATACCAGATAACTCGGCACACGCTTTGCGATATTTCCTGCGGCACTTACTGTTGGCTCACTGATTTTTGACATCAGACTTCCCATCGTGTCATCCAGATTCGCAACAGTTGTCGTCCATCCATTCTGGATTCCATCCGGCAGTTTGCTAAAAATTCCAGACATAGAAATTCCAATTTGATGGAGTCCTCTTTCGAGCTGCACATACATTTCCGGAAAGTCTTTGATCAGACTGCTGACTTCTGAAACCAGCCAACTGACAGCAAAGTAGCCCAGCGTCCCCATCAACGCCAGGACTCCGATAATAATCAATGCAGATCCTAATTTTTTCCTGATCTTCAGACGTTTTTCTAACCAGTTAACAACCGGTGTGGCGATGGATGCAATGATCCATCCAACCACAAACGGCATGAGAAATCCAAGTAATTTCCATCCGATCAGTACAAATCCAACTGTTGCTACTATGCTGAAAAGCAAGCTTACGGCAACTTGCCAGTATGGGCGCTTATTTGTCATCCTCTGCCCCCTCGTCATTTCCATATCCGAGATATTCTGTCTCAATCAATTCCCAAATCTCATCTCTTCCCTGTTTTGTCTGGGATGAGAATGGAATTACTTTTGTTCCAGGAACAAGCTGCAGACCTGTCTTCAGCATTTTAATATGCTTCTGTACCTGACTGCGTTTAATCTTATCAAGCTTTGTTGCGATAATGATTGGCTGATATCCCTGATCCAGGATCCACTGATACATCATTTTATCATTCGCAGATGGATCATGACGGATATCGATCAAAAGGAATACTGCCTTAAGCTGTTTTGATGTATGCAGATAACGCTCGATCAGTTTTCCCCACTGAATCTTTTCCTGCTCAGAAACCTTTGCGTATCCATATCCCGGAAGGTCGACCAGATACATTTCCTCATTAATCGTATAGAAATTGATTGTCTGTGTCTTTCCCGGTGTTGCTGAAATTCTTGCATAAGACTTACGGTTCATCAGTGCATTGATCAGTGATGATTTTCCGACATTTGATTTTCCTGCAAATGCAATCTCAGGCTTATCATTTTCCGGAAGAACACTTGTGATTCCACAAACCGTTTCCAGATTTATATTTTTAATGACCATGTCGTTTACTCCTCCTTTCTTTCTATTCTATTGCAATATGCTCTCAGAAGCAATCTTTTTATCTTGTCAGTGATTTCTTTAAGACTTCTTCCATTGTCTCAACCGGAATGATTTCCAATCCTTTTGTAATTTCAGAAGAAAGTTCTTCCACATCTGCTGTGTTCTCTTTTGGAATAAGCACGGTCTGTATTCCGGCATTCTTAGCAGCAAGAAGTTTTTCTTTCAATCCTCCAATCGGAAGCACACGACCTCTCAAGGTGATTTCTCCTGTCATTGCGAGATCTGCGCGAACTTTCTTGCCTGTCACAGCAGAAAGCATTGCTGTTGCCATTGTGATTCCGGCTGATGGTCCGTCTTTCGGAACTGCACCTTCCGGAATGTGCACATGAATATCATGCTTCTCGAAGAAATCTTCTGCGATTGCATATTTTTTGCTTACAGATCGAATATAACTGATTCCGGCACGGGCGGACTCTTTCATTACATCTCCAAGCTGTCCTGTCAGCATGATTTCTCCCTTGCCCGGCATTACATTTACCTCAATCTGAAGCGTATCTCCTCCGACACTTGTCCATGCAAGTCCACGCACGATACCGACCTCCGGTGCTGCATTTGCCATCTGATAAGAGTATTTCTCTTTTCCAAGGAATTTATGAAGATTCCTATCTGTCACAGTAATCTTCTCTTTCTCGGTTGTAAGAAGCTCTTTCGCCGCCTTACGGCAAATATTTCCGATTTCACGTTCTAACTGACGAACACCTGCTTCTTTCGTATAGTTATGTGCGATTTTCCAAATTGCTTTCTTGCTAAAGCTGAGCTGTTCGGCTGTAATCCCATGCTTTTCCAGCTGCTTTGGAATCAGATGTTCTATTGCAATATGAAGTTTCTCGTTTTCTGTATAACTTGTGATCTCTATGATCTCCATTCTGTCCAGGAGTGGTCTTGGAATCGTCTGTAAGGTATTCGCTGTTGTGATAAATGTAACCTCTGACAGATCCAGTGGCACTTCCAGATAATGATCGCGGAACTTACTGTTCTGCTCACTATCCAGTACTTCCAAAAGTGCAGAGAATGTATCCCCTTTATAGTCCGTGCTTACTTTATCGATTTCGTCGAGAAGAAGGACCGGGTTCTTTACACCTGCCGTGCGGATTCCATTTGCAATTCTTCCAGGCATTGCCCCTACATAAGTCTTGCGGTGACCGCGAATCTCAGCTTCGTCACGTACTCCTCCTAAAGAAATGCGCACAAACGGTTTCTTAAGAGAACGAGCCAAAGACTTCGCAATAGAAGTTTTACCTGTTCCCGGAGGTCCCACCAGACAAAGGATCGGGCTTTCCCCCTTCTGTGTCAGTGTTCTGACAGCCAGGAATTCCAGGATTCTTTCTTTCACCTGTTCCAATCCATAATGATCTGCCTCTAAAACCTCTTTTGCATAGTTGATATCTGTATTATCTTCGGCACGTTTATTCCACGGCATCTCCAGGATTGTCTCAATATAAGTACGGATCACTCCATTTTCTGCCTGAGAACCGATCGTGTTCTTAAACCGTCCAATTTCCTTATGAAGCTTTTCTTTTACCTCTTCTGGTGCATCTAATTTGCTACATGCTTCTTCGAACTCATCTGCATCTGAAAATGTAGTATCCTCACCTAATTCCTCGCGAATCACCTTCAGCTGTTCTCTTAAAAGATATTCTTTTTGATGCTTATCTACTTTATTTTTTACTTTCCTTTGGAGTTCTTCTTTGATCTCCATGATCTGCATCTCATTCACAAGCTTCAATGATAATTTCTCATATCTACTCCAGAAATCCAGTTCTTCCAGAAGTTCCTGCTGATCCTTGTACTTCAATGGAATATTCGCAGCCACTTCATTTACCAGACGTTTTAAATCAGTAATATCGAGAAATTCTGCAACAGATTCTTTGGAAATCTTTCCATTCTTTGCTGCATATTCTGTAATAATCTCCTTCAATCCGCGCATCATTGCTTCCGCATTCAGATCATCCGGAATCGTGATCTCCTGTTCTTCCAGAACTTCTACTTCTGCACGAAGATAAGGATCTGTCTCTTCAATTTTCTTAAGAACCGCACGGTTCTTTCCTTCCACGAGAACCCTTACAACTTTCTTTGACAGCTTGATCAGCTGCTTCACAGATGCAACTGTTCCAATCTCATAGACATCGTCCTGTCCGGGGTTCTCTGTCTCTATTGATTTCTGGGCAACCAGAAATATCTCCTGCTCTTCAACCATTGCCTGTTGAATTGCAGCGATGGAGCGTTCTCTGCTCACATCAAAATGAACGATCATCTCCGGCATGATTGTTAATCCTCTTAAGGCAACCATAGGGAGACTTCTTGTCTCGTTGTCCAATTCAATTCCTCCTCGTTAGAAAAGGCGGGTAGGATGGATATCCCATCACTCCCGCCTCGTTTTATACTCCGCAACTGTTTGCAGGATTCCTGTATCCAGTTACTATTTGCTCTCAGATGTCAGGAATGATTTTCTATCCTCACCATCACGAGTATACTTCGGTTCTTCCAATCCAAGAACCGCTTCCTTCGTAATGCGACATTCCTTGATTGTCTTATCTGACGGTACTGTAAACATCGTATCCATCATGATATTCTCCATGATCGCACGGAGACCTCTCGCACCTGTCTTACGCTTCAATGTTGTCTCTGCTATTTCTAACAGAGCATCTTTATCAAATTCAAGCTTCACGCCATCCAGCTCCAAAAGTTTCTGATACTGTTTTACGATCGCACTTTTTGGCTCTGTAAGAATGCGGATCAATGCATCCTTATCCAGAAGATCCAATGATACTGTCACCGGAAGTCTTCCGACCAGCTCAGGGATCAGACCAAACTTTACAAGATCCTGCGGAAGTGCTTCCTGAAGAAGTACATCCATATCGTACTCATGTTTTGATGCGATCTCTGCATTGAATCCGATTGATTTTCTATCAATTCTTGTCTCAATGATCTTATCGATTCCTTCAAAAGCACCACCACAGATAAATAAGATGTTCGTTGTATCAATCTGGATCAACTCCTGATGTGGATGCTTTCTTCCGCCCTGCGGTGGAACAGACGCAACTGTTCCTTCGATGATTTTCAAAAGTGCCTGCTGAACACCTTCTCCGGAAACATCTCGTGTAATGGATGGATTTTCTGATTTTCTTGTGATCTTATCAATCTCATCAATGTAAATGATTCCGTGTTCTGCACGCTCGATGTCTCCGTCTGCTGCCTGAATCACCTTAAGGAGAATATTTTCAACGTCCTCTCCTACATATCCTGCCTCTGTCAGTGCTGTAGCATCTGCGATTGCAAATGGAACATTCAGCACTTTCGCAAGTGTCTGTGCCAGAAGTGTCTTACCACATCCTGTTGGTCCAAGCATCAGGATATTACTCTTCTGAAGTTCTACTCCAAGATCCTGTTCTGCCAGAATTCTCTTATAATGATTGTAAACTGCAACAGAAAGAACTTTCTTCGCCTCATCCTGTCCAATCACATATTCGTCCAGAAAAGCTTTCATCTCTTCCGGTGTCAGGAGATTAATATCGTCAAGTGCAGCTCTGTCATTAAAATCTAATTCTTCCTCAATAATCTCGGTACAAATAGCAACACAGTCATCACAGATATAGGTTCCGCTTGGTCCTGCGATCATCTTACGAACCTGGGACTGTGTCTTATTACAAAACGAGCATCTTACGATATCCTCAGTCTTTTTTCCTGCCATATTCTGTCACCTCAATAACCAATTAATGGTTTACTATTACTTCGTCGATCAGACCGTACTCTTTCGCCTCTTCTGCAGACATGAAATTGTCACGCTCTGTATCCTGCTGGATCACTTCCAGCGGCTTTCCTGTATTTGCTGCCAGGATCTCATTCAATTTCTTCTTTGTACGAAGAATATGTTCTGCTGCAATCTGAATCTCTGTTGCCTGTCCCTGTGCACCACCGGATGGCTGATGAATCATGATTTCAGCGTTCGGAAGGGCAAATCTCTTTCCTTTCTTTCCACCGGAAAGCAGGAATGCGCCCATGCTGGCTGCCATACCGATACATACTGTTGAAACATCACACTTGATGTACTGCATTGTATCGTAGATTGCCAGACCTGCTGTTACAGATCCTCCCGGGCTGTTAATATACAGCTGGATATCCTTATCCGGATCGTCTGCCTCCAAGAACAGAAGCTGTGCAACGATCACGCTTGCTGACACATCATTTACTTCTTCTCCGAGGAAAATGATACGCTCCTTTAAAAGTCTTGAATAAATATCATAGGAACGCTCTCCGCGGCTTGTCTGCTCAATGACATAAGGTACTAAACTCATATGCTATCCTTCCTTTTCTATATGATTGTCGCTAAAGAGAAAAGGCACACCTGATATACAGGCGCACCCTCTCAAGAAATCCAATAAATGATTAGCCTTCTACAGATGCATCAACGATCAGAGTAACTGCATCCTGTACTGCAATATCCTCTTTCATCTGCTTCTTCTCGTTCTCACCCATGAACTCTTTCAGCTTCTCAACTTCCATCTTGTAAGACTCAGCCATCTTAGCTAACTCTTCATCAAGACGCTCATCAGATACTTCAATATTCTCTGCTGCTACGATTGCTTCAAGAACAAGTCTTGTTCTGATTCTCTTCTCAGCCTGTGGCTTAAGCTCTTCCATCATCTTCTCTTCTGAGAGACCTGTGAACTGGAAGTACTGCTCTACGCTGAGTCCCTGCTGCATAATGCGGCGTGCAAAATCATCAGCCATCTGCTTAGCCTGAAGGTCAACCATTGGTTCCGGAAGATCGATCTCTGCATTAGCAACTGCCTGCTCTACAGCCTGATCTTCTTTCTTAGCCTTTCCTTCGTTCTCTTTACGCTCTTTGATCTGAGCCTTTACTTCTGCTCTGTAAGCATCAAGTGTCTCAGCCTTCTCGGAAACGTCAGATGCGAACTCATCATCTACTTCCGGAAGCTCTTTGGCTCTGATTGCATGTACTGTACATTTGAATACAGCTTCTTTACCCTTCAGATCTTCTGAGTGATAATCTTCTGGGAATGTAACCTTAACTTCTACTTCTTTCTCAAGTTCAGCTCCGATCAGCTGCTCCTCAAATCCCGGAATAAAAGATCCGGATCCGATTGTCAGCGGATAGTTCTCACCTTTTCCGCCTTCGAATGCAACACCATCAACGAATCCTTCAAAATCAAGTGTAACATCATCTTTATCTGCTACAGCTCTGTCTGTAACCTCAACGATTCTTGCGTGCTGTTCACGAACTTTCTCAATTTCCTCGTCAACTTCCTTCTGTGTTACTCTTGTAGAGTATTTGTCAACTTTAAGTCCTTTGTACTCTCCAAGTTTAACTTCCGGTTTAACTGCAACTTCTGCTGTGAAGATGAATGGTTTTCCCTTCTCAAGCTGAACGATATCAATTGTCGGCTGGGAAGCAATCTCAAGTTCACTCTCATCATATGCTTTTGCATATGCTTCAGAGATCATGCGGTTTGCTGCCTCATCATAAAATACTTCCGGTCCGTACATCTTCTCGATCATCTGACGCGGAACTTTTCCTTTACGGAATCCTGGAAGGCTGATTTTGCTGCGCTCTTTTAAGTAAGCTGCCTGCAGTGCCTTCTCTACTTCTTCAGCTGAAACTTCGATTGTCAGCTTTGCCATATTATGCTCTAATTTTTCTACCTGTAAACTCATTTTCTTCCTCCTTGTTTATAAGCAAATTCTTTACTTATCGAACGAATTAATTTCTTAAAAGTATACATTCGCAGTCATTGAAACAGTATAGCATATAAAGTCTCATATTTCCAGTGTTTTTTCCACTTTCCTATATCTTTTACATGTTTTTTTACATTTTTCTGACTACTTTTTCTAATTTTATTCCTTATATACAATAGATTCTGCTATTTCAGAAGCTTTCTCATTGCCAAAAAGCTGACGGATCAGTTCCAACGCGAATGGTATCGCTGTTCCCACACCACGGCTTGTTGTGATATTTCCATCTGTAACAAATGAACAGAACTTTGCTTCTTTACAATTCAGCTGTTCTTCCATCCCCGGATAACAGCATGCTGCTTTCTCCTTCAACAGTCCCAGTGCTCCAAGTACTGTCGGAGCAGCACAGATTGCTGCAATTTCCCTTCCATTTTCGTTGAATTCACAAAGCAGATCTGCCAATCCTTTATGCGCTTTCAGATGCAATGTTCCCGGCATACCTCCCGGAAGTACAAGAAGTTCTGCGTCATCAAAAAATGCTTTCTCAAACAATTCATCCGCTTCCACCTGTATTCCATGTGCTCCGTCAATCTGCAGTTTTCCCATAACAGAAACTGTCTCTACAACCGCTCCTGCTCTTCTTAACAGATCCACTACAGTTAAACCTTCTACTTCTTCAAAACCGTCTGCTAAAAATACAACTACTTTTTTCATCCAATGCTTCCTCGCTTTCTGATGATATCTCAACAACGATTTTATTTTACTGCGTAGATAAGTTGTTCGTCAAGTCAAGATAGTACTCATCTCACCATTGCCTTTTTATATTTCACGTATTATGATGTAAGTGTCAAAAGTATAAATTGCGTTTGTGCTCGCACAAATAAGCAATTTATACTTATTGACACGCCGAACACCGAAAACGGAATAAAATGGTGTGAACACGCCATTTTATGGAAGTTTGAGGTGTTCGAGGATTGTGGGAATTGCATAGCAATGGAGCAATCCGGTTACATCAGTGAGTGGCAAAATTTACTTTTGACACTCACTTCATATTATTATAGTATAAACATTCGACATCAGGAGGAATATTTAGCTATGGAAATAGAACGCAAATTTTTAATACAAAAACTTGAGGAGTTGCCATTTTCTCCTTTCGATTATCCTCACAAAGAACTGGAGCAAGGCTACTTATGCACTGCTCCTGTCGTAAGGATACGCAGAGAAGATGACGATTATATTCTCACCTACAAGTCTAAAGGGCTTATGGCCCGTGAAGAATATAATCTTCCTCTCACAAAGGAAAGTTATGATCATCTGAGAGAGAAAGTTGACGGACGCATCATTCATAAAACACGCTACGTCATTCCCCTGAATTGTATCTGTCCTGAAAATGCAGCTTTCTGTTCCACTCCGCTTTTTCTCGAACTAGACATTTTCCATAACGACCTTGCTCCACTGATTCTCGCCGAAATTGAATTCCCGGACGAAGAAACAGCTAATACCTATCCCGCACCTCAATGGCTGGGAGAGGACGTCACCTTCAGTTCTGCGTACCATAACAGTACACTGAGCAAATTATAAAAGGAAAACTATCGTCTACAATAATTCAACCCTTGTTTGTGTTATTATCGTAGTCGATAGTTTTCCTTTTTTATTTTCATCTTTCAGAATCCAATGAAGCAAATACAAATTAATCTGCCATACGGATCATCTTCACAACTTCTGGCATCTCTTCTGCCTTCTGCGCATACTCCGCCTCGGTCATCTCACCTGTGATAACAGCGAATTCTCCCTTGACACCATCTGCTTTGACAACTTCAACTTGTCCGAACACTTCGTCCACACGGGATTTGAGTTCAGATTCTTCTCCATTAATTCTGACGAAGAATCTTCTCTTTGCATCCGCATTCGGAACAAGTTCGAGTGTCTTACTCTCCCATCTTGTTACAACAGTTCTGTGAAGGTGCTTTGCGGCATCTACAACATCTGCAACTACAGCACTTGCTGTCGGGAGCTTACCTGCTCCACTTCCGTAGAACATTGCATCACCAAGCATATTTCCACGAACAAAAACTGCATTAAATACATCATTCACATTACACAGTGGATGATTCTTGGAAAGAAGCCTCGGTGCAACGATTGCTGAGAAGGAGTCTCCTTCTCTCTTGCTGGACGCGAGTAGTTTAATCGCCATATCCATCTTCTTAGCATATTTCATATCTTCTGTTGTGATCTTTGTGATTCCTTCTGTATGGATTGTCTCGAAATCCACATGTTGTCCCGCGATCAGGGATGTCAGAATCGCAATCTTTCTACACGCATCATGTCCCTCGACATCTGCTTCCGGATTACGCTCCGCGTATCCTTTCTCCTGCGCCTCTTTGAGCACCTCATCATAATCAGCACTCTCAAAGAACATCTTTGTCAGCATATAGTTTGTTGTTCCATTCAGGATTCCCGTCACTTCGTCGATTCTATCTGCTGTCAGAGAGGAATTCAGTGCACGAATGATTGGGATACCCCCACCAACACTTGCTTCAAACATAAAATTGATACTTCTGTTACGAGCAATCTCAAGAAGTTCTGCTCCATGTTTTGCTACCAGAGCTTTGTTGGATGTAGCGACGTTCTTACCTGCTTCCAGACAACGTTTTACAAATGTATATGCCGGCTCTACGCCTCCCATTGTCTCAACAACAATGTCTACTTCTGCATCATTTACGATTGTCTCAAAATCATGTGTCAGAATCTCTTCTACCGGATCGCCCGGAAAATCTCTGAGATCCAGAACGTATTTTACATTTATCACATCCTGAGCTCTTTCATTGATGAGTTCACCATTGGTTCTAAGGACCTCTACAACTCCTGATCCTACTGTACCGTATCCCATTACTGCTACATTTATCATTCTGCTTTTTTTCCTTTCTGTGCTTCTGCATCCATGCTCAAATATGCGTTAATAAAAGGATCAATATTTCCATCCATTACTGCACCTACATTGCTGATTTCTGCGTTTGTTCTGTGATCCTTGACAAGTGTATATGGCTGCATGACATAAGAACGGATCTGATTTCCGAAATTAATATCTCTAACCTCTCCGCGGATGTCTGACATCTTCTCTGCCTGTTCCTGCTGTTTGAGTACATACAGTTTGGATTTCAACATCTGCATTGCCTTATCTTTATTCATGTGCTGGGAACGTTCATTCTGACACTGAACCACAATTCCTGTCGGAAGATGTGTGATTCGGATTGCAGATGACGTCTTATTGATGTGCTGTCCGCCGGCACCACTGGAACGATAAGTATCGACACGGATATCATCGTCATTGATCTCGATATCGATATCTTCTTCAATATCCGGAATTACATCACAGGATGCAAATGAAGTCTGTCGCTTTCCATTTGCATTAAATGGAGAAATACGTACCAGACGATGTACACCTTTCTCGGAACGGAGATAACCATAAACGTTTTCTCCCTTGACCTCAAAAGTAACTCCCTTGATACCTGCTACATCTCCTTCCAGATAGTCCAGCACCTCGACTTCATATCCTCTCTTTTCAGCCCAGCGGCTGTACATACGATAGAGCATGCTTGTCCAGTCCATTGCCTCTGTACCGCCTGCACCTGCATGAAGTGTCACGATTGCATTATCTGCATCATACGGTCCGATCAGAAGTGTGCTGATTCGCAGTTTCTCAAAGACTTCCTCAAATGTTCCAAGTTCCTCTTCAATCTCTTCTGCGGCTTCCTGCTCCTCGTCTTCTCCTGCACTCATTTCAATTAGAAGAAGCATATCTTCATAATCTGTAAATAATTTTTCAATCTCTTTTACAGAATCCTGAAGGCCTTTCAATTCTTTCATTACATGCTGGGAAATCTCCGGGTCATCCCAGAATCCCGGTTCCTCCAGTCTCTTTTCTAATTCTTCGATCCTAAGCTTCTTTGAAGCGAGGTCAAAGTGAATCCCTCAAATCTTTCAGCGGTTCTTCATATGCAGTCAGTCTTGACTTCAGTTCATCCAGTAAAACCACCTTAATCACCTCTTTCATATATATACTTTAAATTATTGTAACTGTTCAGAGCCAACCTCCAAAATGCTACGCATTTCGTCGGTGTGGCGTATCCGCCAAATAAAATTTCAAAAACAGTCTTAAAAATGCAAGCATTTTACACCTGTTTTATGAAATTTTGCTTGGCTCTGAACAGTTACAGATTATTTAATCTTTCTTCCACAGCACTGTTTGTACTTCTTTCCACTTCCGCATGGGCATGGATCGTTTGGATAAATCTTCTTCTCCTCGCGTTTTTTCGGTGCACGGACTGCGCTGTCATCTTTGTTTGTTCCGGTTACTTTTGCAACCTCTTCTCTCTCCACTTTCTGCTCAACCTTAATGTGGAATAATGTACGGATCGTGTTTTCAGCGATTGCATTTGTCATTTCACCGAACATCTCATATCCTGTCATCTTGTACTCTACCAGTGGATCTCTCTGTCCATAAGCCTGAAGACCGATTCCCTGACGCAGCTGATCCATATCATCGATATGATCCATCCATCTTGCATCAATCACTTTCAGAAGTACAACACGCTCAACTTCACGAAGCTGCTCTGCCTCCGGGAACTCTGCTTCTTTGTTCTCATAAGCCTTCACTCCACGTTCTTTCAGAAGATGCTTTAACTCCTTCTGACTCATACTCTGGCATTCCTTCTCAGATGGAAGCTGAAGCTGTGGAATCACATTGTGAAGATTCACATCCAATCCTTTGATATCCCACTCTTCCGGATCTGCCTCTGTAGAAGCGAAACGATCTGTCATATTTTCCACATATTCTGTAATCATGCTGTAGATTGTATCACGCATGCTTTCTCCATCAAGAACACGGCGTCTCTCTTCGTAAATAATCTCTCTCTGCTCGTTCATTACCTGATCGTACTCCAACAGATTCTTACGAATACCAAAGTTATTGCTCTCAATCTTCTTCTGTGCTTTCTCAATTGCACTTGAAAGCATCTTATGTTCAATCTGCTCACCGTCTTCTACACCAAGTGTATTGAAAATTCCCATCAGTCTTTCTGAACCGAACAGTCGCATCAGATCATCTTCCAGAGAAATGTAGAATCTGGACTCTCCTGGATCTCCCTGACGTCCGGAACGTCCACGCAGCTGATTGTCAATACGACGGGATTCATGTCTCTCTGTGCCGATAATTTTCAGACCGCCTGCCGCACGCGCATCATCATCCAGCTTGATATCAGTACCACGGCCAGCCATATTGGTTGCGATTGTTACAGCTCCATGAAGTCCGGCATCGGCTACGATTGCAGCCTCCTGCTCATGATACTTTGCATTCAATACATTGTGCTTGATTCCCTCTTTCTTCAGCATCTTGCTGAGAAGTTCGGATACTTCAATCGTAATTGTACCTACCAGCACCGGCTGTCCTGTTGCATGCGCTTCTTTCACAGCTTCTACAACTGCTTCGTATTTTTCTTTCTTTGTCTTATAAACAGCATCCTCAAGATCCACTCTCTGTACCGGCTTGTTTGTCGGAATTTCAACAACGTCCATTCCATAAATATCACGGAACTCTTTTTCCTCTGTGATCGCAGTACCTGTCATACCACTCTTCTTGTCATACTTATTAAACAGGTTCTGGAATGTGATTGTTGCCAGAGTCTTACTCTCTCTTCTTACCTTCACATGTTCCTTCGCCTCAATTGCCTGATGCAGACCATCAGAGTAACGACGTCCCGGCATGATACGTCCTGTAAACTCATCGACGATCATAACTTCACCATCCGGAGTTACAACATAATCCTGATCACGGAACATCAGATTGTGTGCTCTGAGCGCAAGGATAATATTATGCTGGATTTCCAGGTTCTCCGGATCAGCAAGGTTTTCGATGTGGAAGAACTTCTCTACTTTCTTCACACCATCTTCTGTCAGGTTAACTGTCTTCTCTTTCTCATCAACAATGAAATCACCAGTCTCTTCGATTTCTTCTCCCATGATGGCATTCATCTTGGAAAACTCACCGCTTGCCTCACCGCGTTCCAGCTGTTTTGCAAGAACATCACAGGCTTCATACAGAGCTGTAGACTTTCCACTCTGTCCGGAAATGATCAAAGGTGTTCTGGCCTCATCAATCAAAACGGAATCGACCTCATCGATAACTGCATAATGCAATCCTCTCTGAACCAGCTGTTCTTTATAGATAACCATGTTATCTCTCAGATAATCAAATCCAAGTTCATTATTCGTTACATAAGTAATATCGCAATTATAAGCCTCTCGTCTCTCGTCATTGTTCATCTCATTGAGAACAACACCGACTTTGAGTCCTAAAAACTCATGTACTTTTCCCATCCACTCAGCATCACGTTTCGCCAGATAGTCATTAACTGTGACAATGTGAACGCCTTTTCCATCCAGGGCATTCAGGTATGCAGGGAGTGTAGACACAAGAGTCTTACCTTCACCTGTTCTCATCTCTGCGATACGTCCCTGATGCAGGATGATACCACCAATCAACTGTACTCTATAATGGCGCATTCCAAGACTTCTGTAAGCACCTTCTCTTACTACAGCATATGCTTCTGGAAGAATATCATCCAGAGTCTCTCCTTCTTTCAGTCGTTCTTTAAATTCTTTTGTCTTTCCTCGAAGTTCTTCGTCTGAAAGTGCCTCCATCTCCGGCCCCAGTGCCTCGATGCGGTCTACGATCGGATAAATTCGTTTCAGCTCATTCTCACTGTGAGTTCCGAAAATCTTTTCTATAATATTCATATTTCCGCAATTACTCCTTCTCTGAATTTGAATTTTCGTCTGAAAATCCACTCTGTTCTACATTCTATCACTATCCGCCTGCGAATTCAACAACTTCATAGAGTGTTAACATTCTGCGGATTTACAAACTTCTGCATATGGGATTTTCCCTCCGAACAGATCAAGAGCACTTCCAATTGTAAAATCAACCTTTCCTCCACTCTCTTTTCGAAATCTCTCCAGATCTTCCATTGATCCGATTCCACCGGCATATGTGATTGGGATTCCGTCCCAACTGCCAAGCATTCTTACTAATTCTGTTTCCATTCCGGCACCTTTCCCCTCCACATCTACACCATGGATCAGGAATTCATCACAATATTTTGAAAGCTCATTTAACACCTCGTGAGACAGCGCAAGTTCTGTGAATTTCTGCCAGCGGTCAGTAACCACGTAAAATTTACCGTCTTTTCTTCTGCAGCTAAGATCTAAAACCACATGTTCTTTGCCAACTGCATTTACTAATTTCTGCAGTCTCTCTTCATGAAAAATCCCGTCTTGAAACACATATGAAGTCACGATCACATGACTTGCTCCGGCGTCCAGGTACTCTTTTACATTTTCAGCTGTAATCCCTCCACCGATCTGCATTCCACCCGGGTATGCCGCCAGAGCTCCCATCGCCTGCTTTTTCGTCGCCTCGTAGTATTCTGATCCAACTGGATTTAAAAGAATTATATGGCCGCTTTTCAGGTGATCTTTCTGATACTGTCTTGCATACCATGCTGCATCCAGTTCTGACGTAAAGTTTGTGCTGGCCTGATTTCCTTCATCTTTCAGGCTTCCGCCCACAATCTGTTTCACTTTTCCATTATGTATATCAATACATGGTCTGAATCTCATCCTGTCTCTCCTTCTTTTAGAAAAATGCCGCAGTTCCGTTTCCGGCCTACGGCATATTGATCACTCGTTATTCTGCATCTTGTTCTGCACGCCATTCTCCTGCGTCAGATCATCGGCTGCATCATCGACACCATTTGTGATATCGTCTGTAACATCATCCACGCCATCCGTTACATCGTCAACCGCGTCATCTAGGATACTATCTCCATTCTGGTCTCCCGTATTATTTCCGGTATTATTACCATTTTCTCCACTTCCATCATGGTTTTCACCGGATGTCGCATCATTGAGATTGTCATTCGCTGTTCCTGTGTTGTTTCCACAACCAGCGAGACTGCAAAGCATCAGTACGCACATCACACAGACAAGCAATTTTCTTATTCTCCTCATTTTTTGTCTTCCTTTCAAATAAATATTGTGTCTTTACTATCTGCAATTTTTCAATATTTATTCAAAAGAAATTTTTTACAGTTTTGTCGCTTTGCTGCGAAGTTTCTCCATCGCTCTGGCTTCAATCTGACGTACGCGTTCTCTTGTCACATTCAGTTCATCACCGATTTCTTCCAACGTATGTGTTTTTCCATCTTCCAGACCAAATCTCAAGCGGATCACCTGACGTTCTCTGTCATTAAGAGACTCTAACAATTCCTGTACTTCTTCTTTTTGCACAAGCTGATTCATAGCATCTTCCGGCGTCGTTGCATCCTTATCTTCAACCATGTCACCAAGATTATTCTCCCCATCTTCTCCTACCGGAGTTTCCAGTGAAACCGGATTCTGAAGATATGACAAAATCTCTTTTACAAATTCCGGTGATTTATCTTTCATCTCTGCTGCTATCTCTTCCGGTGTAGCCTCTCTTCCAAATTTCTGCTGAAGATCTTTTGAAATTTTCTGTATTTTCTTCATATTCTCTGCAACATGAACCGGCACACGGATTTCTCGTGACTGCTGATCGATTGCCCGCTGCATTGCTTCTTTGATCCACCATGATGCATATGTGGAAAATCGATTTTCCTTTGTATAATCATATTTCTCTGCCGCATGCATGAGACCAATATTTCCCTCCTGGATCAGATCCATGAGTGTAATCCCTCTGCCAGTATAATGTTTTGCGAGAGATACCACCAGGCGTAGATTCCCCTCTTCCAGCTTTCTCCTTGCATCCTCATCTCCTGAAGCACTTTTACACCCAAGGTCTCTTTCCTCTTCTTCTGACAGCAAAGGGATCTGTCCAATCTCATTCAGATAGATTTTCAGCGGTTCTGTTACTTCTGTTCCTTCCGGAAGATTTAAGTCTTTTTCCATTCTAGTAATCCTTTCTATCTTCAGTCCTAAATATGTTTTTCTACGTCTCTATAATCAGCATAAACAATTATTTACAGTTTTTCTATAATCTGACCATTTCTGTACGACGCCAGCAGCCATTCAAGATCTTTAATCTGTTCTTTTAATTTCCTTCCAGCGTCGGTGTCACCAACAAGACGTCTCTCGTTCACTCTGGTCACTACTACCGTCTCTGAATGAATGTCATTTTCCTTCTTAATTGCTGCTTCTGTAGACTCAAATGGTTCATGTGCTACCAGAAGTAATCCATACGAATTATAAACCAGCGTGTATCCTGCAATTCCGGTTTCTTTCTGATATGCTCTTGAAAATCCCCCATCAATAACCATTACTTTACCATTACACTTGATCGGACTCTCGCCATCTTTTCTCTTAACCGGCACATGGCCATTTACAATGTGTGTATCCTCTTTTGGATCCAATCCAAATTCTATCATGATATTATCCACAACTGTCTCATTTTCAAGCAGAGCATAGTATGGATTTTTCTTTTCTATATGTGTTTCCTTCTCTGCAAGGAAATATCTTTCAAAGGTAGCCATCTTGTTCTTTCCAAATAACGGTGAGTCCGGATGTAACCAGATATACCACATTGTATCTTTTCCATCTTCCCGCTCCTTTGGATCCAATGCAAAAAATCCTTTTCTCACATAACTTTCCAACACATCATACAAGGCCTTTCCACGATATTTCTTTCCGAAAATTTCTACTTCTTTCAGGTTCCCCTTCGCATCTAACGGTACACATCCATGATACAACAGATTATTGTTATATACCTTATACAAACCACCTTTCGCAAGAAGGAAGCGCATATGTTCCTGTAATTTTTCACATCCCACAAAAGCATGCACCAGACGATCCATAATTTCGTCCTCTTCTGAAGTCAGTTTATATGGGTTCTTTGGATCTATTGTTGGGAAATTTGTATCCAGAAGCTTATATTCTTTTCCTTCCAGATTAATCGTACCTTTCTGATAATCAATCTTATGCAGTAACGCACGATTCTCCAGATGGAATCCTTTCTGCCTCTCTATAATCTGACCTTCTACTTTAAACTGGATAATTGAAATCGCTTTATGTATTCTCAGATTCATCTGCATCTCATCAGATTCCGGTCTGTCAGTACCTTTCAATTTAAAACAGGTGCATGGATCATCCTTGTACATCCTCATAGCAAATGTAGCCAGTGGAAGCAAGTTAATACCATAACCATCTTCTATAATATCCAGGTTTCCATATCTGGCGCAGATACGGATCACATTTGCAATGCAGCCCAACTGTCCGGCCGCTGCCCCCATCCATACAACATCATGGTTTCCCCACTGGATATCAACAGAATGATATTTCAGCAGCTTATCCATAATAAGATGCGGTCCCGGTCCTCTGTCATAAATATCACCGACAATATGCAGATGATCCACAACCAGACGCTGGATCAGTTCTGAAATTGCTGCAATAAATTCTTCTGCCCGTCCGATCCTGATGATTGTAGAAATAATTTCATTATAATAGGACTCTTTGTCACTGACTTCCGCTTTCTCGGTAATCAATTCTTCGATCACATAAGAGAAATCCTTCGGCAGTGATTTTCTCACTTTAGATCTTGTATATTTACTTGCTGCACGCTTACTTACTTCTATCAGACGATACAAATTCACTCGATACCAGTCATCCATATTCGACTCCGTCCGCTTCACCTGTTCCATCTTCGCTTTCGGATAGTAAATCAATGTTGCCAGTGCTTTTTTGTCCTTTACACTCATTGTATTACCAAAGACATCTTCAATCTTGCTTCTCACGGCACCAGATCCATTCCTCAGAACATGAGAAAAAGCTTCATCTTCTCCATGTACATCCGTCAGAAAATGCTCTGTCCCCTTCGGAAGGTTCAAAATTGCCTGCAGATTAATAATCTCCGTAGATGCAGCTGCAATTGTCGGATAAAGATCCGACAACCTGTCTAAATAACGGTTTTCCATATTTTTCATATACAATCTCCTCCAGACCCGAAATCTTCCCCTTACCGGGATCTATTTACCGGATCTTGTTCCCGCCGGTTTACCGGCTATTATTCATCCAGTACTAAAACTGAATAACATCCCCCATGTCATACATGCCGGCTGGCTGTCCCGCAAGGAACTTTCCTGCCTCAACTGCACCTTTGGCAAATACGCTTCTTGAATATGCAGTATGTTTAAATTCAATCACTTCATCTGTTCCTGCAAAAATCACCTCATGTTCTCCTACGATTGTTCCTGCACGAACTGCTGAAATACCAATTTCCTTTGCGTCTCGCTTCTTTCTCACCTGACTTCTGTCATATACATACTCGTATTCATTTCCCATTGCTTCATTAATAGAGTCTGCCAATGCAAGTGCCGTTCCGCTTGGTGCATCCAGCTTCTGATTATGGTGTTTCTCAACAAGTTCAATATCATAGCCTGCCGGTGCAAGTACTTTGGCAGCATCTTTCAAAAGTTTCAGTAACAGGTTGATTCCCATTGACATATTCGCAGACTTAAGAACTGCAATCTTCTCAGAACACTCATCTACCTTCTTTAACTGTTCGTCTGAAAGCCCTGTTGTACAAAGAACAACCGGAAGACTCTTCTTCACACAGTAATCTAACAATTCATCCACTGCTCCCGCATTGGAAAAATCAATCACTACATCTACATCCACATCACACTGTGTAATCTCTTCAAATACCGGATAATCATTTGGAATTCCTGTGAACTTGTCGACGCCTGCCGCAATCACTGCATCTTCTTCATTCTTCACAATTTCTGTGATCATGCGTCCCATTTTTCCATTGCATCCGTGCATTAATATCTTAACCATCTGTATCTTCCTCCTGTATGAAACCTCAAGTATTCCATGATTTTTCAGAACTACTGTCTATCAGCATTACCTGTTTTTTCTTTCATCACACTCTTATTTTCCGAAATATCATATAAAAAAGAATATCACATTTGAGTTGTTATCTCAATATATGATATCCTTTTCACAAAGTTTTAAATAATGAAACAATCCACCCTTAGAATTCTTCCACACACTCCAGTTTACTGACAGAGACCTCATATGCGATTCTTGTCTCTGTTTGTGTCTCTGACAATTTCTTCACATACTCTCTGCTTTGAATTCTTCCGAATATTCTGACATGTTCCCCTACATCAAAGTTTGAAGCATATCTTGCATTTCTCCCCCAGCAGATACATGGAATATAATCAGATTTTCCATACGGTCTGTTCACTGCCAGCAGAATATCTGCAATTTCTCTTCCAAGAGGTGTTTTTCTGTAGACCGGACGCTTACACATATATCCTTCAAGAAGTATATGATTTGTTCTTGCTCCATCCGGTTCTTCCTCGATAAATTCTATTTCTCTCGCAAACACAGAAAGAACCAGTCTGTTTTTTGTCTCCTCATGACGATTATAGGATCTGAACTGACCAGACACCATTAAATATTCTCCACGGCAATCCTGTGTTACGTCAATGAGACGTTCTGATATCATGACCGGAATCCGGTCACAAGAGTTACTTAACCGCTTTACAAGAAGTTCTACCATATAGAAACCTTCTCCAAAGACCTCATGGCTGTATGTAAACTCTGATACCACCTCTCCAATAACTGTCACCTGGTTGTTTTCAATAATCTTATCTGACATAATTTATAATTCTCCCTTCCTCTGGCTGGTATTTTAAGTCATTACCTAATGTATGTCTTATTGTAATGAAATAGAACTATTTTTTACAGAAAAAACATTCGACCTTTTTCGTACTTAAAATCGAATTCAAACTTTTTCTTGTAAATTTCATTTTTTGTGATAAAATAATGAAGTTATGTTACAGATAAATATTTTTTTATAATAAGGAAGAGTGTTTAGATTATGAAAACAAAACGTGAAGATGTGAGAAATGTTGCAATTATCGCCCATGTTGACCATGGTAAGACAACTCTGGTTGACGAGCTTTTAAAACAGAGTGGTGTATTCCGTGAGAATCAGGAAGTAGAAGAACGTGTCATGGACTCTAATGATATCGAGCGTGAGCGTGGAATCACAATCCTTTCCAAGAATACCGCTGTTCATTATAATGGTGTTAAGATCAATATCATTGACACACCGGGACATGCTGACTTCGGTGGAGAAGTTGAACGTGTTCTTAAGATGGTGAATGGTGTTGTACTTGTTGTAGATGCATTTGAAGGTGCTATGCCTCAGACAAAGTTCGTTCTGAGAAAAGCTCTCGAGCTGGAACTTCCTGTTATCGTATGTATCAATAAGATTGACCGTCCGGAAGCAAGACCTGATGACGTAATTGATGAAGTGCTTGAACTCTTTATCGACCTCGGTGCTTCTGATGACCAGCTTGAATGTCCTTTTGTATACGCTTCTGCAAAGGCTGGTGTTGCTGTCCTTGATCTCTCTGATGAAAAACAGGATATGAAACCACTGTTCGAGACTATCCTTGACTACATTCCTGCTCCGGAAGGTGATCCGGAAGCTCCGACCCAGATGCTGATCAGCACGATTGACTACAATGAATATGTTGGTCGTATCGGAGTTGGTAAAGTAGAGAACGGTACAATCGCTGTAAACCAGGATATGGTTCTTGTAAACCATCATGACCCGGACAAACAGCAGCGTGTAAAAATTGGTAAGCTCTATGAATTCGACGGACTGAACCGTGTAGAAGTAAAAGAAGCTACAATCGGATCTATTGTTGCAGTATCAGGTATCACAGATATTTCCATCGGAGATACTCTCTGCTCTCCTGAGAATCCGGAAGCCATTCCGTTCCAGAAGATTTCTGAGCCAACGATCTCTATGCAGTTCATCGTAAACGACAGTCCGTTCGCAGGACAGGAAGGTAAATTCGTTACATCCCGCCATCTGCGTGACCGCCTCTTCCGTGAGCTGAACACAGATGTCAGCCTTCGTGTAGAAGAGACAGAAAATGCAGACAGTTTCAAAGTATCCGGCCGTGGTGAGCTTCACCTTTCTGTTCTTATTGAAAACATGCGCCGTGAAGGATACGAGTTTGCAGTAAGTAAAGCTGAAGTTCTGTATCACACAGATGAAAATGGCAAGAAACTTGAGCCTATGGAGCTTGCTTATATTGATGTTCCTGATGAGTTCACAGGAGTTGTTATCGAAAAACTCGGTCAGAGAAAAGGTGAACTCCGCAACATGACTCCGTCAAACGGTGGATATACTCGTCTCGAGTTCCTTATCCCGGCACGTGGACTGATCGGATACCGTGGAGAGTTCATGACAGATACAAAGGGAAATGGTATCATCAACACAAGCTTTGAAGGATATGCACCATACAAAGGAGATATCCAGTATCGTAAGCAGGGATCCCTGATCGCATTTGAGACAGGTGAATCCGTAACTTATGGTCTGTACAGTGCTCAGGAGCGTGGTACTCTCTTCATCGGAGCCGGTGAAAAAGTATATTCCGGTATGGTCATCGGACAGAATGGTAAAGCTGAAGATATCGAGCTGAACGTATGTAAGACAAAACATCTTACTAACACACGTTCTTCCAGTGCAGATGAAGCACTTCGTCTGACACCTCCGCGTGTCCTCAGTCTTGAGCAGGCACTTGACTTTATTGATACCGATGAACTTCTTGAAGTAACACCGGAAAATCTGCGTATCCGCAAGAAGATTCTGGATTCCAGAATGAGAAAACGCAGCACGATCAATAAATAATATTCGTGTTTGAAGCTTATGCTCGCGGATTAAAATAGCATTCATTAATTATCTGATAATTTTAAGATCGTCCTAAAGTTTTGAAAATTTTCATAATTTTAGGACGATTTATTGTATACAGAAAATCTTTTTCATGTTATAATGTAACCATGATACAGAAGTAATCTAATCATTCTTCTGTATAATTTGAACAAAGGAGTTGAGCAGCATGAAATTTATTATCAGCGGAAAAAACATCGAGGTAACACCGGGATTAAAGGATGCTATCGAACAGAAATTAGGAAAACTTGAAAGGTACTTCACTCCTGAAACAGAAATCAATGTAACGCTCAGTGTAGAAAAAGGACGTCAGAAAATTGAGGTAACAATCCCAGTCAAAGGAAATATTATCCGTTCTGAGCAGACAAGCAATGATATGTATGTTTCCATTGATCTTGTAGAAGAGATCATCGAACGCCAGCTTCGCAAATATAAAAACAAACTGGTCGCTCGTAATCAGGGACATCCTACATCATATGCTCCATCAGGGAACAGCTTCAGAAAAGAATTCTTTGATTCAGAAGAAGAGACAACAGAAGACGATGAAGTCCGTATCGTTCGTACAAAGAAGTTTGGTATTAAACCAATGTTTCCAGAAGATGCTTGTGTTCAAATGGAACTTCTCGGACATAACTTCTTCGTATTCTCCAATGCAGAGACAGATGAAGTCAATGTAGTATACAAAAGAAAAGATGGTTCATTTGGTCTGATCGAACCAGAATTCTCATAGAACAGTAACCATATTTATTCAGTATAAGTAGATTTATTGAATATAATATGACACTTACTTAAAGGAAATGAACCGCTGCCAGAATATCAATATCCGGCAGCGGTTCATTTCTATCTCACAGAATAACCTCTTCTATGAGAATCATTCTTCATCAAAAATCTTAATTCCATCTTCTGTCCTTGCAAACCAACAGGTTGTCTCCTCATCCAGAACCACCTGGCCGTTTGTCCCTTCCATCAGTTCAGCTCGCAGGCTGCCCATCTCATCTGTCGGAACAAACACTGTCATTTCAACCTTATCTGTGTAAACAGGTTCTAATTGATCCAGATTTCGATTTGCAATCAGATATTGAATTTTCCCCAAATCCGTATAATTCGTCTCAATCCCAAGTTTCACTCCATGAATCCTTGCGATGCTCTCACTGTTCTTCAATCCTTCGAGCGTTGCTGCTGTATAAGCCCTGACCAGTCCACCTGTTCCAAGAAGTGTACCTCCAAAATATCTTGTGACAATTACAAGTACATTCGTCAGTTCTCTCCCACGGATCACCTCCAAAATAGGCTTTCCTGCTGTCCCTGCCGGTTCTCCATCATCACTCATTCTTTCTGCCGCCGGATTCCTTCCTATAATGTAAGCCCAGCAATGATGTCTCGCATCCCAGTACTGCTTTCTTGTCTGCTCTAAAATCTCCATTGCTTCTTCTTCTGATGTGACCGGATACACCTCTGCAATAAATCTGGATTTCTTTTCAACAATTTCTCCATTTCCGCCCTTATATATTGTATGGTAGATTTCCATTTTTCAGTCTCCCATTCTTTTTTTATTTTTGCTATATTTGAAAATATTTCTTTATCTAATATACCATGCTTTTCTATATAAAACTGTATTTTTTCTTAAGATTTTCAGGAAAATTTGAACTTTTCAAATTTACCTTTATTTACATCGGTAAATTTGATATAATCATAGAAGTCAATAAAGGAGGATATTATACGTGAATTACGGAAAATCGAATCTTTCTAGAAGAAAAAAGCAAATTTCTTCTAAAAAGAAAAGGAAAAAGAAGCGAGTCGGCGTACGTTTTTTCAAAGCCCTCATTATTTGTTTTCTGCTTTTGATCGTCATTGGGGCAGCCGGAATTGGCATATATGTAAAAAAAGTGATTGACAATACACCGGAAGTCACTGCAAAGGACATTATGCCACAGGGCTATACAACGAATATTGTCGATTCCAATGGAACCTTGCTTGAGCAACTCAAAGACTCTGATTCTAACCGTGTTTACAAGAAATATGACGAGATTTCACCATACATGGGGAAAGCTTTTGTTGCGATCGAGGACGAACGTTTCTACAAGCATAACGGTATTGATATCCAGGGAATTATCCGTGCCGGTGTCAATGGTGTTGCACATGGCTTCCATTTCACAGAAGGAGCCAGCACATTAACCCAGCAGTTAATCAAAAACAATGTATTCCCTAATTTCATCAATGAGAGTAAGTATCAGCGAATTGAACGTAAAATCCAGGAACAGTACCTTGCACTAAAGATTGAAAAAGAGATGAGTAAGGAAGAGATTCTTGAGGCATATATGAATACAATCAATTTAGGACAGGGATGCCTCGGAGTTCAGACAGCTGCACAGCGTTACTTTAATAAAGATGCAAAAGATCTGACTCTTTCTGAATGTGCAGTTATCGCAGCAATCACCCAGAGTCCGTCAAATCTGAATCCAGTCAGCAACCCGGAGGCTAATGCAAAAAGACGGGAAAAAGTTCTGAAAAACATGAAGGAACAAGGCTCTATCACAAAGGATGAATACGATGAGGCAATGGCGGATAATGTATATGACCGCATTTCCGAAACAGCGTCAAATACAACTGCATCCAAACCTTACACTTATTTCATCGATGCAGTCATCAATCAGATCGTGGATGATCTTGTAACTGAGAAGAGTTATACAGAAACACAGGCATACAATCTGCTCTATAGCGGCGGCCTTACGATCAAAGTTACACAGGATGCTGATATTCAGGCCATCTGTGATGATGAAGTTGCTAATGTAGGGGATTATCTCAATGGTAATACAGAATATGGGCTTGATTACGCACTTACTATCCACAGGGCAGATGGTTCTTCTGAGAACTACAGTAAAGAACAACTTGCTTCCTATATTCAGAGTGCCTGGGGATATGACACTCCACTTCTCTACGGTTCCGAAGGAGCTGCACAGGAAGCAGTTGATGCATTTAAATCAACGCTCAATATCAATGAAGCAGGCGGAGACACTGTTGATGAAAGAATTGAGCTCTCACCTCAGCCGCAGACTTCTGTTGTTGTGATGGATCAGTATACCGGACAGGTGAAAGCTATCGTCGGTGGACGCGGCGAAAAGAATTCCAGTCTTTCTCTAAACCGTGCCACAGATTCTGCAAGACAGCCTGGATCCTGTTTCAAGATTCTTGCTGCTTATGCACCGGCACTTAACGAAGGAAAGATCACCCTTGCAACAACAATTGATGATGAAGAATATGAATATAAGAACGGACAGTCTGTAAACAACTGGGATAAAAAATATATCGGTCCAACACGTGTCCGTTATGGAATTGAACATTCTATGAATGTCCTTGCTGTCAAGACATTAACTGACTATGTTGGTGAAACAGAAAGTTATGATTATCTTCTTAATTTTGGATTTACAACGCTGTCTGAAGATGATAAATATTCACAGGCAAAAGCTCTTGGTGGTATCACGAACGGTGTATATAATATCGAGATGACAGCTGCCTATGCAGCAATTGCCAATGGAGGAACTTACACGAAGCCGATTCTTTACACACAGGTTCTGGATCATGATGGAAATGTTCTTCTCGATAACACAACCCCTGAGACACATGAAGTCTTAAAAGACTCCACTGCTTATCTTCTGACAAGTGCAATGGAAGACGTTGTCAACGGTGCCGGTGGAACCGGTGGTTCTGCAAGACTGAGCAACATGCCTGTTGCCGCTAAAACAGGTACCAGCCAGGAAAGCCGTGACTTGTGGATTTCAGCATTTACGCCTTATTATACAGCGTCTGTATGGGGTGGATATGATGAGCATAAGACAATGGACAGATTAAGCCAGAGCTGGCATCAGAAACTTTGGAAAAATATCATGGAACATATCCAGGATACAAAAGGACTTGAGTACAAAGACTTTGAAATTCCATCCTCTGTCGAAGAAAAGACGGTTTGTACTAAAACAGGACTCCTTGCCACAAGCAGTTGTCCTGCTATTACAGAGTATTTCTCAAAAGACAATGCTCCGACAAAGAGCTGCAGTGGTCACTATGTTGCCCCATCAAAAGATTCCAAGAAAGATGATTCTGAGAGTTCTGATGAGAACACACCTGCTACAGGTACCGATTCTTCCGGAACAACCTCATCACCGGATTCTTCCTCTGCTGGGACAACAACCGAACCTGCTGCCGGCGGAGACTCTGCTGGAACAACCGGAACAACTACAGGTGATACTTCCGGCAGCACTACTGGTGGCGACACTGGAAGCGGAAGTACCACTCAATAAGTAAATCACGCGCCGCAAGGCGCAACTGAAAAGGAGAGGCTATATAAAATGCCTCTCCTTTTCATATACCTATATAACTGATTGTTCTTGTTATCCTGTCTGTATCTCTCTGATACAGTATTCTGCTATCTTGTTTTACGGTTAATATATCTTGCTTTATATTTAGAATATACAATCGTCTGATCTTTATATAAACTATAATATCCGGAAACCGCATAGCTGATTGATATCGCGATCAGATAATATGCTGCTCCTGAAAATCCAAACAGTTCGAATGAAATCAGCATTGCCGTAATCGGACAGTTCGTCACTCCGCAGAAAAGTGCAACCATGCCGGCTGCAGCTGCTAACTCCGGTGAGAATCCAAGTATTCCACCGGCAACACATCCAAACGTCGCGCCAACACTGAATGCCGGTACAATCTCACCGCCACGGTATCCTGCCCGCATCGTAAGCGCTGTAAGTAACATTTTCCATAAGAAATCGAGTGGTCCTGCTTCACCGTTTTCAATAGCTCTTGCGATCAATCCGCTTCCTGCTCCCATATAATCTTTTGTATTCAGACATATTGTGATCAGAATAATCACTCCTGCCGCGACTACAATTCTAATATACGGATTTTTCAAGTACTTTGTATACAACTGCCCTACTATTTTTAACAGAATACAAAATAGAATACTTAAAATCCCACACCCCACTGCGATCAATGCCATCTTAAGTCCTGTCTCCACAGTAAGTCCCGGGATAGAATGTACCGGAAATGTCTCCGGATCAATCCCCATTCCTGTTGCAAACTCTGCCGCAATGATAGCTGCGATCACACACGGAAGAAGCGCCGCGTAATACATTACCCCCACGCTCGCAACCTCCATTGCAAAAACTGCTGCTGCCATCGGTGTTCCAAACACGGCTGCAAACGCTGCACTCATTCCACACATAATCATCACATGGTGATCAAATTCATCTAAATGAGCCAGTTTTCCAAGCCAATTTCCAATACTTCCACCAAACTGTATCGACGCTCCTTCTCTTCCTGCCGAACCGCCGGTAAGATGCGTCAATAATGTTGACACAAAAATCAATGGTGCTGACAGAAACGGAACATCATCCTTTGATTTAATAGTAGCAAGTACCTGATTCGTTCCTCCGTCCTGTCTTCCTATCCTCTCATACATAAATACAATCAGAACTCCTGCAACCGGCAAAAGCATAAAAATCCAATTGTGTGTATCCCTGTATTCCGTTGCTGCCTTGATACATCCTGCAAATACTGCACTCGCACCGCCTACAACCAGACCTGTCAAAACAGAAAGCCCCATCCATTTCAGAAAATTCCACGTGTTCTGTCGGATCCTTTCATAATAATACTTTATTACTATTTTTGTATCATGGGAATGTTTTCGTTTTCCCATCCCCGTATTTTCTGTATTTTCTTTTTCTTCCATTTACATTTCCCCTCTTGTATTTCTCTTTTGTTCCGAACTCTGATTGCTTTCTTATGTTCAGATAAAATCTCTTGCCTTATTTATTATAAAATGATTTTCCTTACCATGCAACACAGAAAAAAGGATGGTTTTCTCACGTTCGAACGTTTCTTGTTCGTTGTGCCAAACCATCCTCTAAATCAATTATTTTTTACCTCTGCCTTATCATTTCATTCTTTTTATACTGCTTCTTCTTTTGTATTCACACTCTTGGATTCTCTGTCCTCTTTGAATTTATCATAATATGCAAACATTCCTGCAAGGAGTGTTCCTGAAATAGAATGCCATGTACAAGATACTGCACAGATGATTGCTGACTCCGGTGTGGATGCAAACTGTGCTGTTGTTGTTGCAAGGTTTGTTGCAAGTCCTGCATTCTGCATACCTACCTCGATCGAGATTGTTCTCTTCTTCGCTGTATTCATTCCTGTGAGTTTACCAGCTCCGTATCCAAGCAGATATCCAAGTCCATTATGAAGAAATACTGCCACGAAGATTACAACACCGGACTCAAAGAATTTGCTTCCCTGTGAAGATACTACACCGCCGACAACGCATGCAAGTCCAAGTACTGCAATACCAGGCATAATTTTCTGAAGTTCTTTGAATGTTTTATTTTTTCCTAACAGATAGTTGAGTAAGAATCCTACTGCTACCGGGAAGATAACTGTTTCAATAATGGATACAAACATAGGTAATCCTTTGATTGAAATATGTGTACCACTTGCCAGCAGTGAAACCATAAGTGGTGTCATAACTGGTGAGAGCAATGTTGAAACTGTTGTCATTCCTACAGAAAATGCTACATCTCCACCACACAGATAGGACATAATATTGGATGACACACCACCAGGACAACATCCGACAAGGATCAGTCCCAAAGCGATTCCATCCGGAAGATTCAATGCCTTTGTCAGTGCAAATGCAAGGAATGGCATAATCAGATACTGAGCGATTGCTCCGATGCAGATATCAAACGGTCTCTGCGCAAGAATCTTAAAATCCTCTGTTGTTAATGTCAGACCCATACTAAACATGATCACTCCGATAATAATAGACTGACAGGTAAATTTATTTGATACCGGATCGACAAACAAAGCGTTGTTAACCCATCCCATCATTGTCGGGACAAAGAATGTCACTACTGCAATGGCAATAACAACCACTGAAGTATAATCTGATAAAAATTTGCTGACTTTTTGTAATGCTTTCATTACAATACCTCCTTAGGATTCTTGTTCACCTAAAATCTGTATTCTTCTTGAGATATATTCAAAAAAAGTCCCTTTCCAGAACTCAATCTGAAAAGGGACGAATATAATCCGCGTTACCACCCTAATTCCGCAAAAATTAATTCTGCGACACTTCACATACCAACATATGCTATCCATATAACGGTGGATCCCGGCGAGGTTTACTTGCAACATGTTCATCTGCTTTCAGCCCGCTTCTTAGAGAGGATATCCTTACCCGGTTATTGTCTGTTCACACCAGCCACAGACTCTCTGAAAATAATGACGGATACGGTTTTGTTCTCATCAACGAATTTTGGTGAACTGTATTTTGTTTACTCTGACATTATAGTCCTCTGAAATCAGAAATCAAGAGTCTATTTTAATCTTTTTCTTGATTTATTTTAATCTTTTTGTCGTAAAAATTTATTTTCAAGGCTTAAATTCATCTAAAAAAATAAAAGAATCATTGGAAAAAAATTATTGTTTTTCCTGTTGTTTCCCCGCACTTTTCATGCTACACTGTATATAAGAATCATCGGATTTTAACTAGAAAACAGATAGTTACTGTTCACTCCCGTGTCAATCACTTCGCTGATTGACACGGAGGATGCATGTTTTGACTTGAATGCATCTTGCCCCATCGCCAAAGGCGATTTAAAATGCATTGCTTTCTTTTGGAAGTGATGTTTTTTTTGTGATTTCATCTGTTTTCTTTCATTATTTTATCTGGTAAAGGGGTTGTTAGGGAATGAGTAATGAAATAACGAAAAGACGAAAGCGAACAATTGAAATGACTCAGGGATCTCTTTGGAAAAACATGTTTTTCTTCAGTGTTCCTCTTATGTTTTCCCAGATTTTGGAAGTGATGTTCAACTTAAGTGACGTCGCTGTTGTCGGACATTTTGCAGATTACAAAGCACTTGGTTCTGTCGGCTCGACCACTACACTTGTCACACTGTTCACAGGACTTCTGATCGGACTTGGAAGTGGTGTCAATGTCCAGGTTGCCAACAAACTCGGTGCCGGTGATGAGAAAGCTACAAAAGAAACCATTCACTCCGCACTGATTATTTGTGCAGCAGCAGGTATTTTTGTCTGTCTGATCTGTCTGCTTTTTGCAGGACCAATGCTTTCCATGATAAATACAAAGCCGGAACTGCTCGATCAGGCTGTTCTCTATATGAAAGTTTTTGCACTTGGTATGCCTGCCACGGCAATTTATAATTTCGGTAACGGTGTCTTAAGCGCCCGTGGGGATACAAAACGTCCAATGTATTACCTTGCATTTGCCGGAATACTTAATGTCATATTGAATCTGATCTTTGTTATCGTATTCCATATGGCTGCTGTCGGAGTTGCCACTGCCAGTGCAATCGCACAGTACGTTTCAGGAGGATTGATCCTGATCCATCTAATGCGCCGCGATGATATGTGTAAAGTCAGCCTGCGTAAATTACGCTATCATAACATTTATGGAAAAGGAATTCTTTATCTCGGTGTTCCATCGGGTCTGCAGAATGCGATCTTCGCGATTGCAAACCTTTTCGTTCAATCCGGTATCAACTCTTTTGATGCGATCATGGTTTCCGGAAATGCTGCCGCTGCGAATGCAGATAATCTGATTTACAATGTTATGTTTGCCTTCTACGTGGCCTGTTCCAGTTTCATGAGTCAGAACTGGGGAGCAGGGAATAAAGAGAGGATGAAAAAATGTTATTTCGTAGCACTTACCTATTCTTTCAGTGCAGGACTGATTCTCGGTGGATCACTCTTCTTCTTCGGACGGCCATTCTTGTCTCTGTTTGCTACAGAGTCGGCCGTTATTGCAGCAGGTATGCATAGAATCAGGATTATGGGATTCTCCTATGCATTCAGTGCCTTTATGGACTCTGCAATTGCCGCTTCCAGAGGAATCGGCAAGAGTATTGCTCCTACATTTATTGTAATCATGGGATCCTGTGTATTTCGTATTATATGGATCTATACGGTATTTGCTTACTTCCATACAATCCCATCTCTGTATCTGCTGTACATCTTCTCCTGGGGACTCACAGCGATTGCAGAAACCATATACTTTAAAGTTAGTTTCAAGAAAGTGCTTGCATAGCAGAAATGTGAAACAAGTCATATAAAAATACAAATCTTCCGAAGAAATTCAAGTATAAAAATACTGATTTCTACGGGAGATTTGTATTTTAAGATTTAGAGCCTGAAAATTGGTATTAACAGAAAGCTGGTTCTATTTTCTTTTTTATTTCTCGACTTTATTATACTTTTCTTTATCAAGCACGCCTTCTTTAAAGTTCACAATTACATTCGTTGCTGCATCTCCAATTACATTCAATGTGATAACCGCCATTCCCGGAAGATAATTCATTGCCAATACAAGAGAGTAACCGATCATGCAAAGTTCTGAACTCATTCCAAGACCTGTCATAACTACGGTAAATTTAGCCCCTGTCTTTTTCATGCCTCAAAAGCCTTATAAACACTGGATTTAACCATATAGACCAAAACGTATCATTCGTCTATTTTCTTTGTTTTTTGCACTTTTTGTATGTTGTGTGCATTTTGTAGCCAGTATTTTTATTTATTCATATCTATACAAAACAAGACAGAATGTACTTGCTTTTTTACTGTACATTCTGCCTTGAATCATTCAAATTCAAATATTTAATTTTTCCTTTTATACTTTAGATATTTTTCTTACCCTTGCCAATTCTTCTCGCAACTCTGCATTTTCTTTTTCCAATTTTTTTATTTTTAGTTTCAATTCCTGTATAGTCGTTTTTGCATTAACTAAAGTTCTTTCCATAGCCATATCAATAATAATCTGTTTCGGATTATACGTTACGCTCTGTTGATGCATAGCTTCATTTACCACCCTGCGCATTTCTTCATTTCGATAAAAAAATCCTTTAGAAAAGCCTGTTTTTTGAATCAATGCAGCAACCGTTATTTTTTCTTTTGATTCCAACATTTCTTGAATTTCCCGTTTTGCGGTTTCTACCTTCTGTTTGCTACGTTCCAAACTACATTCGACCATTTTATCGTATTTCATAGATTATCGTCCTCTCAAAAAACTTGTACTACACCATTCTCACAATTTTTTTAGAACAGAAATTTCTTTCCTACTGACCCGTTTATTCAATTTCTCCAGTTCTTGCTGCAACAGTTCATTTTTTCTTTTCAATTCCTGATTTTGTTCTGCTAATTTCTCGTTCTCTGCTTTGGCTTTTAACAATTCAATTTTCAACTCAATTACTGAATTTTCAAGTTTTCTGTCCATTGCAACCGGATGTCTATTCTTAAAAATTGCTTCCTGTCTATGTATTGCGTCATCCATTTCTCTTCTGATAAGCTCATTTTTATAAAAAAATCCTCTAGAAAGCCCAGTTCTTTTTACCAGCTCTGCTACGGTAATTCTTTCCATATTTTTAAGCATATCAGATATTGTATTTTTTGCAATATTCATCTTCCTCTGACTCTCAGCCTGCGTAATCGCTACCATCTTATCATATTTCATAATCATCCCATCCTTCTATGATATCTAATAGGATCATGTCCATTTTTTCTCTTGCAGCTCTCGTTTCATCTGCCATCAGTTTATTGCCAATTTTTCGATAATGATGTACCGAATATATGGAGGTATGCCCCAGTAGCTTAGCTATCATCCAGTCATCCACATGCATTTCTGTCAATTTCTTTCCATAACAATGTCGAAAAATATGGGTTCCAAACTTCAGAAACTCTCCATTATCATCCCGGATATCTTCCTGGCGGATCATTGTCATAATCTGATTTTGAATCATGCTATATTGATAAGGCCTAGTTGGATCATCTTTTTTTGTAAAAATGTAAGTTGTTTCTCCATACCGTTCCTTTGTATAATCAATTGCTTTCATAATCAGTTGTGCCACTTCTTCACTGATGGCTTTTTCATAGGTGACTGACTTCACCTGATCAATCCTTATAAAATATCGATTATTCCGCATGCTTAGGCAGTCTGTCTTTAAGGTCAGCGTATCTGAAATCCTCGTTCCCAGTAATTGATGGATAATCAGTGCCCTACATATCTGCTCATCCATTTTGAAAATGTGTTCGTTTAATCTTTTGATTTCCGCATCTGAGTAAAATTTGAATACATGCCTTGGTGTACTTGGGAAATCATTACTCAGAAATAATTCGCTCATGTACTGTCGTTCATATAAATTCCCAACATCTTCTATTACCCTTCGTAGTGCATATAGGTCAGATCTATAATTTTTCCGGTCATGTGCTTCCGTCTGAAGATATATCAGATACTCTTCTATATGCATCCGTTCCAGATCCTGTAGCGATTGAATGTCCAAATGTTTTCTTTTAAGAAATTTTGAGAACCGCTTTACTGCAGCTATTTCACTATGAATCGTTCCTAAAGGGGAATATTTTAAATGCATAAAAATTACTTTTTTTACTTCTTCCCGAATATCTGGCTGTACAATTTTAGTAAAGTTAATCGTTTCCGTATTCTTGATTGGATTTCCATAAATAGGAAAATCGAAGTTTTTAAGAGTCCAGATATCTTTTTCCTGCTCATCCCTGTCATCCTCTTCTTCCAGAAACTTCAAGATTTTTTTCATATGCCTTACAATGCCAGGACTTTCAATTCCTATTTTGTCATATGCAGGCCGATATTTTTTGCTTGATAAAGCATATCCTCGTTCCAGCATCCATCCTTTTAACATACGGATGATTTTTTCTTCTTCTCTGGCATCAAGGCTTTGTATTTTCCGATCAATCAGAAATTCCCGAATATTATTATAATAGGTCACTTCACTTGCCATGCTGGACGGTGCGAGCATTTTTCCTCTTTCCCATATAAATTCTTCCAACTTTTCGGCAAGTTCTTCTGATGGCAATCCTTCCAGATTAAAATACCGTTCCGGGCTAATACGCATTCTCTGAATCTGCTCTTCGGATGCTACCTTGTAGCAGTCCAGCTCATATATGTAAATTCTTTTTTTCATTTTCTTTCACCACGCTTCTTAGCTTTAATGGTAGAAGCCAAGTCATTTTCCGGTTTCTTAAAGTAAGTATCACTTGCTTTTTCAATTCTCTTTGGCATGAAGTCTACATACTGTTTTGTCATCTCTTCGGAAAAATGTCCTAAATAATCTCGGATTGTCTGTATAGAAACATCCTCATCATAAAATTGGGTAGCCAGCGTATGCCTATAGTCATGGGTTTTGAAGATATAACTGCCATCTGCAATTCCATTCTTATCACAGTATTGCTGAAACTCTTGTCGGAATGTTGTTCCCCGGTACGCTCCACCATCCTTCCCTTTAAAGATATAATCTTTCGGACGAATGTGTTCACGCTCAATATACTTACGCATGATTCTATACATCACAAGCGGTATTGGTATCATTTTATCTGCCTTCATCTTGATCTGATAGACTTTCAACCATGCATCTTCTCCATCCCAGTAATATGCATCCCCTTTTAACGTACACACTTCGCTGATTCTCAATCCAGTACACCACAAGTGTAAAAATATCAATCTTGGAACTAGCGGAAATGCATACAGCTTATGCAGGATTTCCATATAAACTTTTTCTTCCACCGTTCTGTCATGATGCTCTGGATATGTCTTTTTCAGGTAATACTCCGGTTTAAAGGGTATCTCCTTCATATATCCTCGGACATTTAAAAACTGATAAAATTTTATATAATGCACAATTCTTTTATTGAATGTATCATCTTTGGTATCCTTTTCTTCCAGTTTCCTAAAATAGTCATCCAATTGATTTTCATCTACCTGACAAATGGATTCTTCTTCCTTAAAATATTCCAGAAGTCTTTTTACCTCATATAGTTGTCCTCGGATATTTGCTATCGTCAGTCCACCAATTCCAACATGATATTTGGCATATTCCTGTAACAATTCTCGATTCTTTTTGTTAGTCACTTCTATAAAACTCAATCGCTGTACTGGATTGCTTGGGTTAAGCCGATCTTCTGACAGGTGAAAGCGTTCCATATACCACACATTGGCATGCCAATGAATTTCTGGTGCTGTTAAAAATAAGATTTTCCGACTATTGTCAATAATCTGCATAGAGTTTTTCACATTGACCACTTTCTGTTCCACGATTTTCTCAAATCGTTGGATCTGTTCTAATTCCAATCCTTCCAGATCATCAATCTCTTCCTCCACACAAAAATCATATAACCAGTGTAATGGCAATAAATAGCGAACTCTTCTCTCTTTGGGATCGTCTCGATACAAATTATCTAGAATGTAATTCAATAGTAGAAAAACCTGCTTTTTTAATTTTTCAGATGCTCTTCTAAAAAAATCCCACACCAGTTCCTGTTTATCTCGGACATATTCAAAATCCTTAACCAACTCCAAATCTGGTAAGTATGGCAGGAATACAACCTGTGCTTGATATTTCCTCCGGTGTTCGATTCTTCCCGGCAGACTTTCTATTTCTTTTTGGATACTATACTGCTTGATATGATCGAAAACCTTTAAATATCTCATCACACTCGCTTCATCCCACATTTTTTTCAGTTCTGCTTCATAACGGCTTCGTACCGTATAATCAATCTCTTTGATATGATGTATTCCCTGCCGGATTAGAAACCGTTTGATGTTTCCCTTCAATGCCTCATCTGACACTTGGCTTTCTCGGATTTCTAAGAGTAGCTCTCCATATTCTGTTTCTATCCAATACTTCTGTATCTTCCGTAATGCGGATGACTGCTCTTTCACCTGCTTTTTCGTATAATTCCCACTATCCAACAAAGTTTGTTTGTATTCCCGCAAATCTTGTTCTTCTGCTAAAATCACATCATAGATTTCTCTTTGGATAAGGAATTTCTCTGCTTCTTCCCATAATTCTCTCTGCAATATTCCGCCTGACATAAACTGCCTGTGAAGATGCTGTATCTCTTCCTTGCGTTCTGCTTGCAGCAATCGAATTGCAGACACTTGATCGCCTCCTCTTTTTTATAACAAATTCTGAACACCATACATTGCTTGATGCCTGTTATAAAAAGCATCACTGACTTCTATTAGTTCATCCTCTGTTATATTCAGATATTTCATAGTCGTTTCGATATTCCGATGCCCGAGTGCTTGACTAATCATTTCTAATTTCCATCCATCTTTTCGTCTTGCATTTGCAAAATAATGCCGGAGCATATGTGGAGATGCTTTAATTCCCGTCTTTCTCTCCAATCTGCGTAACATGGCATATACTCCACTTCCCTTAAAAGGCTTTCCAACGTAATCACCTGAGACATTAATAAATAAATATTCCTGTCCTATAATCAGTTCCTTATAGTCTTCAATATAAAACATTAAAATATCAAATGTTGCGTCGCTGATTTTGGCTCTTCGAAGTTCTGCGTTTTTAGCTCTTGCCCCATTCTCATTATCATCTCGAAAGTTGACATATATTATATGTTTCTCATAGTCTATATCCTCTGCGTATCGTACACCTAAGAGTTCCCCTATTCTAAAGCCTGTTTCTGCTAATAATAAAAGCAGAACCTGATCGCGGCTGTTTGCACATTCTTGCAACAACACTACAATCTTGTCCTGCTCAATGGTTTTTCCTTGATGTCCTTTTTCTTTTAAATATCCTCGAAAACTCTTCCTATTCAATACTTTTCTGATACCGATGGAATTTCGCACAATCATTTGCGTATCTGATAATACCTTCAAGCTTTCCGAATGCTTGTTTTCCTGCTCCATAAAGGTATAAAATCTGAATACTTCTTTTAAATATGCATTGCATGTCTCATTATTAGGAAGTTTTAAATAATCTTCCCTGCTATGCATACCAGCTTTTAACCAAATCAGGAAATCTGTAAAATGTTCATGCTGTTCAATATATTTCATTTGATAAATATCATCCAAACAAAGTTGCTTTTCATCCAGAAAATTCAAATAATAAGATAATGCAAAGGCACTTCTTTGTATGGTATTCGGTGATATCTTTGACCTTTTCTTATGCATTAGATATTTAGAAGGTAAATATACAATATCTCCGCTTTCGTTTTCTCGAATAAAATAAAATTTTTCTTGTTTATCCATCTGCATTTCTACGATATATTTTGCCATATTAGTACCTTCCTTCTAAATCTCTAACGCTATACACAGTATACCCACTTCATGTTCAAATAGCTATTCAGCAATACCACCAATTCCACCGAAAACACCCCAGAAATACCACCAAACATTTCGTCGTAAACTCGCTGTTATTGTAGCAAAACCACGGGCATTTACAGGTAATATTCCACACCCTTCCGGTTTCTGATAAAACGCTGAACATCCTTGATGTCTTCTGCCATCTTACACTTCGGAAGTGCACACATCACTTCCTCATGATATCTTCCGTCTTCTCCTGCACGCTCATCTAAGATGGTCACAACACAGGTGTCTGTCTCTGTGCGGAGCGCACGTCCGAACCCCTGCCTTAGTTTTTTCTGCATATCTGGAACGACCACTGCCTGAATGTAATCTTTCAGACAATCATATTCTTTCTTCTGAGCCTCACTGATGGGATCTGGAACAGCGAACGGCAACTTTACAATAATTAACGAAGATACCATATCTCCGGGAAAGTCTACTCCTTCCCAGCAGGATCCAGCTGCGAAAAGAACCGCATTGTCTGTCTGTTTGAATCTCGTGATTTCTTCCGGGGAATGTCTCCACACCTCGATCATCGGGAAAGGGATCTCATCCCGCAACACCTGATATACATTTCCCATCAAGTGATAGGATGTGAACAGCACCAATGTATGTCCGTAAGTCGAACAGATCAACGAATGGATATGGTCAGCTATCATCTCTGTTTCTTCCTGACTTCCTCTTCTGCATCTTTTCAGATCTTTTGGCAGATATAACAGACAGTTCCTCTGATATTCAAATGGAGAGTCTGCCACATATTCACGTACCCTCTGCACTTTCTGTAATCCTATCATCTTCCGGATATGGGCAAATCCCTGTCCGGTTTTTAATGTTCCGCTTGTCAGGATTGCTCCCATTCCTCTGCTCCACAACATCTGGTCAAGATACTGCGGAATCCGTCTGCTGGAGGCACACAATATGATCCGATGTTCCTGATCCTGTTTCAAATGTAGCACATACTTCTGATCCTGATGGAAAAAGCATTCCAGCACACTTCTGGTTTCTTCCAGCTTGTTTCTGATCCACTTCGGAATCTTCTTTTCTAATTTTTCTATGATCTTATTCATGGTCTGTATCCCTTCATATAAATACATGGCACACTCTTCTGTCATGTGAAATTCTTCTTTTAACCCGTATCTGGTTCTGTGGTTTTCTCCTATCACATCCAGCACCATCCGGATTGTCCCGGACAGTTTTCTTATCTCCGGTCCCTGATATTCTTTTCCAAGATAAAAGCAGATCTCCTGGATATCATCATAACACAGGCTCTTCCCGAACATCTGCTTTGCCGCATCCGGCAGTTTGTGTGCTTCATCTACGATCAATGCCCGGTAGTCTTTTAGTAACGGGCGGTAATCCTGCAGTCTGTGATAGCCATCTGCCAGCAGATAATTATGATTGCAGATCTGGATGAACATTTCATCATCTCTGGAATGTTCCAGATACTGCTGATACCGGCAGGAACCTTTTTTCGGGCATTCCTTTGAACAGAACTTGGGTACGCTTACCATCCTTCTGTCAAATCCACTTAATCCGGACACTTCATCCATATCGTAGTGTTCTCTCAGAGACAGCAGCGCTTCTTTCTGCAATGCATTTTTATTTTTCTCTTTGATTGCAACGATTCGTTGCGCTAATCTCTCATCGCAGACAAAATGCTCTTTCCCTTTGCGGATAACTGCTTTGAGCGGCGCCTGAATTGTCCCATTCTCCTGAAGAATCCGGGAGAGAAAAGGGATATATTCCGTAAGAATTGCTTTCTGGAGTGCAATGCTGGAAGTAGAGATCACAACCGGACGCTGTTCGTATGGAGAATATCCGTCTGCAAGAAGAGAATACTTTCTCATCAGAACACAAGCCACCAGATAGGCATAGGTTTTCCCGATGCCGACACCTGCGTCACACAGTGCTATGTTTCTTCCCAGCAAGTTATCCAACATTTCATGGCATAACAGGATCTGCTCTTCCCTTACTGCCATCCCATGTTCCGGGAACAGCACACGGAAGATCGTATCAATCTCCCGATGCGCCCTTTTCAAATACTCTTTTCTGTAATACATAGTTTGTTACCTGATATGTCTGCTGATACCACATCAATACGGCTGTAAAGGAATAACTCCCTACAGCCGCATGTATCTGATATCAACGACACATTCTTCCTTGATTTCTTATACTTTTGATTTTTGGCATTGTATTTGTCCTCGACTCCCCCTTTGCCTTACGGGAACATTACAGGCGGATGCTTGGCATCGCACCGCTCATGGATTTTCTAAAGGTCTTGCTGATTACAACCCAAAGTCCATCCCCTGCTCACTGGCAGTTCCTATGTATCATTATCCCCTCGTAAGTGATCTTCGCAAAAGACCGCCACGGTCCTTGTTTCAGTTAAAGATGATTCGCTCGAAACAAAAACGCCACAAAAGAACTCCGTCTCTCACTTTCTGACCTGATTCTTTTCATGCCCTTTTCATCTGTCCTCGCGTCTTCCTGCCACGCTTCTACTTACGGGAAC